>Ga0184638_1000400_pt1 | contig 11988 bp, 10 predicted proteins | sample PLM31_50_b2_FD_133141 | JGI IMG/M metagenome (GOLD analysis project Ga0184638, IMG submission 133141) | Groundwater sediment microbial communities from an aquifer in East River, Colorado, USA - PLM3-1_50_b2 | ecosystem: Environmental > Terrestrial > Soil > Riparian zone | place: USA: East River... | reverse complement strand
GTCATAGGTGTAACAGGCAAGTGGATCAAAGAGGCCGGTGTACGTCCTGGTCTCATCGAAGAGGCCACCGCCCGGGCAGAGATTAAAGTTCGGCGCCGATTGATTCGTGGTGTCGTCGCAGGCCGCCCGGTATCCCATGCTCCCGGAATTGTCCATGAGGATGAGGATGTTGGGAGTGACCGTCGCAGACACGAATGGAGAAACTCCAGAGTAGTCCGAATTGCTGTTCGCAGCCTGAGTGATGGAACCAGACATGAGTCCCAGGACCAATAGCGAAGCAAGCAGCACCGGGTATAAGTGTTTCATCGCATGACTCCTTCGTCTCAATGGCTTCTCCGGCATGTTGGTCACTCGGGAAAGCTTACGACCAGTTGGAGAATATGATTGGGGCCAAGGTCGGTTCCAAGCCAGTACTGCACACCAAACTCCACATCGTTGAATTTCAGGTCGCTGAGCATCACCGGGGTGCCGAATTTGTCTTCGATCAGCGCGAGCGAGGCGAGGGTATAGGTCGTCCGGTCAATTTTGAGCACCGTACCCTGAGCATGCGTCAGCACGCCCACTCTCGACCCTGGCAGGGAACGATTGATCGGCATGAGGGTGGTGGGCAGGGCATCCTTCACGAATGTCGGAAGGGTCAGCGTCAAGAGAACAAGCAAGATGAGGAACATCAAGCTGAGATTCCAAAGCCGGTTCACAGAGCGCCCTGCATAGCGCTGTGTCGGCAGGGAAAAGGAAGAGTCTTGCATCACACATGGTCCAGTCGTCATCGTGCACCTCCTAGCGTGAATGGCAACACTGTTACATCGGTCTATAAGTATTCGAGCGCTAGGGTGTAATGCGTACGGCCAGGTACCGGAAAGCTGTACGAGGAGTTACAGACTTATGTGGCTTCGCGCTGAATGCGGTTGCGGTCGGCGAGGATCCATTGCCGGTCTTCGTCCACGATCACGCAGCCGGTGTGGCGAAACGCCGAGATGGTCTGCGTGACGGTTTCTCGTGTGAGGCCGGTGAGGTCGGCGAGGTTTTGGTGAGTGAGGCGAACTTTGATACGGGTGCCGGAGGGATGAGGAATGCCATGCTGATCGGCCAGGGCCAAAAGCACGCGCGCCACGCGCTGGTACGGGGTTCCGAACTGCACGCGCTTCATCTGATTCAGGACATGGTGGAGACGGCGATGGGCGATCGTGAGCATGTCGAGGGCCACGGCCGGATGGGATTGAAGAATCTCAAGGAAGGGCTCCCGTGGAAGCAGGAGGGCCCGGGCCGGCTGAAGCGTAATGATGGTGGTCGGCTGATACTGGCCGTCAAGCAGGGCCAGCTCACCGAACCATTGGCCGGCCTCCAGCAGCATGATCCCGATCTCTTTCCCCTCGGAATTGGTCAGGCCCATCTGCACGATGCCCTCGAGCAGAAAGAAAAGAATATTTACCTGTTCATCGGCGCGGCACACGTATTCCCGCTTCTTGTAGCTTCGAATGGACGATACCCGCGCCAATTGCGTCAGGTTCTCCACCGCAAGCCCGTGGAACAAGGGGATCAGGCTGAGCGTTTCAAGAACGGTCAGGGGCTTCACGGTCTTGGCAGCCAGTTTTTCCGCAGCCGGCGAGGATGGCGTCGGAGCCGCGCGCGACGGGGTGGATTCTAAAGGTGTGGTTTCCATAGAGATGCCTAGCCTAGTAATCTGTTTATCGGTCGAAGCGTGATAGGCCTTTAGCTGCCGGCGCAGCTTTTACACCTCCGCTGAACAGACGCGTCATTCCTTGCCCGGTGTCGCTGGAACGTCACTATGCAGTCAAAGGTTTACTTTGGGTCAGTTTTTGCCTAAGATGGAACCTGGATGAACAGTAGAGTTTGCCAGATTAGCTCGCGGGTGACCGACGTCCTGCGTGTCCCTACATGATTGCGTCCCTTTACCGTCGTGATGCCATGATATTTTTACGGCACTTTTTCGTCACCTATGTCATCCCGTATAGCATCGGCCTCTCTGCCCTGGCCTCCTCGCTGTTGCTCAGTTACCATCTACAGCCGCTCATTGGAAAGTCATCCCTTTTCCTCGTCCTGGGCGCCATTGTCTTCAGCGCCTGGTACGGCGGACTCGAAGTCGGATTAACGTGCCTGGCCCTGGGAGTCCTGGGAACGAAATTTTTTCTTCTTTCTCCTATCTGGTCTTTCCGCACCGCCGCCACGGACGATCTCATGCACCTCGGCTTCTTCTTATTGATCGGCTTTGAAGCCGTGTGGTTGATGGCCCATCGCCACCTCACAGGTGGGAATGAGCACAAGAATGTCCTGCTGCCGCGCCCGACGGAACAACCACAGGCCGAAGCAGAGGACTCAGACCTGCTGGAAGGTTTCCCCGACGGATGTCTCGTGCTCGACCATGAATGGTGCTGTGTCGCTCTCAACGAAGAAGCTGCGCGTCTCTGGGGCAAGACCAAGCATGAAGTACTCGGTCGGCCGCTTCAGGAAGTCTTACCCTCAGACGCATGGAATGCGCTCTCCAGTGGGTGCCAGCGCGCGAAGGACGAGCAGATCCCACGCCGCTTTGAGTATTACCAGCGAGACTCAGACCACTGGCTGGCGTGTCATGCGTATCCTCAACAGGACCGGCTGGTGGTGTCCATGCGTGACATTAGCGACGCCAAGCGTGCCGAGGAGACGCGTCCGAGTACGGACGGCGAATTAGAAAGTCGAGTCAAGGAACGCACGGCTGAACTCAATGCTGCGAATCGAAGATTGACCGCCCAGACCCAGGAGCTTGCTCAGGCTAATACCGAGTTAGAACGTTTCGCGTTTATTTCTTTTCACGATCTCCAAGAGCCGCTTCGAATGGCGATCATTTACCTGGAGTTCTTAAAACAGCATGGCGAGGACCGCCGGGAGAGCGCCGCCTTAGACTACATTAATTCCGCACTGGCCAGCACGCAGTCAACGCAAGCTCTCATCCAAGACCTTGCTTCTTACTCAGAGCTCGGCAGTCGAGAGAAGAAACACGAGCCCGTGGATTGCGTAAAGCTTCTGGAATTAACCATCAGGAAGATGAAGGGGGCGATTGAGGCAACGGGAGCCGTGATCCGCTATGACAGCCTTCCGACCGTCATCGGTGATGGTGCTCAATTAGCACAGGTGTTTGAGAACATCATTGATAACAGCCTCAAGTTCCGCGGCGAGTCGCCGCCGTATATCCAAGTCTCGGCCGAGCGAAAAGAGCAGGACTGGCTGTTTTCGGTCAATGACAATGGAGTGGGAATGGAATCTCCGGCGCTGGAGCAGATTTTTATGATCTTTCGGCGACTGCCTGCCGCGCAGCAGTACCCAGGGACCGGGATGGGGCTTGCGATCTGTAAGAAAATCATTCACCGCCATGCTGGACAGATCTGGGCTGAATCCAAACCCGGCCAAGGCGCGACCTTGTACTTCACGATTCCGGGGGACGCGGAGAATAACTCTCGTCTGACCGTTGGCGAAGTCCTTGTCACACCGGCCTCCTAAGAAGGCATGCCGCTTGAGCTTTAGTCCTGGGCTGTTCATACCGCTAAGGCACGGGGGGTAACATGGACCGGACTACCGTGTGCGCGATAGCGGTGTGGGTCGTCGCCTCCGCGCTCGTCTGTCAAGCTTCGGAGACAGTCATCGAACAACACGGGCGTGTCAATGCGCCTCCGCAAGACATCACGACTCCCGAAGAGAATCCGAAAGGCGCTGTACTCGCTCTCCCACAGGCGATCAACGATCGCCGCCTTCAAGCGGTCATCAGACAGCATGTTCATCCCAAGGCGAATATCGTGAGTCTTGAGGATTTGAACCTGGCTAGTCGTGGAAAATTTCAGACTGAGGCTCCTGATGCGTCCCCCGGTTTCATCGGTGCCGATTTCAATGGAGACGGAATCCCTGACTATGCCGCTCTTCTTCGCTTTCCTCGCAGGGGGAGTTCAGCAGAATGGCTGGTGGTGTTCCTGGGGAACAGAGACGGCGGCTTCCATCTCCGGCTCCTGGAAAAGTTCGACGGACTCCGCGACGATCTGTACATTGCCATGAAAGCGCCAGGAGAAGTGAAACCTATCAATTCGGCGCGAGGAGTCAAGCTGCGGATGCCGAGCATTGCGAGAGTCGCTCTGGACAGATCACGAAAACTATTCTATTGGCAAAACGGCCGTTTCCAACGGGTGGTCATCTCGGAGCGGCAGTCTACCGCCTCACGTCTCCCCTCATCCCAGTAATGCTCGCCACGAACAGTCCCGGCAATCAACCCGTGCCCCAACACCGCGATCGTTAATCTTTGATCGTACAGCTCTCAACTTCGGGGACAGTGGTCAAGCCCGCCGCAATCTTCGTCAGTCCGCTCATGCGAAGCGTTTTCACACCATCCTCAATGGAGAGCAGCTTGATCTGATCGGCCGAGGCGCCTTGGAGAATGGCCTCCCGGATCCGCTCGGTCGCCGTCAGCACCTGATACACGGCCACGCGTCCTTTATATCCGGTCTTGTTACAATTTACGCAGCCGGTACCCTTAAACGGCGTGGCGGTGGCGAGCTCTTCGTCCCGCATGCCGAGCTTCTTCAGGATGTCCCGCGTGACTTCCGGTGCCGGCACCTTGCAGTCCTTACAGACGCGACGCACCAGCCGCTGTGCAATGATCTGCACGACCGAGGAGGCGACCAGGAAAGGCTCAATACCCATGTTCAACAAACGATTAATGGTAGAGGGGGCGTCATTCGTGTGGACTGACGCCAGCACGAGGTGGCCGGTCAGCGCCGCCTTCACGCCGATCTCTGCGGTCTCATAGTCCCGGATTTCGCCGATCATCATAATGTCGGGGTCCTGCCGGAGAAACGCTTTCAGGGCGCTCGCAAAGGTCAATCCGATATCCGGATGAACCTGCACCTGGTTGATGCCCATAAAATTGTATTCAATGGGGTCTTCCACAGAACATATGTTCACATCCGGGGTATTGATCGCCTGCAGGGCTGAATAGAGCGTGGTGGTCTTGCCGCTGCCGGTCGGCCCGGTGACGAGGATCATGCCATACGGCGCAGCTAATGCGGTTCTCAGATCATTGCGCTGCTCTTCTTCCAGGCCGAGTTTCGTCAAGTCTAACTGCACGCTGCTTTTATCCAGCACCCGGAGACAGGCCTTCTCGCCGAAGAGGGTCGGCATGACGGAGACACGGAAATCCACATCCCGCTTGGCTCCGAGCTTCAGTTTGATGCGGCCGTCCTGAGGAAGACGCCGTTCCGCGATATCCAACCTCGCCATGATCTTCACCCGAGAGACCATGGCGTTTTTGACCTTGAGCGGAAGATTCATCACCGTCATCATGTTACCGTCGAGGCGATACCGCACACGAAAGACATTCTCATACGGTTCGATATGGACGTCGCTGCAGCCGGTCTTTAAGGCATTGACCAGAATGCCATTCACGAGTCTCACGATGGGGGCTTCGACCACACCGGCGACGAGACCCTGCTCATCATCCTCTGTCGCGACCTCTACCGAGTCGAGGACATCGCCCACTGTTTTGTCGAAGTCCTCCACGTCAATCAAGGAGCCATCCTCTAAGGCGCTTAGCCCGGCAAGGTCGACGGACTGGAGATCCGAGATGGTATAGTCCTTCACCTCCAGAAGTTTGTTGGTATCGCCCTGACGCTCTTCTTTGCTTTTCGCGATCACCGCGCTGTTCCCATAGTATTTCTTGATCGCTTCAATAAGGGCCGATTCACTCGCGACAAGCGGATGAATCTGGTAATTGGTTCGAAACTTGAGATCGTCGAGGACAAAAAGGTTGGTGGGATCTGCCATGGCCACCATCAGGCTCGATCCCACCCGTTTGAGGGGCAGGATCAGATGCTTCGTGACCAATTCCACCGGCACCAATTTGATAATCGAGGGATCAATCTGCTGGTGGTAGTTCAGATCTACGGCAGGAACCCGGTACTGCTGGCTAAAGAATCCGAGGAGCTTATCCTCTTCGATATATCCCATCTGCACAAGAGTTGCGCCGAGTCGTCCTGTGCCTGTTTGCTGTTGGATGGCTAGCGCCTCGCGGCGTTGCTGCTCGGTGATGAGCTTGGCCTCAACAAGGAGCTTACCGATTCTGTCGGGAGCAATGGCCATAATTGTTCTTTCGCCTACATTGGTGTGACCGCGCGTAGCCAGTTTCTTATCGGTGGAAAGGGTGATGAAACTTGAGAAATCGGGCGGGGAGGAAAGAAGCCAGTGCCCTTATTTTAATGAGGCGGCCGCCATACCACCAGAGAGCTTCCCTCGATCCGAACCCTATTGAGCGTTCCAACGAGGTCACCAGCTAACTCTGCATCCATGTGGACAACGGCAAACCCGGTAGAGGTGCCCTTCAAATCTCTGATGAGTTTGACCGAGACGACCGCCCCGAACTCACCGAAGAAGGTCCACACCTCCGGGTCGCCGAAGCTGGTCGGAAGCCCCACCACGTGGAGCTTGGAAATAGACATGCCGCCCCTCCTGTGAGGCAGGCATCGTCTTGGAGAGCAGGAACGAGGATACGCCCGGGGCGGTAAAACGGGGAGGGCTACTATTTAGACATTCTTGCGCAAGGCCATGTCTGTAGTACCAGATTAGGCTGCGGAGGGGAGGGTGTCAAGGTTTATTATTGGACAGTCCAGTCTCGTCCGCGATGACGCCCCGCCCCGCCGAACCCTGACGGTTCTTGCCGAGACTGCACTCGGGAAGGGAGCGGAACGCGCGACGAGCTGATTTCAGAGCCGGATCCCGAAAAGATCGAGGTAGCGGAGAATCAGCTATCGTGGAGCTGGCGAGAGGAATCGAACCTCCAACCTGCGGTTTACAAAACCGCTGCTCTGCCGTTGAGCTACGCCAGCGCCACTATTTTGCAATACTTTAAGTGTTTCGTCGTGAGAGGTCAACGTGGCATCTGGTGACGTTCTGGGGTGTGATAAAAGCTCCACGGCTCACTATCCGCCCGAATCATTCCGATATGCATACAAGATGCCATCGTACCAACGAGTCACCATAGAAACTCTCGAACGCCGTGGACAGACCGAGTGGCGAGTGATCGGATGGACCAGCGACGGGAAACCGTTGACCATCGCATATTGCCCCAACGAAGAGATGGCGCGACAGCTTAAACAGACGCTCCTGGAAGGAGCCGGGATGGACGCACCCGGCTGTACCAGCCCCTAACTACTGTCTGCTGCCCTTTCCCCCTCTCGAATTGACTACGAATGACTTACGCCGCAATACCGTCTCGGTTAAAAGCAAGGCGACGGGAGCAGAAACTCCCTCCACGGCGGAAGGTTGACGCTCCGGCTCGTTCGTGTGATACTCCCGGTATTGGAAGGGAGGATGAGATGGTCGTCGTGCGACTATTAGGAAATCTTGTGTCGGCTACCGGCGAGCGGGTGCTGGAGTGGGATGTCAAAGAACCGACACCCCTTCGGCAGTTGCTCGAACAACATACGGATGAAATCCCTGACGTCTTGGCTCTTTTGGGTATGAAAGAACCGGAGTGCATGCTGACGGTAGGCGTTCGTATTGCCAGCAATACGACGCTGGTGAGGGACGGCGACGTCGTTAAGGTGACACCCCACAATAATCAGCTCCACGCAGCGGACTTTCCCACCTGGCACGGCGGGTCGATCTAGCGCCGCTTTTAATTACGCCTCTACTATCGGCTCTTGCGCGCTTTGCGTCGGTCTTCGGGGTCCAGCATTCGTTTGCGGATGCGCAGGTTGGACGGGGTGACTTCTATCAGCTCGTCCGGACCAATATATTCCAAGGCAAGCTCCAACGTCATTTCCCTGGGCGGAGTCAACATAATCGCATCATCCGATCCTGAAGCGCGCATGTTCGACAGATGCTTGGCTTTGCAGACATTGACGTCCAGATCCTCGCCCCTCGAATTCTGCCCGATGACCATGCCCTGATAGACGTCGACTTGTGGCCCGATGAACAGGGTTCCCCTCTCCTGGGCGATGTTCAGCCCATAGGAACTGCTGATGCCGGTCTCATGAGCGAGGAGCGAACCGTGGGTACTCACCTGGACGGCGCGTGCTTCCATTTTCTCGTACCGATGAAAGATGTGATGCAGAACGACCGTGCCCTTTGTCTTGGCCAGCAAGACGCTTTTCAGCCCGATGACGCCGCGGGTCGGAATGTGATATTCCAAGTGTAGATTGTCGTGAGCCGTGAGCTTCATGTGGCGTAGCTCGCCTCGGCGCGGACCGACTTCTTCGATCACCGCCCCCTGGTGCTCGACCGGCACTTCGATCGTGAGCTCTTCGTAGGGTTCCAGCGTCACCCCGTCTTCTTCACGTAGAATGACTTTGGGTTGAGAGACCTGAAGCTCATAGCCCTCCCGGCGCATCGTTTCGATCAGGACCGCCAGGTGCAGCTCACCACGGCCCGCCACCAGAAATGACTCGGCAGAATCGGTGTCTTCCACCCGCAATGAGACATTGGTCTCGAGCTCTTTATAGAGGCGGTCCCGAAGATGTCGCGAGGTCAGATATTTCCCCTCCCGGCCGGCGAAGGGACTGGTATTGACCGCAAAAGTGACCTGCACCGTCGGCTGATCAATAGCGACGGGCGGCAGAGCCACGGGGTGTTCCGCGTCTGCCAGCGTCTCGCCGATCCCGATCTCCGGGAACCCTGCCACCGCGACGATCTCCCCAGCTTCGACCCCGTCGACTTCCTTGCGGTCCAGCCCTTCGAACACCAAGAGATCGGTCGCCCGGCCCGGGATCTGCGTGCCGTCGGTTTTGATCTGGACGAGAGCCTGCCGCTTGTTCAAGCTGCCGGACAGGAGTTTCCCGATCCCCATCTTGCCCTTGTAGGGGTCGTGCACCAGCGCGAGGACCAGTAGTTGAAGCGGCCGATCCGGAAACACCGGCGGGGCCGGGGTATGTTGCAGAATGGTATCGAGCAGCGGTGCAATGTCCGCGCCCGGCTTCTCGCTGTCGAGAGAGGCGGTCCCATGCAAGGCCGAGGTGTAGACGATGGGGAATTCCAGTTGTTCGTCGTTGGCTCCCAGATGCGCGAAGAGGTCAAAGGTGCGGTTGACCACGTCCTCGATCTGGGCATCCTGGCGATCCACCTTGTTAATCACCACGATGGCCGTATGTCCCAACGACAGCGCTTTTCGCAGCACAAAGGTGGTCTGCGGCATGGGCCCTTCCTTCGCGTCAACCAGGAGCAGGACGCCATCCACCATCCGAAGCGTGCGCTCAACCTCTCCGCCGAAGTCCGCATGGCCCGGTGTATCCACAATGTTGATCTTCACGCCGTTATAGACCACGCTGGCGTTCTTAGCCTTGATGGTAATGCCGCGCTCGCGCTCCTGGTCCAGGGAATCCAAAATGCGCTCGCCCATGCCGGTGATGTTCCGGTGCGCGCGCGTCTGGCGCAGAATGGCGTCCACCAGGGTGGTCTTTCCGTGGTCCACGTGGGCGATGATTGCGATGTTACGGAGATCAGCGCGTCGCACTCGGTGTCCTAGCTCAGGTCATAAAAAAAGTCGCCTGCCCGCGGCAGACGACCCAGCACGTTAAAATACCATAAACGGCGAGAGGAGTAAAACCCGCTCGCATTCTTGTGATTGGGGTGAGGGCACGGTATGATGGGAGACGCTAGGAGCAAGCATGCGGCCGATTTATAAAATTCTCCTCCTCGTTGCCCTCACTATCTTTGCCTTAGGGGGCGGGGCATTGGCGGGGACAATTTGGTATCTGTTTCAGGATCTCCCGCCGCTCACCGGCCTGCATGAGTACCAACCGAGCCTCGTCACCCGGGTCTATTCCGCCGACAAACAGGTGATCGGACAGTTTTTCGTGGAGCGGCGGATCCTGGTACCGCTCGAGAGGATCCCCAAACATCTCGTCAACGCGGTCATTGCGACGGAGGACTCTCGGTTTTTTGAGCACCGCGGCGTGGATTTTGTCGGCATCGCACGCGCGACACTTACGAATATTCTTTCCGGGAGGATCCGGCAGGGAGCCAGTACCATCACTCAACAACTGGCGCGGTCCTTGTTCCTTTCGCCGAAGCGGGATCTCGAACGAAAACTCCGTGAAGCGCTGTTAGCCATCAGGATGGAGCAGATGCTCGGCAAAGAACAGATCCTCGAGCTCTACTTCAATCAGATTTACTTCGGGCATGGCGCGTACGGCGTCCAGGCCGCCGCGCAGACCTATTTCAATAAGGACGTGGGACAAGTCACCCTGCCGGAGGCGGCGTTTCTGGCGGGCCTTCCGAAGGGGCCGTCGGATTATTCCCCTTACAACCATCCGCAAGCCGCCACGCGACGCCAGGCCTCTGTGCTCAGGCGGATGGCGGAAGACAAATTCATTACGTCAAAGGAAGCCGAACAGGCGATGGAGCAATCGCTTCAGTTTCGGCCGCTGGCGCGGGACGACCTCGGGCCCTACTTTGTGGAGCGGGTGCGCCAGCGCCTGGTCGCCGACTACGGCGAGACCATGGTGTATAAGGGTGGGCTTCAAGTCTATACCACCTTGTCCCGGCCGGAGCAGATTGCGGCGTCGACGGCACTCCGACAGGGACTGCGGAATCTTGATAAGCGGCAAGGGTACCGAGGCCCGCTTCGCCGAGACGAGCCGGGGACGGAGACCGTGGAGGCACGGCGACCGGTGATCGTGGCAGCGGCCTCCCCGAAGGAAGGCGATGTTCTCGAAGGCGTCGTGACCAAGATCACGAGGGACGGGGTGATGGTGACGACGCAGGGCCTGCTCGGAAAAATCGCCCTCGAGGATATGCTGTGGGCCCGGCGGCAGCCTCCTGGACCGGACACGAAGAAGGTCAAGGAGACTCTCAAGTCACCGGCGGAGCTCTTCAAAGTCGGTGACGTCATCGAGATCGGGATCAAGAAACTCGCAAGCGGCACCGCACAGATGACTCTCGAGCAGACCCCGCAAGTGGAAGGCGCGCTGTTGTCGCTCGATCCGCGCACCGGAGCCATCGTGGCGATGGTCGGGGGCTATGACTACAAGCGCAGCGAGTACAACCGCACGGTGCTCGCCAAACGCCAACCGGGGTCAGCCTTCAAGCCGATCATTTACGCGACGGCGGTTGAGAAAGGCTTTTCCCCTGGAACTCCGCTCGTGGACTCCGGGGTGGTCTATAACGAAAACGATCCGGACATGGTATGGCGGCCGGAGAACTACGACCAAAAGTTCTACGGCCAGATTTTGATGCGCGATGCGCTCGCGCACTCACGCAATGCCGCAACAGTTCGCCTGCTCGAGAAGATCGGGGTGGCGCCGGTTATCGATTTTGCAAAGAAAGTCGGCATCAGCTCGCCCCTGGCGCATGATCTCTCGCTTGGGCTCGGTTCGTCCGGCGTGACGGTGCAGGAATTGACGGCCGCGTACGGAATCTTTTTAAACCAGGGGATCAGTCTCGAGCCCTATATGATTGAATCGGTCGTGGATGCCAATGGGACGATACTGGAGACGCACCTGCCGGAGCCGAAGCAGGTGCTGTCGAGAGAGACCGCCTATCTGATCACGAACATGATGGAGGATGTGATCCAGCGCGGGACCGGGCAGGCCGCCAAGGGCATGGGTCGCCCGCTGGCGGGGAAGACCGGTACAACCAATGACTTCACCGATGCCTGGTTCGTCGGCGGCGCGCCGAATCTGGCCACCGGCGTGTGGATCGGGTTCGACGATATTCGGCCGCTTGGTGACAAGGAGACCGGCTCTCACGCCGCCTTGCCGATCTGGATGACTTACATGAAGACGGCGCTTGAACCACTGCCGGTCATGCCGTTTATGATTCCGGACGGGATCGTCTTTGCAAAGATTGATCCGTCTACCGGCCTGCTGGCGCCGGCTGGCGCGACGACGGGCGTTGTGGAAGTTTTCGCTAAAGGGACCGAACCCACCGAGCAGGCAGGGGAAAAGTCTTCCCCTTCAGACTTCTTCAGATTCGACAAGCTGTAAAAGCTCGCGAAGCGGCCAGAGTCACTGCGCT
>Ga0184638_1000398_pt1 | contig 12016 bp, 11 predicted proteins | sample PLM31_50_b2_FD_133141 | JGI IMG/M metagenome (GOLD analysis project Ga0184638, IMG submission 133141) | Groundwater sediment microbial communities from an aquifer in East River, Colorado, USA - PLM3-1_50_b2 | ecosystem: Environmental > Terrestrial > Soil > Riparian zone | place: USA: East River... | reverse complement strand
TTCGAGGAAGCGATGAACAAGCTTGCGGTGAAGCAGGTTTCAGCGCCGGTGCGCTCGCCCTTCGGCTGGCACCTGATCGAAGTGCTGGGGCGCAGGAAGCAGGACGTCAGCGCCGACCGCGCGCGCATGCAGGCACAACTCGCGATCCGCCAGCGCAAGTCCGACGAGGCCTTCCAGGACTGGATCCGCCAGACGCGCGACCGCGCGTATGTCGAAGTGCGGCTCGACGATCGCTAAGCCGTTACAGCAACGCATGGACGTCGCCTCGGTTTTCGCTGAGCCGCTCGTCGACCTCGGGACGCAGACGCCGGCTTTTGCGGGCATCTACGCACCGCAAAGTTCGATTGGTGCGACAAAGGTCGGCGTAACGTCCCAATTTCTGGAGAACGCCGAGCAGTACCACCGCGCCTATTTCGACACAGAGTATTGGAGTTTTCTGCTCGGTAATGCCCTCGAGGCGGCCGGGGAGCCGAGTGCGCCCGCACGGATCATCGATATCGGCTCCGGGTCGGGTAACTCGGTCATTCCTCTTGCCAACCGGTTCCCGGACGCGGAGATCATCGCCACGGACATCAGCCCCCAGTTACTCGCGATCCTGCGCGACTTCCTGCGCCAGCGTCCGGACAGCGATAGACGCTTCGGCCTCGTCTGTGTGGACGCGATGGCGGCGCAGTATCAGCCGGAGGTCGCCGAGCTCGCCGTCGGTGCCGCGATCTTGCACCATATTCTCGAACCGGAGCGCGTCTTGGCGTCCTGCTTCCGGGCGCTTGCGCCCGGCGGATGGGCGATCTTCTTCGAGCCGTTCGAGGCAGGTAACGCGCTACTGAAGTTTACGTACCGAAGAATTCTTTCGCAGGCCTCCGCTGCCGAAAGGGCGATGCCGGGCATGCAGTTTCTCGAACGCATGGCCGAGGACTACCGGCGGCGTGAAAGACCGAGATCCGACCCCATCTATCGCGAGCTTGACGACAAATGGATGTTCACGCGTACCTTTTTTGATCGCGCCAGGACTGAACAGGGCTGGTCGGAGCTAATCACCTACGCGCTAAATGTTTCTCCGACAGGATTGCGCGATCAAGCCACAGTACATTTGAGATTGGGCATGGGGCTGAAGCCTGACGCGCTGCCAGAATGGGCGTGGTCGATCATCGATGAGACCGACGCCGGCATTTCAGATGACCTCCGCAAGGAGCTCGCTCAGGAGGGTGCCGTTCTGATGCGTAAGCCGCCGCGTCACTGAGCGAGCCGGGCTGGAATCCAAGCGCCGCGACCATGCCATTCCTGCGCCGGCGCTCACGTCATCGGCCGATTCCGATTCTTGCCTATCACGCGCTAAACTTGACCGACAAGGATTACGCGTCCAACGATCATGTCGCGCTGGAAAAGGATTTACAACTCATTCGGCGACTCGGGTTCAAGGTGGCGCGGCTTGCGGATATCGCGAAGCTAACATGGATCCGCGCTCCGTCTCCGCTGGATTTGGACGCGTGGGTTGGCCTGAGTTTCGACGACGGCACGGACTTCGACTATCTCGACATCGAGGCTCATTCGTATCTCGGTCACGTCAAGAGTTTCTACACGATCCTCAAGGAGAGCGGTGCTAGCGGCGGACGCGGCTGGCCTCAGCCGACGGGAACGGCATTCGTCATCGCGTCGCCGGAAGCACGCGCAGTTCTCGACAAGACCTGTATTGCCGACATGAATCAGATGCGTGACGTGTGGTGGGCAGAAGCCGCGCGAAGCGGAGTACTGGAGATCGGTAACCATAGCTGGGACCACGCGCACCCGAGCCTGACTACCGTCGCCCAGCGCAATCAGCAAAAAGGCACCTTTAAGGGAATCGACAATCTGGTGGACGCCGATGCCCAGATCATGCAGGCAGATGTCTACATAAAACGGCTGACCGGTGGGCTTAGCGCGCCGCTATTCGCGTATCCGTACGGCGAGGCGACCGACTATCTGATCCATGATTACTTCCCGAACAACACGGAGCGGCACGGTATGATCGCCGCCTTTTCCACGAGTGGAGAATGTGTCACGCGCAACAGTAACCGTTGGAACATTCCTCGGTTCGTATGTGGCTTGCATTGGAAGAGCCCCGAAGGGCTCGAAATGATCCTGCGCGATGTCCTGCGCGGCGCATAGGCGATGCACCAATGGAACCACGCGAATGCAATATGATTGCGTGGCTTTGTGGCACGGGCAGTTCAGTTCTGACCTAACGTCGCAGCCGCGCAATCGGACGAAGCGCCTTAGCTGAATCTGCCGACAATGCGACCGACGTTACCGTTTCTCCGTCGCCGCCGAGCGGCCAATCCAATTCCGGTACTTACGTATCACGCGCTGAATGTACCCGATAAGGACTACGCGTCGAACGATCACGTCGCATTGGAACAGGACCTAAAGCATATCCGTAGACTTGGCTTCAAGGTGGCGCGCCTCACGGACATTGCCAAGCTAACGTGGAGCCGTGCCCCATCGCCGCTGGATTCGGGCTCGTGGCTGGGCTTGAGCTTCGACGACGGCACCGACTTCGACTACCTCGACATTGATCATGATTCCTATCTTGGCCACGTGAAAAGCTTCTACAGGATTCTCAAGGAGAGTGGAGCGAGCGGTAGACGTGAGTGGCCGCAACCGACGGGGACGTCATTCGTCATCGCATCTCCGGAAGCGCGCGACGTGCTGGACAAGACTTGTATGGCGGGGAAAAACAAGTGGCGGGACGTCTGGTGGGCGGAGGCGGCTCGAACGGGGATATTAGATATTGGCAATCACAGCTGGGATCACACGCATCCGATGGTGAGTACGATCGCGCAGCGCAACCAGAAGAAAGGGACATTCATGGGCATCGACAATCTAGAAGATGCTGATGCACAGATCATCCAGGCAGGTGCTTACATCAAGCGATTGACGGGTGGCGTTGCCGCGCCGCTATTCGCCTATCCCTACGGCGAAGCGACCGACTATCTCGTTCAAGACTACTTCCCCAACAATATGAAGCGGCATGGAATGGTTGCCGCATTTTCAACGGGCGGCGAGTATGTCACGTGTGATAGCAACCGCTGGAACATTCCACGTTTCGTGTGCGGTCCGCACTGGAAGAGCCCTGAGGGACTCGAGCAGATCCTCCGCGATGCCGTGCGCGGGTCGTAGCCAATGCACCAGTGGAGCTATGCGAATGTAATATGATTGCGTGGTTTTGTAGTACGGGCAGTTCAGTCTGACCTAACGTCGCAGCCGCGCTGCACTGCATCCAAATACTCATGCCGCAAGAAAACCAATCATGGCTCGACCGCCTGCGGCGCAAACTGGCCGCGCCTGTGAACGCGTCTAACAGGCTGGCGCCTGATGTCATCGCAACAACTGCCGGCTCGCCTGGCCTGGAAACGTCGGTTGCGATGGAAACCGAATCCAAGCTTGCCGCGCAGGCGAACCCTGTGGTTGCCACCTCGATCGACGACCTTATTCGTGTCGAAGAAGTCGCCGGGGCCAAGTTCTTTATCGGTGATCTTTTCCGACGGCGATTCGGAAGCGATCCACCGAATTACCCGCGAAGCTTCGTTGCTTTCTACCAACCCATTCGCTCACGGCTGGAAGCAGTTGGCTTCGTTCACTATTTAGCCCACGAGGATTCATATCTGTGCGGCGGTTTGGTCATCGATGAGCGTCGCTATCGGCAGATGCCTGCCGATCACCGCAAGGTCATCAAAGCTGCCGGAGGCATTGCGGAAAAGATGCTGCGGGTGACGTTCGCGAGGCTTGCGGACGCGCAGGCGATATGGGGCTACGTTGGCGACAGGCTCTCGGAAAAGGTCTGTCTTCGCGTCGGATTTCGCCACACAGAGGATCAATATATTTTGGTCTGTTGGAACAAGGATTTACCGGCGGAAGAGAAAGCGCAGCGGCTCGCGAGGGTCGCAGCCCTGGGGCCTTTCTGATCACGGAACGCGTGGAATATCTGTCGCGTGCGGCCTCACGCAACCGTTGGCAGGATCGCGACGTTGAAGGCGCGCTCCACGAGCCAAACTCCGGCGATCGCGGCGATGAGCGCCGAGCCGCCAGCAAGCACGACGCGGCGATACGTCCACGTCCCGCGTAGCCAGAAAGCGGCAGGCAGAAAGACGCCGACGATCGCGAGCTGTCCCAGCTCAACGCCGACGTTGAATCCGAACAGCGACAGCGCGAGCGATCCTGTCGGCAGGCCGAGATCGCGCAACGCGCCGGCGAAACCGAAGCCGTGGATCAGACCGAAGCCAAACGCCGCGAGCCAGCGCCCATGGCTGACCACCGGAAAGACGTTGTTGATCGCCGCCAGGACGACCGACAACGCGATGGCCGACTCGACCCACCGCGACGGCAACGAGACGACGTCCAGCGCGGCGAGCGTCAACGTGATCGAATGCGCGACCGTGAACGCGGTCACGATCCTGGCCACGTCCCAGAATGCGCCGCGGAAGCTCTCCGCCGGCTGCCAGGCGCCGCCGCGGCGCAGGAGCACCGCGGGCAGCAACAGCGACAGCAGAAAAAGAATGTGATCGAATCCCAGCCAGATGTGCCAGACGCCCTCGTGCACGTAGGCCGCGAGCTGCTGCCAGGCTGTGCCTGCGCCCAGCATCTGCGCGCGCGCTTCGGCGCTGAAGATCGCGCTGTGAGTCCGTCCATCCTCGATGTACTGCAGCAATCCCCGATGCGTGGGGTCGATGTCGAACAGGAGTCGATACTCGGCCGACAGCGCCGGACCCGGCTGCGGGCACGTGCCCGACAGCCGCAGCACGGCGTACGCGCCGTCGCTGTGCTGGTCGATCAGCGCGTCGGCGGCCTCGAGCGGACAGGCTCTCCCGCCTGAGGCCAGGTCGAGCCGAGACAGTGCATAAGCGGCGATCGCCGTGCGTTTCGCCCGCACCTCGCCCCAAGTGATCTCGCCGTCGCCGTTCGCGTCGAGCGTGATCGCCGCGTCGAGGTCGCGTAGCGAGACGTCCCACCGCCCTTGCACCGCCGCACCGTGGCGCTCGAGCGTCAGGTAGCTGTCGCTCGGCTTGTGCGCGATGGCGCCGGTGGCGATGAGACAGAGCAGCAATGCGCAGAGGCTTTTCATTGCGTTTGCAGCAGGGCCGTGATCGCGGCGTCTTCGAGCCGGTGCGCGCGCACCCACTCGCCCGCTTCCCGCAGTACGGCCGCGTCGCCGGCTGCCTTGGCCGCCGAGAGTAGGATCCGCAGATCGGCGCTTTCGCGTTGTACTCTCCAATTTTCGCGCGCCAGCGCCAGCGCTCGCCCGCTGTCGCCGGAAATTTCGAGGGCGTAGCGTGCTTCCTCGCGTCGATGCAGCGTGTCGCCACGGCGCCCGCCCGCGTCGTACCGGTCCTCGAGATCGGCGCGGTGCGCGGCGAACGAAGAGCGCAACTCGGGCAGGCGCGCTTCGGCCAATACCAGCCGGAGCAGCAGATTGTCGTTGCGGGTGTAGTCCTTGAGGAGCGGGACGACTTCCGCCGGACGGTTGCGGTCGAGCAGAAAGTCTGCGTACGCGCCGAGCAGGTACGGATCGCGCGGGTCGAGCGCGAGTGCGGCGCGGAAGTGTGCCTCGGCCGCAGCCGCGTCACCGCGTCGTTGCGCGATCTCGCCGGCGAGCGTCTGCGCCCATTCGGCGAGACCGGCGTCGGCGGCGGGGGCGGCAAGCGCGCCCGTCAGCGTGCGGTACGCGGACGCCGCTTCGCCGGATACGCTGGCGGATGCAGCGTCGCAGGCAATCGTCACCAGCGGGACGGTCAGTCGCGCGATGCGCGCGCAATCGGCCCGCGCGTCCGCATAGCGCCCCTGTACGGTGAGCACGGTGGCACGCGTGAGCAGCGCCTGGCCGTCGCGCGGATTCGCCGCGATCAGCCGGTCGAGGTCGGCGAGCGCGCCGGGAAAGTCGTGCGTGCTCTGCTTGAGCGTCGCCCGCAGCAGCAGCGCCTGTGCAGGCGGATCACGCTGGGTCCACCACGGTGCGAGGGCGGCCTGCGCCTGGCCGAAAAAGCGCGGATCGCCGGTTTCGCGTCCCGCCTCGATCGCGCGCCGGGCCAGGCGCGCGGCGAGCGCGATATCACCGGGATTCCGGTCGAGCGCCGCGCGCAGCCGCTTGACGTCGCGCAGCGACGGGTCGGTCTTCTCCGGCAACCGCTCGAGCACGGCACCATCGTCGATCGGGAGGAAAGGCTTGGCGAAAGCCGGTGCGCCGAGGAAGAGCGTCAGCACCAGCCACGCGCACCGGCAAAAGCAACTCACTTCAAGCTCTCCTTGAGATCGCCCATCGAGCGGCCCGGGCGATGCGCCCGGGCCACGCGTGATCTACCTCGCCGCACGCGGTATCGCGTTATCCGGGTTCGGCGAGCCCGGCAGCGGATGCTGCAGGTACGGGAACTGCTCGGGGAAAAACCCCGCGTAAATGAACGCGCCGTCGGTGTAGTGCAGGGCACCAATAACTCCTCGAACATTCGTCGATCGATGGCTGACGGGCTGGCGTCACCCGTCCGCTGGCAGCCGGCCACTCGTCCCGGCGCTGCCGATCCGGGGTTGCCGCGGTGCGGACCGTAGGCCGATATACGGGGAGTTCGGGCGGATGGATGCGGCGGCTGCGTACCGCCGGGGCTAACGTGGAGCTTGCACCGTCGCCCGTGGAAGAAGCGCGATGTGACGGATGCGCGCAGGCGCTGCCAGAGTGCCGAAGCGGACCGACACGCGAATCTGGTCGGCGACGGCGAGCGTCGCCGGCCACGCCAGGGGAACCGACAGGCCGGCGGTCGTCACCGCCAGGCTGGAGGTTGCACGGCGCGGCGCGAGTGGGAGCCATGCACCATTCGGTGTCCGCGCGTCGACCTCGACCGCCGCAACGGCTGCCGGGTCGAGCCCCAGGACCAGAAGGTCGGTCTCGCCGCGCGCGAGCGCGAGCGGCGTCGGCGACAGAAGCACGGCGTCGCCGTCGCGCGGCGCAATGTCGATGTAGCCGTTGCCCGCAACCGGCGGCGCACCGCCCGCGACCGTCCAGCCGTCGGGGTCGGCGTAGCGCGACGAACCAAACGTCCAGAGGCGCGCTCCGACCGGCACGTAGGCACGCGCGACGGCGAAGTCGCGCATGGCGTCCTCGAGCGGCGTATTGCGCCATGCGGTGAACGATACGTAGCCTGGCTGTCCGGCATTAATACCATTCGACCCGTTCCAGGCCATCGGCGAGGCGAAACGCGCGCCGTAGTTGAACATCTCGCGCAGCGCACGGTAGCCCATGGCGTAGGACGGTAGCTCCTTTGCCGTGCGGAAATCGGCCGTATTGAACTCTCCGACTGCCCAGCCCGGATCCATCTGGTGGAACGTTGCGAACAGATTTGCGTCGCCCTCGACGCGAATATTATTGATGGCGCTCTGTCCATAGACAATTGCGCCGAGGTGGGCGTTGCGCGGAATCGCACCCTCGACCGACATACCGCCGGTGTCGTAGTTTTTCGATGGACTCTCGATGTGCAACGCGAACGGAAATGCCGTCGGGTAGGGGGCGATGAATCCCTGCGACGAATAGATTCGCGACTTCGGGACTCCTACTTCGACCAGCCACTGGGACAGATCTTCGTAATGCAGATGGACGAGGTGGCGGCGGAACACCTCCCACTCGTGTGTCCACGCATCTTCCCAGAACGGTTTGCCCTCGCGCGGGAAGGCGCGGGGCGGATCCACCTCGTCCCACGTACGCGACTCTTTGCCCGACAGCGTCCGCACATCGCCAAGCGATAGCGGCTGCCTGCGTCGGTAGCGCGACAGATCGGGTACGCCAGGCGGCCGCTTTCCCGCATACGGTCCGCCACCTCTGAGCCATTCACGAAACTGCTTGAGCGTCCCCGGGTTGTAGTCATACCACTGCTTTTCATCGAAGAACGGATTGAGGTACGTGTCTGCATCGAGGGCGATGCCGATAAACAACTCGGGATGCGCGCGCGCGAATGCCATGACCATGCGAGCCGCCGCTTGGAGATTGCGCCGCTTGTAGTACCGATTCTGTGTCGCATAAATATTGAATGTGAGCGAACGGGCAAGCTCCGGCGCTTCGGTCGAACCGGGCAGGTGCTTGAGAAAATCGTCCGGCATTACCTCGTTTTTTTCATTCCACTGGCAATTCGCAATGTCCTGTTCGAGGTGGTCGTTGGCGTCCCAATCCGGAACGTCGCAGCCGGCGTCGGCCCAGATGCCGCCATTCAACGTGAACAGAACGGGCAGCTTGTGTGCGATGGCATGAGACATTGTCATGGAGAGCGAGTCCTCGGCGATTCTGCGGTCACCACACCGCTTCTCGATGTCCCAATTCGGATCGAAGACCCAGTCGTGCGCGGCACCCAGGGTCGTGCGCAGGTACAGGATCGGTACGCGCATCCCCACTCTGAACGTTGGAGAGAGGTATTCCGTATAGGCAGTGTCGAGCTCGGCCGCTCCTCCGAGCCCGATCGCCGACAAGGCGGGAATGATATAGAACGGTGGGGCCCGCTCCGCGTGTCGCTGCAAATACAGCGGTCGCCACTGCTCCAACGCAGCCGGCGGTACGAGCCCTTTGCGCGCCAGTACGGTTTCGGTGCCGGCGCGGTTGACGGCGACGACGGTCAGCTCATGCCGTTGCGGTGTCAGCGGTGCGAAGTCTCCGTCGAAGGCGAAGCCAGAGGCGGCCGAGTCCGAATAGCCGGTCTTGACCTGCGCGACATCGGGCCGCGCGATGCCGTATCGGGCTGCAAAAGGCCTGCCATCGAGACGGATCTCCACCCCGCGCACGCCGGCGGGATCGAGCGCCCAACCTGAGATGTGCACCGCAGTGCCGACGATTGCCTCAGAAGAAGGCGCGTCGACTGCCCCGATCGTGGCCAACGCCGGCGCCGGAGCCGGCGCAAGCGCGGATACCGGCGCCGACGCTGACACGGGCACCGGCGCGGGGGAATGGTGTTGCTGCCAGGCGAACCGTCCAGCGATCGCGAGCGCGGTGACGACGAGAACGACCGCGGCGATGCGCTCGCCCGACCGCATTCGCGGTATCAGCCGCCCGCTTGCGGGTGGGCCGGCGTCGTAGTCGTCGGTATCAACGGCCATGGCGGCCAGTTACCCGGAAAATTTTCGAAGTCGCCATTGTAATGTGCGCGTACGCTGCCCGCGCACAGCCTCGAATGAGGCATTGATTGTCGTGTGCTGCCGCATGACCTATGATCGCGGCAATGTCCGATGGCGGCATTCTCCAGGACCAGATCGATTACTACCGCGCGCGCGCCGGAGAGTACGACGAGTGGTGGTTCCGCACCGGCCGCTACGACCGCGGCCCGGAGTTCAACGCGCGCTGGCGCGCGGAGGTCGAGACAGTCGAGGCCGCGCTCGACACGTGGCTGACGGCGCGACGGCCGCAAACAATCCTCGAGCTCGCGTGCGGCACGGGATTGTTCACGCGGCATCTCGCGCCGCGCGTTCCGCACATCACCGCAGTCGACGCGTCACCCGAGGTGCTCGCGATCAACCGCAGCCGCGTCGCGACGGCGAACGTCGACTACGTCGAAGCCGATGTGTTTTCCTGGCGGCCCGCCGCACGCTACGACGCCGTATTCTTCAGCTTCTGGCTGTCGCATGTCCCTGAAGAGCGGTTTGCCGCGTTTTGGAACAATGTGGCGGATGCGCTCGCTCCCGGCGGCACGGCGTATCTGATCGATTCTGCATTCGATCCGACGTCGACGGCAAAGGATCACGTGCTGCCGGAACGGGACGCCGGCATCGTCACGCGCAGGCTCAACGACGGGCGCGAATTTCGCATCGTCAAGTTGTTTTGGGAGCCGCAAGCGCTCGCGGCGCGGCTCAGCGCACTCGGCTGGTCCGCAACGCTTGCGCAGACTCCGAGCTACTTCATCCACGGTCACGCGCAACCTGCGTAGGTGCGACTAATTCGCACGCGGCATTGCGGCCGAATGAATTCGGCCCTACGAGTGCACGGGGTTTCGTTCGATGGGCGCGCGCGCGGCGTTACTTCGAAGAATAAACGTACGGCGTCTGCGGCACGCGGCCCTGGTCCATCGCGTGCTCTTCGGAGAGCTCGCGCGGCGTCTTGTCCCACCAGATCGCGCGTGCCTCGCGCTGCTTTTCCGCCCATTCGGGGAGCTGCCGCATCAGCTCGCGGATGAACTTGGTGTGCTCGGATTCGTAATGGCGGCTGGGCAGCATCATGGAAATAACCGAAGGGTAAGGAACGTGGAAGCGTTCATTTTATCACCGCGTGCGCGCGGCGCGCCGAGCCTGCGACGAGGCGATACTCGTACAGGCGGCATTCCAGCGCACCGTTGAAAAGCGGCGTGCGCCGGCTGGCTTTGAGTCCGATGAGCTTGGGTAGCCGCGGATCGCCGCTGAACAGATACGCGGTCCAGCCGGCGAAGCGCTGCTTGAGCGCATCGCCCAGTTGCGGATAGAACGCCGCCAGCGCAGCCGAATCGGCCTGGCGCACGCCATACGGCGGATTGGTTACGATGACCCCTGGGGGCTCCGGCGCGGCACGCGCAAGCGCGTCGACGCGCTCGACAGACACCACCCCGGAGGCGCCGGCGGTGACGAGATTCGCGGCGCAGCGCTGGATCGCCGACGCATCGTCATCGCTGGCGTAGATGCCGATGGGCACGGGTGGTTTCGCTCGTCGTTGCGCCGCCTGCTTGATCCGTTGCCACGTCGGACCGTCGTACCAGGCGAGCTTCTGGAAGCCGAACGTGCGCTTGAGGCCGGGCGCAATGTCGAGCGCCATCAGGGCCGCTTCGATCGCGATCGTCCCGCTGCCGCACATGGGATCGAGTAGCGGCGTGCCGGGTTGCCAGCCCGCGAGGCGCAGCAATCCGGCCGCGAGATTTTCGCGCAACGGCGCTTCCGTTGTCTCGCGGCGGTATCCACGTTTGAACAGCGGCTCGCCGGAAGTGTCGAGATAGAACGTCGCATGATCCGCGGTGAGGTACGCGTGCACGCGCACATCGGGGTGGTCCTTGCTCACGGTCGGCCGCTTACCCGCGACGGCGCGATGACGATCGCACACGGCGTCCTTGATCCTGAGCGTGGCGAACTCCAGGCTCTTCAACGGCGAGCGCGTCGCCGCAACGTCGACGCGCAGCGTGCGGTCGGCGCGGAACCAGCGCGGCCAGTCGCGGTGGTACGCCAGCGCATAGACGTCGCGCTCGTCGCGGTAAGCGCCATCGCCGACGCGCCAGAGTACGCGGCTCGCGAGCCGGCTCTCCAGATTGGCGCGATACGCGAGCTCCAGCGCGCCGGCAAACGCGACCCCGCCGTCGGCCGGCTCGATGTCGCCGGCGCAGAGCCGCTGGAGTTCGTCGGCGAGCGCGGTCTCGAGCCCGCGCGGGCAGGGCGCGAAATAACGTTCCACGAACGGTCCGTCAGAACGGCTTGAACACGACCAGCAGCACGATGGCGACCAATACCGGCAGGGCGGGAATTTCGTTGATCCAGCGGTAAAACACGTCCCCGTGCCGGTTGCGATCGTCGCGGAAGTCGCGCATAAGTTTGCCGAGCCAGAGGTGGTGCGCAATGAGGATCGCGACCAGCGCCAGCTTGGCGTACAGCCAGCCGCCGGTGATGCCGTATCCGAGCCAGAGCCACAAACCGGAGATGCTCGTTAGCACCGCGCCAGGCGCCATGATGCCGTAGTAGAGCTTGCGCTCCATCACCTTGAAGCGCTCAATGCCGATCGCGTCGGTCGCCATGGCGTGGTACACGAACAGACGCGGAAGATAGAACAGACCCGCGAACCACGTGACCATGAAAATGATGTGCAGAGACTTGAGCCAGAGCATGTCGCTGCGCTACTTCAACAGCCGCCGTCGCGTCAGCACCAACGCGATGTAATAGGCGAACGAGGCGTAAGCGAGCAGCACTGCCAGGTGCACCGCGATGTCGTCGGGCACCTTGCCGCTGAGCAGCGGACGCGCGATGTCGATCGCATGCGACAGCGGCAACACGACGGCAACGGCGCGCAACGCCG
>Ga0184638_1000394_pt1 | contig 12062 bp, 17 predicted proteins | sample PLM31_50_b2_FD_133141 | JGI IMG/M metagenome (GOLD analysis project Ga0184638, IMG submission 133141) | Groundwater sediment microbial communities from an aquifer in East River, Colorado, USA - PLM3-1_50_b2 | ecosystem: Environmental > Terrestrial > Soil > Riparian zone | place: USA: East River... | reverse complement strand
CGCAAAATGCGCATGCACCACTCGGGGGTCCCGCCCTCGACCTCGAGCATCTGGTCCAGTTCCAGTTTCGCGAGGCGCGGATGCGCCAGGTAGAACGGCACGGCAATCCCGGGCACCCCATCCGGCGTAAACCATTCGTTGGACACCCACACGTGGGGCCGGAAGCGGAGCTGGCGGGCGTCGAGTTCGGCGTAGAGTTGCTGGATCCGTTCGGACAGGAAGGCTCCGTCGAGGGTGACGCCGAGCTGGCTCATGGGAAGATTCAGGAGCTGCTCGTTGGACCACGAGACCCATGCCGGCTCGTGCTCCTGGTGGTCAGACGCGGTCATGACGTGAGGTGGTGATGGTTGCATCGATACCATGTTTCGCACAGTCAACCTGCAAGAGATGCTGTGAAATTATAGCACGAGCCTCAACATTGCCCCGGTTTAGGAGACCTTTCCGTTGCCTGTCGCCCATAAGTGGAGAAAAAATGTCCGATGGAGTCCAAGAATGAACCGGCACAGGCAATATGTGTCGCGAAGCCGGGCTAACGGAGGCGAGGAAGAAGGGCCGGTGCCGTGGCCCAGATGACATCGATCACCGCCCACACGTAGGCGCGCGCCCGCTCAGGGTCGGTCTCCCAGTCCGGCATGACTTCGTGCAAGTCAAGAATCGGCTGATCGTGGCCAAGACAGACCTGATTAAACAGGGGAACGTCACGTCCAAATTGTTCCCGAATGAAGACTTGGTGGTTTCTTCCCATTGCAATGACAAGGTCAGCAGCCTCGACCAGCTCCTTGGTGAGTTGTCGTTGGACGTGTCTGGTGAGATCAGCTCCCTTCTCGCGTAATCGGGTCTCGACCCAGTCATGTACCGACTGAGGCTTCGCGTCGATCCCGGCCGAGCTGACGAGGCAGGACGTGCCGGGGCCGAATCTCGCCTTGAGTGCGTATTCTGCCGTCACACTCCTAAAGATGTTCCCCGTGCACACGAATAGGACTGACTGAAGTTTCCCGCTCGATCGGTTCTCATCCTTCCCCATGATCCCCCCGGTTGAAGGTCGACAGTCGCGTGGCTGACCACGTAGAATGCCAACCTATGTCATATTCGGCAAGTTCATCACGTCCATCCATAAAACTAGATGAAGCCACGGAACAGCTTCAGACCAAGCTGCTTCGCCTTACTGGGGAGACCATTGGCGAGTATGGTCTCATCAAAGATGGCGACAAGATCATGGTCTGCCTATCTGGCGGGAAAGACAGCTATGCTCTGCTCGACTTATTGCTGGTCTTGCAACGGCGTGCTCCGATTCACTTCACCTTGTCGCGGTAAACTTGGATCAAAAGCAGCCCGGGTTTACTGCCCATGTACTTCCCGACTATCTCTCACATATCGGAATGCCATTCCATATCGAGGAGCGGGACACCTACTCAATCGTCAAGCGACTCATCCCTGAAGGCCAGACCACCTGTTCGCTCTGCTCCCGACTCCGTCGTGGCACCCTATATCGTATCGCGTCGCCACGGAATTGGTCGCGACCAAGATCGCATTGGGGCACCACCGCGATGACATTGTTGAAACCTTGTTCCTGAATTTATTCTATACCGGCAAGCTCAAGACGATGCCGCCGAAATTACGCTCGAAAGACGGCTGGCATATGGTCATTCGCCCGCTGTCCGCCGTGCGGGAGAGCGATCTCGCTCGGTATGCGGAACTCCGCGCATTTCCCATTATTCCCTGCGATCTCTGTGGCTCACGGAGAGGATCTCAAGCGAAAACAGGTAAAGGAATTTTTGCGCGGATGGGAGAGACGGTCGCCTGGCTGTACAGACAGCATCTTCGCCGCCCTGTCGAACGTGCCGCCGTCGCTTCTCCTGGACCGACGGCTGTTCGACTTCGTGGGTCGGCGCGAATCCGACCAGGCGGAAGGGGAGGAAGACGCCTGATTGGATCAAGACCCTGCCCCACTCTCATGAGCCTCACAACTCTGCCGAATCGTTATGAGATCAGCGGCATCTGACGAACGCCCGGATATCGGCCCCATAACCGTGTACTCCCTTGGCGAGTCCGCCATTGCGTTGAACTCCGAAATTCGCTATACAAAACGTGCTACTTTGACCGGCAGGTTATGATCCGTGGCACACTATCCTGATTTCCAGATGGTCGCTGAGCAACTGGTCCAGACAGCCCGGTGGGCGTCTCGTATGGGCTGGGCTCCTGCCACGAGCACAAACTATAGTGTGCGGTTACCGGACGACGCCGCCCCCGCATATTGCGCGATTACAAGTTCAGGAGTGGACAAGAGCGCGATTGGTGTCGAGCACATCCTCGCAGTCGACCAACATGGCAGGCCTATTGATGCAGAGGGACTGAAACCTTCAGCCGAAACCCCCCTCCATCTGCTTCTCTATCGCACGATGGGAGCCGGAGCCGTGCTTCACACGCACTCGCTCCCAGCAGCGTTGCTCTCGCGGCTAGCTCACGATGAAGGACAAGTACTGCTCGCTGGGTGGGAATTGCTAAAAGGGTTGAATGGCATCGATACCCACGAAGAAGAAATCTCCTTGCCGGTCTTTCCGAACTCACAGGATATGCAGGCATTGTCGACGCACGTGGAACGGTCCCTTTCGAGAGAACGGCCCTGCTATGGGTTTTTGCTGGCAGGACACGGCCTCTATGTCTGGGGCAAGGATATACCCGAGGCCAAACGACATCTCGATGTCTTAGAATATCTTCTCCAATGCCAACGAGAGGTGACACTGCATGGCCACTCTCCGAATACCCGATAAGAACGTAACCCTATGCGATCCATCAGCCATCCGGCAATTTCTCGACGTGCGAGGCATCGTCCATGAACGATGGTCCGCGGGCAGAGAGCTACCTTCCGGAGCCACGGACAAGCATGTCCTCGCTGCCTACGACCACCTACTCAAGCCACTCATGGACAAAGGCGGCTACCAGACGGCGGATGTCGTAAGTGTAGACGGAAACACACCGAATCTGGCTGGGATCCGAGAGAAATTCCACCGAGAACATACTCACAACGAAGATGAAGTGCGTGTCTTTGTTGAAGGCCAAGGCTTTTTTTGGTTCCATAAGGAAGGGCGCGACGATGAAGTCTTCGCCCTATTGTGCGAGCAAGGCGATCTCATTTCTGTCCCGGCCAACACAAAGCACTGGTTCGACTTAGGCGACCCCCCCAAGTTGCGCGCGATTCGTATCTTCACCGATCAAGCTGGCTGGGTCCCGCACTATACGAATTCCGGAATCGATCAACAGTATCGCTGGTAGCCACTGCATGGTCCGATACGTCCTCATGGACATCGAAGGCACTCTCATTTCGGTGGCCTTTGTCCGCGAGATCCTCTTCCCGTTCGCAAAAAACCGTCTCGCGCCCTTTCTCCATGAGCGGCGGCACGACCCTGATGTGCTTCAATGGACCGCGGTATGTCAGGATGCCATTGAGCACGAAACAGGTACGCGCCCTGCGTATGAGGAGCTGCCCGTCATGCTGACTGGCTGGATCGATCAAGACAGAAAACTGGCCGGTCTCAAGGCGTTGCAAGGAATGATCTGGGATGAAGGTTATCGACAGCGGGAGTTTGTGCCGGAACTCTATGGCGATGTCCTGCCGGCATTAACACAATGGCGAGCGAGCGGTATCCGCCTGGGAATTTACTCGTCTGGTTCGGAACAGGCACAGCGGCTCCTCTTCGCGCACAGCAACGTCGGAGATGTGACATCGTTGTTTGAGCACTTTTTCGATACCAGCATTGGCGAGAAGAAGACAGCATCCAGCTACCGCACGATCAGCGAGCAGATCGGTCTGCCGCCCCATCACATTCTTTTTCTGTCGGACGCGGAAGGCGAACTAGATGCCGCCGCGATGACAGGATTCAGGACCGCCCACATCGTGCGGCCTGGAACCGATGCGAGCACCCGCCATCCCATACATCCCGATCTCACGTACCTTCTCATCGAAGGATAGAGATCCTTATTGACGAATTGTTCGGAATGCATCGAACAACACAGGACGAGGCTACGTCTTCAGCTTCGAGGCAAATTGCTTGCGAAACTTGACCACTTTCGGCCCGACGACAGCCGTACAGTAGCCCTGGAAGGGATTCCGCGCAAAATATTCCTGGTGATAGGACTCGGCTTCGTACCAGGTCCCGGCAGGAGTGATTTCCGTCACGATCGGATTGACATAGAGCTTCTCTTTTGTCACGGCTGCGATCACCTCTTCGGCAATCTGTTTCTGCTCAGGTGCATGGTAGAAAACTGCCGACCGGTATTGAGTCCCGACATCGTGCCCTTGCCGATTGAGGGTCGTAGGATCGTGGATGACAAACAACACTTCAAGCAACTCACGATAGCTGACGACGGTGGGATCGAACGTGATACGGACCGCTTCTGCGTGACCAGTCCTGCCGCTACACACAGCTTCATATGTCGGAGGGTCTACCTGACCACCCATGTAGCCAGACTCGACCGCTACCACACCCTTCATCTGGTCATAGACCGCTTCGAGGCACCAAAAGCACCCGCCGGCTACGGTTGCAATACTGAATCCAGTCTGCGCTGGAGATGCGGTTTGTCCCATCGTGCGGATCTCTGATTGCGTGGTCTGAGAATGAGTCGTGGAAGGTTCCACTTTATTTCAGATCCTACCACTGCCTTATACCATAGGCCGCCATGAGGCCGCGAACAGTTCCATGAACGAGCAAAGGACTCCTCACGCCTAAGATGTAGGCGGGGCGTCCAAACCGTCTGAATCTCTAGAAGGAAAGGGAAATGAGAAAGGCTACGCCTGAAGTTCTTCGTTGAGACTGGCAATGACCCGCTTGAGTTTTGCCTCTTCATCGGGCTGAATCTTCGTGAACTGGATCCCAAATGTATTGGACTTGACCCACCGCACTTGGGCTTCGTCGATCCGCAAAGGCCAGTCAAGCCCAGGAACATAGATGCGGCACTCAAACGACTCCCCCGCGACAACCGGTAAATCCGTTTCGATCTTACAGCCTCCGGCAGAGAGGTCCAGCGTCCGACCTTGGCCTTCTCGCTGGCCGCCAGAAAAAATGCTTCTGAACTGTGATGTAAAACGTGGCTGTTGGCGCTTCTCCAAAGGAGGATCCTCTTTGATCATGCGAGGCTGAGGATGCCTCATACTTGAATCCCGCTGATTCTTTACGAGAGCCATGCCTGCTTCATCCCAATCAAAAAATGAACCCCGGGCTCGCATTGAGAGGGGCCGGGGTTCCTTGGAGGCCGCGAGTCGCTATGTTACTTTTTCATATTCAACAGTACGTGCCCACGACGATTCTGCTGATAGCAGGATTCAGCAGGGTCCGTGCAGAAAGGGCGCGCCTTGCCGTACGACACGATCGCCACCTGCTTGGGGCCTACACCCGACTCGATCAGATAGCTGCGCGCAGCCTTGGCTCGCTTATCCCCCAACACGATGTTGTAGTCAGCCGTGCCCCGTTCGTCACAATGACCCTCGACCTTCATCACCGCTCCAGGATGGTCTTTCAGCCACTGCGCGTCGCCGTTCAATGCCTCCATTCCGGCATCTGAAAGGCTCCACTGATCATATCCAAAGAACACGTCCTGTAAGCCAGCTTCGATGGCCGCTTTTTCCTCTTTGGTTGTTTCCGCACGCTGACGGGCGCTCATCCCAGAGGAGGAAAGCGATGCGATATCGCCGCCCTTCCCCAGACGCTCTTCCGAGGGATTCTGAGAGAAACCGCTTAGCCCTCTCCCAGAACCACCTGGAGCCATACCAGGAAAGTTTGGATTCGCACCGTTTTGCGCAGACCCTGTTCCAATCTCTCCGTCGGACTGTAGCCATTTCATGCTACAGCCCTGACCAACCAACAGGACGAGCCCCATCGCTGCCACGACACCTGTTTTCATTGGACTTCCAATCATGATTGTTCCCCCATCCTTGGAATAATATTTCGCCTATATAGGTCAAATATAGCACCTGAATGAAAAGGTGGGGCTCACCCACAGCCCGTGGCCATTTTGCTTGAATTGTCAGGCCGTTGGAGATGGCTCTTGAGGATGGACGCGGTAGGTGAGGAAGCAGGTATCCCTCTGTTACTAACCTCTACTAACCTCAAAAGAGTGGACTAGAGAGGAAACAGTTTAGAGCTGGGCTGGCTTGCGATCAGTCCACCGAGCCGGACGCATCACGGTACTTAACGCGGCCACAGCACATATGAAGGCCAACATGGCCAAGCACACCATCAGAAAAAAACCAGCCCTGACATCATGGAGGACTGCATGATTCATGATGCGCCCCTCCTCTTGGTGACCGTGCTCTTATCCACTCAGCCATCCGCAAGAACAGACCCAGGGTGCCGTGGGATCCTGCTTCGTCAACCAGCGTCCACAACAGGGGCAATGCCTCGTCCATGCCTGCCGCTGCCCGCAACCTGCGGGCCTCCCGCTAGAAGGTCTCACACGATCTTGCCTATAGCATAGCACCATTCAGATACCCCGTGGATCTTGCTTCCTATAATAAAAATACTGCTGGAGACACGAGAAAGCTATGCAGCTTTGGTGGGGGAATGACCCACTCGAAAGGGCCAGGCAGATCAGTTATAAGCTACTGATACTTCAATGATTCCATCCTGAGGGTTCAGCGGATCGGATAGTGTGGTGCGCCCGGAGGGACTTGAACCCCCAACCCTCGGATCCGAAGTCGCTTTAGCGCCGATTGAGCCGGAGAGTGATGCAGAGTGATCGCGTATGATATCACCCGTGGATAAAGGCGATACTGAGTCTTGAGAAGGGTGGGGGAGTGTGACGGAGTGTGATCGAAGTAGATTCAGAACTGGGACCTAAACTGGGACCGCGTTGGACGTGACGGAGCATTGCACGGGGAAGTGAGGGAAGGGATGAAGGACGAAAGGCAAAGGCATGGAGAGCCACACAGGGAAATTGAGGCCGCTGAGACCGGCGCTCGTGGACTGTCAAACAGTTCACTTCGCCCATCACGCATTAATCCGCCCCTTCGCCGCACCGGCTGAAACAGCACGTTATACGCGCCCTGGTTCATCGGACTCATCGGGGTCATGGAATTATCCCACACTACCGTGTTCTCTTCCGCCACTCCCACGGCGGCACCGGCTGCGGATCAGCCCTCCTGCGTTTTGCGCTCACCACCATTTGGGGTGAGCCCTCCCCACCTCTTGAGGAATAGCCGAGGACCCCTTTCCCATACTACCCTGCGCATACCATGATGGCTCTTGAGACACAGACCTATTGGGATAGTCCGGAGTTTACTATTGACTGCGTGCTCGCGAACGGAAGCAGGCAGCTTGAAGCGGACGAGTGCGTCCTCGAATGCTTAGAGGGTGGGTGTCAGCTCACCACCCCTGATCACCTGAGAGCAGGGGATATTGTGAAAGTCCGATTATGGTTGGAAGGCGAGGAGGCCTTGATAGACATCCAGCTGGCGCAGGTCAGACGGGCTCACAAGCACTGGATCGGGGTGGAAGTGATCCAGGTGAGCTCAGAGGACCGGATGAGACTGAAACGATTTCTCGATGCCCCCGCAGCCATGCACATCGAAGAACCTGCTCTCATCGACCACCTTCTCATTCGGGCATAGCGCGGAGTTGGAACGATGGCACCACAGAAACCCGTGAAGGCAGACGCAGTGAACGCGACCATCCGAGGAGTGCTTGGTGCGCACGCGTGATCGAGAGAGGATGGAGACTGCATGGCCTGGTTTTTCAGGCGGAAGCATCAACGGCTCACAAGATTGGTGTCGGTACGGTACCTTCGGGACGGGATTGCCGGTGAAGGAATCATCAACGATCTGTCGCTGAGCGGGAGCTACATGACCGGGAATACACCGGTCTCCGTCGGGATGGCGCTCGCCCTGCAATTGTTTGTGCCGGGGGACCCGGAGCCGTTGCTGATCGATCGCGCCACCGTGATATGGGTCAAGGGGTCTGAGTTCGGGGTGGACTTCGACACGCCCGAGCCGAAGGTGGCCGAGCGAATCACAGTCATCTCCACGCTGGTCAAGACAAAATTTGGCTCATTCCGCAACGGATAAGAGAAGCGGGCAGGTGTACGGCCCCACTGCATTTCTGGACAGGTCGGCTCGGGTCTCGGATTACTCGTTTTGGATTACTGCGCCGTCGCCACTCCCACGGCGCCACCGGCTGCGGATCAGCCCACAACCCTATCCGCTCCTCGCGCGCCTCAGTCTCTAGCCTTTCCAGCACCGTATTTCCTGGCGCATATTTCCGATACCATCAACACCAGCCGTCTTTAACAAGGGCGTGATTGACATGGGTCCCATCGGGCAGAAGCACATCGGCAAGGGTGCGTCCATACTTGTCGAGGCTGTGCGTCTGGAGCGTGACCTCTTTGCCAAAGACCAGCTCTTAGGCGGCTTGCTTGGCTTTCTGTCCGTAGGCTTGGCCTTCGCTGAGCAGTCGACCAGACGATCGGCATAGCCCCTCATGCTAGCAGGCTTGTCAGGCCGTGCCGAGTGGAGTGTTCACGGGGGTTCAGTCGGACTGCAGCACCGGGAACCAGGAGGATCTTTTGTCTTGCTCCTCCCCCATACCTCCGTAGGGATGACCTCTCCAGGAGTTGACCTTTACAATGTGTCCTGCACTCGACTGGGTACGCCCGTGCGGACATAGCAGGAGACATAGCAGGAAAAGATCTGATGAGGCACGGAAACTTAATCTGTAATATTTTATATGCAGTCACGTTGTCTTGTATCTACGTTCTAGGTTTGACCTGCTGCAGCCTTCCAGATGGGCCTGAAGGTGTCACGATCATCACCTCCTCACTTCCCGAGGGGACGGCCAACCAGCCCTTTTCGACATCAGTCAGGGGTTCGGGAGGCACGACCCCTTACACCTGGTCCGTCACGCCAGCACTTCCTGCCATTCTCTCGTTCGACACGACAACCGGCGCGATCACTGGTACACCTGTCACGGAGGGAACCAGTTCGCATACTTTTACACTGCGCGATTCCACGACACCTCCGCAAACTGTACAAAGATCTCTCACTTTAACAATCAATCCGACCTCGGCCGTGCTGTCGATTACAACCACCACGCTCCCTGACGGGAATGTCGGCCAGGCCTATAACCAGCCCGTGCAAGCCAGTGGGGGTACCGGAGCGCTGACCTGGAGCATCGACGTAGGCACACTCCCACAGGACCTGAGTCTGAAACCGACGACCGGCGTGATTTCAGGAACGCCGACTGCGGCAGGCACGTCGTCGTTCACCGTCCGAGTTGCAGACACAGCAGGACAAGAGGCCACGCAAGCCCTCTCGATCCTCATCAACCCACTCAGCCCGCCTAATATCACGACCACCACGCTTCCAGGTGGAACAGTCGGTCTGGCCTACAGTGAAGGGTTGCAGGCAACCGGAGGGACTGGAACACTTGTCTGGAGTCTCTCTGGTGGATCGCTCCCAGCGAATCTCACCCTCAGTTCGGCTGGAACCATTTCAGGCACTCCAACCAATACGGAAACCTCGAACTTCACAGTGATGGTCACGGACGCATTGGCTCAGTCTGCCACGCAGCCTCTCTCGATCGCCATAAGCGACGCCCTGACGATCACCACAACTTCGCTACCAAATGCCAGAGTTCTTCGCTCCTACAGTAGAACGTTGCAACGCTCGGGAGGTGTTTCACCCTTTATCTGGTCGGTCACACCCGCACTGCCGACCGGGCTCAGCCTGGATACGTCGACCGGTAAGATTAGCGGCACCCCAGCGGTCCTGACGGCAGGAACCTATAGCCTCACCTTTACCGTGGAGGATTCGTCGACACCGACGACGCAAACGGCTAGCAAGGTGTTGAGCTTGACGATCACCTTCTGAGATCCTCCCAACTAGCCTGGTGTAACTTCCCTGCTTGCCCGCCTAGAATCGAATCCGGCCATGACTTCGGCCAGCACAGTAAAGTCGATCCGAAATGAAATGTTGTAACCGTTGGTGAGTGTGTTTCTGGATGGTGATCGTTTCAATGCCGTACTCATTCTGTCGCACCCAGCGCACCACAGCTTCAGCCACCATGATGTGCTGTTGGTTCGGGAGATTCACGGTCAGTGAGCAGATCTCTCCAATTCGTAGCGGAAGATCGCCAGAGAGTCGCCAACCGGTACAGGAGAGATTCCAGACGGCCCTGCGTTGTAGGTGATAGGGCATTGCACGGGGACGCGACGGTAGGGACGAATCGAGAAGGGCATAGGGACCCTCGCAGGGGAGGCGTATTGTAGGAGAATGAAGGGAAGAACAGCAAGGCGCGGTGCAGGGGAATGGTTGTATTTCCGCACGGTAACTGGTTCGATCTGCCAACCTCGCACCCTTGCGTCAGAAACATGTGTATTTTCTTCGAGCTACCTGCAAACCCGTGCTCAGCAGGCCGTGACGGCAAGTGCCCCCTACCAAAGAGGGGTGGTCATTTCCGTTACAACGGCATAGGGTTCTTTCTCCTCAATGAAGGCAGTGTCGAGGGAAAGAGCACCGAAATGAAAAGACCATACCTTACGACCTTCCTTACAGGATGCTTGCTGTTCGGGCTCCTCACTCCTGCCCACGCCATTCCGGTATCATTCGATTTTTCAGGCACACTGGCGGATGGCGGAGGGGTCACTGGATCATTCACATATGAAAATACCGAGTCTCCTTTGGCTACTAACGTTCGCGGCTTAGCACCAAACGCTACGTATGCGTTGACCAATTGGAACTTCGCAGTGACCAGCGGTTTTGTCGGCTCGACTACTTTTTCGAATGACATTACGGGTAACTCTGCAGAATTCTGCCAAGGTACTTGTATTTTTTCTTCTATACCGGTGTCTAATTTGATATTTGCGAATGCCGACAATCTACAAATGCAATTAACTTTCAACCCGCTTTCCGACCCGACCCCCTTGACCAGTCCACCCGCCAATCTTTCGGAGTGGGGAGGTTTTAACCCCCAAAGTCAGAGATCGTCTTTCTATAGAGTTCCTTGCCCGGTTTGCGCACCTGTTGCGCTTTTTCAAGCTGGCGCACTCACGGCAGCCCCAGTCTCAGTCTCAATCCCCGGGCCTTCCTCCTTCTTCTTCCTCGCCTGTGGCCTCGTGGGTCTGGCGGTCTGGCAGTGGAAGAAGCGAAGCAGCGCACTCGTCTAATTGCAACGTCCTACATAATAGGGTTTTTCACGAGTCTCCAGCCTACAAGTGTGGGCTTTGTGTGTATTTTGAATGTACCCATGTGGGAGAGGAGGAGTGGCCTAATCGCGAAGCCATGGCGGTCTCACAAGGCAGGCGTATTGTAAGAGGGCACTTAGGAAACCGCAAGGCGGGGCGGTAGTATACTCCCTACATCGAGACCGCGCACGTCGGCAGGTTGAGCAAGAGTTCCCTGACTTGTCCGAAGCGTTGCATGACCCTCCCCTGATTTTACAGACACCCCACTAAGAGGGGAGAATGGAAAAATCGGAGGTGATCATGCCAGAGGTTAGACGACGTCGGTATACAGACGCATTCAAGATGGAGGCGGTGCAGTTGGTGCGTGAATCGGCCCACCCTGTGGCTCAAGTGGCTCGGGACCTGGGGATTCCGGACAACGTGTTGTATCGCTGGACCGCCCAGCACCGGCAAGCCGAGGCCCACGGCACCACACGGGCTGCCCAGCGCACGGAGGCCGAGGAACTCGCGCGCCTGAAACGGGAGCTGGCGCGGGTGACCCAGGAGCGGGATTTTTTACGACGTGCGGCGGCGTTCTTCGCGAGAGAATCCCCATGAGATACCGCGCGATCCAGGAGCACGACCGTCGCTTTCCTATCCGGCTCATGTGCCGCGCACTCGCCGTGTCGGCTGCGGGCTATTACGCCTGGCGCACACGGCCTGAGAGCGACCGGTCGGTGTACACCCGCACCTTGCTCTCGGCCATCCGGGTGATCCACCGAGAGTCCCGCGAGACCTACGGCAGTCCCAGCATCTGGGACGCCCTGATCAAGCGGGGGCACGGTGTCGGCGAGCACCGCATCGCGCGGCGCATGCGTGCCGAAGGGATCCGGGCCAAGACCGTGAAGAAGTGG
>Ga0184638_1000393_pt1 | contig 12097 bp, 13 predicted proteins | sample PLM31_50_b2_FD_133141 | JGI IMG/M metagenome (GOLD analysis project Ga0184638, IMG submission 133141) | Groundwater sediment microbial communities from an aquifer in East River, Colorado, USA - PLM3-1_50_b2 | ecosystem: Environmental > Terrestrial > Soil > Riparian zone | place: USA: East River... | reverse complement strand
GAAGAATTTAGGGGTAACCGAAGTGATCTTTCCGGAGCGCGATGCGGCCGCCAGGCTGGCCCAACGGTTGATTTCCCCGAATGTTTTTGAGTACTTGGAGCTGGTCCCCGGGTATAGCGTGGAAGAGGTGGCTGTGCCGGAGCATCTGTCCGGGCTCAGGCTGGGGGAAGCCCAAATCCGTGAAACGTATCAAATCAATGTGATCGGCGTTAAGAAGAGGGTCACGCGGATGGTGAAGGGCCGAATGGTCACTGAGGAAGTCTTTAACGTCACCCCCTCCCCTGAGGATGTAATCGAAAAAGGGGATGTTCTGGTGATTGTGGGTAAGCAGGAAGACCTGGATCGCCTGACAAAACTTGAATAAGTGCCTTATTTTCTAAGAAATTTCTTCCCCTCTCTTGATATTGACCACTCGGCTGGTTAAATCTAATTCAGACCCCCGGATAATCACAGGGTGCTTGAATTATCAAGGCCTTGTACGCAGTGGATTTGGACAATCCCGACGGGGAGGGAACCGTTTTGTCTATTGTGAAGGGGCGGTGAAATCGATTATGAAAGACGAAAATCGGCGTGATTTCGGTGATTAGACGTTTATCGGATTCCGGTGTCATATGTGGATAAAGCCATGGATGAAATAGCAGGGACAGACTTAGCAGAGAGAGATTTAATGGTAGACGACGATGAGCTGACTCCCGAGCTTGACGTTCCTCCTGAGGGAGAGCGAGAGGAAGAGTCTGCCCTCGAGGAGGGGGAACAAGCCAAGGCCCAGCGTGCTGACCGGCCCGGCGAGCTGGAATGGATGTATTTTCAGTCTTTCGGGAGGAAGGCCCTGCTCACTCGGGAGGGTGAAGTTGTTCTCGGAAAACAGATCGAGCGCGGTGACCGGCTTGTTCGACGCGCGATTCGCAAAGCCCTCGCTATCCTGCGGAGCGTGCGTCTGACCGACAGCTTAAAGGCCCGTCAGGTTGAACTAAAGGAGGTTCTCCGCGTCAGTGGGCTTTCGGCGACTGACTTGGACAAGGGCATCCGCGGGATCAAGGCCATCATCGGAGAACTGGAAGCAACCCGCGGCAGGTCCGCGTCGAAGGTGCGAGCCTTGAAGTCGTTGCTTGAGGAATTTCGGCGAGGATGGGCCGAACTGGAAAAGGCAAAGACCGAAATGGTCTTGTCGAACCTTCGGCTGGTGGTGGACCTGGCGAAGCACTATAACGGCCGGGGCCTGAGCCTGCTGGACCTCGTCCAGGAGGGAAATATCGGCTTGATGAAGGCGGCCGAGCGGTTCGATTATCGCCGGGGCTTTAAGTTCAGCACCTACGCAACCTGGTGGATCCGGCAAGGCATTACCCGGGCTCTGGCTGACCAATCCCGGACGATCCGCATCCCGGTGCACATGACTGAGAACTATCAGCGCGTGCACAAGGCGACCCGGCAGTTGGCTCAGCGTCTGGGGCGGCCGCCCTCAGTGGAAGAGGTGGCGAGTTCTGTCAAAACCACCAGTGAGCGAGTCGGCCAGACCATCCAAGCTTTCCAGGAAGTGGTTTCGCTGGAACACCCTGTGGGTGACGGAGAGGCGTTTCTCGGCGACTTTATTCCGGACCGCGACGCTCCGACGGCTGACAGTCAAGTGGACCGCAGCGAAATGACCCAGCAGGTGGCACGCGCTCTCGGTTCGCTGAGCCCGCGCGAAGAAGCGGTGATCCGCCTTCGATTCGGAATCGGTCAAGGTGAGGCCATGACGCTGGAGGAAGTGGGCCGAACCTTGGGGGTGACCCGCGAGCGCATCCGCCAAATCGAGGCCAAGGCCTTGATCAAGCTGCGAACTCCTGAGTTCCAGGAAGTACTACGCCCCCTATTGCCCTAGCATTCTCAAGCCGCCGGCCCTTTCTCCGTCTCCCCAGATATGCAACAATATCGCTGCTGGGGGAGACGGACGAATGGCAGGGATTTGGAGGCTTGAGAGAACCATCACGAGAATCAACCTCGCTCTTCTGATCAGTTTTCTCGTCTCAATCCCGACCTGGGCCGGCGCGCAGTCTTCGGAAAAGACACTGTCGGTGCCCGACTCTGTCGCGGAAGTACTCCCATCGGTGGTCAGTGTCGTGACGCATGGCACGAGGCAGGCCCCTTTTCAGCCGGTGCCCTCAGGCTCGGGGTCCGGGATTATCATCGGCCAGGGCTACATTCTGACCTCCAATCATCTGGTCACCGGCGCCACACGCCTGGTCGTGGGACTGCATGATGGTCGCATGGTGCCTGGCCGCGTAGTGGGCCGTGATTTTCTGACTGACCTCGCCTTGATCAAAGTCGACATCGACGGCCTGACGGCGGCAAAGCTAGGCATCTCATCCAAATTACGCATCGGTGAAACGGTGATCGCGATCGGAAACCCGATGGCGATCAAGACCGGGGCAACCATATCGGTCGGCGTCGTGAGCGGCTTGGATCGCGCCATTGTGCCGCCGACAGGGGAAACTCTCTATAATCTGATTCAAACGGATGCCGCCCTCAATCCCGGCAGCAGCGGCGGTCCACTCATTGATCTGTCGGGCCGGGTCGTAGGAATCAACACCGCGGTGGCGCCGGCAGCCCAGAACATCAGCTATGCGATTGCAATAGACGAGGGGTACTCTGTTGCGCAATCCTTGATCGTGAGAGGCAGCATGCTGAGGCCGCCGCTTGGTTTTACCCCGGTGACTATCACCGCCAGCATTGTCGCGGCCTTTGAACTCGACGTGGAGCGCGGGGTCTTAGTCCTACAAATGCAGGAGAATGGGTTGGCCGCCGAAGCCGGACTGCGGAACGGTGACGTCATCACCGCAGTGGACGTCACCCAGATCTACACCATGTCCGATCTGTGGCACGCCCTCCTAAAAGACGGGGCTGCACCCGTCGCCAGGCTCTCGGTCGTCCGCAAGGCTGCCCAAGAGAAAGTGCTGATAAAGCGGCCGGTCGCGAAGTGAGCTGAGCGGAACTCATCATGGCACGAAGAGCACATCTTCTTGACCTGGGCGTTACCGACTACCAGGAGGCGTGTGAGGTCCAACGCGCATGCCATCCGGCCAGGGTGGCTGATGAGATCGGCGATACGCTGATCCTCACCGAGCATTTTCCGGTCTACACTTTCGGTAGGACCGTCCGGGCCGAGCACCTAGGGACCGGATGGGAACACACATCGCGGGAGGGGGCCCCGTCCTGCTGGACCCCCCTCCCGAACCCACAGACGATCAATGGCACGCCGGTGTATGCCGTTGACCGCGGGGGGTCGGTGACGTACCACGGCCCTGGCCAGCTCGTAGGATACCCTATATTACGGCTTCGCGACCATTGCGCCGGCCCCAGAATGTACATGAACAGATTAGAGGAAGTCTTGATTCGAAGCCTTGCTGTACTCGGTCTGTCAGCCATGCGGCGGGCCGGTATGCCCGGTGTCTGGATAGAGGACCGCAAGATCGGGGCCATCGGGGTGCGGATCTCTGAGGGGGTCACTCGTCATGGAGTGGCGCTGAATGTCAATAATGATTTGGCACCCTTCGCAGCCATTGTTCCGTGCGGACTCCTTGGGTGGGGGGTGACCTCGGTCGCGGCCGAGACCGGATGTCATCTGGCAGTGATGGCTGCCAAACAGGCAGTAATCCGCGCGTTTCAGGATGTGTTTGAACTGTCCTTTGCTGGAGGAGAGTTGGACGTCTCGCTCTATCCCGGGCAGCCTAAAGGGTCCGGTTGCCCAGTAGGTGTCTCAACCCCGTCATGGAGGATCGAGCATGGAGACTCGTGATCTGATCCGATATCGCTTGCTGAACTACCTCATCGAGGCTCATGAGTGTCAGTTAATCTCGGCAAACGTCGCAATCCTGACCGAAATTGCCGAAGCAGATTGGAGCCAGATGAGAGAAGTTTTGAATGACCTGTTTCTCGACGGGGACATTGTGCTGTCTAAAGATGGTCAACCCTATCGGAGCGGGGTCAATGCGGGCTGGTTTTTTCATGTCGGGAATTTTCAGATCAAAGCAACGGTCCGAGGCCGACGGGAGTACGGAAAACTTCAAGCGATGATGGAAAAGGAACGGCCTTCCGAACCGGTGGAGGCGGGTTCTCCACCGGACGAACCAGGCACCCGGCAGGTTTGAAACTCCGTGGCGCCGCACCCCTATGAGGAATTTAACACCTCCACATTCCGTTTAGCGGTCGCTCAATTCGAAGCCGCGGCCGACCTTCTCGGTCTGGACCCGCTGCTGCGCGAGCGCCTCAAGCTTCCCCAACGCGCCCTGATCGTGTCGGTCCCCATCCGCATGGATGATGGGACGGTGAAGGTTTTTTCAGGCTACCGAGTCCAGCACGATATGGCGCTCGGACCGTGTAAAGGCGGAGTCCGGTATCACCCGGAAGTCAGCCTTGGGGAAGTCGCCGCGCTGGCGATGTGGATGACCTGGAAATGCGCGCTGGTCGGCTTGCCGTATGGGGGCGCCAAAGGGGGCGTCCGGGTGGCGCCGGAAAAGCTGTCGCGAGGCGAACTGGAGCGGCTGACTCGCCGGTATACCGCAGAAATCGCCCCCCTGATCGGTCCGGAAGAGGACATTCCCGCGCCGGATGTCGGGACCAACGCCCAAGTCATGGCCTGGATGATGGATACCTATAGTCAGCAAGTGGGCTATGCAGTGCCAGGGGTCGTGACCGGAAAGCCCTTGGCTATTGGAGGCAGTTTGGGGCGAGAGGATGCCACCGGCCGCGGCGTGGTGGATGTGATTCAGGAGGCGATGCGGAGCCTGAACTTGAAGATGGCGGAGTCCAGCGCGGTCGTACAGGGCTTTGGGAACGTCGGCATGCACACCGCCAGAATCCTTCATGAAGCGGGCGCCAAAGTCATCGCCGTGAGCGACGCAAAGGGGGGAGTGTACAATCCGCAAGGTCTAGACATCCCCACGCTCATCTCGCGGTATCACAGCAAGACCCGCGCCCTCTTGGAATGCCAGGTCGGGGAGGCGATCACCAATGAGGAACTCCTCCAACTTCCTTGCACCGTCTTGGTGCCGGCAGCGCTTTCAGAACAGATCACACTTCGCAACGCGGGAACACTTCGCTGTCAAATTCTGGCTGAAGGGGCGAATGGGCCGACCACGCTCGAAGCGGATCGGGTGTTGGAGGACCACGGTATTTTCATCATCCCGGATATTCTCGCCAATTCAGGAGGGGTGATCGTCTCGTATTTTGAATGGGTGCAGGATGTCCAGAAGTATTTCTGGAGCGAACAGGACATTCGTGATCGCTTGCACGATATTATGATCTCAGCATTTAAGAGAACGATGGAGTTTGCAAACACTCGGAAGGTGAGCATGCGGATGGCCGCGCTGATGAGCGGGATTGACAAGACCGCACAAGCGCATCTCGCCCGCGGGCTCTACCCGTGAAGACTGTTGTGTTCACGTCGGTCGGTGTCCTTTGGTTTTCCCTCGGGATGGGGTTGATCATCGCGCCGGCCTGGACCATCGAGATACTTGAGCGGCTGATGTCGGATGATGTCCGCCTGTTTGTGCTGATCCAGTTGGAAATCATCGTCGGCTTGGCGCTTGTGGTCGGCACGGGCGGGTTTCCCTTCAGAATGTTTTGGATCGTGGTCGGCTGTCTGGGACTCTTGAAGGGACTCTTTCTCACCTGGGCCCCGATCGGCAAGCGGGAGGCGTTCCTGGACTGGTCTTTGAAGCGCCCGTTTGGGGAATACCGAGTTTGCGGAATTATTCTTGTGGGGTTGGCGACCGTGCTCGTCTACGGCATCATCGTGTTGTAGGACGCAGATGGCGGAGGAGCTCCTCACGCTGTGGCACGCACACCGGCAGGACCCATTGCCGGAGGTGCCTTCAGAATATAAGGGCGAGCTCTGGGTGTTGGATGAAGTGATCGGCGGATGTGTCTCGTACTGCATTGAGGCGGGACAAAGATTAGATCCGCCTCGCGCTCATATTTTAGAAGATTGCCGGGCGGATCTGCATCGCTTGCTGCCTGGGCTGGAAGGGCCCGCGATAACGTATTTCAGCCGTCTGGGGGCGTTAGCGGAGTTGCTTCTCGCGGCCTATGCGACCGATGAGAAGCGGTCGCAAACGGATGGATAACGAGTCAGCCGTGCCGTGCTGGTTGCTTGCATCTCAAAGGTTTGGTTGGTTAATATCCCTTGTTCCTATGCCGGCGCTCGTGATGCTCTGGGGTCATTTTCGCATTTCTCATTTAAATGGGAGAACAGCAATGGGCAGCCATAAGAAAGGAATTTTCGCGGTCGTCCTAAGTCTTCCCCTCGTTTTCTGCCTGGGGCAACAAGCGAGTGCAGAACCCTATGAACTGACTGAATCTGATGTGAACGACCTCTCAAAGGTGGATACGCCGGAGATCTCGTTATTCGGGATTAAATTAGGAGATTCCGAGGACAAGGTCAAAGAGAAGTTGATCAAGATCAAGATTCCGGGCGTCAAGGTCGAAGTGCAGGATGTCTACGTCATGCTCTATGACAAGCGAAGCCCGAGTAACCCCATGGCTGGCATCCGGCTCACGGACGGCAAGGTCGACTACATCTTCATTAATCAACGCTTTGCCCATCTGGCCGCCGGCGTTTTTCGTCTGGTGCTGAGAGGAGAGGGAGTGGACGAAGCCCGAAAATTGCTTGGCAAGGAGGATTTCGCCGAAGACCAGACGACCTTTACTCGCCTGAACTACAAAGGCGGCACGGTGGTCGTTCTCTTTTCAGGCCGTGATGTGATGGTAGAATTTAACGTAACAGCCTGATGCCAGCGCGTTACTGTGAGCTGATTGTCTGGACGGCACGGTCACCAAACGCCTGTTCAATTAAGGCCAGTGCGGTGTTCCAACGGCGGCGGGAATTCAGAAGCACCAGGAGCAGTTCTTTATCGTTTCGGCGCACAATGGTAATGAGGCAGCGTCCCGCCGCTCTCGTATAACCCGTTTTCACCCCCACAACACCGTCAATCATGCCTAGGAGGCGGTTCGTGTTGTGCGCAAGCAACCTCTTGGACTGGTCCACCTGGCGCAGCATTGCCACCGGTTCCTTCACGATCGTGGCAAAGGCCTCATATTTCATAGCGTATTCGGTGAGGTACGCAAGTTCTTCCGCAGTGGAATAGTGCTGGTCCATGTCGAAGCCACAGGCGTTGCGAAAGTGCGTTTGAGTCAGGTCGAGTTCTCTGGCCTTGGCGTTCATCTTAGCCACGAACGCGTCCTCGGTTCCTGCCACATGCTCTGCCGCCGCCAAGCAGGCGTCGTTCGCTGAACGGATCAGCATCGCTTCCAACAGCCCTCGCAAGGGATACACCTGCCCCGCTTTCAAAAAAAGCTTTATCCGCGCCGCCGACGCCGCTCTCCGGCTGATTGTAACCGGATCGTCAAGATTGCCTTCTTCGAGGACCACGATGGCCGACATGATTTTCGTCAAACTGGCCGGCGGCATCATTTTTCGGGCATGCTGCTGAAAGAGAATCTCGCCGGTGGTTAAATCCTTGAGTAAGATGGCTTCGGGTTGAAGCAACCGGAATTTTCGCTTGTATGTCTTTTTGAGCTTCGGCGGCCTCTCACCGTCCCGCCCCAGGCGCTTTGGCACCCCCTTGCCCCGAGCCAGCCAAGACTTACTCTGAACCCGTAGAACTCCCTCCTGCACCATGGCACCCGCCGGCCCCGGACTCCATTGCACCCGCCCGCCCCGAGCCTGCCAAGACAGGCTCTTTTCCCGCGAGACGCGTCCATTTCCCAGGACGGTCTTCGCAGTCTGCATTGATCCGGTTTGTAAGTCTTCGGCATATGGTGTCGCCGCTGAGCCGAGAGATGGAAAGAGGAGACCAATGAGACCAATGAAACCCAGGGCGAGGAAGAGTGTGAAGAGTGACCTTTTCGTCATGCCGAAATCGTCATTGTCATGACGAGATCGTGGCGCCTGATTTCAGGTCCTTCAGCCCGGCCTCCAGTACTTGATGAAAGAACCGAAGAAGATCGGCTAGATCCAGCCAAAATCCGCAATTGAGGCAGCGTGCGTACAACCGGCGACTGTCTAAGGCGTACTGCCGCTCGGCGAGCATAAAACCATGGCATTTGAGACACGTCATAGAGAATCACTGTGACATTCTGTCGGATCCATGTCAAGATCAAACGCCGGGTTATTTCAGACGATTCAAGATTATGGCGAGGCAGCCTGCGAGCAATCCGCCGCCGGTGATGACGATCAGGAAATTGCTAAAACTCTTGTTTCCGCTGATCAGGTCCTGAAAACCTCCTTGCACCATCAGGACACCCAGCGTCATCGCAGCGCCTGTCAGAAACCACCATAAGAAAGTTTTCAGTGATCCCACCCCCTTGGCGCCATGATTCAACGGATTGGCCGGCGGTCAATGTAACGGCGCACCGGAAGGATGTCAAGCGAGCGAGGCTCCGGCTTCTCAATAGATTGTCCCGACTGCGTCGGGGGCCGAGCGCGGGGCATCGAGGAAAGCGGCGCGGTTCGGCGCGCCGGGGGTGGGCGGGTGCAAACCGACGCATCGGAGCAATTCTGATGCGTACGGGCCCCCGCATTCTACTGTGTCGGCACAAGATGAGAACGGGGATCCTTGGCTAAGAATACCGAGATGCTGTTGGAAGCGTTATTGGCGGTGACAAGGCCGGGGCGCGGGTCCTTCGGCGCAAAGGAGACAGCGGTCATCGCGAATGGGGCCGCTCCGGTTTTGTAACTCCGCGGTGGCTGCCAGAAAGTTCCGTCGCCCTTTCCAAGGACAATGGACAGATCGCTGGACAGGTTATTGACGACCGCCACATCGGTCTTGCCGTCGCCGTCAAAGTCATTCGTCACGATCGCCATGGGGCCGGCATTCGCGCCGAAGGCGGTGCCCTTCTGGAATGTGCCGTCTCCTTTTCCGAAGAAGACCGTGATGTCATCCATCTCGCCGTTCACGACCAACATGTCGAGATGCCGATCGCCGTTGAGGTCCAGAAACGACACGGCCAGGGGGCGATGGCCGGTCTTATAGGGGGTCGGGACACGAAAGGTGCCGTCGCCGTTGCCGAGGAAGATCGCGACGGCGCTGCTCATCTGTCCGCCCTGGGTCACGGCAAGATCGAGGAATCCGTCTTCATTGACATCCGCAGTGGTGACGGCAGTCGGCGTGTCGCCGTATTCATACATGGCTTTCTGAACGAATCTGCCATCGCCGCGCCCCAGCAGAATCATCAGCTTGTCATTTCGCAACGCGACGGCCAGGTCCGGTCGTCCGTCGTTGTTGAAATCAGCGCACACAAGTCCGATCGGGGACTTCACGGCCGGATAGGTCTCCCCATGCCTGAATTCCCCGCGGCCATTTCCCAGCAGAATTGTGATCCGGTTATTTCCGGCGTTGGCCACAGCCAGATCAAGCAAGCTATCAGCGTTCAGATCATGCACGATGACGGCGCGTGGTTGTTGCGGAACCTTGAGGGTGATGGGATCGCGAAAGCTGCCGTCTCCATTGCCCATGAGAAGGCTCAAGGAGTCGCTGCCGATATTCGTTGTCACGAGATCGGCCAGGCCGTCGCCGTTGAGATCCCCTGACGCGATGCTGGTCGGATTCTTGCCGACTGCATACGTCTGGTAGAGGTAAAACAGGTCAGGGACTTGATGCGATTCACGCTGGCTGCATGCGCCGAACGCACAGGCGAGGACGCTCGCGAGAAGGCCGCTCATCCAGGGCACCATCGTCCTCATATCAGCGGGCATTGTACCGAGTCACCTATGAGGGCGCAACTTACCAGGCCCGACGGTCTTCAGCAATGGACCCGATCGCTTGCGCTCCCTCAGCCTCTCAGTTAGACTCCAATTCATGCCCATCGTCTACGTTGAGGAGTTGGTTGGGCACCAGGATCAGGAAGTCACCATTCGTGGGTGGCTGCGGCATAAGCGGATCGGTGGCAAGATCGCCTTCCTCGTGGTCCGAGACGGAACCGGAGATGCCCAGCTTATCGTCAGTAAGGCCACGGTCGGGGACGAGGTTTTCGCTCACGTCGGCAAACTGACGCAAGAATCTTCGCTGATCGTGACCGGCCAAGTCCGAGCGGACAGCCGTGCGCCTGGTGGATTCGAGCTCGACGTAAAGCAATTGCAGATTATCCAGCTCGTCGCAGAAGAGTTCCCGATTCAACCGAAGGAGCACGGTACCGGATTCCTGATGGAGAACCGGCATCTCTGGCTCCGCTCTCAGCGCCAGCACGCGATTCTTCGTGTTCGGCACGAGATCATTCGCGCCAGTCGCCGTTTCTTTGATGATCGTGGATTCGTGCTGCTTGACACTCCGATCTTTACGCCGAACGCCTGCGAAGGAACAACGACGTTATTTGAGACTGATTACTTCGGCGAGAAAGCGTACCTCACGCAGAGCGGACAACTGTACAACGAGGCGACGGCGGCGGCCTTCGGCAAAGTCTATTGCTTCGGGCCGACCTTTCGCGCGGAGAAGTCCAAGACGCGTCGTCACCTCACGGAGTTTTGGATGATCGAACCCGAAGTCGCCTATGCCGACCTTCAGGATATGATGTTCTTGGCGGAAGAGTTTCTGAGCCATATCCTCAGCTCCGTGCTTCAGCAGCGAAAAGAAGAGTTGAAAGTGCTGGAACGCGACATCGGCAAACTGGAGGCGATGGTTCCTCCATTTCCTCGACTGACATACCATGAGGCGGTTGAGCGGCTCCAGAAGCATGGTAACGCCATCCAACCGGGCGATGATTTCGGCGGTGATGAAGAGACGATCCTTTCGAATGAGTTCGAGCGCCCGGTCATCATCCACCGGTATCCAAAAACGATTAAAGCATTTTATATGCAGGAGGACCCTGCGAACCCGACTCTCGCGCTGTGCATGGATGTGCTCGCCCCTGAAGGCTATGGTGAAATTATCGGAGGCGGGCAGCGGATTCACGAATACGAGAAACTCGAATCCCGGCTGAAAGAGTATCAGCTCGCAGAGGACGCGTTCAAATGGTACCTCGATCTTCGAAAATTCGGTTCGGTTCCTCATGCCGGCTTCGGAATGGGAATAGAACGCGCCGTGGCCTGGATTTGCGGGCTGGAACATGTGCGGGAAACCATTCCATTTCCGCGAATGCTCTACAAGATGTACCCATAAGAGGGTGCTACCCTCCTAACACTCAGATTTTTTCCGTCACGTTCCGGCCTGTCCATCAGCCTGCTTATCCACAGGATAGAATGCTCTGTGGATATCTTTCTATCATGCCGTAAAATATTAAATTATTTTCTTGACATCTCCTGAAGACTGCATATACTTGGCGATCGGTGGGTAGAAGTGGGAAATAGTGGAAATACAAGGGAAGGCGAGCCTTGCATCGGTCGGTCATGCTCAAGGAAGTGGTGGGATGGCTCATGCCCCGGCCGGCCGGCATTTACATCGATGGCACAGTGGGAGAAGGCGGCCACAGCCGGGCGATCCTGGAAGCCTCAGCGCCAAGTGGACGGATCATCGGCTTTGATCGAGACGTCGAGGCGCTAGCCGCAGCCAAGGAGGCTCTGCAGCCATTTGCTGAGCGCGCGACCTTGATGCACGAACACTTCCGAGAAGCGGCGGCCGTGGTGAGAGCGATGGGTCTTTCCGGTGTGGACGGGATTCTTCTTGATCTCGGGGTGTCTTCACGTCAACTGGACTCATCAGCTCGAGGCTTCAGTTTTCAAGCTCAGGGACCGCTGGACATGCGGATGGATTTCCGTGAATCAATCAGGGCGTCCGATCTGGTCAACCGGCTGCCGGAGCCGGAGCTCGCCCGCATCATCTATGAATACGGGGAAGAGCGCTACTCTCGTCGCATTGCGCGTGTGGTTGTCAGACGCCGCCAGAGCGGGCCGATCCTCACGACGCAGGATCTTGTAGACGTGATCCGCGAGGCGGTGCCGCCCTCGTATCTTCATGGTCGTCTGCACTACGCGACGCGCACATTTCAAGCACTCCGCATTGCTGTCAACCATGAACTGGACGATCTTGAGCCCTCTCTGGGAATGTTCGCAGATTTGCTGCTGCGCGGGGGCCGGCTGGTCGTGCTGTCGTTTCACTCTCTTGAGGATCGTATTGTGAAGCAGACT
>Ga0184638_1000392_pt1 | contig 12160 bp, 11 predicted proteins | sample PLM31_50_b2_FD_133141 | JGI IMG/M metagenome (GOLD analysis project Ga0184638, IMG submission 133141) | Groundwater sediment microbial communities from an aquifer in East River, Colorado, USA - PLM3-1_50_b2 | ecosystem: Environmental > Terrestrial > Soil > Riparian zone | place: USA: East River... | reverse complement strand
GCTTCGCTGACCGTGGAGTTGCGTTCGGTCAACCATCGCTATCTCGATCTCCAGTTGCGCCTCCCGGACGAGCTCCGCGCGCTCGATGCGGTGTTGCGCGAGGTGCTCACCGCGGAGCTCAAGCGCGGCAAGGTCGATTGCCGCATCGCGCTCAACCATCCCGTTCCGGGAGCGACGACGCTCGCGGTCAACGCCGAGCGCGTCGCCCAGCTGCGGGACGCGGCCACCGAGGTGTTGCGGCACGCGCCGGGCAGCGCTCCGCTGACGGTCGTCGAAATCCTGCGCTGGCCCGGCGTGCTCACTGAACCGTCGCTTCCGCCCGACGCACTTGCCGCGCGCGCGGTCGCGCTCGTGCAGCAGGCGCTCGCCGAACTCGCCGCGTCGCGTGCACGCGAAGGCGAGAAGCTCAAGACGATGCTCGAAGATCGCTGCCACGCCATCGAGGCGCAGATCGCGCGCGTCAAGCCTCGCGTTCCGGCGATCCATGATGCGTACGTCGAGAAGCTCGGTACGCGCCTGAAGGAAGCCGGCCTCGACCCCGACGCCGAGCGGCTCAAGCAGGAGCTCGCGCTGTTCGCGACCAAGATCGATGTCGCCGAGGAAGTATCGCGCTTGAGCGCGCACGTCGAAGAGGTGAAGCGCGTGCTCGCTGCAGGCGGCAGCAGCGGCAAACGGCTCGACTTCCTGATGCAGGAGTTGAACCGCGAGGCGAACACGCTCGGCTCGAAGTCCGTCGACGCCGAGCTCTCGCAAGCCGCGCTCGAGCTCAAGGTGCTGATCGAGCAGATGCGCGAGCAGGTGCAGAATATTGAGTAGCCGCCGAGGCCGCGGCCGACGCAGTGACGACTACATCGCAAGCACCGCCCAAAGAGGCCGTCGCGGCGCGAGGCAATCTGTTTGTCGTTGCCGCTCCCTCCGGGGGCGGCAAGACGAGTCTCACGCGCGCGCTGCTTGAACGCGAACCCGGGATCCGCTTGTCGGTCTCGTACACGACCCGTCCGCCGCGGCCCGGGGAGATCGACGGCGTCGATTACCACTTTGTCAGCGCAGATCGATTTGCGGCGCTGAAGGCCGCCGGCGAGTTTCTCGAGCACGCTTGCGTCCACGGGAACTGGTACGCGACCAGCGCGACGTGGCTGAAGGCCCAAGTCGACTCGGGCCAGGACGTGCTGCTCGAAATCGACTGGCAGGGCGCGCTCCAGGTGCGCAAACTTGTCCCCGAATCGGTCCATATCTTCATCCTGCCGCCGTCGCTCGCGTCGCTGCAGGAACGCCTGGTGCGTCGAGGGCAGGACGACGACAACACGATCGCCCGCCGGCTGAGCGCAGCCCGCGAGGAAATGCGGCACTGCGTCGAGTTCAACTATGTTATTATTAATCAGGAGTTTGCTTCGGCAGTCGACGACCTCGCCGCCATCGTGCGGGCGTCCCGGCTGCGCAGCGCACAGCAGTGCGCCCGGCAGCGGGCGCTGCTCGCGCAACTGACTTGACTGGAAGAACCATGGCACGCATCACGATTGAAGACGCTCTTGCCAGGATACCCAATCGGTTCGAGCTCACGCTCGCCGCGACCAACCGCGCGCGCCAGATCAGCGCGGGCTCGCAGCCGCTGCTCGACGCGGATCGCGACAAGCCCACGGTCATCGCCTTGCGCGAAATCGCCGCCGGCAAAGTCGGGATAGAAATGCTGCTCAAGCCGCAGGGTTAAACAGGCCACAGGCGTCTCCGGGTGACCGCGCATGTCGGAAATCGCCGAATTCACCCGACATCTCGGCCACTATCTGCCACCCCCGGACGTCGCGCTGGTTGAGCGCGCGTTCGCGTTTTCCGAGCACGCACACCAGGGCCAGTTCCGGAAATCCGGCGACCCGTACATCTCGCACCCGCTGGCCGTTGCCAGCATCCTTTCGCAGTGGCGGCTCGACGCGCAAGGGCTCGCCGCCGCGCTCCTCCACGATGTGATGGAGGACACCGCGGTCACCAAGACGGAGATCGAAAGCTCGTTCGGCAAGCCGGTCGCCGACATGGTCGACGGCGTGTCCAAACTCGACCAGATCGAGTTCCAGTCGCGCGAGGACCTGCAGGCGGAAAGCTTCCGCAAAATGCTACTGGCGATGGCGCAGGACGTCCGGGTCATCCTGATCAAGCTCGCCGATCGCCTGCATAACATGCGAACTCTCGATGCGATGGCGCCCGCCCACCGCGAGCGCATCGCGCGCGAGACATTGGATATCTACGCCCCGATCGCCAACCGGCTCGGCCTGAACGCGCTCTATCAGGAGTTGCAGGACCTGTCCTTCAAGCATCTCTACCCGGTCCGTTATCGCGTGCTGGCCAAGGCGATCAAGGCCGCACGCGGCAACCGGCGCGAGGTGATGAACCGCATCCTGCAGACCATCCGCGACGGGCTCAAGCACGACGGCATCGCCGCGACGGTCACGGGAAGGGAAAAGGCTGCTTTCAGCGTATACAAGAAGATGCGCGAAAAACACTACACGTTCTCGCAGGTCTTCGACATCTACGGCGTTCGCGTGCTGGTGAAGGACACGACGGCGTGCTATGCCGCGTTGGGCGTGCTGCACGGCCTGTACAAGCCGATCCCCGGCAAGTTCAAGGACTACGTGGCGATCCCGAAGGCGAACGGCTACCAGTCGCTGCACACGACATTGTTCGGGCCGTTCGGCACGCCTCTCGAGGCGCAAATCCGCACCCACGACATGCATCGCATCGCCGAGGCCGGCGTTGCCGCACATTGGCTGTACAAGGCAGGCGGCAAGCTCGATATTGCCGAGGCTCAGCAACAGACGCATCGCTGGCTGCAAAGCCTGCTCGAAATTCAATCGGAGTCGCGGGACTCGAAGGAATTTCTCGAGCACATCAAGGGCGATCTCTTCCCCGACGAGATTTATGTGTTCACGCCGAAGGGCAAGATCATGGCGCTGCCGCGCGGTGCGACGGCGGTCGACTTCGCCTACGCGGTGCACACCGACATCGGCCATCATTGCACGGCGGCCAGGATCAATTACGAGCTGATGCCGCTGCGCACGGAATTGAAGAGCGGCGACCAGGTCGAGATCATCACCTCTCCAACGGCGCGGCCAAACCCGTCATGGCTCAATTTTGTCGCGACCGGCAAGGCGCGCTCGCGCATTCGGCATTTCCTGAAAACGCTGCAGCAGAAGGAATCAGCGGTGCTGGGCGAGCGCCTGCTCGAGCAAGCGCTCGCATCGCTCAAGGCCGTGCCGGAGTCGATCACCCTGGAGCGCTGGGAGGCGCTCGCTCGGGAATATGGCGCCAAGAGTCGCCTCGACATTCTGGCCGAAATCGGCCAGGGGAAGCGCCTGTCTTTTGTGGTCGCGCAGGCGTTGACACGTGCGGCGAGCGGCGCGCCCGACGACGCGCCGCAAGGGCCGCCTCGCGCCGGCGCGCTGCAATTGCGCGGCGTCGAAGGCGTGGCGATCCAGTACGGCAAATGCTGCCGGCCGATCCCGGGGGATGCGATCGTCGGCCAGTTCCGCCGCGGCCAGGGGCTCCTCGTCCATACCCGCGATTGCCAGACGCTCCGGAAGAGCCACGTCGAAAGCGATCAGATCGTCGACGTCGAGTGGGCGCCGAGGGTGGAGGGCGTGTTCGAGGCCGGCATCCGTATTCTGGTCGACGATCAGCGCGGGCTTCTGGCCCGGCTCGCGACCGCGATTGCCGATGCCGGCGCGAACATCGAATACATGTCGATGGAGCGCCCCGACAGCGACCGCGTCGTCAACATGTTTTTCAGCGTCCAGGTACAGGACCGCAAGCACCTGGCGCAGGTGATGCGCGCGCTGCGCCGGATTCCCGAGGTCAAGCGCGTGCACCGCGCACGCACCTGACGGGCTGGTAGGGCCCGCCCCAAAAGAAAACGGAGGGAGATTCCCGCCGTCGTCGCGCCGCAGTTTAATACCGTTCAGGCGGCTTGCCTGGCGAGCAGCTGCTGCAGCTCGCCCGATTCGTACATCTCGCGCATGATGTCGCAGCCGCCTACGAACTCCCCGGCCACGTAGAGTTGAGGGACCGTCGGCCAGTTCGCATAATCCTTGACGCCCTGACGGATCGCTTCATCCGCCAGCACATTGACCGAGAAAAAACGGTCGACCCCGCACGCCTGCAGCATCTGCACCGCGGCGCTCGAAAAGCCGCATTGCGGAAATTGCGGTGTGCCTTTCATGTACAGCACCACCGGGTGCGTAGTCACTTGCTCGCGAATCGTGTCCTGGATGCTCATGCCCTGCTCCGTATGTCCGTATATTGCTATTTTACCGCATCCGGCGCGCAAGCGAATCGCGTCAGGCTCATTCCTTGACCGCCCCGGTCAGGCCCGAGACGTAATACTCGACGAAGAACGAATACAGGATCGCCACCGGCAGCGAACCGAATAGCGCCCCGGCCATCAGCGAGCCCCAGTGGTATACGTCGCCCTCGACGAGCTCGGTCACCACACCCACAGGAACGGTCTTCACTTCCGATGATGAGACGAAGGTCAGCGCATAGATGAACTCGTTCCACGACAGCGTGAACGCGAATATGCCGGCCGAGATGAGTCCCGGCACCGCCAGCGGCAGGACGATCTTGACCAGGATCTGGAACCGGCTCGCCCCGTCGATCAGCGCGCATTCCTCGAGCTCGTAGGGAATGGTCTTGAAATAACCCATCAGCAGCCAGGTGCAGAACGGGATCAGGAACGTCGGATAGGTCAGGATCAGTGCGAGCCGCGTGTCGAACAGATTCAGCTGGTAGACCATGGTCGCCAGAGGGATGAAGAGGATCGACGGCGGCACGAGGTAGGCGAGAAAGATGCTCGCACCGACGTAGCGCGAGCCGCGGTAGCGCAGCCGCTCGATGGCGTAGGCCGCAAGAACGCTGCAGAACAGCGAAAGGGCGGTAGATACCACCGAGATCAGGATGGTGTTCCACAGCCATTCCGGATACGGCGTGTCGAAAAGCAGCTTCTTGATGTGCGCGAGCGTCGGATTGTTGACCCAGAACGGATTGCCCTCGCGCGACAGCAGCTCCTCGTCCGGCTTGAACGTCGTCACGGTCATCCAGTAGAACGGGAACAGCAGCACGAAAAGGAACGCACCGAGCGGAAGATAAACGGTGAAGAAGCGGCGCTGCGCGGACACGAGGTAGTTCATGCCCTGCGAATCGACCAGCCGGTCCGCGGCCGTTTCTGCCGTGCTCATTTGTCTCCGCTCCCCTGCTGCCACGCACGCCGTTGCAGCCCGTAGTAGCTGAGCAGGATCGCCGCCAGCAGGAAAGGCACCATCGCGGTCGCGATCGCGGCGCCCTCGCCCAGATTACCGCCGGAGATCGCGCGCTGGAACGAAAGCGTCGCCATCAGGTGCGTCGCGTTGAGCGGCCCGCCGCGGGTCAGCACGTAGATCAACTGGAAATCCGTGAATGTGAACAGCACCGAGAATGTCATGACGACCGCGATGATCGGCGTCAGGAGCGGCAGCGTGACGTGGCGGAACTGCTGCCACGGCGATGCGCCGTCGAGACTCGCCGCCTCGTAGTACGACGGCGATATCGTCTGCAGCCCGGCGAGCAGCGTGATCGCAACGAACGGCACGCCGCGCCAGATGTTGGCGGCGATGGTCGAGAATCGCGCGTTCCACGGATCGCCGAGGAAGTCGATGTAGTGGTCGATGAGCCCCATCTTCAGGAGGACCCAGCTGATGATCGAGAACTGCGAGTCGTAAATCCACCAGAACGCGAGTGCGGAAAGTGCCGTCGGCACGATGAACGGCAGCAGCACGACCGCCCGGAAGAATGCCTTGAACGGCAGGTGCTTGTTGAGGAGCAGCGCCAGATAGAGCCCCAGCGCGAACTTGATGACGCTGGCGATGAACGTGTAGAAGAGCGTGTTGAACAGCGCCAGGCGCGTGACTGCGTCGCCCCACAAAAACTCGTAGTTCTCCAGGCCGATCCACACGCCGCTGCGCCCGATCTTGGTGTCGGTGAAGCCGAGGTAAGTGCCCAGCCCGAGCGGATACGTCAGGAACAGCAGCAGCAGCGCCGCCGCGGGCAGCATGAACAGCAGCCCGAGGAGGTTGCGGTTGTCGAGTGCTCGGGAGAGCGCGGTGGAGCGCGAAGCCATGTATTCTCGAAGGGCGAACCGCGATGGGTTTTGCGCGGATGGTTTTTTGCGCGGATTAAGGGGCGCCGGAGGCGCCCGCTTCAATCCGCGCAGATATTGCGTCGCGTCGGTGGACGAGACGTAGTCGCATCTCCCGACAAATCGCGCCGGCGCGACGCAATATCACGCAATATCAAACTTTGTAATAGCGCTCGGCGCGCTTCTGCGCCCGCTCCGCTGCCTCCTTCGGGGTCTTCGAGCCCGAAGCGGCCTCCGCAACCATGTTGACGATGATGAAGTCGGCCATCGCGGCCGCCGACGCGTAGCCCATCTCTCCCGCGTAGCCGTTCGGCTGCATGATCTTCATGGCGTCGCGGTATGGAGTGTGCTTCGGATCGACGGTCCAGATCGGGTTCGACTCGTAGGCCTTGAGCGGCTGTGTCACGTAGCCGATCGAGGCTTGTTGCCACGGTTCGTATTGCTGCTTCTCCATCATGAAGGCGAGGTAAGCCTTGGCGGCGTTCGGGTACTTCGAGTACTTGAACACCATCATCGGGAAGAAGAGGTTGAGCTCCGTGGTCTTGCCCACGGGTCCCACCGGCAGGTTGGCATGCCCGATGTCTGCCGCCATTTCCTTCACCTTCGGATCTTGCGAGTTCTTCGCGGCGTAGTAGATCGAGATGCCGTTGGTCGTCATCCCGATCTGGCCGTCGAGGAACGCCTTGTTGTTGTTCGGATCGAGCCATGACAGCGTTCCGGGAACGAACGTCTCATAGAGTTGCTTGCTGTATTCCAGCGCAGCGACGGTTTCTGGGCTGTTGATGACAACGTTGTTCTTCTCGTCGACCATCTTGCCGCCGTGTGACCAAACCAGCCAATGGGTCCAGATATTGCCGTCGCCCGTGGCGTTGCCGAGCGCAAATCCAGGCGGCAGGCCTTTCGCCTTCAGACCCTGGCAAAGCTTGAGGAACCCCGGAACGTCCTTCGGGACCGAGTCGAATCCCGCGGCCTTCGCGGCGCTGATGCGATAGACGAGCGCATTGCCCGCGCAGCCCATCGGCACCGCGATCCATTTGCCCTTGTGAGTGCAGTACGACTTGCACACGTCGTACCACCCACCATACTTGCCGCCGAGGTAATTGCAGACGTCGGTAACGTCGGCCAGCTTCTCCGGATATTGGTGTGCATCCTCGAACGTGCCGATGATGATGTCGGGACCGCTGCCGACGTTAGCGGCGACCGCGGCTTTGGGCCGCACATCCTCCCAGCCCTCGGCGTCGATGCGCACGTCGATGCCGGTCGCCTGGGTAAATTTCTTGGTGTTCTCGGCCCACATGTCCTCGTCGCCCTGGACGAAGCGTTTCCAGCGCAGCACCCGGAGCTTGGCGCCTTTCTCAGGCGTAACTTTGAATTGCTGCGCTTGTGCCTCGGCGGCGAACAACGCCGATCCGGCACCGAGCGCGCCTCCGGCGGCGACGCCAGCAGTGGCTTTCAGAAAATCGCGACGCTTGAATTTGCTCATGGTCTCCTCCTTCAAGGATTGTTGTGCTTCGAATCGTTGCGTGTCGTGCAGGCTCGAATCGATGAAATCTATCGGCTCAGCCTCTCGCCGCTGCCGGCGTCGAACAGATGCGCGCGCCCGAGATCTGGCTTCAGGCTGATCCGGTCGCCGGCGCGGCAGCTCGTCCGGTCGCGAACCAGCGAAGTGACTTCCTGGCCTTTAAAGCGGCAATAGAGTTGCGTGTCGGCGCCGGTGGGTTCGACGACAACGACCTCCGCAGGCAGGCCCGCCCCTTCGGTCACCAGAAAGTGCTCGGGCCGGGCACCGTAGAGGACGCCCTGGCCGTCGGCAGCATGCGTTCCCAACGGCAGCGGCAGCGTCGCGCCGTCGCCGAAATCGACGCAAGCGCCATCGCCGTTAACCCGCGCGGTCCCGGGAATCATGTTCATCGCCGGTGAGCCGATGAATCCCGCGACGAAGGTGTTATTCGGATTGTCGTACAACGACAGCGGATCGCCGATCTGCTCAACCACGCCGTCGCGCATCACGACGATCTTGTCCGCCATTGTCATCGCTTCGATCTGATCGTGAGTCACGTAGATCGACGTGGTCTTCAATCGCTGATGCAGTTCCTTGATCTCGGTGCGCATCTGCACGCGGAGCTTCGCGTCGAGGTTGGACAGCGGCTCGTCGAACAGGAACACCTGTGGATCACGCACGATCGCGCGCCCCATCGCGACGCGCTGGCGCTGGCCGCCGGAGAGCTGGCGCGGGTAGCGGTCGAGCAAGCCGGAAAGCCCGAGGATGTCAGCGGCTTTTTTCACGCGCGTCTCGATCTCGACTCTGGACTGCTTTGCCAGCATGAGAGCGAACGACATGTTGTCCCGCACCGTCATGTGCGGGTAGAGCGCGTAATTCTGGAAGACCATCGCGATGTCGCGCTCCTTGGGGGGAACACGGTTCACCACGGTGCCGGCGATCGCAATCTCGCCTTCGCCGATCTCCTCGAGCCCGGCGATCATGCGCAGCAGCGTGGACTTGCCGCAGCCCGAAGGACCGACGAGGACGCAGAACTCGCCATCGGCAATATCGACGTCGACGCCGCGGATGACGTGCGTCGAACCGAAGCGCTTGTGTACAGCGCGAATGCTGACTGCGGCCAATGCTCCTCCTTCGTCGCAGCTCGAACGGCGGCTGCGTTTACTGCCTATACGGCGTAGCGCCTCGTTCCTGCGACGACGACGTAGTCCGGGCGCCCCGTCTTCATCCAGCTGACAATATTCTGCGCCGCCTTGCGCCGCAATTCGACCTCCGATTGCACGCTGAAGAACGCGGCGTGGGGCGTCAGGATCACCTTCGGGTGGCCGAGCAGCCGGCTGTCGGCAGGGACGGGTTCGACCGGCAGGACATCCAGTGCGGCGCCGGCAAGTATTCCACTATCGACTGCCGCAAGCAAATCGGCGACATCGACGATTGCGCCGCGAGCCGTGTTGACCAGATACGACCCGGGCTTCAGGCGTGCCAGAACCGGCGCACCGATCATTCCGCGTGTCTCGTCGTTCAGCGGCGTATGCAAGCTGACCACGTCGCTCTGTTCGAACAGTCCGACAAGGCTTGCCCGTTCGACGTAGGCGGGAAAATCGCCGTCGATCAAATAAGGATCGCAGGCGACGATACGCTTGAACACATTGCGCGAGACATGCGCCATCCGCTTTCCGATGCGGCCGAGCCCGACTATGCCCAGCGTCATCTCGCTCGCGCGCCGCAGTTGGCCCGACGACAGGTAGTTCCATTGCCCGAGCGCGATTTCGCGGTTATAGCCGACCACGTTGCGAACCAGTGCCAGCGCCAGCGCGAGTGCGTGTGTCGACACTTCGCCCACGCCGTAGTCGGGCGAATTCGCCAGCCACACACCGTGTTTCGCGCATGCGCCGGTATCGACAGTGTCGAAGCCGGCACCGATGCGGCTGACGATTCCCAGGCGCGGCAACTGCGCGAGGACGCGCTCTGTGATCGGCGCGTACTGGATGAGAAACGCGTCGAAATCCCTGCCCGCGGCGAGCACCTCGTCTTCGTTTGCGCAATTGGCGACGACGAGTTCGACGCCGGCATTGCCGAACAATTCGCGTTCCAGCGCGAGGTCGGGATAGTTCTGATCGGTGAACAGTACGCGAGGCATTCGAAGTCTGCGGAGATTACGTACGCGCGGCCGGGGCTCGCCACGGTACGTCGCTCTTCAGCATTGGTCAAGTGGCCTTACCGCTTCAACATTGTTGTTACCGTATAATCGCCGCGAAACAACGCAATCCGAATTTTCCGCGTATTCCTTGGAGCGTCGTGGCAATGCTATTACCGACGACGATCGCCGGCAGCCTGCCCAAGCCGGCGTGGCTTGCGCCTCCCGGCCAGCTTTGGGCGCCGTGGCTGCTGGAGGGAGAGCGCCTCGCCGAGGGCAAGCGCGACGCGGTGCGCCTCGCGCTGTCCGATCAGGAGCGCGCCGGCATCGACATCGTCACCGACGGCGAACAGACGCGCCGCCATTTCGTGACGACGCTGATCGAGAGCCTCGACGGCGTCGACTTCGAGCACAAGAAGACGGTGCGCATCCGTAGCCGCTACGACGCCGACGTGCCGGTCGTCGTAGGCCCGGTCGCACGACGGCATCCCGTGTTCGTCGAAGACGCGCGCTTCCTCCGCGGCGCGACGGAGCGCAAGGTCAAATACACGCTGCCCGGGCCGATGACCATGGTCGATACGCTCTACGACGCCTATTACGGGAGCCGCGAGAAGCTTGCCTTGGCATTCGCCGTGATCTTGAGCGATGAGGCGCGTGCGATCGAGGCGGCAGGCGTCGACGTGATCCAGTTCGACGAGCCGGCTTTCAATGTCTATTTCGACGAAGTTCGCGACTGGGGCATCGCTGCGCTCGAACGGGCGGCGCAGGGCCTGAGGTGCACGACCGCGGTGCACATCTGCTACGGCTACGGCATCAAGGCCAACATCGAATGGAAGAAGACACTCGGCGCCGAGTGGCGGCAGTACGAGAACACGTTTCCCTTGCTCGCGCACTCGACCATCGCGCAGGTTTCGCTCGAATGCGCGAATTCGCACGTGCCGCTCGAGCTCATCGGCCTGCTCAAGGGGAAAGACGTGCTCGTCGGCGCCATCGACGTCGCAACCGATCGTGTGGAGCGCGCTGAGGACGTCGCGGCGACGATCCGTGCCGCGCTGAAGTACGTTCCTGCCGAAAGAATCTACCCCTGTACCAACTGCGGCATGGTCCCGCTCTCGCGGGAGGTCGCACGGGCGAAACTCGAGGCGCTCGGCGCCGGCGCAGCGCTGGTCCGCCGCGAGCTTGGCGGCTGATTCGTAGCGTCGATCCGCGACGCGAAGGACTCTCCGGCGATGGGTTTGACCTATCGCCCGGCGCCGGGTATAGTCCCCTTTGTGTTTTATTTCAAGTACTAAAGCACGACCTGTCCGGCTCGTTGGCCGTTGCCGAAGCGCCGTACTTTCCTGTCCTTGAGATCGAAACATCGGCCGGGTGCGACCCGATTTTTTTCTTGATTATTAGGATTGGAAAACATGCCAACTGGAACGGTTAAGTGGTTCAACGATGCGAAAGGCTTCGGCTTTATTACGCCCGATGGGGGCGGCGAGGATCTGTTCGCCCACTTCTCGGCGATCAACATGCCCGGGTTCAAGTCGTTGAAGGAAGGTCAAAAGGTAAGCTTCGAGGTCACCCAAGGCCCGAAAGGCAAGCAGGCGTCGAACATTCAGACCGTCTGAAATTCCCTCCAGCATCACAATCAAGCCGGGCCCTGCCCGGCTTTTTGTCGCCGGTCGTTTCCCGCGTGTTACGGCGTGGCTGGAGGCGAGCTTCAGCCGGGCACCGGCTCGGCCGAGAGCACAGCCTCTCCGACGGCACGCGCACCGCACCAGATCAATCCGAGCATCGTTCCCATGAGCGACCAGAACAGGATGGCATTGCCGTAAACGATGAGGTCGTTGGTCGAGTTCTTCACCAGCATCGCGAGCACCAGCGCCACCGCCGCCGCGGCCCAGGCCTTCTCGCGATCGCCTCCCTGGCGTGCCCGCTGCCATGCCAAGCGCAAGATCTCGACGTGCAGCCACAGCCAGAAGGCCAGCCCGATCACTCCGACCTGCAGGACCAGATCGAGTATCACGTTATGGGCGTGCGACGCTGCCTGGCTGTCGATCCGGCGCAGGTCGGCGTCGTCGTGCAGACGATAAGCCCGCGATGGGACCGTTCTTCCGAGGCCGATGCCGAGCCATGGCCGCGTCCGCGCCAGCTCGAAATAGGCCGCCCATATCGCCGGCCGCGGGTCGGCCATGATCATCTCGACGGCGGCGCTACGGCTACCCGGCGGCAGGGCAGGCAGGCGCGCGCGGGAAATGATCTCGATGCACGCGGCCGAAACCGTCAGGCCGATCCCGACGACCAGGAGGACCGACTTCCAATGGAGCCGGCCGCGCAGTATCCCGAGCGCGATCAGGAAGCCGACGAAGGATACGAACAGGGT
>Ga0184638_1000386_pt1 | contig 12187 bp, 10 predicted proteins | sample PLM31_50_b2_FD_133141 | JGI IMG/M metagenome (GOLD analysis project Ga0184638, IMG submission 133141) | Groundwater sediment microbial communities from an aquifer in East River, Colorado, USA - PLM3-1_50_b2 | ecosystem: Environmental > Terrestrial > Soil > Riparian zone | place: USA: East River... | reverse complement strand
GCCATCGCGACCATCGTGTCGCTGCTTACCTGGCTCGCGATCTACGCCGCTGAGCGTGCGCCGGTCTGGTACGCCGTGCTCTACCCACTCGGCGCCGGCCTGGTCGCGTTCATAATGCTGCGCTCCGCATGGCGAGGCCGTCGCAAGATCGAGTGGCGCGGGCGCAGCTACCGAGCACCCAGCTAGAAGAACAGCGTCGCGACAAGTGACCCGCTTACCCCCGAGCCGCTGATTTGCCAGTTACGACCCTTGAAGTTCAAGGGCTGCTGTGTTCTCACACTCGTCGAGTACGTCAAAGAAACCGCGGCAAGAGCACCGAGACCGAAGCTCGGCGTGACCAGGTAGGTTCCACCAACGTCGCCAAACACGCCGGCTGTCCAGCTGTTGTCCTCGAACGCACCTCCTCCTCCGGCACTTCCTGACGCGCGATGGTCAAAGCCAGCGAGCACGCCGAGGGTGTAATGAGAGACGACCTTCGCCTCTCCTGCGCCATATCGCCGCGAGCCAAACCGCAACTGCGTTAAGGCGTTCGAGTTGAAACCCGCGAATCGCGTCCCTGCCGAATCGGTTACCATGGACTCGGAATGCCCACCACTCACGCGCACGTCGAGAACGAGCGCGCGAGTGGGTGAGCGGAACTTCACGAAGCCGAGAGACGCGAAGCTGGACCCGACTTGAAACTGCGCCGCCCACTGGCCGCGACGGAACGGCGTCGCAGCAATTCGGGTTGTGGAATCCTGCGCGAACAACGACAGGGGAAATACGAGAAGAGCCGGGAGCAACCGTAGGCGCGCGTGCATGGCAGACCCTGTGAAGTGGATTCTGAGTCTGCCCGGTCGCGCGCCCCGTGGCAACATGGCCTCTAGGGCTTGAAGATCACCTGCTGCGCGAGTGCCACGCCCGCCACAATGCTGCCAGCCGCCGATCCGATGTGCAGGATCGTCGCCCAACGCGTTCCGCGCTCGACGGCCAGGCGTACCAGCACCGACAGCGTCAGCGACACGCTCAGCATCCCGACCATCGTTCCCGCGGCGAATGCCGCGAAGTACACGAGGCGAGAGGCCGCATCCGGGACAGCAGCGAGGAGCAACGCGGCGATGGCGCCGCTACCCGCCAAGCCGTGCGCGATGCCAAAACCAAGTGAGCGTCGCGCATCGACCGCCGCATGCGCGTGACTATGGGCCGGATCGGCCGTATGACTATGGAGATGGAGGTGCGGTGCGGCGGCCGCTCCCGAATGAGCGTGCAGATGCATATGCCAGCGACCGCGGATGTACCGCCAAATGACCAGCCCGCCGAGCAGGACGAGGAGGGCGGCGACCACCAGCTCCGCGGCCGGCCACAACCCCTCAGGGAGCCGTACTCCCAGCGCGATCACCAGCAGCGCCACGGCACCGACTGTGACGGTATGGCCGGCACCCCAAATGAGCCCTAGACGGGCGGCCGGCCACAGCCGTCTCCCGCCGGGTCGCGTCGCCAGCGTCGAGACGGCCGCAAGATGGTCCGGTTCAAAGGCATGCCGCAGCCCCAGAAGGCCACCGATGACCAGAACGGCTACAATTGGAGGCGCCATTTTGAGGCCGAAATCTAACTACAACCTTTTGGCCTGCTTGCATATCCAACACCGTGCATGCCCCGACAGGTGCTCGAGGATACTCTGACTGCGGACTCCATAGCGGCGGACACGGCCCTCGCGGCGAGCGGGGACCCCAGTGCATTCGAGCGCCTGTACCGCACCCATGTTGCGCGGGTCCATACGCTCGTGCGCCGCATGCTCGACGCCGATGAAGCGGACGATGTGACGCAGGACGTCTTCATCCGGGCATGGCAAAAGCTGTCCACGTTCCGCGGTGAATCGGCGTTCGGGACATGGCTGCACCGGTTGGCGGTGAATGTGGTGCTGGCCCGGCGCAAAAGCGTCGGCATCGAGCGGGGCCGGTTCATCACGGAGGAAGGGCCGCTGGACCGAGCATCGGGGCGGCCGGTGACGCCCGAGTTGTCGCTGGATTTCGAGGAGGCGCTCGCGCGTCTTCCTGAAGGAGCGAAGCAGGTGTTCGTGTTGCACGACGTGGAGGGGTATCGCCACGAAGAGATTGCGCGCATGCTCGGCATCGTGCCGGGCACTTCGAAATCGCAGCTGCATCATGCGCGGATGGCGCTGCGGAGGCACTTGGAACGATGAACGATCAATGGAACAACCGGCTGTCGGAGTATCTCGACGGCGAGCTCGACAGTACCGAGCGCGCGGCGCTCGAGTCGCACCTCGCGACCTGCGGCGACTGCTACGCGACGCTGGCTGAGCTGCGCCAGGTCGTGGCGCACGCCAAGGCGCTTGGAGATCGGCCCCCGACGAACGATCTCTGGGCGGGAATTCGCGCGGGGCTGACCCCGGGGCGGCGCCCCGGGGTAAGCCGGGACACGACTCCCGTCCGCCGCCGTTTCAGTTTCACCGTCCCGCAGCTCCTCGCGGCGAGTATCGCGCTCGTGCTGCTCTCGAGCGGCGGGGCGTGGCTTGCCTTCAAGCCCGATGCCGGCGCTGTCGGCGTCACCCCGAGACCAGGGACGCTGCTCACGCCCGTCACCTGGACGGCGCGGACCGACCTGGCCGTGGCCGAGCTGCAGGAAGCGCTGACTCGCAACGAGAGCCGGCTGGATACGGCGACGGTGCGGGTCGTGCGCCAAAATCTAGCCGTCATCGATCGGGCCATCACCGAAGCGCGTACGGCGCTGCAGAGCGACCCCGGCAACACATACCTGAATCTCCATCTCGCAAACACCATGCGACGCAAGGTGGAGCTGCTGCGGCGCGTCAACGCGCTCGTGGCAGAGTCTTAGGAGGATTTGAAGATGCTGACGACGCTGGCCGCCATGACACTGGTCTCACTGACCTTGCAGGGACAAACAGACACGACGTTCGCCGTGCCGGCCGGCGCGAGTCTTACCGTCAACAACTTCGGCGGGGCAATCGTGATCCGTGGATGGAATCAGGATCGTGTCAAGGTTCACGGTGAGCACGGCCGCCGCGGCCGGGTCGAGGTGTCGCTGGTGGGGGGCACGGTATCCGTAAAGGCGGGCAGCCGCCAGGGCGCGCCCTCGGTCATAGACATGGAAATCACCGTGCCGCAGGCAATGCCGCTGACGTTGAGCGGCACGTACGCGGAGATCACGGTCGAGGGCGTGACCGGACCGATCCGCGCCGAGACCGTCGAGGGCGAAGTGAACGTGCGCGGCGGCAAGGGGAATATCACGCTCAGCTCGATCCAGGGGTCCGTGTCACTCGCGGATGCCTCGGGCCGTATTGAGGTGACCTCTGTCAACGAGGACATCGAGCTTTCGAATTGTTCGGGGGAGATCAAGGTCGAGACCACGAACGGAGAGGTGACGCTTACCGGCATCCGGTCCTCGAGCGTCGAGGCAGCCACGATCAATGGAGATGTAGTGTACGACGGGACAATCAATGATGGTGGATCGTACAGCTTCAGCTCCCACAATGGAGACATCACGGTCACGGTCTCCGAGCGCTCCAACGTCACGATCACGGCCGCGACGGCGAACGGAGACATCGACGCGAGCTTCCCGTTGCCGATTACGGGCACCCCCGGGAAGCGCCGCTGGACCTTCAAGCTCGGCACCGGGAGCGCGCGATTGGAGGCCGAGTCCTTCCAGGGCGACATCCAGCTGCGGCGCCCGGGCGAAGTCGAACAACCGCAGCGGCATGACGAAAAGCAAAAGAACCATGATTCAAACTACGATTACGACTTCGACTTCGACTTCGACGTCAAAGTCGACGTCGACCTGGATGTTGCCCGGCTGAGCGAACAAATCTCGAAAGACGTGACCAAGAACGTGAACCGCTCTGTTCGTCGCGCAGTCCAACGCCTTTAGGGTGGGGGTTCAGATGCGCAGCCTCATGATCGCAACGCTACTCGGCGCGGCCGTCACAACGACCGGAGCAGCTCAGGATTTCAACTGGCATGGCCGCATAGCGCAGGGCAAGCGGCTCGAGGTCAAAGGCGTGAACGGTGACGTGCGCGCCGTGCGCGCGAGCGGCGCCGAGGTCGTGGTAACGGCCGCCAAGCGCGCGCGCCGCTCCGACCCCGAGGACGTGAAGATCGAGGTGATCGAGCACGACGGCGGGGTGACGATCTGCGCCGTCTATCCCACGCCGCTGCGCGCCCGCAAGGAGAACATCTGCGAGGTTGGCGATCATTGGTCCACGAACACCCAGGACAACGACGTCACGGTGAGCTTCGAGGTTCAGGTGCCGGCTGGCGTCGAGTTCCACGGGCAGACAGTCAACGGGGAGATGTCGGCTGAAGGGATGCGCGCGAACACCAAGGCGAGCACGGTGAACGGGAGCGTGCGCGTCACAACGACCGGCCTCGCCGAGGCGTCTACGGTGAATGGGTCGGTGTACGTGGAAATGGGCCGCGCCGATTGGGCCGACGAGCTCGACTTCAGCACCGTGAACGGCCGCATCACGCTGATCCTGCCGGCGCAGCTCAACACCGATGTCCAAGCCTCGACCGTGAACGGCGACATGGAGTCGGACTTTCCGATGATGGTCTCCGGTCGCTTCGGCCCGCGCCGTTGGCGGGGCACGATCGGTACCGGTGGGCGCTCGTTGAATCTGAGTACGGTGAACGGGGAGATCAGACTAAAGAAGGGCACGTAATCGCACCAGCGCGCAGTCGTTCGGTACCTAACACCTAAGCGTTCATCTCCACCTTGACCCCCTCGACGTAAGAGGGGGTTTTGGTGTTGCGGGATATCCTTGCCCGCACGACGCAGATCGAGAGTCTCCGCGAGCTGTTCGGCGCGCTCGGCTACGAGTCGGTGTGGGAGGCGGTTCCGCCGGGACCCTGGCTCGGCGAGAGCGCGCTCGACGGGGCTGGTATTACGCGCAGCGCGCTCATCGCGCGACACGGCGCCTTTCGCGTGTTTGCGCTGGAGGCCGGCGATCCTGAGGCTGCGGCGCGCGTCGCCGCACGGCGGCTCTCGGCCGGTGCGGAGCGCGGTTTGGCCTGCGCGTTGGGCGGCCAGCCATTCCGGCTAGTCTGTGCCGCGGGCCCAGTCGGCCTGCGGCTGGCGACGATCTCGGTCTCCACTCCCTCCGGTTCCGCGCTGGCGACGCTCGAACGGCTCGCACCCGCGAAGGGAGAATCAGCGCTCGCCCTTTCCTTGAGGATTGGCGAGGTCTTGGCGAGCGAAGGGGTCACGCCGCGCTTCTTTCGCGCGTTTCGGCGCACGCTCGATCGGCTGACCGAGCGGCTTTCCACTCCGCGCTCGCACGTTGACCGGCATACACTCGCGCTGACCGCGCTCACCCGCGTTCTGTTCCTCTATTTCATCCAGTCCAAGGGCTGGCTCGATGGCGACACACGCTACGTGGCGCGGCTGCTCGATCGCGCGCTCACCTCGCGACGTCATTTTCATCGCTCCTTTCTGCACGCGCTCTGCTTCGGCGCCCTGAACCGCCCCGCGGCGAGCCGCAGTGCGGCCGCCCGGGCGCTGGGGCGGATTCCATTCCTCAACGGCGGCCTGTTCGAGCCGTCGGCGCTCGAGCGTCAGTACGGTCCCGCGATCTGGAGCAACGCCGAATGGCGCGCGGCATTCGACGATCTGTTCGAGCGATTTCACTTCTCGGTGCGCGAGCATGATGCCGGCGAGTTCGTCGCGCCCGACATGCTCGGCCGCGTGTTCGAAGGCGTGATGGATTCCGACGTGCGCCACGCGACCGGCAGTTACTACACGCCTGCCGCACTCGTGCGTGAGGTCGTACGTGCCGGACTCGAAGCTGCGTTGACGCATCGGCTCGGCCTGTCCCCCTCGGCAGCCGCGCAGTGGGTGCATGAAGGCGTAGCTCCCAAACCTGCTCCCGATCTGGGCGGGCTCACCGTGCTGGACCCGGCCGGCGGCTCCGGGGCTTTCCTCTTGGGAGCGCTCGACGAGCTCGTGAATCTGCGACGTGCCGCCGGTGACGGGCCGCTCCTCGCCGTACGGCGTGACGTCCTCGCGCACTCGCTGTTTGGCGTCGATCTCACGCCGACTGCGGTGCGGCTGACGGAGCTGCGACTCTGGCTCGCGCTCGTCGCCGACGAGGACAGCGCCGACTTCCAGTCCATCGCGCCGTTGCCCAACCTCGACGGCCACGTGCGTCAAGGTGACGCCCTGCTCGATCCGCTGATGCTGGCCGTTTCCCTCGGCGGTAGAGCAGTTCGCGCAGGGGCAGCGGAGGCGCGGCGGCTCGAGGGCGCACGGCGCAGTCTCTTCCAATTGGCCGGCCCGGAGAAGCGCGCCGCACAGGCCGAGCTGAACCGGGCCGAGGCGGCACTGGCACGGAAACTCCTCGATGATGGGCGCGCCGCATTGGAAGGCGCGATCAACGAGCTCCTCACGCTCGCGCGCAGCCGCGACCTGTTCGGCCGCCGGCACGGCATCACGGTCGACCAACGGCTGCGATTGACCCGTTTACGGCAGAGTCTGAAGGAAGTGCGAGCCTCGCAGCGCAAGCTGCGACTCGAGGGCGCCGCGCCGTTCTTCTCGTTCGAGTCACACTTTGCGGACGTGATGCTGCGCGGTGGATTCGATCTGGTCACAGGGAATCCGCCGTGGGTGCGCGCGGAACGGCTGCCGCCGCGCGTGCGGGAGACCCTTGCTTCCCGCTACTCCTGCTGGCGTCCAGCCGCGACCCGTGGGTTCGCACACCTGCCCGATCTTGCGGTCGCATTCACGGAGCGCGCACTGGAGCTCGTGCGGCCGGGGGGGGGCGTCGTCGCGCTGCTCGTGCCCGCGAAATTTGCGACCAGCGGTTACGCGGAGCCGTTGCGCCAGCGGCTTGCGCACGCTACGCGGATTGAACGCGCGGTTCCGCTCGCGGATCCGGTGGCGCAAACGTTCGGCGCTGCCGTGTACCCAATGGCGCTGGTGGCGGCGCGTGCCGATCCTGCCGGAGTGGAGACCACAGGGACGGCGTTGGGACCAAAGCCGGCGGTTCCCACGGTGCCTCAGCGGCAGCTTCAGAACACTGGACCGTGGATCCTGATCGCTGGTGCCGAACGCATCATGCGGCGCCTGCGCTCGCAATTCCCAATCGTGCGTGATCGCTGGACGCCGCAGCTCGGTGTGAAGACCGGCGCCGACGATCTCTTTCTGCTCGATCAGGAGCGGCCCGGAACGCGGCCTGCCGTCCGAGGACGGGACATCAGCGCGTGGCGTTGTAAGCCACGCCGCCACGTTATCTGGACGCATGGCGCCGATGGTCGGCCGCTCGCCCGTCTGTCTCGCGAATTCTTCGAGCGGCTGTCCACTCACGAAGAGCGGCTCCGGCTCCGGTCCGACTACCGCGGCGGACCGCCCTGGCAGTTGTTTCGCACGGCGCTCGGGTTCGCCGCGCATCGGGTGGTGTGGCCCGACCTGGCGCGCCGCCTCGGGGCGGTCGTACCGCCATCCGAAGTCGTGCCGCTCAACACCGTCTACGGCATCGCGACACGCGAATCAGCCGACGCAGCGGCACTGGCGGCGCTGTTCAACTCATGTTGGCTGACCGCACTCGCGCGACTCGTGGCCGATCCCGCGCGCGGCGGTTTCCGGCGTTTCAACGCGCGCGTCGTAGGCGGCTTGCCTGTCCCGCCGCGCGAATCCTCCGTCTGGACCGAGCTCGCGCGCCGTGGAGCGCGCTGCGAGCAGGCGGACGATCTCATTGCCGATGCGTTCGAGCTCGATGGCGCCGACCGCCGCGCGCTGGCCGCGGATCCTCTCTGAGCACCTGGTCCCCGTCCCGGAGCCCCTCGCCGTGGCGCTCACGCCGCCGGGGGGCACGGGGGGGGCGGGGGAAGCGGCGTCGCGCGACGTCGTCAGCACCGCGGCGCGGGCGTTGCTCGACGGCGCTCCGCTGGCGCCAGTCGGGCTCGGCTCCCCGTCTCCCTGGCCCGCCTGGCTCGCCCCGCACCAAGTCCCCGCCGCCGAGCGGCTGACGGCAATCATTGCGCGCCACGGCGGCGCCCTGCTCGCCGACGCGGTGGGACTGGGCAAATCCTACGTGGCGCTCGCCGTGGCGCTGGCGCGGCAGGAGCCGTTCGCGTTGGTAGTGCCGGCGGTGCTGGTTCCGCAGTGGCGCGATTTGCTCGAGCGGTTCCGCGTGCTCGACGCTCCCATTATCACCCACGAGAGCCTGAGTATGACACAGCCACGCCCTTTCACGCCTTCCTACGCCTCTCCACGCCTTTTTGTTGTTGACGAGGCCCACCGATTTCGTAATCCCGACACCAACCGCTACCGCGCCCTCGCGCGCCTCGTGGTGGGAAGTCAGGTGCTACTTGTCACCGCCACGCCCGTGCACAACTCCGTCGCCGATCTCCTTCATCTCCTGCGCCTCTTCCTTCGGGATCACGCACTCGCGGCGCTGGGCGTTCCGTCGCTGCGGATTGCCGCCCGGCGCGATGCCGACGCGTCCCTCGCGCACGCCGCGGTGGCGCGCGTCGTTGTCGCCCGCTCGCGGGAGCGAGTACAGACGGCGTACGACGGTGGCCCGGTGGCGATGGTGTTCCCGCGCTCGACGACACAGACGGTGCGCGCGGGTCCCGCTTCTGACGCAGTGCTCACCAACCTCAGCGCTGGTGTGACTGAGCTACGGGCGGGCGGCGGCGCCGCCCCGCTGCTTCGTCTGATGCTGCTCCGCCGGCTGGGATCGAGTCTTTCGGCGTTCCGAGCGGCGCTGATCCGTCACGAGGCGTATCTCGAGCTCGCCATGCGCGCGGCGACGGAAGGGCGCGCCCTGACGCCGCGGGAGTTTCAGCGCTGTTTCCCGCGTGCGGCCGAGTCCGATATTCAGCTCGTACTCTTTCCGCTCTTGCTCGATCCACCGGCCGCCGGTCGCGAACCGCTCGCCGACGATCGGCGCATTCTCACGGAGTTGCGACAACTGCTGTCGCGCGCGCCCGCGTGCGATCCCAAAGCAGAGGCGCTCGAGCGGTTGCTCGCCGCGCGGGCCGGGAAGACGATCGTCTTCACCGACGCGCAGCCAACCGCGCGGTACCTGTTGCAGCGTCTGCGACACCGCCGCGTCGCGGCGGTATTCGGACCTGTCGGACGCTTCGCGAGCGGCGAGGCCGCGCGCCGGGACGTGCTGCGCGCCTTCGCGCCGCGCGCTCAGGGTGGCCCGCCGCCAGTCGCCGCGCTGGAGACCGACGTGCTGATCGCCACCGATCTGTTGAGCGAAGGACTCAACCTGCAGGATGCCGAGCGCGTCGTGCATTACGATCTTCCCTGGAGTCCGGCTCGTCTGGCGCAGCGCGTCGGCCGCATCGATCGCCTCGGCTCTGCACACAGCGCGATCACGACGGTCACCTTCTTACCGCCTGCGCCGCTGGCGCGCGCGCTGGCGATAGAGGAGCGCCTCGCAACGAAGCAGGGCGCGCAGGAGGTCGCGGGAACGGGCGGGCGGCTGGATTGGTGCGATCAGCTCGCGATACTCGCGCGTCCACGGCTCGCTGCACCGGGAGCAGCCTGCGCCGCGGTTCTCGGCGAGCCGTCGACGGTTCTCGTCGTGCGTATCGCGAATCTGGTGGAGGCGATCGTGGTCGAAGGAGGTGTCGCGCGCACGAGTCCCGCCGCGGCGACGCGCATCCTCACCGCAGCGGCGACTGCGGAGCCCGCTGCTCTCGATCGTCAACGATTGCAGCAGGCAATTGATGCGGCTGCTCCGCTGATCCGGTCACGACTAGCGGCAGTGCAGGACGCGCGCTGGCGCGCCAGCGATCGCGATCGCTTTGCGCGGCGGCTCATTCCCTGGGTGCTGACCGCTGCGAGGCGTGCCGCACGCCGGGGCGATGGAGAGCAACTCGCGGCGCTGGATGGGTTGGTGTCGCGGCTGGCATCAGGAATGACCGCGGGTGAGGAGTTCTTGCTCGATGATTTGCTATCGCGAGGCGAGCCGCTATTGGTGAACGATTTGCTGGCGTGGCATCACAGGCTGCCGGCTGTGGAGCTCGTCGAGTCCTCCGTAAGTGTGGAGCTGGTGGCCGCAGTAATGGTCCGCGTTCAGTCCCAGTAGCAGACCGGTTCGCCGGCCTTCAGACTGTCGCCGGCATGTCGACCTGCGGCGATCAGGCAGCGTCCGGTCCAAGAGCTGTGCCGGCCCTCAGCCAGGAAGCCATCTGCGTCAGCCGTAAGGATCTGGACCTGCACACCTTGGGTTTCGGAGCTGGGGCGCCACACAAGAGCGATTTCAGTCGTGTACGACAAGCTGTCTCTCCGGTAGGCTTCTTCCGACGCAGCGACCAAGCGTAGCTGTGCTTTCACGTTTGCGACGTACGGCTTATCGCGCAGCTCCCGGCCAAACCAACGCACGCCGTAATACAGACCGGCTATCGCCGCCACGAACAGTAGGACCAGGATGACAATCGTTCGGGTCTGATGCACGGCTGCAATCATACGGCCCGCGCACTAGCTTGTCAGCGATGGCGCCCCCCCTCACGACGTTCCTCTTCGACCTCGATGGCACAATCATCGACTCCATCGAGCTGATCCTGCGTTCGTACCGGCACACGATGCAGCTGCACCGTGCTAACGAGCCGATGCCTCCGGACGAGATGTGGATCAGCGGTCTCGGCACGCCCTTGTGGGCGCAGTTCGGGCAGATCACGGAGGATAAGGAAGAGATCGAACGAATGGTCCAGACGTACCGCACCTACAACCTCACACACCATGATGCGCTCGTGAAACCGTATGAAGGAGTCGTCGGCGAGATACGACGGCTCAAGGAATACGGGAAAAAGCTTGGCCTCGTGACGAGCAAGCTGCGCGACGGCGCTATGCGCGGGCTCCGCGTCTCCGGCCTCGACCAGGCGTTCGACGTCGTCATCGGGTGTGACGACGTCACCAACTTCAAACCACATCCCGAGCCCGTGCTCAAAGCGGTGGACGCGCTGGGGGCCAAACCCGCCGCAACGGTGTTCGTCGGCGACTCGCGGCACGATATGGAATCGGGCCGCGGCGCCGGCGTCAAAACCGCCGCCGTGCTATGGGGGCCGTTCGACCGCGCACACCTGGAAGACTTGTCCCCCGACTACTGGCTGGAGAAACCTGAAGATCTGCGCCACCTTTACGAGCCATGAGCCCTAGGTTCGTCCCCTTCGACCTGGAACGGTGGCAGAGCACCTGGGAGAACCGGGTGCGTTTCAATCTCTCCGAATCCGGCGTGCATCCGCTGAACGTTCAGGAGTTACTCGGCCTCGCGGGCGCCTCGGCGCTGCCGCTGCTCGAGGTGCGCCTCGGCTACGCGCAATCGAACGGCAGCGACTTGCTGCGCGAGCGCATCGCCGCGCTGTATCCCGGCGCGTCGCCCGATCAGATCCTCGTCACCACCGGCAGCTCCGAAGCGAACTTCATCACCTGCTGGCGGCTGATCGAGCCCGGCGACAAGGTCGCGGTGATGATGCCGAACTACATGCAGACGGCGGGGCTGACGCAGAACTTCGGCGCCCAGGTGCGGCCGTTCCAGCTCCAGGAGAAGGAAGGGTGGGAGCCCTACGCCGAGGAGATCCGCACGGCCATCGCGCCGGGCACCAAGCTCGTCGTCGTCACGAATCCTCATAACCCCACGGGCCACGTACTCGGCGACGCGTCGCGCAAAGTGATTGTGGAACGCGCCGCGGAGGTGGGCGCCTGGATTCTCGCGGATGAGGTCTACCAGGGCGCGGAGCGCGACGGCAAGACGACCCAGTCGTTCTGGAGCAGTGGCTACAACAAAGTCATCATTGTGAACGGCTTGTCGAAAGCGTACGGACTTCCGGGCTTGCGCATCGGTTGGATCGTGTCCCAGCCCGGGTTCAGCCCGGAAGTCTGGGCCCGACACGACTACACCACGATCGGCCCCTCAGGCGCGACCGATCATCTCGCCGCGGTCGCGCTCGAGCCCCATGTGCGCGAGAAGCTGATCGAGCGCACGCGCCGTATCCTTCACGCCAACTATCCGGTGATGGAGGCGTGGCTCAAGACGTTCGGCGACTCGTTCACCTGGCATCCGCCGCAAGCGGGCGCGATCTGCTGGGCGCGCTATCGCGGCGCGGTGCCCGCACTGGACGTCGTCGAGAAGCTGCGCGCGCAGCACAGCGTCCTGCTCTGCCCCGGCGATCATTTCGGCACGCCCGGCTTCCTGCGGTTCGGGTACGGCGGCGAGCTGAAG
>Ga0184638_1000385_pt1 | contig 12190 bp, 10 predicted proteins | sample PLM31_50_b2_FD_133141 | JGI IMG/M metagenome (GOLD analysis project Ga0184638, IMG submission 133141) | Groundwater sediment microbial communities from an aquifer in East River, Colorado, USA - PLM3-1_50_b2 | ecosystem: Environmental > Terrestrial > Soil > Riparian zone | place: USA: East River... | reverse complement strand
TCCCCAGCCCCAGGACCGCCACCGACGCCGCGAGCCACCCGGTCCACCAGGGAGTCGCGGGCGCGAGAGGCGACCGAGGCGGACCGCCACCGTCGATCGAGAGGTCATAATCGATCGTCTGAGCAGTCGTATGGAGCGTTAGCGCGGTCAACCACATGCCGCCGCTGGGGACCCATTCCATGCCTCGGTCCGAGCGTAGGTCCTCCAGGAGCGAGGCGCTGGCCGACTCACTGGCCCGCACCTCCATGCCTGCCATGTCCCGCACCGAGGGGACCGAGGTCGGCGGGCCGTCCGTGAGCACGAACACATCGGCGTCCACGAGCTCGACCGCCGACTTGCCCAGGGCCAGAATCCGAAGCGGAACCCACGGGGCGTTCGTTGGGATCGTGAAATGGATCACGGTACCCTGGCCCTCGAACAGACCTTCCCTTGCGGCCTTGCCGTTGTCGAACTTGGCCAGCGCAAAGATTGCCCCGGCGGAGGAATAGGCCTCCATGACCTGGGGCGTATCGGACGTGAGATCGAACCCGTTCGCCTCGGCCCATGCGGCCACGTCGGGCCCACCCCCACGTACCACCGTGATGTCAAGAGCGTCGACCGTTACCCGCTGAAGGACCTGAACTCGTCCAGGCGCGGTGGCCTGCGCAAAGACACCATCGAAGGCCTCCCTGACGGGATTCACCTCGCGCTCCAGCCGCTCGAGCGTCCAGTCGCCGCCTTTCTCGATCTTCGCCGGCACGCCGGGCAGCGGGATGATGTAGCCGAATCGGTCAGCGCCGCCGACGAACTGGAACCCCGTGATGTAGTGCTCGAAGCCGCCGTGCCAGGCGGCCAAGGTCGTTGCCTTCTGAAGAGCCTCCGCATGCCCGGGGGCCACCAGACCTCCGCAGGCGAACGCCGCTCCCGCGGTCAAGACGATGGTGGCTACCGTGAGAACAGGAACGAAGAGCAGGCGTCGCAACATTAGAGGCTCCTTCCAGTCGTGTCCGGAATGCAGGCTTTGACGGCATCGGGCGAGTGTCGGTTCCCACGGGTGGGTCCGGTCAGAAAGGTACCTCCGCATCCCCCAACCCAGCCGATGGCGTTGATACCATCACCGCGCTCAAGGGGGGCGCGAACCATCCGATATCGACTGAGAAGATGCAGACCGAAGTAGAAAAACCCGCTGCCGGCCCCCAAGTCGCCAAGAAATCGCTGCTGTCTCGGCGCACTCCGAGGCCTTCCCGCCAGGATACGGTGCGCGAGGTGCTGATGAGCCTGGAGGAGGATGGATACCAGGTGCTCAGCAACACCAAGGCCGGCCAGGACAGGATCGATCACATCGTCGTCGGTCCGACCGGAGTGTTCGTGGTGATGACGAATGACTGGCGGGGCCGTTTCTACCTGAAACGGGACGGGTGGTTCGAACACAGCCGGATGGACCCTGGACAGGTGGTATGGCGCGCGAATCAGCACATCGTCGCCGTCAAGAGGAGATTGCGTGACGTGGGGATCAAGGTTCCCGTCCGTGGCGTCGTAGCGCTCACGAGAGGCAAGCTTCGTGAGGGAGCGATCGACATGGGGACCGTCATGTTCCTGCATGCGCCTGACACTGCCCGCTACATCCGCGCCGGCCATCGTTCGCTCGCTCCCGAGCAGGCCGCAAGGATCACCGATATCATCGTGCGGCGAGGGATCCCGGGCCGGGTCTCCCACCGGTCGGCCAACCGCCCTTCGTAGCCGATTGCCCCGGCGCCCAGCCGTCCAAGCAGTCGTCGTCGACTTCGATGGAACCATCTGCCCTCAGGACGTTTCGGAGGAGATCCTCCGCGCCTTCGCCGATCCATCCTGGTGGGAGATAGATCTCAGGTTCCAGCGTGGCGAGATCGGGTCGAGGGAGTGTCTGACCCGCCAGGCCCGGCTCCTGGAAGGCCCCACGGAGCAGATGCTCGCGTTCGCGCTGGAGCATCACCGCGTCGAGCCCACTTTCGGCCCGTTCGTGTCCTGGGCCCACGAGGTCGGGATGGAGGTCGCCGTGGCCAGCGACGGCTTCGGCTTCTACGTCGAGCCGATGCTCCGCGCGGCCGGCATCGGGGGGATCCCGCTTCACCTCAACTGGATGGATGAGCTCACCCGGGGACTCTCCTTCCCTGCGGCCCATCCTGTGTGCGTGGGGTGCGGCGTATGCAAGATGCAGATCGTGAAGGATTACAAGGAGAGGCTGGGCCAGGTCGCCTTCGTAGGTGAGGGGCATACCGACCGGTATGGAGCTCTTTACGCCGATCTGGTGTTCGCGAAGAAGCACCTGGCCCCGATCTGCGTCGCCGACGGGGTTCGCTATTTCTCTTGGAACACGTTCGACGACGTCCGAACGGGACTGGAGATGGTCGATGAGCCCCCCGGCCCCGTCGCCCCCGAGGTATGTCCGGGCTGGACGGTCCCTAGCTGACCTGAGCCTGAGTGTTGCCCAGCCAGCTCTCGTAGAGGGAGGCGTAGACGCCGCCCCGGCCGACCAGGTCCGCATGGATGCCTTGCTCGACGATCCTGCCACGGTCGAACACCAGCACCAGCTCGGCGGCTTCCGCCGTGGACAGCCGGTGAGCGATCGTAACGGTGGTCCGCCCGGCTGACAGCCGAGCCAGCGCCTCGGCGATGGCCCGTTCGGTCTCCGGATCCACCGCGCTGGTGGCCTCGTCCAGTATCAGCAGCCCGGGCCCGCCGATCTGGGCCCGCACCAGTGCGACGAGCTGGCGTTCGCCAACTGAGAGACTGTCGCCGCGTTCGCCGACGCGCGTATCCAGGCCGTCGGGGAGGCTGTGCACCCATTCAGCCAGGCCTAGCGCCTTGAAGGAGGCCTCGACCTCATCATCCGCGGCCCCCTCGCGTCCGTACCGAACGTTCTCCCGTATCGTCGTGTCGAAGAGGAACCCGTCCTGAGGGACCATGCGGATGCCGGCCCGGCGCGAATCGGGCGTCGCCTCCCGCAGGTCCACGCCGCCTATCACGATCCGCCCGCCAGTGGGGTCGGCAAGCCGGCACAGGAGCTTGGCGAAGGTCGTCTTGCCGCAGCCCGTCTCACCCACGATCGCCACATGAGACCCGGCCGCGAGGTCAACGTCGATCCCGCGAAGGACGAGCCCGTCACCGTCGGCATAGGCGAACTCGAGGCCATCCGTTCGCACCGCGAGGGCGCCCGACGGAAGCGGGGAGCCGGGGGAGGGCTCGATCAGGTCAACCGGGAGATCCAGCACGGACAGCACCTTCCTCCAGCCGGCGATGGCGGTCTGGGTGAGGTCGAACGTCTCGGACAGCTCCGACAGCGGCTGGACGAACAGGCTCACCAGGAACACGAAGGCCACGAGATCACCCAAGGTGAGCCCCCACCGCGGCCCGAACCATGCCCCGACGGCGATCGTCGCGGCCACCGCGGCCGAGCCGAAGAGGTCCGACATGGGGAAGATGGTGGCCTGATAGCGCGCTCCGAACATCTCGGCCTTGTACCGGCGGCGGATGGCGTCCTTCAGGCGCCTGTTCGTGCGCTCCTCCAGGCCATATGCACGTACCACCGCGGCGCCCATCAGGCTCTCCGAGATCTCCGAGAGCGTCTCTCCCACCCGGCTGCGAACGCGGTCGTAAGCGGCGAGCAGCCCTTTCTGGAGCGCCCGCAGGACCAGGAACAGCGGCGCGATCGTAACCAGCACGACCAGGGCGAGCTGCCACGAGTACACGAACATGGCCACTCCCGTGCCGAGCATGAGGGCCGTGCTGGTGATCCAGGAAATGCCGCCCCACTCCAGGAACTGCCCGAGCGTATCGATGTCCGCCGTCACCCTGGCAACGAAGGCACCCCTCCTCTCCGTGGTCTGCCCGGCGATGGACAGTTCGTGGATGTGAGCGAAGGTCCGGACGCGGAGTGAGGCCAGGGCCGTCTCGCTGGCCCTCACGAGGCGGCTGTATGTCGCCCTGCCGGCGAAATAGACGAGTACCACCAACACCGCCGCGATCAAGCACGCTGAGTAGACGTAGCCGGGCCGGAAGCCCTTCGGGCCGGTTAGGCCATGGTCGAAGATCTGCTGGATCAGGATCGGCACCAGCAGGCGCGCCATCACCAGCGCCATGGCGAGGCCGATCGTGTAGCCGATACCTGCGCGTAGCTCGGGCGTCTCCCGTAGCCCGCGGCGGAGGAGGCGGAGCGCCCCCTCGATCCGCTTGGCCTCCGGCTCATCCGGCGGAGTGCTGGGCGACTTCGGACTGGGGCCCTCGCGCCCGGCCGGTGGGACGATCTCTTCCATCGGCATCGGCTCGGGGCGGCGGCGTCTCAGGCGCGCCCAGTCGAGCGCCCGCTCCAGCGCCGACCTTTCGACCATGCCCTCCTCTTCCTGGGCCCGCTCTCGCGCGCTCATGCGGCCCCTCTTTCGTATGCCCTGACCATCGCCTCGTAAGCAGGGTGCGCCAGGAGCTGGTGGTGGGTGCCCTCGGCGGCGATCCGGCCTCCTTCCAGGAACAGCACTCGGTCGGCCAGCGAGATCGTCGAGACGCGGTAGGCCACGACGACCAGCGTCGTCTCCAGTTCCCGGCGCAGCCCATCGAGAATGGCCGCCTCGACCGTGGGGTCCACGGCCGAAGTGGCGTCGTCAAGGATCAGCAAGCGAGGACCACGCACCAGGGCCCGAGCCAGCGCCACGCGCTGACGCTGCCCACCGGAGAGCGTGACGCCCCGCTCGCCCAACACCGTGTCGTACCCCTTCGGCAGCTCCCGGACAAACTCGTCCGCCTGAGCAAGGTGGGCCGCGCGGCGTATATCCGAGTCGGACACGTCCTGGTCGAGAGCGATGTTCTCGCGGATCGTGGACGCGAACAGGAAGCTCTCCTGGAACACGATTGCGGTCGCCCTGCGCAACTCACCCGCGTCCACCTTGCGGAGGTCCACCCCGCCAACACGGATCGAGCCGGCCTCGGGGTCGGCCAATCGCGCCAGAAGGTATGCGAGCGTGCTCTTACCCGATCCTGTCTGCCCAACCAGGGCCACGGATTCGTTGGGGCCGACTTCGAACGACAGATCGTCCAGCAGCCTGTTGCCCTCGTAGGAGAACGACACGGAATCGATCGAGATACCCAGGGGTCCACCGGGCAGCGAAAGCCCCTCTGACGGTGGGGGCAGCGTGATGGGCTCCGAGAAGACCTCCTCCAGGCGCTCGCGGCCGACGACCGCGCGCGGGATGTCCGAAAGGACGAAGCCGATCAGCCGGAGCGGGAACGCCAGGACCTCGAAGAGGCTGACGAACTGTACGAGCGTACCCAGGCTGATCGAAGCGGTCGAGACTCGCCAAGACCCAACCGCGATCAGCACGATGATCCCGATCGCGGGGATCGCCTCGAACGACGGTTCGAACGCGGCCCGTAGCCTGCCCATCCGGACGCGCTCGGCCCTGAGCGCCTCGGCCTTCTCCGCCAGTCGAGCGACCTCTGCCCTCTCTCGCCCGAGTGTCTTGACCATGAGGGCCCCGTCGATGCTCTCGTGAGCCACCGCGGAGACCTCCCCGATCCGCTCCTGCGCCCTGGTAGCGGGATCCTCGACCTTCCGCGTGTAGTAGCGATTGATCACGGCGAGCCCGGGCAGCACGAGAATCCCGATGATTGCCAGGAAGGGATCGGTCACCACAAGCGCAATCGTCGCGAACACGACCAGCAAGATCACGGCCAGCGACCAAGGGAGTGGATGGATCACCTCGATCGCGGCCTGGACATCCGCCTCGGCGTGGGCCATCAGCTCACCCGTCGGCCGGGACCGGTGATATGCCAGCGGAAGCTGTTGGTACCGGTCAACGACGCGGGTGGCGAGCGTGACTCTCATTCGGCTGCCTGTCATCCCGGCGAAGTACCGCCGAGTGATGATCCCGCTCGCCTTGACGACGCCGACCGCCATGATGGCCGCCACGCCGGCCCATACGGCCCCGGCGCTCACGTGTCCTTTGAAGGCGGGCACAAGCACATGGTCGGTTATGCGCCCCAGGACAATCGTGCTGCCCACCGTCATGCCGGCGTAGACCGTCGCGCCGGTCACGGCGGTCGCGAACGGCCAAGGGTGGGTGGCGATGTATGAGCCGATGATGCGCAGCCCACGCCAGACGACGCTTCTTTGTTCCTTCATTTGAGCCTGCTCCTCGCCCCGCGTGGGGCAAGAGGTTGTAGGACGTGCTTGATCGAAAAGCTGGAGACCCGGCCGGCGGCCTCGCAATGATACGCGCTTCGTCCTCTCTCGTCTAAGGGATCCTGAGGCCCGGTTTGACCCCAGCGTGCAAGACCATTAGACTCAGGCAGTTCGAAAAATCTCGAACTCATGAAAACGGGGTCATGGCCTATGAAGATCCTCGATATGTCCGGCCGGTCGGAGACCGTGCTTGCGCAGGTCGAGTGTGGTGTCTCCTACGAGTACCTAGTCAGCCTGTGCGCGTTCGGCCTCCCAGACGCCGAGTCCACCTTGGAGTCGGGCCCGGAATGGTTCGAGAAAACTCGAACCAAGATCTCCCCCGCCCTGTCGGATGCGATCCGCCGTATCGGCGAGCGGGCCGGCAAGACTTGGGTCAACTTCGTCGGGCTGGCCACGCAGCCACCGGCGGCGCGCTCCGTGCCGGCCTTGATCGCCAGGATCCAGGCCCTGTCCGCAATGGAGCTCAGGCTGTACCTGCTGGGCTATCACGTGCCCGCCTATCAGGGCTCGATCAGCCAGGACGTCCTGCTCCATGCGGCAGAGGGTGACCAGGAGGCGGAGGCCCGGCTGCTCTCCGACCGCGCCTATTACAGCGGGGAGGCCGATCCCGCGCTCCGCCCGTTGCTCGCCCTCTCGCCTGAGGAGACGAAGGACACCGCGCTCGAGGTCCTACATGGGTGGTACGAGGAGGTCTTCCTCCAGCAGGAAGGCGAGCTGCTACCGGTCCTGGAGCGTGACGCGGATAGCAAGAGAGCGATGCTGTCGGGCGTTCCCCCGAATCGATTGATAGAGATCTCCAGTGGCATCGAGTTCATCCCGCAGCCCGGCATCCACCAGGTCTTCCTGATCCCCCAGCTCGCAATGAGGCCATGGGTGTTGCTTTGCGAGCACGACGACGCACGTCTCTTCTGCTATCCCGTAGTCGACGAGAGCCCCGGCGCGGATCGCGGCGCGCCACCCGCCCGGCTCGTCCGGCTGCACAAGGCCCTTGGCGACGAACGCCGCCTGCGGATGCTCAAGGCGGTGGCAAGTCGAAGCGTCACACTCCAGGAGTTGGCCGACCGGTTCGGGCTCCCCAAGTCCACCGCTCACCACCACCTCGCGATCCTCCGCGCGGCGGGATTGGTGCGGATGTCGTCAGACCTGGAACGGCGATACAGCGTCCGCCACGATGTGCTGCCCGATGCCTCGGAGCTGCTAGAGGCGTACCTGACGAAAGGAGTCGAACGATGAGATACAAGCTGTTCGGTCGAAGCGGCCTGCGCGTGTCGGAGCTCGCCCTGGGGACAATGACATTCGGCGAGGATTGGGGATGGGGCGCGTCGAAGGAGGAGAGCCACCGGATCTTCGACCGGTTCGTCGAAGCCGGCGGCAATTTCGTCGACATAGCGAACAACTACACGGAAGGCACAGCCGAGACGTTCGTCGGCGAGTTCGTCGCCCATGAGCGCGAGCGGTTCGTCGTCGCAACGAAGTACACGCTGTCGAAGAACAAGGACGACCCCAACGCCGGAGGCAACCATCGCAAGAACATGGTGCAGTCCGTCGAAGCGAGTCTCCGTCGCATGAACACGGAGTACGTCGACATCCTCTGGCTCCACATGTGGGACGGAATGACGCCCGTCGAGGAGGTCCTTCGCGCCTTCGACGACCTGGTCAGATCCGGGAAGGTCATGTACGTGGGGTTCTCAGATACGCCCGCCTGGGTCGTGTCACAGGCAGTCGCCATCGCCGAATCAAGGGGCTGGACCCGTCCGGTCGCAACGCAGGCGCCCTACAGCCTCGCCGACAGATCGCTAGAACGCGATGTGCTCCCGATGGCTAAGGCGCTCGACCTGGCGCTCACGCCCTGGGGCATGCTGGAAGGAGGGGTCCTAACAGGCAAGTACAACGCCGACACGGGCGAGGCTCGCCGCTACGGGGACGACCCGCAGAGCGACCGGGAGCTGAAGCTCGCAACGGTTTTGAAGGACGTGGCGGACGAGATCGGCCGCTCTCCCTCCCAGATCGCCATCAACTGGGTGCGCCAGCAGCCGTGGCTGATCATCCCTATCGTCGGCGCCCGGACGGAGGGGCAGATCAAGGACAACTTGGGCTGCCTCGACTTCGAGCTGACAGCAGACCAGCTACATGGACTGTCAGAAGCGAGCCCGATCCAGCTCGGCTTCCCTCGGAGCTTCCTCGAGTCAGATGGAGTTCGAGGCCTCATCTTCGGCGACACCTACAACCTCATCGACCCCAGCTGAGCGTTACCCTTTGGTGGTGACGGAGACCGAGGCCGAGCCGGCCGCAGGCAGCAAGCCCAGAGCAACCAGGCTCGGGGCACTGGCGATCATCGGTCCCATCGCGGCGTTCTCTCTGATGAACGTCGTGATCAAGATCAGCCATCTCGGTGCGCTGGTGTTCGCCTTCTACCGACTGTGGATGGGGGCGGTGCTCATGGTCGTCCTGCTGCGGGTGACCGGCCGGCGACTCTCCTGGTCGATCCTTCGCCGAGCGGCACCCAGCGGCGTGCTGTTCGGAGCGAACCTCTGCTTCTTCTTCACTGCCTTGAAGCTAACAAGCGTGACCGACGTCCTGATCCTGGCCGCGCTCCAGCCTGCCCTTACGCTGATGGTCGCGGGCCCTTTGTTCGACGAACAGGTGACCGTGCACCACGTGGCATGGACGGCGGTCTCCCTGGGCGGAGTCGTGCTGGTCATCTTGGGGTCCAAAGGAACGCCCGTGTGGAGCTTGGAGGGCGATCTGTGGGCGATCGCGGCCCTTTTCGCGTGGACCACCTATTGGCTCCTTTCGAAACGCATCCGGCGGGAGGTCCGAGCCCTGGAATACATGACGGCCGTTACGGTGACGGGAGCGGTGGTCGTCACCCCGGTGGCCCTGCTGTCGGGGCAGAGCTTCGCCGCTCGTTGGCAGGACCTCCTCTGGTTGGTCCTGTTCGTGGCCACGGCGCAGGCAGGCCACTCCCTGCTCGCCTGGTCGCATGCCCAGGTGGACGTGTCCATCTCGTCCGTGTTGATCCTTTGCGAGCCTGTAATCTCCGCCGTCGCTGCCCTGATCTTCCTGGACGAGCCGCTTCCTGCGCTGTCCATCGTCGGCGGGCTGATGGCGGTGCTTGCCCTCGGAATCGTCGTCCACCGGGCTACCCGCAGCGCACACGACCAAGCCGTGCCCGAGGTCGCTCCGGCCTGAACCGGCTATGGGAACTGGTCGGGCCCGGCCCGCCCACGCCGTATAACTCTCATAGGATGAGGTTTGGTCGCCTTTTGGCTCTTCTTTTGTTGCTCGCGGCTTGCCCCAACCGGGCGACCCCACTCACCGGATCACCTTCCCCTGGGGCACCGACACGAACGGCGGAGCCATCGGCCAGATCTCCCACCGTGGCGTCGGTCTCTTGCGAGCAGTCGCTCACCCACGTGCTCACTCCGGTCGTCGCCGCCCAGCCCGACGGTGTTCACTTCTCGATCGAGAACCAGACCGATAGCACATTCGTCTTCGAGCCGTTCCACCTCGATGGCGAGGCCATCCAAGACGCAGAATTCGCGAGCCACGGAGACAGCCTCATCCCGCCTGGCAGCAAGGACCTGACCTGGATACTGCCGCCGGGAAGCGGCGGAGTCGTCTGTCTGAGGGAAGGAACCTCGGTCCCGAAGGATCGAAGTCAGCTTCTTCCAATGCTTGCACTCTTCGAGGTCGCCGATCCCGATGGCATGTACGTGCCGATCCCTTCCGACCTCGACTGCGGGGGGCGCCACATCACGACGCATGAGCTGTACCTGCCACTGGAGTTCGCCGATCCACAGGCGCCCCTCGATGTGGCCCGACAGCGTCTCGCCGGACTATCGCCAACCGACTTCCTTCAGCGGGTGGGTTACCCGGAACAACGTCATGTCTGGCTTCAGGTTGTGAGAGACGGCCGGATCGTGGCAATCCTCAACTTCGGGCCGGTGCTGTCGAGCGCGGTGGCTAGCTGCGACAGCTCGGGGATCCGCCCAGCTCCTGCCCCGTCAACGTCCTCGGCGCCGCCCGTATCGGTGTCCCCGCCACCGCTGAAGGAGTTCCCCAAGCAGGTCGATCCGGTCGAAGGAGGCACGTACTGGCCTTTCTATGTGGCGATCGCAGAGGAAGGATCGCCCGACATCGACGCTGCCGTGGCGGTGGCAGAACAGTACGGATACACGCCGCTTGTGCGTCGGCTGGGGTGCGATGAAGGGGCGGCCGAGTTCTACCACCTGTCCGGGGACTTGCTCGCTGTCGCCGTCTACTTCACGAGCGAGCGGGACGCGGAGTGGGTCGAGGATGCCATCAACTTGCCCCAGTGGCTCCCGACCAAGGTCACAACTCACTGCCTGGGCTGATCTCGCCCTGTGGTCCAGAGCCCTGTTCGTCGGCGGAGGGACGGGGATTTGAACCCCGGAGACGGTTACCCGCCTACACGCTCTCCAGGCGTGCCCCTTCGTCCGCTCGGGCATCCCTCCGCGGGGGATTCTACGAGGCTTCGAAGTTCGTCTCGCCGGCCCTTATGGGCACCTGGAGCCAGTTCTCCCTGGGTGGGAGCGGGCAGCTCCAGTGCTCGTTGTAGACGCAGTACGGGTTATAAGCGTAGTTGAAGTCGAGGACGACGATGCCATCTTCAGGCGGATCGGCCTCCAGGTACCGCCCGCCTCCGTAGGTCTCCTTGCCCGACGTGGCGTCGCGGAAGGGGACGAACAGGGACTCATCCTCTTCGGAGGAATAGAGGGCAAGCTCCACCTGCTGGCCTCCCACCTCGAACCGCACGCTCCCCACGCGCTTGTAGGTGCGCTCCGTTCCAGTGGTCGTGTCCATCGTGATCTCTGTGCCCTCCGGCTCTTGGTCCGGCTCCACCTTTGCGCGCACTTGGAGGCCAGCGTCCTCGGGGAAGTAGCTCAGGCCGTGGAAGGTCCGGCGCTGCTCGGGCATGAGCGGAGACCTGGGGTCCGATGCGAAGAATTCGTCCTTCGCCTTCCTGAACTCTTCAAGGCTTGCCATACACCCATTCTCTTGCAAATGGGACGGGGTAGGCTCAAGGGTAATGCGCCGCCTCGCCATCATCGGGTCCATCGTCCTGGGCACGCTGCTGCTGCTGCTCATCGTCGCCGACATCGGGCTTCGGATCGCCGCCCAGTACTACGTCGGAAGGAGCCTGCAGAATTCACTCGATCTCTCCCACCGGCCCGGCGTCAAACTCGGAGGTTTCCCGTTCGTCTTCCAGCTTCTCTCCGGCGATGTCCCATCGGTGACGGTTCGAGCGGACGACGTGCACTCGAGCGGCGTGCGATTCCAGGAGGTCGAACTGACGCTACACGAGGTCCAAGTGTCCCCCGGCGAGGTCCTGTCGGGGGACAGGCGCGAGGTGAGGGCAAAGGACGGCTTCGGCACGGCAACGCTCTCGGCGGAGGACGCCACCGAAGCACTGGGCGACCAGGAAGTCCCGCTGACCGTGATCTTCTTGGGAGGGGATGCTGTGATCTTGGCGCCAGACCTTTCGGAGGAGTTCAGGGCGTCGGTGTCGCTCTCCGGACAGAAACTGGTGCTGAAGCCGGTCTCGGAGTCGGTCGACGTCTCGCTCTCCCTCTCACTCCCCGAGGTCGTGCCAGGGATCAAGTACACGGGCGTCTCGATCAAAGACTCCGTCGCGATGCTCTCATTCACCCTTACGGACCCCGTGTTCGAGTTAGCCGAGTAAACGGGAAACGGAAGGCTCGTACGATGTGCGGGTCGTGCCGCTACGCAACCGGGTCACTCCGTTCGGGGAGATCATCGCAACCGAGGCACGAGGGCTGCTCTTCGGCAACCGGGGTGTCCTCCATGACAACGACGGCCACCTGGTCCGGGCATGGCAGGTCCGGCGCTGGATCGCGTGCCGGCTCGAGTTCAAGGGCCGGCGCCGCGAGCTGCTTCGCCCGAGACACTTCACCGAGTTGTTCTTCCTGGACGAAGCAACGGCGCTTGCCGCGGGGCACAGGCCTTGCGCCGAGT
>Ga0184638_1000383_pt1 | contig 12219 bp, 11 predicted proteins | sample PLM31_50_b2_FD_133141 | JGI IMG/M metagenome (GOLD analysis project Ga0184638, IMG submission 133141) | Groundwater sediment microbial communities from an aquifer in East River, Colorado, USA - PLM3-1_50_b2 | ecosystem: Environmental > Terrestrial > Soil > Riparian zone | place: USA: East River... | reverse complement strand
TGGTCTGGTTGGTGGAGTCGGCGACCTGTACCGCCGAGGCGGCCACGTCAGCGGCGGCGCTGGCGTTCCTGGCGATCTCGGCGATGCTCGCCCCCATCTGCTCGGCGCCAGCGGCGACCGTCTCGATGTTGGCGCTGACCTCCTCGGCGGCGGCCGACACGGTGCCGGCCTGCGCCGAGGTCTCCTCGGCGCCCGCCCCGACCTGCTGGCTCACGGCCCGCAGCTGCTCGGCGGCGGTCGCCAGCGAGCGGGCGCTGCCGGCGATCGTCTGGATGGCAGCGCGCACGCGGTCGACGGTCTGGTTCAGCGCAGCGGCCATCCGTCCCACCTCGTCCCGGGAGCTGACCTCGAGCCGCCTGGACAGGTCGCCCTCGGCCATCGCCCGCAGGACCTGCTCGGCCTGCTTGAGGGGCCGAGCGATGGCTCGGGCCAGCAGCAGCCCGAGCCCGATGGCGAGCGCGACCGCGACCACCACGAGCAGGGTCGTGTTGCGGCGGGAGGAACCGAAGAGGCGGTCGGAAGCCTGGGCGTCGGCCTCGGTGCCGCGGACGCGCAGCGCAACCGAGTCGTCCAGGGCCTGGGTGGCCTGGACCAGCGCGGCGCCCCCCTCCCTGCTGGCGGCCAGGGCCCGGTCCTTGTCGCCAGCCCGGCTGATCGCCCGCACCCGGTTGCGCACGGCCTGGTAGTCGGCCCAGGTCTGCCGCACCCGGTCCAGGGCGGCGCCCTCCTCGGGATTCTCCACGGTGGCCTCGTAGGCGGCCAGCTCCTTGTCGAAGGCGGCGTCGAGGGCGTCGATCCGCCCGTCGAGCTGCGCCATCTCACCCTTGTCGGTGGCCAGGACGTGCTGCAGCACGGCGTTGCGGACCAGCAGTGCCTGGGTGCTCGCCTGGTTCAGGTGCACGAGCCCGGGCAGGTCGTTGCTGGCGATCTCGTCGACGGAGCGGTGGATGGCTGCCTGGCGGGAGACCCCGTACAGCCCGACGACGAGGGTCGCCGCCGCCGCCGCCAGGAAGCCGGCCACCAGCTTGGTCGTCAGGCTCTTGAACTGCAGCATGCGGGCCGTCGCCATGGTTCTCGTGGTCTCGCTTTCGGCTGTCCGTACCGGTCCGGTCAGGAGGCGGCCGCCGCGTCGACGTCCAGGACAAGCAGGAGCCGGTCGGTGAGCTTGTACGCGCCGGTGATGAGCGACCTGGCCGCCGCGACCATGGTCTCCGGGGGCGGCTCGAACGCGTCCGGGTCGGCCTCGACCACGTCGCCCATGTCGTCGACGAGCAGGCTCACGGCGCCGTCCGCGGTGCGCACGACCACGCTCGTCGCCGCCCGCCCGAGGTCGTCCGGCAGCTCGAGGCGGCGCCGCAGGTCGATCGCGGTGACGATCTGGCCGCGCAGGTTGGCCAGGCCGCTGACGACCGCCGGGGCGAGCGGGACCGGTGTGGTGTGCAGGGCGCGGACGACCTCCTGGACGCGCGTCACCTCGACCCCGAACCAGGCGTCACCGACGTGGAAGGTGCAGAGCTGCCTGCCGCCGCCGGTGGCCAGCTCCCCTCCCTCGTGCTCCACGGCCCCGGTCACGGGTGCACCCCCTCCTCGACGGGGACCGGGAGGGCGGGCGCTGCCGGGCCGGGAGCCCGGGGCCTGCTCCCCCGCGTGCTCCTCCACGATGTCGACGATCCGGTCGACCACGAGCCCGACCTTGCGTCCCTCCGCGGTGCACACCACCACCTGGATGGTCCCCTCGGGCCGCTGGCCGCCGTCGTGGCGCGGGCGCCCGCGCCGTTCCGGCAGGGTGGCCGAGACCCGCACCAGGGGCAGGATGTCGCCGCGGTACTGCACCACCTCCTCCTGCCCGGCCAGCTCGACCGCCGCGACCGGGAGCTCCTCCAGGCGGTCGACCATCGGCAGGGGCACGGCCATGCGGCCGTCGTCGGGCGTCTGGAACACCAGCAGGTCCCGGCGCTGTCCGCCGCCAGGCGCGGCGGTCCCGGCGGCAGGCTCGGACGAGGGGCGCTCGTGTGCCTCCTGCACCACCCCGGCCCGCTGCGCGACGCCGACCACGTCGAGGATCAGCGCGACCGTCCCGTCGCCCATGATCGTCGCCCCGGCGAGCACGCCGACGCCCTTGAGCCCGCTCGAAAGCGGCTTGACCACGATCTCCTCGGTGTCGTCGACGCGGTCGACGACCAGCCCGAAGCGCCGGTCCCCGGCCTGCAGCACGACCACGTCCATGCTGCCAGGGCCCGCGTCCGGCTCGGGCAGCCCGAGCTGCTGGCGCAGGTGGACGAGCGGGAGGAGGCGGCCCCTGAGCCGGTGGACGGGGGCGCCGTGGACCGTCTCGACGCCGGCGCCGTCCTCCAGGCGCACCAGCTCGACCAGGCTGGCCTGCGGGATCGCGTACCGGTGGCCCGCGCAGGCGACGACCAGGGCCGGGATGATGGCAAGGGTGAGCGGGATCTCGATGCGGAAGGTGGTGCCGGCGCCGGGCAGCACGCGGACGTCGACCCTGCCGCCGATCCGCTCGACGTTGGTGCGCACCACGTCCATGCCGACCCCGCGCCCGGACACGTTGGTGACCTGGTCGGCGGTTGAGAACCCGGGCAGGAAGATCAGGTCGACGACGTCCCGCTCGCTCATCCGCTCGGCCACCTCCCTGCCCACGAGGCCGTGGTCGACGGCCCGGCGCCGCACCCGTTCCACGTCGATGCCCGACCCGTCGTCGCTGATCTCGAGGTTGACCTGGCCGCCCTCGTGCCAGGCGCGCAGGCCGACCCGGCCCTCGGCGGGCTTGCCCGCCGCCAGCCGGGCGGCGGGCGCCTCGATGCCGTGGTCGACCGCGTTGCGGACCAGGTGGGTGAGCGGGTCCCTGATCGCCTCGACCACCGTCTTGTCGAGCTCGGTCTCGCCGCCATCCATCTCGATCGTGACCTGCTTGCCGCACGCCAGGGCGAGGTCGCGGACGATCCTGGGGAGCTTCCCCCAGAGGTTGCCGATCGGCTGCATGCGGGCCTTCATGATCCCTTCCTGCAGCTCGGTGGTGACCAGGTTCAGCCGCTGCGAGGCCGCGGCGAGGGTGGTGGCCTGCTCGGCCGAGGTCAGCCGCAGGAGCTGGTTGCGGGCCAGCACGAGCTCGCCGACCAGGTCCATGAGCCGGTCGAGGAGGGCGACGTCGACGCGGATGGTGGAGTCGGAGACGCCGCCGCGGGACTCCTCCCGCCCGGACGGCACCGCCTCCTGCCCTGCCTGGTCCGCCTCGGGGTCCACCTCGGCCGCGGGCGTGGCCGGGTCGGCGGGGCCTGGCACCGGTGCGGGAGCGGGCTCCTGGAGTCCTCGTAGGGTGCCGATGAGGGCGGTGTAGTCCCCGGTGCCCTCGTCGTCGTGCTCCTCGATGTGCCCGAGCAGCTCGCGGACGGCGTCGACCATCGCGAGCAGCCCGGTGGTGATCTCGGGGGTGAGGGCCAGCTTGCCGTCCCGAAGCCGGGCGAGCAGGCTCTCGCCGCTGTGGGCGACCGCCTCCAGGCGCGAGAACCCGAGGAAGCCGCAGGTGCCCTTGATCGTGTGGATGGTGCGGAAGACGCTGGCCAGGGTCTGGCGGGAGGCCGGGTCGCTCTCGAGCACGACGAGGTCCCGGTCGAGCCGATCCAGGTTCTCGTAGCTCTCGAGCAGGAACTCCCGCACCACGTCGTCGAGCTCGCCCGTCACCTGCCGCCCTCCCGCCGCCGATTCAGTTGCTAGCAACTTCGGTGCCCGGCGGGCAGGCCTGAACATCCGGCTGCCCGAAGGCCGCGCTAGGCTCGGCCGTAGACGGGGATGGCCGCGCCGCTGGTGGGCGCGGACTCCTCCGAGCACAGGAAGTGGATCACCCTGGCGACCTGCTCCGGCGGGACCCACTTCGAGTGGTCGGCGTCCGGCTGGGCCGCGCGGTTGCCCGGCGTGTCGATCACGCTGGGCAGGACGGCGTTGCAGCGTACGCCGTCGCGGTTGTACTCGGCGGCGACGGCCTGGGCGAAGGCGAGCACGGCTGCCTTGGCGGTGCTGTAACCGGCGGCGCCGGGGAGCGGCCGCAGCGCCGCCCTCGCGGAGACACAGACGATCGCGCCCCCGGCCCGGACCAGGTGGGGAAGGGCCGCCCGGGTGACCAGGTAGGTGGGCCGCAGGTTGAGCCTGAGCTGGCGCTCGAACTCCTCCACCGGGGTGTCGGCCACCTTGTGGCCGCCGCCGTAGCCGCCGACCAGGTTGACCACCGCGCGCAGGGGAAGGCTCCCCTCCGCGGCGGCGCAGCCCACGGCGGCGAGGACGGCCTCCTGGTTGAACAGATCTGCTTCGACCAGCTCAAGCCGTTCGGCCCGCGCTGTCCCGTCGTGCTTGCGGCGGTCGACGACGGGCACGACCACCCGCCACCCGCTGGCCAGGAACTCGCTGGTCACGGCTGTGCCGAGGCCGCCGGTCCCCCCGGTGACCAGCACGGTCGCCTCCATCTGGCGCCGGGACCTACTCGAGCCAGAGCAGGGGCGAGATCACCCGGGAGGCTCGCCGCAGGGTGCTCTCGGCCCGGTCCATCGCCTCCCAGAGCTCCTGGATCTGGCGCTGGAGGGCGAGCAGCTCCTGGTCGTCGCCGACCCCGTTCTCCTCGCTGCGCACGAGGTCATGGCGATAGTCCTCGACCGTACCGCGCAGCGACAGCATCTTGTTGGAAACGTTGCGAAGGTCGAGCGCCAACCGCCGAACCAGCATCGGGTCCGTCATCGCCATCACCTCTGAAACCCTGCTTCCATGGAAGCGAAACGGAGCATACCTCTTGGAACGTAGTATTGAACGACAAAACTACGTAGAACTGGCGAATCGCTTGCGGAGAGATTCGGCGGCGTCACGCCCGTCGGATCGCGCTACGCAGCCGTACCGATGCCGGAGTCTAGAACGTTTGGCCGCCGAGCAATGCTCGTTCGGTTCCGATACGGGAATTTCCACCGAAATGAGACTAAGCAAGACCATTACTTACGCTCAGGCTGAGGCGCGGCGCCCGCCGGTCGGCCCGCGGGCCCGCCTGAGCAGGGGCGGGGGCGCCGCGTCCAGGCGGGTGCGGTAGTCGGAGCCGGCGGCGACGGCGGCGTAGTAGGCGGCCTTGCGCCGCGCCACCCGGCCACCAGGCCGCGGCACAGGGGGCAGGGTACCCGGGTCGAGGTGCGCGTTCAGGCCCTCCTTGAGCAGCACGAGCGCCTCGGAGCGGAGCTGGGAGACGCGTGACTCGGTGACGCCCAGCTCGGCGGCGATCTTGAGCATCGGTCGCTCCTCGAAGAAGTAGGCGGTCACGACGTGGCGGAGCCGCTCGGGCAGGGCGACCACGGCGTCGGCCAGGTAGGCGAGGCGCTCGCGGTCGAGCAGGACCTGGTCGGGGGTTTCGGCGTCGGCCGGGAGCAGCTCCTCGGCGTCGCCTTCGGCCACGATCGAGTCGTAGTTCAGGACGGTTGCCCGGTGCACGTCCTCGACCAGCTTGTGCACACGCCCGGGCTCGATGCCGAGCTCGGCCGCCACCTCGGACGTGCTCGGGGTGCGGCCGAGCCGGACGGCCAGCTCGTCGGCGACCCGCTGCATCTGGCGGGCGCGGGCCCGGACCGAGCGGCTGGCCCAGTCCGAGTCGCGCAGCGCGTCGAGCACGGCGCCCCGTACCCGGTTGCCGGCGTGGCGCTCGAAGGCGATGCCCCGGGTCGGGTCGTAGGTGCGGGCCGCCTGCGCAAGGCCGAGCATGGCCGCCGACTCGAGGTCGTCCCGGCAGACGTGCCGGGGGACCCGGCTGGCCACCTCGGCCACGGCATGCTGCACCAGCGGCAGGTGGTCGCGCACGAGCTGCTCCTCGACCGTGCGCCGGTCGGCTCGTGCCGGAGTGGCTCCCCGTGCGTTCATACCAAAGGTGTCGGCCACGGAGAGTGAAAAGTTCAGCGGCCGAATGGCGGGAAGTCCGCTCCGATCTCACTTTGAGTGAGATCACAGGCGGAGCCGCATGACAGGAGATCCAGTCAATCCTGTCACTCTGTACAATCGTTGAGTCCGATGCGGATGATCCAAGGAGCGCCCGTGCTCGTCCTCACCCGCCGCGCCAACCAGAGCATCATGATCGGCCACGACGTCGTCATCACCGTGCTCGAGATCCGCGGGGACCAGGTACGGCTCGGCATCCGCGCCCCCAGGTCCGTCGAGGTCCACCGGGAAGAAGTCTTCCTCGAGGTCACCAGGTCGACCCGGCCGAGCCCGGACGCCGACGCGCACGGGCCGCCCGACGCGGACAGCCCCCACCCCCCGGGCGAGGGCTGAGCCCGCCGGTGTAGCCTGCCACCTGCGCCGACGATCTGCGCCGATGCGAAGGAGGGAGGCTCGGGTGGCCAGGGTGGCGGTCGACGTCATGCTCAAGCGGGAGATCCTCGACCCGCAGGGCCAGGCGGTGGAGCGTGCCCTTCCCGCACTCGGGTTCTCTGGCGTCTCCGACGTCCGGGTCGGCAAGCACGTCGAGCTGACCGTCCAGGACGGCGACGCCGAGGCCGCCGCGGGCGCGGTGGCCGAGGCGCTGCTGGCCAACCCGGTCATCGAGGAGTTCACCGTCCGCGTCCTGCCCGCGTAGCGGCCGTGGCCAGCTTCCGCCTCCGCCGGCCCCGCCTGCTCCCGCCGGCCCCCCGCCCGCGGGCCCTGTCCGCGGCCGAGGCTGCCGCGGTCAAGGCTCGTCCCTGGCCGCGGCTGCCCTGGTGGCTCTGGCTCGCCGTGGTGGTCAGCACCGCGGCCATGGTGGCCGTCGCGGTCGGGCTGGTCGGGCAGGGAGGCCGGGCAGAGGTCCGGCTGGGCGCGCGCCGCTCGGCACCGGGTGGCGGGCAGAGCCACGGCGTCGGCGACTACCGGGTGCCCGCCCTCGACCCGGCCAACCGGGCCCGCGTGGTCCGGCGCCACCCGGCCTGTCTCCGCCTTGCCGCCGTCACCCTGGCGGGCACGCCCGGCGAGGTCCTGCTGCTCGAACGGGCCGCCGACCGCACCTGCGCGCTGCGCTCCACCGAAGGCGTGCAGCGCGCCCGCGACGGCCTCTCCCGCGCCCGGGCCACGGTGGCGTTCGCCGAGTTCCAGCTGACCGGCAACGAGTCGACCACCCGGTTCGGTCCGGACGGGCCGCTGGTGCTGGTCAACGGCAAGTTCTCGCAGGCCCGCTCCCTGCCCGAGCGGATCGCGACGCTCCTGGTCCACGAGGGCGTCCATCTGGCGGACGGCGGGCCCCCGACGGCAGCGGGCGAGCTGGCCGCCGACCGGGCCCAGCTCGACGCCTGCCAGCGGCTCCTCCCCGACCCGGACCAATGGAACGTGAGCTGCCGCGATGCCGCGGCCCTGCTCGCCCTGGGCGAGCCGCGCGCCCTGGAAGCGCTGCGGCGGGCCGGGTACCCGTGAGCGAGCTGGACTGGCCGGTCAGCCGGGGCGGGACGGCGGTGGTCACGGCCGGCGGGCAGGAGCTGACCTGGAAGCCGGGCACCGGCGGCGGCGACCAGTTCCCGGTCGCCTCGGTGACCAAGCTGCTCACCACCCTGGCCGCGCTGGCCGCGGTCGAGGCTGGCCACCTCGGCCTCGACGACCCTGCCTCGCTCGCCGGCCTGCCGGTCGAGGGCGCCAGGGAGGCCACCGGGGTGACGGTCCGGCACCTGCTCGCCCACGCCTCCGGGCTGCCGGCCGGGCTGGTCGACCACCCCGGCGGCCGCCTCCGGCCCCCAGGCCAGCGCCGCATCTACTCCAACCACGGCTTCCGGGCGCTGGCCGACGCGGTCGCCGACGCGGTCGGGACCACCTTCGAGGGGTGGCTCGGCAGCAGCGTGCTCGGCCCGCTCGGCCTGGACGCGACCTGGCTGACCGACTGCAACGGCGTCGAGGGCGACCCGGCCGCCGGCGCCGTCTCCACCCTGCCCGACCTCGCCCGGCTGGCCCGCTGCCTGCTCGACCGGGGCGCGCCGGTGGTCGCAGAGGAGCTGTTCGCCGAGGCGACCAGCGTGCAGTTCCCGGGGTTGGCCGGCGTCGTGCCCGGCGTCGGCCGCTTCGACCCCAACGACTGGGGGCTCGGCTTCGAGCTGCACGACGGCAAGCGCCCGCACTGGATGGGCGCCCGGCGCTCCCCGGCCGCCTTCGGCCACTTCGGCGCGAGCGGCTGCTTCGTGTGGGTCGATCCCGACGCCGCGGTCGCCGCCGCCGCCGTGACCGACCGCGACGTCGACGACGGCTGGATCATGGACGTCTGGCCGGCCTGGTCCGACCGCCTCCCGGCCGCCGGCTGACCGGCTATGCTCTGGCCGAGGACGTCACGAGGGGGGGTCGGGGTGCTGCGCGTCGGGGTGGTGACGTTCCCGGGGTCGTGCGACGACCGGGACGCGCTCGCGGCCGTGCGGCTGATGGGCGCCGAAGGGGTGCCCCTGTGGCACGGCGACGACGACCTCCTTGGCGTGGACGCGCTGGTCGTCCCGGGCGGCTTCTCCTACGGCGACTACCTGCGCTGTGGTGCCATCGCCAGGTTCTCGCCGGTGATGGGCGCGGTCGCCCGGTTCGCCCGCGACGGCGGCCCGGTGCTCGGCATCTGCAACGGCTTCCAGGTCCTGTGCGAGGCAGGGCTCCTGCCCGGCGCCCTGCTCCGCAACGCAGGCCTGCGCTTCGTCTGCCGCGAGGTGCGGGTCCTGGTGGAGTCGACGGCGACGCCGTGGACGCGGGCCTGCGACCCGCGGGAGCCGCTCACCATCCCGGTCAAGCACGGCGAGGGCCGCTACGTCCACCCCGACCCGGCCCGCCTGAACGGTGAAGGCCAGGTGGTGTTCTGCTACGCGCCCGGCGAGAACCCCAACGGCTCGCTGGCCGACGTCGCCGGGGTCGCCAACCCGGCCGGCAACGTGGTCGGCCTCATGCCCCACCCCGAGCACGCCGTGGACGGGTTGCTGGGGGGGACAGGGGGCCGCAGGATCTTCGAGAGCCTGGTCGGGGCAGGCGTCCGTTGACCGGCATCGCCCCGCCGCCGCAGGTCCCTGCCCTGCACCGGCAGCTCGGGCTGACCGACGCGGAGTACGCACGCGTGCTCGCGGTGCTCGGGCGCGAGCCGAGCCGTGCCGAGCTAGCGATGTACTCGGTGATGTGGTCGGAGCACTGCTCCTACAAGTCGTCAAAGGTCCACCTGCGCGGGCTGCCCACCGAGGGGCCGCAGGTGCTGCAAGGCCCGGGCGAGAACGCCGGCGTCGTCGACGTGGGCGACGGGCTGGCCGCCGTGTTCAAGATCGAGTCGCACAACCACCCGTCGTTCGTGGAGCCGTTCCAGGGAGCGGCGACCGGGGTGGGCGGCATCATCCGCGACATCCTCACGATGGGCGCCCGCCCGCTGGCCAGCCTGAACTCGCTCCGGTTCGGGGAGCTGGGCGACCCGCTGCAGCGCCGCCTGCTCGAGGGGGTCGTGGCCGGCATCGGCCACTACGGCAACTGCGTCGGTGTGGCCACGGTCGGCGGCGAGGTCGCCTTCGACCCGTGCTACGCCGGCAACCCCTTGGTCAACGCGCTCACGCTCGGGATCATGCCGGCCGACCGGCTGGTGCTCGGCCGGGCCCGGCGCCCGGGCGACCTGGCCGTGCTGATGGGGGCCAAGACGGGCCGGGACGGGATCGGCGGCGCCAGCGTGCTCGCCTCCTCCAGCTTCGAGCAAGGACAGGAGGCCTCGCGCGCTTCAGGCGGTGCCGCCAAACGGCCCAACGTCCAGGTCGGTGACCCGTTCCAGGAGAAGCTGCTGATCGAGGCCTGCCTCGAGCTGGTCGACCGTGGCCTCCTGGCCGGCCTGCAGGACCTCGGCGCTGCCGGGATCTCCTGCGCCACCTCGGAGGTGGCCGCCCGGGCCCGCATGGGCATGGAGGTCGACCTCGACGCCGTGCCGCTGCGCGAGCCGTCCATGGAAGCCTGGGAGATCCTTGCGTCAGAGTCCCAGGAGCGCATGCTCGCCCTGGTCGACCCGGGCAACCTGGATGCGGTGCTCGAGGTCTGCCGCCGCTGGGGCATCCTCGCGGGCGTGATCGGCCGGATGGTGGGCGGGGAAGTCTCGGGCACCCGGGACGGCGGGTCCCCGGGCGCCTCGGGCGGCGGGAGGCTCCGGATCCGGTTCCGGGGAGAGCTGGTAGCCGACGTGCCCGCCCGCAGCCTGGCCGACGAGGGGCCGGTCTACCACCGCCCGCTGACCGAGCCGGAGGTGGCGGCGGCCGACGCCGAGGTGCCGCTGGACGCCGATCCGGCCGTGGCCGTGCTCGCCCTGGCAGGCGACCCGACCTGCGCGTCCAAGCGCTGGGTCTACGAGCAGTACGACCGGTTCGTGGGCCACGGCACCGTGGCCGGGCCGGGATCCGACGCCGCCGTGGTCCGGCTGCCGGGCACCGGCCGGGCCCTGGCGCTGGCCACCGACGGCAACGGGCGCTACGCCCGGCTCGACCCGGCGGCCGGGGCGGCCCTGGCCGTGGCCGAGGCGGCCCGCAACGTGGCCTGCACCGGCGCGCGGCCGGTCGCCGTGACCAACTGCCTGAACTTCGCCAGCCCGGAGCGGCCCGAGGTCATGGGCGCGTTCGCCGCGGCCGTGGCCGGGATGGCGGCGGCCTGCCGCGCGCTCGGCACCCCGGTCACCGGCGGGAACGTGAGCTTCTACAACGAGTCGGGTGGCCGCTCCATCCACCCGACCCCGGTCGTCGGGGTGCTCGGGCTGCTCGACGACGCCACCACCGTGGTACCCTCCGGGTTCCCGCGGCCCGGGCTCGAGGTCCACCTGGCCGGCGAGACCCGGGCCGAGCTGGGCGGCTCGGTGTGGCAGCGGCTGGCAACCGGCCGGCTGGAGGGGCGGCCGCCTGCCCTGGACCTGGACGCCGAGTCCAGGCTGCACCGGCTGCTGGCCCGCCTGGCCGCCGACCGCCTGCTCGCCGGCGCCCACGACCTCAGCGAGGGTGGCCTGGCGGTCGCCCTCGTCGAGGCGGTGCTCGCCGTCGGGGTCGGCGCCATCGTCGAGCTGCCGAGCGACCTGCCACCGCTCGCCGCGCTGGCGAGCGAGTCCGCCTCCCGGGCCCTGCTCGCGGTCGACCCCGCGGACGCGCCCGCGGTCACCGCCGCCGCGACCGCGACCGGTGTCCCCCTCCGCCTCCTCGGGCGGACCGGCGGCGGCGCCCTGGTCGTCCCCGGTCTGCTCGACCTGCCGCTGGACCGCCTGCGCGACGCCTACGAGGGCGCGATCCCGCGCGCCCTGGGCGAGGCCGTGTGACGGGCACGGCGTGCGGTCCGTGTCGGGACCCGCACGCCGTGCCGTGGTGTGGTCGGATCAGCGCAGGCCGAGCCTGCTGCTGCAGGCAGGCCAGGCACCCCAGCCCTGCCGCTGCAGCACGCGCTTGGCCACGCGGATCTGCTCCTCCCGGCTGGCCTGGTGGGCCGAGCCGCTTCCCCCGGCGGCACGCCAGGTGGAGGCGGAGAACTGCAGGCCGCCGGAGTAGCCGTTACCGCTGTTGATGCCCCAGTTCCCGCCGGACTCGCAGGCGGCGAGCCGGTCCCAGACCGAGTTCCCGGTGGCCGAGGAGCGCACGCCGGCTGCGCGCACGCGGGCGCGGTCGGCGCGGTGGCTCCGCGGCGTCGACGCCGAGGCCAGCACGGCCGACGGCAGCGGACGCTGCTTGACCTTCTCGCCCTTGGCGGGCACGGCCAGCCGCTGGCCAGGGTAGATGAGGTCGGGGTTGGCGATGCTCCGGTTGACGTCCCAGATCGGCCGCCAGCTGTCCAGGCCGGCCTTGGCGGCGATGCTGGCGAGGGTCTCACCGCGCTCGACCACGTGGACGGTGCCGGCCACGGCCGGCGCGGCCACCGAGGTCGCCAGTGCCGCACCGAGCGCGAGGACCACGCTCAGGCGGGTCGTCCGGCGTACCTGCCGCCGGGCGGTCGAAGGAAGGCGTAGCAAAGGAACCTCCTGCTCGCAAGGGTTGTGTGCGTAGGTATCTCGCGCTGGGCCCGGGGGTGGGCCCATGCACGGATGCGCCACCACGCGGCGCACAGGAACACGCCGCTCCGCGGCGCGTCGGAGCCCCGGTCAGGGGGCCGCGACCGGAGCAGCGGGTGGGTCCGCGGCTGCATCCGGTCAACGAGCCGGGGAGAGTAGTCCCGCTGCAGCGGAATGGTCAAGCACCGCGCTCGAAATCCGAGCTGTTCGGGCGGTTCATACCGGTA
>Ga0184638_1000382_pt1 | contig 12221 bp, 10 predicted proteins | sample PLM31_50_b2_FD_133141 | JGI IMG/M metagenome (GOLD analysis project Ga0184638, IMG submission 133141) | Groundwater sediment microbial communities from an aquifer in East River, Colorado, USA - PLM3-1_50_b2 | ecosystem: Environmental > Terrestrial > Soil > Riparian zone | place: USA: East River... | reverse complement strand
TACTTTTCACTCAGCTTTATTTTAAGTTCATCCAGTTGATCAGAGACCCATTTAACAAAGCCATCAGTCATTTCCTGTGGTATTTTTCTTTTTTCAGCTAGTACCAGGTAACCCTCAAAGATCTTTGCATAAACAGAATTACATACAATCATGTTTGCCAATGCGTCGGAAACAAAGTCATCACTCTTACTTTCAATAAAATTTCTCTTAAATAGATCTAGAAGGTTTTTAGTACGTCTATCAATCTCATTCTGATCCATTCCATTGCTCATTGTGAATTTGCTCATATGCCCATACAATAACTTGTTCTTCAATTATTAAAATATTCATACATCAGATCTTCTGATTAAGCATTAACAATCGTGAATTTTTATTTACAGGAAAAGCGACTATTAAAAACAGGTATTTAATATAATAAATAATTTCACAATTTTTAATGTTTAATCGAATTGTTTCATTTCTGCCGAGCGCAACAGAGATTATCTACCTGTTGGGATCACAGGATATACTACTTGGAGTTACTCATCAATGTAATTATCCTCATGAAGCAAAGAATAAACCTCAAGTCATAAAGTCAGTTTTTAATTCAGAATCTATGACGAGTTTGCAGATTGAAGAAAAACTACAGGAGCTTTCAAGATTACAAAATGATGTTTTTTTAATAAATTATGAACTACTAAAAAAAATACAGCCGGATCTTATTATATCTCAGGGGTTGTGTGATGTATGTTCGCCCCACAATAAAGAGATTGATAAAGCAATTCAATTCTTGAATAATAAACCTGATACTCTAGTTCTAGACCCGCATACGGTTGATGATATAATCCAAAATATTATGGATATTGCTAATAGCGTAGGAAAAGAGCAAAAGGGTTTAGAAATTAGAGATTCTTTGATAAAAAGAATTGAAAAGATCTCTACTTCTCCAAAGAATAAAAAACCAAAGGTAATTTGTCTTGAATGGATTGATCCCCTATACATATGTGGTCACTGGGTGCCCCAAATGGTTGAATTTGCTGGCGGGATTAATGGAATCAGCAAGATTGGGCAGAGATCTCATAAAATCGATTTATCCCAAATTTCTGAATTCGATCCAGATATACTGATTCTGATGCCTTGTGGATTTGATCTTGATAAGGTATTAGGAGAATACGGTTCTTTACAAAAAAATCATGAATGGAATTCTATTAGAGCGGTTCAAAATGATATGGTCTTTGCAGTTGATGCTTTTTCATACTTTAGTAGACCTAGTCCAAGAATTATTACAGGTGTTGAAATACTTTCCAAAATTATTAATCCAGGCTCCTTCGTAGATTTAATAGTTCCACTAAACTCCTATACTAAACTAAAAAACTGACATTCGTGAATGATTAGAAGAAAGTAGAATTTTTTATGTCAAGGAAACTTCGATGTATACGTCATCAGGAATTTTTAGCCTCATCAATTGCCTTATTGATCTATCATCTGCTCCCAAATCAATAACGCGCCTATGAATTCTTAGTTCATATTTATCCCAGGTATTAGTACCTTGCCCGCAAGGAGATTTTCTTGTAACTACTTTCATTTTCTTAGTCGGAAGTGGGTGAGGCCCCTTAAATTTAATGCCATTCTTCTCACCAATGCCTTTTATTTCATGGCATACATTTTCAAGCATTTGAAGATTAGTACTTGTTAATTTAATGCGCGCTTCCTGAGTCATTAACTGGACTCACTTCTTAGCGCTTGGGTCATATTTTTCCACAATAGATTTAACGACGCCTGCGGCAATTGTTGTTCCCATATCTCTCAGCGCAAATCTACCAATTTCTGGAAATTCTTTGAATGTTTCTATAGCCAATGGTCTAACAGGTTTTATTCTCACAATCGCGGCATCTCCAGTCTTTAGGAACTTTGGTTTTTCTTCAACAGCTCCACCAGTTTTTGGGTCTATTTTCGCTACAAATTCTGACAATGTTGCAGCAACTTGAGCGGTATGTGCATGAAGCACAGGAGTATATCCGGGAGCCATTGCGGTCGGATGATGGATAATTATTATTTGTGCTTCAAATTCTTTTGCAGCATTGGGTGGGTTATCCACGGGTCCAATTACGTCTCCACGTTTAATCGATTTTCTATCAACACCTCTCAAATTAAATCCAATATTATCACCGGATTCTGCAGACTCCATTTGCGTATGATGCGTTTCTATTGATTTAACTTCACCAGTAACGCCAGATGGCATTACAATTACTTTTTGATTGGCCTTTAGCACTCCTGTTTCGACTCTACCTACGGGTACTGTGCCGACACCCGTTATGGAATAAACATCTTGAATTGGTATCCTAAGTGGCTTTCCTAGTGGTTTTTCTGGTGGTACGAAAAGATCGAGTGTTTCAGCTAAAGTTGGTCCCTTATACCACGGCATATTTTCTGATTTCTTGACCAAATTATCACCTTTCCAACCTGAAACAGGTATGAAGCTTATTTTTGAAACATTATACCCTACCAACTTCAGCATTTTTTCTACAATGTCCTTGACTTCATTATAACGCGCCTCCGAATATCCCGAATCGTCCATTTTGTTCAATGCAACTACAATTTGCCCTACACCCAGGGTTCTTGACAAGAATGCGTGTTCCCTTGCCTGTCCTCCTGGATCAGTAGCGGCTTCAGTTTCTCCTGGCTTTACGGAGACCACAAGAATTGCTACATCTGCTTCTGATGCTCCAGTAATCATATTTTTGATAAAGTCTCTATGACCGGGGGCATCAATCAAAGTGTAAAAATATTTTGAAGTTTCAAATTTTTGAAAAGCTAGATCTATTGTAATTCCTCTCTCTCTCTCATCCTTTATGCTATCTAATACCCAAGCGTACTTGAAAGTATCACCTTTTCCTGTTTCTTCAGATTCTTTAGCAAAAGAATCAATAGTTCTTTGATCGATTATACCCATATCCACTAATAAATGACCAACAATAGTCGATTTACCATTATCAACGTGTCCTACAACCACAAGATTCAGGTGTGGTTTCTTACTTGCGCTCATTAGATTAGAAGCGATAAGAGGGCTTTATTTGTATTTCGTTAAATATAATCTAATTTTATTGGACTAATCCAACTCTTTTGGTTACTAGTAGAGATATACGATTCGTTCAATGAAAACTAATACCAAATTCTACGTCCTGTCATAATCATCTTCAATTCTTACAATATCGTTTTCATCAAAGCTCCCATAAGAAATTTCTAAAACAGTGCATCCAGATTTGCTCGCCTGAATTCTATGTTTTGCGCCCGATGGAATTGTGATCTTGTCTCCTTCATTTAAAGATGATTGCTTGTCCTGTATTTCCACAGTTGCAGAACCCTTAATTATTTTCCAAAATTCCTTTCGCTTATTATGATATTGAAGACTCAACCTAGAGTCAGGGTTTATGTAAAGTAATTTTACCGTACATAGTTCATTCTCATTGAATTTTTCAAATGATCCCCATGGCCGTTTTTCTGAGTAAACTTCCACGAAAAAACAATGGAAAAGTATAATTTAATTATTGTCATATTATTTATAGTAAAAAATATACAATAGTTATCTAAATTACGATTATTGCCTAAATCTTCAATGTGTAATTGCAATAATCATGGAAATTGCGAGGGATTGATAATGAAGGAAAAAAATATTAAAAAATTTTTGTTCCTGTAATTGTCATGATAGCAGTTATCAATTAATACGAAATTCAATTGCATTTCACGATATTGACAATCCTACCAATTATGGTATTAATCAAAATTTGGATCACTGACCTCTGGTCCTAATCTAGAAATAAATCTGAAGCCTTAGAAATAAAACGTTAACGTCGATTATGTCGTCCATCCATTCGAATAAATGATTTAGGAAAAAATTGTGGATGATTCTCTGGAAAATATGGTTGCTTTAAAATTCCTAATTTTAGGAACATTATTGGTTACTGTACAGAGATAAGAATTTTCTTTCCATCTATATTAATCTCTTTATACTCGACTCCTTCCAATTTGTCAGGGGTTATGACTACTTTTTTTACTCTAACATAGTATGCTAATTCGTTTTTATGATTTTCAAGTGATAATGAATCGTCTGGATCTAACCTTGAAATATGGGCATATGACAATATTTCTGTAGGAACAAATCCCTTTTCCTTCCTCAATTGTTGTATATTTCTTGCAATATCTTTCATAAGACCCATGGATATCAATTCGCTACTTCTAGTAGTGTCAATAAATACAATAATATTTTCCTGCTCTGATTCGACCATTATATATGGCGATTTTGCGTCATAGGTAAATTCTACATCATCTTTTGACAAGTCTATTTCACCAGACAGATATTCTAGATGGAATTTGTTTTTTGATATTAATTGAGCAAATAAATCATAATAATTAGTTTTTTCGAATGCTTTGATAGCTTTGTTTAAATCGTTCTTTAATCGAGGAGCAATTTTGTTTATCTTGAGTCTCGCATTTAGCTCAATAAGATTCTCTGTCAATAGAGAATTAACTTTTTCGAAAAAGTTACTAAAATTTGAAATTTTTATATCTATAGATCTTGTGTTAAGCTGTTTCTTTAATATATCCAATAATTCATTTGATTCAAGAAAATTTTCATCCTGTATACAAACAACAACCCTATTAACGGGCCATCTTCTTTTAAATTTCGCCTTCATTCTAGCTGAATTAACTAAAGAAATAATTTTTTTTGACTTGTCTATTGCCTCTTCAACTTCAATATTTACCAATTTATCATCAAAGTTAGGCCAAGATTCAAGCAAAACAATATCTTTCTTCTTGAAACAGAGCAAATACAAATAATTTGTTATGAATGGACAATATGAATGAAGAATTATGTCGATTTGTGATAATGTGTACCCAAGTACTGCATATATCACATGTCTTCGTTCTATTGTTTCTATATTGTCATCCCAAATATCATCCCTAGTCATAGGAACGTAAGTTTGACTGAGATTGTTAATTATGAATTCTTCCAAAACTTTTGCGCCTTCGTTAAACCTACAAATATCTAATGATGATGTTACTGTGTTTATTAACGATTGTAATTTAGATAAAATCCAAATTTCAATCTGGGTAAAATATTTACTTTTCATAATAAAATCCATGTTTATTTTTCTAGTATCAAAATTATCGTATGTACCATTTTGAATCAAGTAGACATGTAGATAATAGAGAGTACTTAATACTTGGTATGGCCTAGAAGCCATTTCACTCAAACTAAAGCTTAGAGATTCGATTGGAGAAGATTTCCACATGAAATAGAATCTAATTACGTCAACGGAATTTTTCGCTAAGAGATCATTTGCGTCTAATACATTGCCTAGACTCTTACTCATTTTATTTCCTTTTTCATCTAAAATATGACCTTGAAACAGGAATGATTCAAAAGGTGATATGCCTTCATTTCGCATTATTACATTTTCCATAAGTAATGTGTATGCCCATCCCCTTGTTTGATCTATTCCTTCTGTGAGAAATGCAGCAGGTATTAGATTTTTGTATTCATCATCTGAAAATGATGCATAAGGTGAAGCGCCACTATTATGCCATGTATCTAGAACAAAAGATTCTCGAATCATAACGTTGTTACATTTTGAACAATTAATCTTGACATTATCTATCCATGGCCGATGCAATTCAAATTGTTCTCCATCAGGTAACTCTGATGCCCTCCTGATTATTTCGTCTTTAGAAAACAATGGTTCTTTCAAACCGCATTTACTACAGTTCCATATTGGAAGAGGAGTTCCCCATACTCTTTCTCTTGATATGCACCAAGGGACTTGTTCCTTTATTATTTCCAAAAACCTATTTTTTGGAGATTCAAAAAAGAAGTTGACATTTGAAACAGCAGAAATTGGTTTATCGCCGAGTTTATCAATCATATAAAAATATTCTCGTCTTGCAAGCCAAACCACCTTGTGATTTGATCGCCAGCAGGTTGGATACTGATGTTTGATTTTTCCCAACTTTAAGTAGGCCCCCACCTCCTTCATTTTTTCAACGATTAAAAGATCTGAATCGCGCACGAAAAGGCCCTTAAATATTCCTGCCTTCTCAGTGAATTCCACTTTGTCGTTAATGGGTACAAATATTGGAACGTTGCGTTTGGTAGCTATATCAAAATCTTCTTGACCATTTGCAGGAGATAGATGGACTATTCCACTACCGGTACTAGCATCAACAAAATTTTCTGCTACTACAAAATGTATTTTATTGTCATCGCTTAGTTCTTTAAGTCCAGGAATTAATCCTAATAGTGGGTGGACGTACCTCTTGCCATCAAGTTCTACGCCCTTTATTACTTTTTCAACTCTAAAATTCTGAATATTGAGTTCCTTCATCAAATCGTTTAGTCTATCATACCCAACAATCCACCTTTCGTTTTCGATTGATACATAGACATAATCTGATTCAGGATTAACGCCTATCAACTCATCAGTAACTAAGGTGAATGGCATAGTCGTCCATACAATTAGAAAAGTATCTTCATCGATTAACCTCATCTTGTAATAAAAAGAAGGATCCTCGAGGATCTTGTAACCTTGATTAACTTCTGCATTGCTCAATGAAGTTTGGCATGAAGGACAATATGCTACTACTCTAAACCATTCTTTAAGAATCCCAAGTTCCCAGGCTTTTTTTAGAACCTGCCATTCCCTTTGAATATAGTTATCTGTATAGGTCCAATACGCTTTTTCATAATCGAATGACATACCAAGGAGGGCATCAACTTTGATCCACTTTTCTGCATTGTTTTTGATTAGTTCTTTGCATGCTTCTACAATTTTGGTAATACCAACCTTCTTGATATTCTCGGCTTTGCTTCCAGTTAACCCTAGATTTTTTTCTGCCTGTAATTCAACTGGTAATCCCTGTGTGTCCCATCCGGCTCGGAATACGACCTTATATTTTTGCAAAGTTTTGTATCTGAACCATACATCCTTAATGATGCGTCCTCTCAGATGACCTACATGTGGTTCACCATTTAACGTAGGTGGTCCTTCAACATATCCTAGTATTTTTTTGTAAGATGTTAACTCCTTATCGATTAATAATTGTTGATCAATATTGTTAAGGTATGAATTAACTTGAAATTCAATTTCTTTTGGATCATACTTGGTTACTAAATTCATTAATGCGAACGTCAATTCTATTCACTCTTTTATAATTTTATCAAATGTGTCTTTAATTTAGTTCATTTGGCTAAATAATTAGTTATTCTAAATGGTAAATTCAACTGCTCTATTTTGTTTGAACCTTTTCGAATATAAAGAGCATTTAATAAGAAAATAACATGATAACAAATCAAAAAATTGGTTCTATAAAACAGTCACCTGACCAATGTACTGTGATAATAGAAATTCCAAAAGGCAGTAATATAAAATATGAATATGATATGGAAAGTGGTTTCATCATAGTAGACAGAAAATTATTCACTGCAATGTGTTATCCATGTAATTATGGATTTATCCCAAACACACTTGAAAAAGATGGTGACCCTGTAGATGTTCTGGTTCTCGGGGAAACGCCGTTAGCACCGTTGTCTGTCATGAAAGTAATACCCATAGGTGTACTGCAGACTGAGGATGAGGAAGGTCATGATTCAAAAATCGTAGCAATCCCAATATCGAAAATTGATCCTAGTTTTTCCACCGTTAGTGATATTGGAGACGTCCCCCAACATTTGAAGGACCAAATAAAGCACTTCTTTGAGCACTATAAAGAATTAGAGAAAGGCAAATTTGTGAAAATTTCAGGGTGGGAAGGAAAGGAATCTGCCGTAAAAAAAATATCCGACGCCATAAAAAGCTATAAAAATGACAATTAAAGCGCTTTAAACTGCTCGCTCCATCTAGCATATGCGCGTATCATGTCGATACTTACACTCGGTTTTCTCATTTTTAGAATTTCTCTAAAATCTGATTCCGTTATTGACCTGGTACTAGCGTCGTTGTCTAAGCCCTTTCCACTTTGGAATAATTCATCTACAACACGCAATTGAACAGATTGACAAATGTCTTTCACATCGCTTCCACTGTAGCCGTCTGTTAATTTTGCCAGATCTTCTATTCTCAATGAAGACTCCATTTGCAATCTTTTAGTGTACTGACCAAAAAGATGATTTCTAGATCCTCTGTTTGGCAGAGAAACGTATATCCTTTTTTGAAATCTTCTCAGAAAACCTGCTTCCAAACTCCACGGTTTGTTAGTTGCTCCTATCACATACAATTTTGATTCGCGTGATTTTCCATTTATGCCATCCATTTCGGTAAGGAATTGATTTTTTACTCTAACTTCACCACCTACTTCGCTGTTTCTATTACCCAAGAGTGAATCTATTTCATCAACAAAAATAAGAACTGGAACTCCCTCACTGTCATGTAATTTACGAGCCATGGTAAATAATTTTGAAACGTTTTTCTCGGCCTCACCTAGCCATTTACTCATCATGGAGGGCGCATCGACATTTATGAAATAACCATCGATTTCCGCTGCTGCTGCAGCCGCCACTAAGGTCTTCCCACAACCAGGAGGTCCAAATAGTAGAATCCCTCTTGCCCAACCTAATGGAAGTAGATCGGGTCTCATAGTTGGATATACTATAGATTCTCTCATAGCTCTCTTTGCATCATCCAAGCCTATTACTTCGTTCCAAGATACCTTTGGTTTGTCGCTCATCACCATTTCTTCAAAATCCAAATTATATCCTCCATTGGGTTCATTCTTTTTCCTTGCTGATTGCATATTGTTAAAAATTGAATTAGTTGGATTTGCTGTCTTTTGATTAAATTGTCCTGCCTTATTAGTATCAGAATCGTACAATACATTAGACATTTGCAGTGCTTTGATTCTGTTTTGATAGGAACTTGCTCTCTCCATGTATATTTTATTCAGCTTATAATCAGGATAGATTTGCACTAACTTGAATAATGCTTCAACAGCTCTCTGGTATGCGCTAATTGCCTGTCCATTGGAACCTTCTGAGTCTAATCTAATCGCCTCAGCAGCATACTTACTAGCGCTATTCTCTAGTTCCTGTGGAGCTAAACTCATATAATCAATAAAACTCATAGCATTTCTTTGAATTACTACAGTGTGAATCTATATTGGTCAGGGAACAAAATAAATTGAACAAAGAGCAAAAAAATTTATTATATTCTTGACCAAAAGAATAAAAAAATATACTGTAAGTACCTCAAATCAATATTTTGTCTTGAGTGCAAACATACTTTGATCAATAAATTCGTCTTTTTGAGATAGGAACCATTATTAATAATTTGAAAACCTAAGAATCTATCATCTATATTGCAGGATGCTTTTTCAGCTTTACATTTTTTTTTGTTTTGTCCAATCAAATTGACATCTTGCTTTACGTCTTAATATAAAAAAAAGGTGCATATGATAAAGCGTCCTAATGATAATCCACATTACTTTGATCTTGTGGGTAATCTAGAAGAGTTTGGTTTATCAAAATATGAATCTATGGCATACATAACATTAGTTTCTAGAGGAACTTTAGGGGCAAGTGAAATAGCATATTATTCAAATCTCCCTAGAACAAAGATATACACGACCTTAAAAAAATTAGAAAGAAAAAAACTGTCTACAATTTCTAGTCAAAAACCAATGATAGCAACTGCTACACCTCCGAGTGAAGCCTTTGGAGAAATTATTACATTACAAGAAAAAAGATTGACCAACATGCATGGTATCTTGGATAGCTTAAAGAAATTGAGAGAAGACGGGAAAAAATCGTATGAAGAAAAAAAATACTTGATTTTAGATCCTAATGTAGTGGTAAAAAAAATTAATGAATTGATTGGCTCAACCAAATCAAACATAGATTTGATTCTGGATTCATGGGGTTGCAATGTAGTTTTTCAATGTAAAGGTTCTTTATCAGAGACCGCCAGGAAGGGGGTAAAAATCAATATGCTGATTGGAATCCAGTCGATCATCAATGATAATATTGGAACATTTCCAAACGGGGTAGAAATTAGATCAGATAATGCTCCTGGAAATATACTAATTTTTGATTTCAAAAAAATTATTTTTATCGATAGCACGAATGGAAAGGCCACACTAATATTGGCTACAGATCCATTCAGTACTTCATATATCAAATTATTTGATGAAAAATGGAAAAAAGCACTAAGAATAAATCCCGCCATACCGAACAATAAAATTCGTAAGGAGGCATTGATCCTATCAAAATTGGTAGAAAACGATTTATCACAAATAATGCTGGACTTTTCAATCAAGCAGGATAATGATTATAGATCTATAATTGATGAGATTGAAAAATTTGGTAACGATATAAAGGTCAATACGATGGAAGAAATAATAAGTATCATAGATTACGCACTAAGGCTAAATTATTCTGGCTATCTAAAGTATGAGAACCAAAACAATATGCTAAAGCTTCATTTTGATTCAAAGGAAAGATCAGTTGTACCTTGGGCGTTAATTATTATGGCGTATATTAAAAAATTTGGAAATGATGCAAAAATCATTTATGACGATAGCGAAATGAAGGCAAATACCCTGTACCTAAAGCTCTTGCATCCAAACATAATCCATGTAAATTGAAGAATACGATACTTGGTATTCTGATACAATGTTCAGTTTTGATTCTAAATAATTTTTGAATTTATTAATTTTTTATACCGGACACGCAATTTGTTACCACATAGCGAACAAATTGTTAGTGTTGGAGGATAGCCCCTACCACAACTCTTACAAAACTTGATCCATTTTCTTGTCTCTCTAATACCTTGTGTTCCTAAATTAAGTAATGAAAGTGACATGGAATTTGCTAAATTGCATATTGCAAAGTCATCGGTAACAAGTATTGCATCGTAATCCTTTGCAAGAGCAATAATGGAGATATCAGCCGCAGTAAGTCGGCTCTCACCTAGATGTTTTGCATCGGATTCAACTAATTTTATTGTATTTTTGCTAGGTTCAACTATTTTGATTCTTTTGTTCGACACCAAACTCTCTAAAATAGAAAGTTTGCTTTGAATATGTGAAATTTCTTCAAATACCATGCCTGTGGTAACGCAAGTAATATTGGAACGCAAATGAAATCCTTGATAAAATGCAGTTGCGTCCAACACAAATATAGTTTCTGCTTTAGAATCCAAGTTTTTCAAGTTGTCTAATTCCTCTTTTACCAATTCGCAAGAATATTCCGTCATAAGGATATTTTGAAATTGCGATATAGTTTTTTGATCTAGAATCGTATACTTGTTGACCATCCATAATTATTTTGGAACTGTCCGACGAACTGATAACAATATCCTTCAGTTCAAGAATTAATGCAGGTGTTTTGTTAACAGGAGCAATAGGCAATATCATAACACAATTCATATTTTCGTGGACTATTGGTCCTCCCAATGAAAGCGCATGCCCAGTTGACCCAGTGGGAGTCGAAATTATTACTCCATCCATTTTTTGTGATACTGGATAATCATATACATTAATCGTAATTGTCGGAGTCTTGGTCAAATTTGTTCTTGTTATCACTACATCATTCAGCGCAGCACCAATCATTTTACCATCAATATGGGCTTGCAATCTTAGCCGTTTATCATAAAAATAATTTCCATTGAAAATATCTTGCAGTTGTTCTTCAATAGGTTTTGTATTTGCTTCTGCCAAAATACCTCTGGTTCCACCTATGTTTAAGCTAAAAACAGGTGTACTTTTTGTTATCGTTCTAAATGCACGAAGGGTTGTCCCATCTCCCCCTATTGCAAAAACTAAATCAAGATCGATATTCATAAGTTCTGCAGGTTCAACCAAATGAATATTGTTGACGTCTAGTGGTTCTACGGAAAATATTTTGATCTTTTTTTCGTCTAAAAATTTTGCAATATATCGTGCAGCATCCCTTGCTAATGTATTTTTGATTTTTGTGATGATAGCAGCTTTATTGATCTGAAGCACCAATTAACAAGTTAGTTTCTTGCATGACTTAAATGCATTTTTATCAAAAACTTTACTATCCACACGAATAAATATCCTCTAATTAATTCGTTTTATGGGCCGATAGCTCAGCTTGGAGGAGCGTTCGACTGATAATCGAAAGGTCGAGGGTTCAAATCCCTTTCGGCCCATTTAAAATCTAGATCTTACTAGTTAGTATATTTTGGATGTAAAAATTTATGATCTAAATATTGATCTCACGATTGACC
>Ga0184638_1000381_pt1 | contig 12231 bp, 12 predicted proteins | sample PLM31_50_b2_FD_133141 | JGI IMG/M metagenome (GOLD analysis project Ga0184638, IMG submission 133141) | Groundwater sediment microbial communities from an aquifer in East River, Colorado, USA - PLM3-1_50_b2 | ecosystem: Environmental > Terrestrial > Soil > Riparian zone | place: USA: East River... | reverse complement strand
GAGGAGGGGCACGGGAGCATCGCTCCCGTGCCCCGACCCTTCCTTCCTACGCGCTCCTCCACGGTTCCCTGCGGCCACCGCTCACCGAGCAGCGTCGGCCACATCGCCACGCATCTGGCTCGCCTCGATCGCGGCAGCATCGGCGAGTCTCTACAGGACGCAAGAAGAAGGCTTGAGGCTGGTCATGCGCCAAGTCCAAGCGGGAACGAGCCGCGCGACATGTCCAGACGGATAACGGAGTCGGCCGCGAACGACCGGAGCTGGAGGGGTCACACAGCCTTGTGGGCCTCGCCGAGCTTCATCGAGCGGAGGTCGAAGCCCTGTTCCTTGCAGAGGGCATACCGAAAGCCCAGAACGGCGCAGGCCGGACCCCAGGTCCGGCCTGTGCTATTTCGTTGCGACGGGTCGCAGCTACCCCATCGACCCCATGTTCTTCCCGACCACGTCCATCGTCTGCTGGAAGTCCGCCGTCGGGCTGAACTCGACGATCTCGGTGTCGGGGAAGATCTCGGGCGTGTGGCCGGGGCCCACGTAGTAGGCCTCGCCGTCGGTGACCTCGATGTCACCGTCGGCCGTGTGGTACAACAGCTTGCCCCTGAACACGTAGCCCCAGTGCGGGGACTGGCACCGGTCGTCCGGCAGTCCCACGAACAGCGGGGTCATGTCCGCGTGCTCGCTGTACTTCTCGAAGCCGATCGTGTAGCCCCCGGTCTCCCCGTATCGACCCTCGAAGCCCGGTCCCTCGATCGGCTCGCCGGTCGAGTCCTTCGACACCTTACCCATCTCGACTCTCCTTCCTGGAGGCGGCTGCTCTCAGAGTCTCGTCGACCGCCGGAACGTTTCGCTAATCCTACGAGCAGTTCTCACGATCCGCCTGCGCGAACTCGCTGATCTCCGCGCCGAGGTCGGCACCGAGCTCCGGCGCCAACGCGGACAGCTCCTGTCCGGGACAGCGCGCCTGCGGCGACACGGCGTTCGCCGGCACCACAGGGGCAAGCGTCACGAGGGCCCCGGTCAGGACATCCATCGCAGCTTCCTCATCCTCCTCGCCTCCCTTCGCCTGCCGGCTGCTCGGCCAGCCGAGCAAGGTCCCGGACCGATCGCCGGCTGACCTTCGCCGACACCGTCAGCACGAGAGCGCGGGGCCCTGGGAGGCTGAACGCTCCGAGCATGCCGGGAAGCGGAGGCGGCGGAAGACTTCGAAGCCGTCGACCCGGGGCGACATCAGGTCGAGCAGGGACGAGGTCCGGCCGAGCGGTCGAGAACACCTCGATCGCCTGCTCGTAGTCCTCCACGGCACCGACGCGGAAACCGTCCCGCTCCAGGTAGCGCGCGAGACCTCACGCACCATCGGTCGTCCTCCACCAGAACGAAGGGATCGTTCACGTCACCATGAATGATGAACCATCGGATGTTTCGAGATCCTTACCGCTCGCCGTCAAGTTGTATGCGGGCGTTCAGGGGCACGTCACCTGTTGGTAACCATCCCTCCCGTAGGGTCGATGGCGTGACGTAACGGCCGGCCCCGAGCGCCTCTAGCGCGGGAGGCATCAAGGCGAGGAGGAACGGACCCATGAGACGAACCATCATCAGCTTCGTCATCGCCGCCAGCGTGGCGCTGGTCCCCGGTCTCGCGCATGCGGGCGTATCCGGCCCTGCGTTCTATGTGAACGGAGAGCTGTACCGGACCGTGGGAACGCCAACGGACATCTCCGGAACCGGGGCGCCAGCGCACTCCTTCGATGTGATCTACGAGTTCGGCGGGGTGCAGCTGAACGTCGCTACGGCAGCGCCAGGAGACTCCGGCTACAACGGCGGCCGCTGGCGCGTGCATGCTCTCTCTTTCAACACCAGCTACGCCGCGACGCTCGGCTCTCACGACCTGAACGCCGACGGGGTGATCGACACGAACGCGGAGCTCGCATCCGCGCTCGCAGACGCCACCGGGACGGGGGCGACGGACCTCGGCGTGGTCAAGAGCTTCGTGTGTCCGGTGATCCCGCTGCCGGGGTCGTAGGGAGCGGTTGGGCGAACGGGCCGGTCCCGTTCGGGACCGGCCCCCGTCCCAAGTTCGAGAGGATCGAATGGGCGTGGCCCGCGCGCGACCGTCCCGCATTCGTCCCGCGAACGACCGGGACGCGTCAAGAAACGATGGGAACCATCGAGCACAGAATCCGCAGGTCAGAAGACGAGTTCGGTCATCGTCGCAGGCAGTGAAACCGGCCCCGAGAACACTCTCAAGGTGGAGACACGGGTTCGAACCCCGTTGGGACTACCAGGAAAAGCGCAGGTCAGGACACCTGTCGGGCGCCGGAGAGCCGAGTCCATTTCGATGGTGTTGGCGTGGACGTTCCATGTGACGATCAAGCGCGGAGAACTGGGACTCGTGATCGAGCGCGGACGAGCCAAGCCTGGATCTAGAACAGCACGTGCGCGATTCTGATCGCTCCGGGTCCCACCACCAGTACCAGCAGGGCCGGGAGGATACAGCCGATCATCGGGAAGAGCAGTTTGACCGGCGTCTTCATCGCGCGCTCCTCGGCGCGCTGGCGTCGTTTGGTCCGTAGCTCCTGCGACTGGGAGCGCAGCACGTTCGCCACGCTGACCCCGAAGACGTCGGCTTGCACCATAGCGAGCACGAAGCTTCGCAGCTCCTGGACATTGGTCCGATCGGACAGATTCCGCATCGCGTCGCTTCGTTTGACCCCGAGCTGCATCTCGTGGAGCATGCGTCCTATCTCCTCAGAGAGCGGCCCCTTCATGGAACGCCGCGCGTGGAGCAGCGCGGCATCGAAGGCGAGGCCGGCCTCGACGCTGATGGTGAGCAGGTCGATCGTGTCGGCCAGCATCCGGCGGATATGCTCCTGTCGGTTCCGCGCCCTTCGATCGAGCGCCGCCATCGGAGCGACGTAGGCGACGAACGCCAGGAGCGGGATCCAGAAGGGTCCAAGGATGTGCGGGTCCCCGGTCATCCCGACGAAGTATCCGAGCACAACGAACCCGAGCGTGAGAGCGAGCTGCATGGCGAGCAACGCCTCGGCCGTCCACCGTACCGAGCTGCCGGCGAGCACGAGGCGTCGGGAGATGCCCCTTCGGAGGCCGGCAGGCGTGATGCGGGCCGCGGCACTGGAGAACCTCGTGATCGCCGGTTCGATGACTCGCTCGGAGAACGACGCACCGGCACCCGCATGCACCGCCTGGATCCCCGCGCTCTCGAGCTGGCTCTGCAGGACGTGGGCCGATCGGCGGGTGCGCGACACGGTGACCAGCGTGAAGCCGACAAGCAGCACGGCGGCGAAGGTGCCGGCAACCGCGAACGCGACATACGTCTGCTCAGACATCGAGCCTCACGATCCTCTTCATCCACAGGTACCCGATCCCCATCAGCGCGCCTGCGGAGATGGAGATGATCTTGCCCGCCGTCGTCGTGGTGAGGGTTCGCAGGTATTCCGGGTTGACGATCATCAGATAGATCGCGATCAGGATCGGCAACACCGTCAGCACGACGACGGAGATCCTGCTCTCCGCCGAGAGCACCCGCATCTGCCGTCGCAACGTGTCCCGCTCGCGGATCGTGTTCGCGACGGTCTCGAGCACCTCGGCGAGGTTCCCGCCGATCTTCCGCTGGACCTTGATCGCGGTCACGGCCCATTCGAGGTCCTGGCTCCCAACGCGCTCGACCAACGCCTCGAGGGCGTCATCGGTGTCACGGCCGAGCCGGATCTCACGGAGCACGCGACCGAACTCTCCCGCCGCGGGCTGGTCGATCTCCTTGGCTGCGGAGTCCAGCGACTGCTGGAAGCTGTGACCCGCGCGCATCGAGCTCGCGATGACCATCAGCGTGTCGGCAAGCTGACCCTGGATCGCAGCCTGCCGCCGACCTGCCGCGTTCGACAGGACGGCGAACGGCGCGAACGCCCCGAGCGCCACTCCGGCGAGTCCCCCGAGCGCGCTCGCGAGGACGAAGCCGAGGACGCCCAACAGGAGCACGCCGATCACCACGATCGTCAGGAACTCGCCGCTTCCGATCGCCCATCCGGCATGCTCGAGCCGGCGGGCGAGCCGCTGGCCTGCGCTGCTCCCGCCCACAACGCGGTCGGCGAAGTGCGTGAGCTGCCTCGGCATGCGCGCGGGCCTGTCGCCCCCCGTCGCCGCCTCCGCGTCCCAACCGTGCTCGACGGACTGCGGCACGAGTCGCGAGCGCAGTTGCTGCTCGCGTCTGCGCCGAGCATCCATCTGCAGCGATGCAAGACCCAGAGCTCCGACCGTCAGGAACGTGAGCAGGGCGATCAGACCCATCCCGAGAGACCCGGCCCAGAACCCGGGCGTCTGGGCGGTTGCTCGGGTCTCGGTCCGAAGCCCGGACGCGCCCGGCGCCAAGAACCCCACCGAGGCAGACCCGACGGGAAGGTGCACAGACGTCCGTATCGCCGTCCCGAAGGGCGCCTTCGAGCGGTACTCCACCACGTATTGGCTGCTGAACTCGCGCGCGAGCCCCGCGTAGACGGCACCGAGCTCATCGGGTGAGATCGCCGCGTAGGTCCCTCCCGTACTGCGCGCCAGGGTGCGCAGCGTCGCCTCGTCGCTCTCCGGTCCCGCCAGCCCGATCGTGAAGACGTGCATGCCGGCGGCCTCGGCCGCCTCCACCGCTCCGGCGAGGTCGGTATCCCCCGTCGTGTTCCGACCGTCGGTGACGAGGATGAGGTTGTGTTGGGCGTTGGACTCGGTGTCGAACATCGTCACGGCGGTTGCAACCGCGTCGAAGAGCGCCGTCCCCGCCGATGTCGAGTCCCCGATCGACGTCACCGCTCGCTCAACGGACGCTCGATCCTCCGCCAACGGCGACAGGACCGCGGGCTCGTCCGAGAACGTGACGACACCGAGCGGCATCGACGCGGGGACGCCGGCGACGAAGGTACGCGCGGCGGCCAAGGCAGTGCTGAGTGGACGTCCGCGCATGCTGTTCGAGACGTCGATCGCGAGCACCGCGTCGACCCGATCGCCCCCGCCGAGGAGGTGCACCTCGCCCACGTCAACCGCCAGGCCGTTCTCCACGACCTCGACCTCCCGGTCGCTCGATCCGACGGCCTCCCCGGTGCTCACGGTCAGTCGGACCGTCGGGAACTCCGAGACGTCGACGTCGCGGATCGAGATGCCGGAGGCCGCCACCGCATCGTGGGCGGGGATGGCCGCCACGCCGAGCAGGGTCATGCAGGCGAGGCTCGCGAGCGCCGACGAGCGTCGATTCACCACGGCTCCATCCCGGCCGGAGGCGCGAACCACGAGGGGTCCAGCTGCACGTTGCGTTCCGCCAGGTGTTCCAGGAAGTGCGGACGCAGCCCCGTCGACGCCAGCCGACCTCGGACGCGGCCACGTTCGTCGATCCCGCCCTCCACGTGGAACAGGAACAGGTCCTGCATCGTCACGGTATCGCCCTCCATGCCCACGACCTCCGTCACGTTCGTCACCCGACGGACCCCGTCCTGGAGGCGGGTGACGTGGACGACCACGTCGATCGCGGCCGCGACCTGCTCACGCAGCGCTCGCACGGTGAGATCCATCCCGGCCATCAGCGCCAGCGTCTCGAGGCGAGAAAGGACGTCGCGTGGCGAGTTCGCGTGGATCGTGCTGATCGATCCGTCGTGGCCGGTGTTCATCGCCTGCAGCATGTCGAGCGTCTCGCCTCCGCGCACCTCGCCGACGACGATCCTGTCCGGCCGCATGCGCAGGGCGTTGCGGACCAGGTCTCTGATCGTGACCTCGCCTTCGCCTTCGATGTTGGGTGGGCGGAACTCGAGCGAGACGACGTGCGGTTGCTGAAGCCGGAGCTCCGCCGAGTCCTCGATCGTGATGATGCGCTCGTCCTCCGGCAGGAACGCTGAGAGCACGTTCAGCATCGTCGTCTTCCCGGCTCCCGTTCCGCCGGAGACCAGGATGTTGAGTCGACCACGGACGCAGGCGTCCAGGAAGTGGACGAGCTGCGGAGTCAGCGTCCCGAAGTCGACCAGGTCTTTGGCGGTGAACGGGTCGGCGGAGAACTTGCGAACCGTGAGAGCCGAGCCCTTGACGGCAAGGGGCGGGATGATCGCGTTCACGCGCGATCCGTCGGCCAAGCGGGCGTCGACGTACGGCGAGGCGTCGTCCACGCGCCGACCGACCCTCCCCACGATCTTGTCGATCGTCCGCCTGAGATCCTCCTCGCTCTTGAACTCGGCCTCCGTCCTGTGGATCTTGCCCCCGCGCTCGATGTAGACCGCGAGAGGCCCGTTCACCATGATCTCGGTGATCTCCGGGTCGCGGACGAACGGTTCGAGAGGACCCAGGCCCAAGATGTTGTCCCCGATCTGTTGGATGATGTGGGCCTTCTCCTGGATCGAGAGCGGCACCTGCTCCTCTCCGAGAAGCTCGCGCAACCGGGTGTCGACCAGTCGACGAAGGTCGCTGTCCGACATCGCATCGTCGTACAGACGCGCGCCCAGCACTTCGACGAGTCGTTCCTGCACCCGGTCGCGCACCTCGACGCTCCGATCGGGCCGCTCCTCCCGCGAGAGCCGCTCTGCGAGTGACATCGTCTATCGCCTCCTCCGTCGACGAGCGCCGTTCGTGGGGACGGCGGCCTCCGGGGTGAGCTTCGCCATGAGTCGGTCCGCGAATGCCTCGACGCCCTTGGCGACGTCGGAGCGGCGCTTGTCGAACCAAAGGAGCTTGCCCTGGTTGATCGAGCGCGGCACGAGCGGACTCGAGGGGATCCGACTGTCCACGTGGATCTCGAGCAGCCTCTCGATGTCCCGGATCGTGAGGTCGACCTTGCTGTCCGCTCTGTTCACCACGAAATGGAGTCGATCGCGGCCAACCCCCAGGTTCTGCAGCGTCTGCATCGCGATCGACATATGACGCACGCCAATGGCGTCGAGCCCAGTCACCAGGCAGATCGCGTCGGAGAGGTCGAGCGCGGCCAGGACGTGATCGGAGTACTCCGACGTGGCGTCGACCACGGTGAACGGGAAGGCGTCTTTCAGCTTGCTCAGCATCCTTGCGATCGCGGCTCCGGGGATCGGCTCGGCTCGCGGGTCCGGCCGAGAACCGAATCCCGTGATGCCCTTCGCGAGGGGGGTACCCAGCTGTGCGACCGCTTCGGCGTCGGCGCCGTCATCCAGGGTCAGGAGCTCTTGCAGGGTTCGGCTGGGTTCCGCGTCGAAGTACGCGAACACGTCGCCGAGATCGTGGTCGAGGTCCAGAAGACCGACCTGCGAACCGGAGCGCTCGGCCAGCGCGGCCGCGAGATTGCACGCGAGGAACGTCTTGCCGGTCCCACCCTTGGTGGAAAAGACCGCCACGACGACGCCGGTCGGTCCCCGCGAGCCGTTGGCGCTCGCGGTGCCGCGCATGCCGCTGTTCCACTCGACGGCCCGGCGAAGCACCTCTCTGAACTCGTTCTTCCCCTTCGTCAGATCCACGACGTCGCGAACGCCTCCCCGCACGAGCCTGGGGAACGCGCCGTCAACCGGGACGTCGCGGACCAGGAGCACGGTCGTGGCAGCGGATTCCCGGGCCGAGAACTCGGCGAGCGCGATCGCCTCGTCGTCGCCGACCGACGGCGCCAGGACGACGATGTCGAAAGGCTGCTCCCCTTCCGCCATCGCTCGTTGTGCGCTGGAGATCGAGGGCAGCCACGACACGGCGTCCGGGGAGGCCCCCAACGCTCGAGCGACCTCCACGGGGAACGAGGGCAAGCCCCCAACCGCTACGACACGCGGATCCGTCATCGCAGCGCTTTCAGCGATGCCGGCGGCACCTCGACGCCGGACTGGTTCGGGGGCAGGAGCGTCAGCCAGACATGGCCCTGCTCCTGCGCGAAGATGAGCAATGAGGCTTGCTCGGGCGTCACCGCGAGCGTCGCCGTGACGCTTGCCGTTGCGGGAGAGGACGCGCCCTGCTCGGGCGTTGTCACGGCAAGGACGAGCGCGTCATCGATCACCACGTGTGTCGTCTGACTGCCGTTGCCTCGCGTGCTGAAGGTGCCGAACGCCTCCACGTGATCTCCCTGCTGCAGGGCGCCGGCGACGATGCGTTGGGGCTCGAGGGTGATCGAGGCCGCCTGGAAGCCGTCGGGGATGCCGAGGACCCCGCCACCCACTTGGAGTGGCCCCGCGAGCCTGGCGCCGGCGATCTGCTCGTCGGCCAGGATCGGGTAGGCGGTCCGTTGGCCGCGGAGTTGGTACACGTCCGTGATCACGCCCGGCAGCAGGTCTGCTCCGTCCACGGGTTTCGTTCGGAAGGCCCCGCCCTCGATGAGCGGATCGAGCTCCTGACCGGCCGGGATGTCCTGCGTGGCGACGAGCACGTCGACGGTCACCCGGCCTTCCTGCGATCGGTCGCGAACGCTGTTCATGAACAGGAAGACACCGCTCGCCGCGGCGACCGCGAGCAACACGATCACCACCGTGCTGAGAACCCCTCTCTTCACGTTCCTCTCCTCCTCGATCTCATCCGGTGAGCGCGACGGCGAACAGCCCAAGGTTCGGGACGTCCGGGTCCGGCGCGAGACCGCCCGGCTGGAAGCCCTGCCACACGGCCTCGAGGCAGCGAAGGCTGCCGTTGTTCGTTGCGATCTGGCCGCACATCGCCTGCGCGTTCTGGCCGGTCCACACGTGCACCACCTCGAGCGCCGCGAAACCGACCATGGCGTACTTCTGGACGGTGCACGGCCCATCGACTCCGTCCGGCCGACACAGCGTGCCGCCCGATTGCACCTGCTGCTGGGGGTCGTTGACCGGGAAGAACAGGATCTCGCCGACCTGCGCGTCGATGTCGATGTTGAGTGCGTTCCCCTGGAAGCCGCTCCCCCGACAGACGTACTCGGGCGACGGGTCGATGAGGAGCGAGCCCGGGTAGCCGTTCGTGATCCAGTTGCCCACGTCGCTCTGGCTGACATTGCCGCCGCAGCCTCCCCACGGCTCGACGCCCCAGGTGGTCAGATCGACCAAGCCCCACTCCGCGTTCGTGAGTGCCGTCGTGTCGTTGTGGGTGCCGTTGTCCCACCAGAAGAAGCACCTGGACACGCCGACCACCAAATCCGGACCGTCGGGGATGTCGCAGTCGGACAGGCGATCGAGCGACAACATCAGAGGCGCGACGTTCGAGGCGCCGCCGGCGCCTCCCCACAACGCCGTCGCCTGGGCCGCGACGGGCCTCGGCGAGGAGACCCCGATCGCCGGTCCGAACATCAATGTCTGCTCCCCGCCGAAGTAGACGGTGACTTGACCGCCCTCCACCATGCATCCCTGCGGGTAGGCTCCGGCCTGCGTCGAGGCGGCGTCGGCCACGTTCGCGGCGGCGATGTTGTCCGCGGCGGTCTCGGCGTCGGCGAGCCCTTCTCCGGTCGCACAGGAGTACGCCGCCGCCAGGGCCGCGGCATCGTTCGCCGTCCGAACCCCGCGGTACTTCACCCACAGGATCCCGCCGTCCACGGCGAGGGCGAGCATCCCCACCAGGACGATGATCAGGATCGCAACGATGACCGCGGTGGCGCCGGAATCGTCGCGGAGCCGAACCCTCACTCGCATCGGAACGTCCCCGCGACCGTCATCGTGAACGTGAGATCCGGAACGAGCGGGATGTGCACCGGAACGATCTGCTCCCAGGAGACGGTGACGGGCTCTCCCGGCGTGACGGAGCAGTCTCGGTCTGCGGTCGGGGTCCCGGGACCGACCGGATTGCCGTTGGCGGCTTGCGTCACCCGCGTGACGATCAGATCCTGCGTGCAAACGGTGGCCTCAGGCCGGCAGTGCACGGCGGCGTAGCGCGCTCCCTCACGTGCCGCGCTCGTGTAGTTCACCACTCGGAACAGCGCGATCCCGACGGCGATGATCGCGAACAGGATCACGACCAGGAGCGGCACGAGCAGCGCGAACTCCACCGCAACAGCACCATGGTCGCCTCCCCGTCTCACTCTTCGATCTCCTTGTCTCCACACTGTCTCCGACCTCCATCTCTTCCTCGCCCTTGGCGGGGAAGAGAGAGTGGCCGGAGCCACTCTTCAAGCCAGGCGCGGTATCAACAAGGAGCGCCGGTGGCTTCGTCGATGCAGGTCGCCGTCGCCGTGAGCCGGTCGTTGATCGCGTTGCCGAGCAAGAAGGCGCCAACCACGATCACGATCGCGATCAGCGAGACAAGCAGCGCATACTCGGCCGCCGTGGCGCCGACTTCGCTCTGCGTGAGCTCGGCGAATCGGTCGTGCACCCGCGAGCGGAAGTCGCCGCCGGTCACCCGGACGAAGGTGTAGGCCTGAAGCAGCATGTAGATCTTCACCTCCTTCCCGACGTGAAGGCCGGGAAGACCTCGCGTCCGCGACGCCGCCCGGCGATCCCACGTTGCCGACGACGACGGTAGCCACCGGCGCTGCTGAGGCGGTATCCCGAATAGTGTCTAAGCGGTCGAAGCACCTGCGTACGAACATCCGTCTACGCGATCATGCGGAGAGCAAGGTCGGTATGCGGACGCCCCGCCGTCGCTGTTCGTCGACCCGATCAGGGGCAGGAGGAACTACGCCGGTACCGCGACGTGCCCGGGCTCGGGCACCTGTTCGTCGCCTCGCGCCACCACACCGACGACCGGCGTCGCGATCAAGCCTAGACGCCAGGCCGCCGACAATGCGGCGACCCGGCTGCTCACGTTCAGCTTGCGGTAGATGTGGTTGAGGTGGGTCGTTACCGTGCGCTCGCTCACCCCGAGACGTCGGCCGATCTCGCGCGCCGTGAGGCCGTCCGCGGCGGCGACGAGGACCGCCTTCTCCCGGTCGGTCAGGATCGGTGTGGTGGCTCGTTGCCGCTCCATGCTCTCGACACCCTCGACGATGCCGCCGAGCGCGCCTCGAGGGAGACCCTCGAGCACGACCTCGCCCGCGGCCGCCCGCCTGGTCGCCTCCACGAATCGCTCCGGCGATGAGTTCTTGTGCACGAATCCGTCGGCGCCGACGAACAAGCCCTGAGAGATCGCGCCCCGGTGGAGATCGGCACCTGTCGCCAGGATGATCAACTCGGGCGACCGCTCGCGGAGCGAGCGGATCAGCCAGAAGGAGTCGTGATCTCCGCCGAGCTCGAGCCCGACGAGCGCGAGTCGCAGGCCCTGCCCGCGAAGGGACGCAACCAACTCCAGTCCCGCGTCCGCATCCTCGGCTTCTCCCAAGAGCATGAGATCAGGGTCGGCGGCGAAGACCAGCCGCAGGCTGGCCCGAACGATCCCAACCGACTCGATGACGATCAGGGAGATGGTTGCCGGACCACGTCCTAGGGGAGTCGCGCCCATTCGTCCTCCGTCGAGCCTTTCGATGTCCGCACCTGTTGATTGGTCGCGAGCCTACGGCGGATGCCAAATGTCGGGCAATAGGCCGAAGGGCGGCTGTATTACGTAGAGCGCAGTACGCAGGTATACCAACCCGCGCACTCGATTCCAAGCACGAAAGGCGGAGAGTGATCCGGCTTCTTCGTGGATGGTGGGTGTAGAACCCCCGGGCCTGGGGGGCGATGTACACGACCCCAGATGCTCGTAGCCGATGGGACCTACGGCGCCGAGGTCATCTCGGTAGCCGGCGACCGGGCGCAGGCGCCAAGCTGCGATCGCCCGATCGGCTCGGCGTCCAAATGCAGCCGGTGCGTCAGTCGCCTTTCTCAAGCGACGCCGTGAGCTGATCCGACAGGAAGCGGCATGCCGATCGTCCGTTGTCCCTCAGCCCGATGGTCGTCCCGCACGTCCGCGCAGCGCCCTACGTCATCCGGTCCTGGCCATGGCCGATCGGTCGATTGACCCGGGGCTCGCTACGGCTCACGCTTGTCGGGGAGCGCCCGAAGGAGGCTCGCGTGAAGCGAAACGTACTAGCGTTCGTGGTCACCCTCGTCGTGGGTGTGTCGGGCGTCGCCACGGCCGCTGTCCTCGCGGGCACCGGGTCGCCCTCAGGTGGACCTCCTGGTCGGTCAGAGAAGGCCGAGGCGAACGAGAAGGACGCCGGCGTCCACGGTGGGCCGATCGAGCGGTTCCACGACGCCGGGTCGTGCGATCTGACGGCCGTCGGCTCGCTCCCGGGCAACTGGACGCACGGCGACTACGTGAGCGTGGTCGCTGCCGGGGGTGACGCCGCCGAGATCCGCGAGGCGGCGTGGAGCGATTGCGGCAAGCCGATGGTCGCGGTCGGACACGGCGGCGGGCCACCGGAGCACGCGCTCGAGCACATGG
>Ga0184638_1000376_pt1 | contig 12299 bp, 9 predicted proteins | sample PLM31_50_b2_FD_133141 | JGI IMG/M metagenome (GOLD analysis project Ga0184638, IMG submission 133141) | Groundwater sediment microbial communities from an aquifer in East River, Colorado, USA - PLM3-1_50_b2 | ecosystem: Environmental > Terrestrial > Soil > Riparian zone | place: USA: East River... | reverse complement strand
GGCTGTCTTGCTCGCAAGCGCCGACATACCAAACAAAATTCGAGGCCGCCGCGAAGTGATAGCGTCGCTAAATCGGCCCCCTCTCGCCCGCCTAGCTTAAGGCGATCGCAACTGCAGGCTCTCGACAACACCCGCGCAGACTGTGTTATAGGGATAGAAAGAATTCCCATTTACACACGACCAACGTGCTCGTGTCACCACGAGCGGTGAATAAAATCAGATAAGACGAAAGGGTCGAATAATGTTTAGCCGCCGGTTGATATTTGCTTATTCGCTTGCGCTCGCGATCGGTAGTTCGGCAATCTTGTTCGCTCAGGAAAGGAAACTTGAGAAAATTCGCACCGGCGGCGGTTCTTCGTCGGGTGCGCAGATGTCGGTTTGGCTTGCCAAGGAAGGTAATTACTACGAGAAGAACGGTCTCAACGTTGAGGTAATCAGCATTCCGGGAAGCTCGCTGGCACTTCAGGCGATGCTTTCAGGAGAGCTGCCGATCATTCAAGCTGGCGGTGCCGGACCGATTCAAGCCGCTCTCTCGGGCACGGATACGGTAGTCATCGCCACCATCGCAAAAAAATTCAACTGGTGGATATTCGCCCAGCCCAACATCAACCGCATCGAGGATCTGCGCGGCAAGATTTTCGGCACGACGCGTTTTGGCACCCAGTCCGATCTCGCTTCCCGCATCGCGTTGCGGCGCGCCGGCATCGACCCGGAGCGCGACATCACCATGGTCCAGACGGGCGGGCCATCGGAAACCATCAGCGCCATGGTGGCCGGCAAGATTCACGCTGCAGCAGTCACGCCGCCGGCTACGCTTCAAGCGCGAAAACTGAAACTCAAAGATCTGGTAGACCTTTCCAAGCTCGACGTCGAATATCATGTAAACGGCGTGGTGACGACGCGCAGGTTTTTAAAGTCAAATGAAGATACCGTTCGCCGTTATCTCAGGGCGTACATCGAGGGCGCTGTGCGCGGCATGAAGGACAAGGCTTTCGCCATGAGGACGATGGGAAAGTACTTTCGCACCGACGACCATGAAGTGCTGGAGGAAACCTACGAGATGGTGATCAAAAACGGCTTCAATGTTCCGCCGTATCCTGCGGGCATCGCCAGTCTTTTGATCGAACTCGAAAAGACTGTTCCAAAAGCGAAGACCGCGAAACCCGAAGAGTTCGCCGATAGCCGATTGGTGAAGGAACTCGAACAGAACGGTTTTATCAAGTCACTGCTGGCGGGTCGATGAGTTTGACATTGATTCGCAAGACGGATTGAGACGGCTGTCTGCAAAGGAACGTAGGAATGTCGGAATCGGCTGATGATCTTTTTCGTGTGACGCTTCTCGGCAGCGGCGCGCCGCCACCAAGTCTGGATCGCTTCGGACCCAGCACTCTAGTGGAAGTTGGCAGCCAGAAATTCATTTTTGACGCAGGGCGCGGCGCAATGCAGAGGTTGCATCAGCTTGGCGTTCCGTTTGCCGATATTACGGGGATGTTTTTAACTCATCATCATTCCGACCATGTGGTCGGCTTTCCTGATTTATGGCTGACGGGGTGGATCGGACGGCCGTGGGGTAAACGCAGCACGCCGCTCAGAGTGTGGGGACCCGACGGGACGAAACAAATGATGGAGCATTTGCCAAAGGCGTTCGCGGTCGACATTCGCGTACGGAGCAAGAACTATCCGCCAGACGGAGTGAAACTTGTGAGCGAGGAAATAAGCGAAGGAGTCGTTCTCGAAAGTGGCGGAGTCCGAGTTAGTGCCTTCGAAGTCGATCACGGCGGTGAGGAATTGCCCGCCTATGGTTACCGAATCGATTTCGGAAATCGCGCGACGGTGTTGTCAGGAGACACGACATTTAATGAAAACTTGATTCGGCACGCGAAAGGCGTCGACTTGCTTGTCCACGAGGTAACCGCTGTCACCGGAAGTGCGGCGGAAAATCCGCAACAGCTCAAAAGAATCGCCAGCAATCACACGACCCCTGCGCAGGCCGGAGAAGTTTTCGCTCGCGTCAAGCCGAAGTTGGCTGTTTATAATCATCTGTTGCTCTTCGGAGGAGCGACTGCCGCTGATTTGATTCCCGCTACTCGAAAGAAATATTCAGGCCCGTTGGTTGTCGGGGAAGATTTGCTGCAGGTGGAAATCGGCCAAGAGGTTCAGGCCAAGCCATTCGAGAATTTACGCAGTGGCTAGTTTATTCGAAGAAGGGATTTCAAATGACACTGATGAGATCGCTCGTTTCTTCTTTTCTTGGCTTAACGTCGCTGGTCGTTACCCCTTTCTGCTTCGCTGCTGCCACTCTAGAACCGGTTACGGTGGGTTACTCGTCGTTCTCGGGCGCATACGTGCCGCTGTGGATTGCCGTCGAAGAGCGTTTGGGCAGAAGACATGGTCTCGATCTGAAAGCGATCTATGCCGGCCGGATACGGCCGCAGCAGCTCCTCGCCAGCGGCGAAGTGCCGTTCGTTATCGCCACCTGTACCGGGGCGCTGACGTCGCACATTCTTGGCGTTAAGGACCAAGTGATTCTTTTGACCTTTATCAACAAAGTCAATTCAGCGATTTACTCTCGAACTGAGATCAAGACCGCGGAGGAGCTGCGCGGCAAAACCATTGCGACCGGCCGACCTGGAGCTTTTGGCGATACGATGGTTCGGTATGTCCTGCGGGTAAAGTTAGGCCTCGTGCCGGATCGCGACGTAAAGATGCTGCCTATGGGTGAAGCTCAATTGGCGTTTCCAGCGTTGGAGCGCGGTGTCGTGCAGGCGGCTTCGCTGACTCTACCGTTCACCTCGATGGCGAAGAAACACGGTTACCGCGAGTTGGTCGACTACGACAAAGCGGGGGTCATCTATCCTTACAATACCGTCACAGCGCTCCGTCAAACACCCGTTAAAAATCCCGATCTAACGGAAAGGCTCTTGAAGACCATGATCCAGGGAACCTATCTCTTCAAGACCGACAAAGAGAAAAGCTTGGCGGTCATGAAAAAATATATGAGAGGAACCAGCGACGACATCTTGGAAGAAACCTATCAATATACCAGAGCCAACGTCGAGGACGTGCCCACCCCGTCGTTGGAAGTGATCAAGGCTGCTCTCGACATCCTGTCGTATCAATATCCACAAGCGAAGGACACCGATCCGAACTTGATCATCGACACATCGATCATGAAACGTATCGAACAGAGCGGGTTCATCAAAGCGCTTTATAAAAAATAAAAACCAACTGGATGGGAATGTATGTTATCTGTCATCGATTGGCGGCTACAGAAACGATCGGTTCATCAATGGCCATATTCACGAACGCGGTAAAGTTTTTGGTTTTTTTCTACGGCTGGCTAGCGGTAGCGTCCGTCGGCATCGCCGCGACAAAGCTGGAGAGCTTGACGGTGGGCTATTCCAACTTTACCGGCACCTACGGCCCGCTTTGGCTTGCCGTCGAGGAACGTGTCGGGACGAAGTATGGTTTAGACTTGAGAGCGATCTATGCCGGCCGAGTGCGGCCTCAGCAGTTGCTCGCCACAGGCGACGTACCCATCGTCATTGCCTCGGCAACCGGTACGATGACCGCCCACATCGTCGGGGTAAAAGATCAGGTGCTGGTAGCGACGATCACCAGTAAAATCGGCACATCACTCTTCTCCAAGCCGGAGATCAGAACTGTCGAAGAGCTGAAAGGGAAGACTGTGGCGACGGGCAGGCCGGGGGCGTTCTTAGACGCGACGGTCAGATACGTGCTGCGCAGTAAGTTTGGACTTATTCCGGATCGCGACGTGAAATTGTTACCTACGGGTGAACCCTATCTCGGTCTGCAGGCGTTGGAGCGGGGCGTCGTCGACGGGGCTGCGATGTCGATGCCGCACCTGCTTATGGCGCGTAAAGCCGGCTTTAGGGAGCTGGCCAATTTCGACAAGCTTGGTATCGAATATCCCTACACGAGCGTGGTGGTGCAGCGACAGACTGTCGCCAAAAATCCGGACCTAGTGGAAAGATTCTTAAAATGCATCATCGAAGGGATCCATTTGTTCAAGACCAACAAAGCGAAGACCCTGGCAGTATTCAAACTATATATGAAAGGCGCCGATGACGATATTCTCGAAGAGACCTATCAAAGCACCCGAGCTACATTGGACGAAGCTCCGTATCCCTCGGTGCAAGTCGTGAAGAGCGCGTTGGACATGCTGTCCCTGCAATATCCGCAGGCGAAGCAAATCGACGCGAGCTTGATCGTCGAGCCATCGGTGATGAAGCGTATCGACGAGAGCGGATTTATCCGAGCATTGTATAAGAAGTGACGGAGGACCGAGGACCGACGACGGACGCTCGGCGTTCGAAGGGTTCACGACTCGACTTTGGCGTCACTTAAAAGATAGCCGCGAATTATTAGAGAAGAAGCGCAGATCATTTTCAAGAGTATTAGAGACACGTAAAAACTATACTAGAAAGTGAGAACAACCCATGCTTGACGGAAAATTAAGAATCGCGCCGACCTGTTATCATATGCTGCATCAGGTGCCGGTGATGACGGCGCACGAGATGAACTTCTTCTATGACGAGGGACTGGTCACTCCGCACGGAACGCTGGGCTATGAGATGTTGACCGATTCGATGGTGCCTTTTGGCCTCGAAAAACTCGGTATCTCGCAGGCGATGAAAGAAAAGTCCATCGACATCGCGCTGGACGTGCAGTCGCGCACGGTTTTCTACCAGCGTGCGCGAGGCGCCGATCTATATATTCTCTGCGGCTGGCGCAACCAGCACACCAACGTGTGGATGGCGCCGCCGCATATCAAGTCGCTGCAAGATTTGAAAGGGAAGCGCGTCGGCATCAGCGACTTCAACAGCATTCGCCATTGGGCGATCCAGATACAACTCAAGAAGGCCGGTCTGGATTTGGAGCGCGACGTCGAGTGGGTGAGGCTCGGTGTAAATGGGCGGTTTCATGTGGACGCGATCCGCAGCGGCAAGGTCGAATGCGCTCCCGTGTCGCCTTGGAACGCCGAGGATCTCAAAAAGGAAGGTTGCAACGCGCTGGTTTCGCCGGCCGATCAATATCCGGACGGACGGCCTGAGCGGATCATCGCCGCTACGGGACGCATCCTTGAAGAGCGGCCCGACTTGGTGAAGAGTTTTCTCAGGGGAATCATCCGCAGCTATTGGTTTATTCGAGATATGCCGAAGAACTTTGAATACGTGAACAATCTGGAAAAGCGCCTTCGGCTCAAAAGTCCGGACCCTGAAGAACGCGTGGTGACGCATCTGAGAAGCCCGCGGGATCTCGAGGCGATGCCGTTTCCGCTGAACGGCCGGGCGACCGGTTTCGAAGACATGCTCAAGGAAGAAGAACGGCTCGGTGAGCTCAATTATGATGTCCCGCCGATCAAAGAGGTCGCGGCGCAGGATTTGGTCGACGAGGCGTTTAAGGAATTGCGCGGACGCAAAGAGCTGGCGGAGGAGTATGAGAGAGTGAGTAAAGTCGAGCAGCGATGGGGATATTAGCAGACAGGGTTCAAACAGTTCAATCCGTTCGAATGGTTCAATAGGAGGTTTGGAGAAGTGAGAAGACAGCGTTTGGTTATGCAAAATTTCATGGTGGGGTTTGTTCTGCTTTTTAGCTTGTTGTCGGCATCGCCGCTGCGCGCGCAGGCATCGAAAAATTTCTACGAGGGTAAAACCATCACCTTTCTGGTCGGCTCGTCCGCAGGGGGCGGCACCGATCTTACCGCGCGGTGTATCGCGCGGCATATCGAGCGTCATATACCCGGGAAGCCGCGAATCGACATCGCCAATAAACCGGGCGCGGGCGGCATGATCGCCGCCAACGAGCTCTACAATCTAAAAAAGCCCGATGGCCTGAGCATCAGCACGCTCAATACGGGAGCCCTGTTCGCTACGGCAACGGGAAATGATGCGATCAAATTCGAGTTGCAAAGATTTCTTTGGGTCGGCCAGGCTTTCGATGATGCTCAAGTTCTCTACCTCAAAACATCGACGCCGTATACGAGCTTCGATGCGGTCAGGAAGGCCAACAAGGAAGGAAAGCAGCCCAAGATGGGCGCTCAAGCGCTCGACCATACCAGCAATGTGGTCGTGAAGATCGCCGAACAGATTTTCGGCTTGGACTTTCAAGTCATCCCAGGTTATCCGGGCACGCCGCAAATCCTGCTCGATATCGAGCGCGGCGCCCTCGACGGCCGCGCCCAAGGAATCGGCTCCTTGATGGCGACGCGGCGAGATTGGATCAAGAACGGCTACATCAAAATTTTGGCGACCTCGAAGAAGAGCCGCGACTCACGCGTTCCGGATATCGCGACGATGGAAGAGCTGGCACCGGCGGGCAGCAAGGGATTGCTGCAGGCGTTGTACGCCGGCCAGAACTTGGCGCGTTCCGTGATCTTGCCGCCGGGAGTACCGGCCGATCGTGTAAAAATCCTGCGCGACGCGTTTGCCGCGATGACCAAAGACGAACACTTTCAAAAGGAAGCGGAAAAGTTGGGCTTGGAAATCGACCTGATCCGCGGCGAGGACATGAATCGCGATATCGAAAGCACTCTGCGGGACAAGCGATTGATGGAGCTGTACCGCATGATCGCATCGGCGAAGTAAGTCGGATGAAGTTGCCAGTGATCAGTTGTTAGTTCGCAGAGTTTGAATAGTAGGGGCCGCGTTCGACTACTGCTTGTGAATTCCGTTCTAGCATTTGTCATCTTAGTATTTTGCACTTCTCCTTTTTGAATTGACGTGACTTCCCTCGCCATCCTCATCGACTTCGGCAGCACGTTTACCAAAGTCACCGCGGTCGATCTTACGAATTCGCAACTCATGGACCGAAGCCAAGCGCCGTCGACGGTGCTCACCGACGTGCGCGAAGGCTTGCTGCAAGCGCTCAACGAACTGCACCAGCGTTGCGCGCTGTTCGATCGTCCGCCCAACGATTTATCAGTTCTTGAAGGAAAGACGGTCCTGGCGAGTAGCAGCGCCGCCGGTGGCCTGCGCATCGCCGTCGTCGGCAACGTACCTGGTTTGACGGTCGAAGCCGCGAATCAAGCCGCGCTTGGCGCGGGCGCAAAAATCGTCGGCTCGACGGCCTTTAAAATTGCCACAGACAAGATTCACGAAATCGAAATGCTGCGTCCCGACATGATCTTGCTCACCGGTGGGGTCGACGGAGGCGATACTGCGACGATTCTTCACAATGCCCGGGTTCTGGCGCAATCCGTGATCGCAACTCCGATCGTCGTGGCGGGCAACCGAGCCGTCGCGGATGAGATCTGTAAAATCCTGCGCCTTGGCGGCAAAGAAGTCCGGCTTGTCGACAACGTGATGCCGAAGGCAGGAACTCTCGCGGTGGAAGGGGCGCGGGAAGAGATCCGCAAGCTTTTCATGGAGCGTATTACTCCCGCCAAAGGCCTCGACCAGATCAAAGAATTTGTATCCGTAGTTTTGCCGACGCCGATGGCTGTGCTCGAAGGCATCCGCTTGGGTGCCGACGGAACGCCGGGGGAAAAAGGCTGGGGCGACATGCTGATCGTCGATGTCGGTGGCGCGACCACCGACGTCCATTCGATCGGCCACGGCCACCCGACGGGTGAGAACGTCATCGCTCGAGGACTGGACGAGCCTTACGCCAAGCGTACCGTAGAAGGGGATCTGGGTATTCGCTTCAACGCGGCAACGATTCTCAACCGCGTCGGATTAGATGAGCTCTTCGGTGATTTGGCTCAGGGCTTTCCAAATTTTTCCATCGAGCGAGAATCGCTTCAGGCGTACATCGAACAAATTAGCGAGGACACAGGTACGGTGCCGCAGGCCGAATGGCATTCCGCCGCCGACGCGGTCCTTGCGCGTGCGGCGGTCGATCTCGCCGTCGCGCGCCACGTTGGCCGACGCGAGCGCATCGTTTCGCGCGAGGGCGAAGCATGGGTGCATTCAGGTAAGGACCTCCGCGACACGCACACGCTCATCGGCACCGGCGGCGTTTTCGTTCATAATCCTTTTGCTCCCTATATTCTCTCACTTGGCGCTACGACCGACGAGCGCGTTCAAGCTTTGCGACCGAGAAACCCAAATTTGTTTTTGGATTTCTCCTACCTGCTTTACGCCGTTGGCTTGCTATCGCAAAGTCATCCCGAGGTGGCGTTAAAACTATTCAAGAACTATATGCAACCCGTTGCGCTCCGATAGAGCGATGCGTAAGGAAAAGATTGGCGAGAATTAAGCACCCTTCGGATGGTGCGGCTTGACGTCGTTACTCGTATTACTCAATGCCAACAAATTCCGGTGCTGAGTCTCGGCAGAGATAGGATTCACGGGGATAGAAAAGAAAAAAAACCGCTCGGGGTCTTTCAGCAATCGGTCGTGCCGATGGCCGACGCGAATTCGTCTATGAATTAGGCTTTATCTGATTTGTTGTCAGTTTTCGCGAACCCTCGCAGCGCAGGAATCACTCGATCGGTTTCGTCGAGGGCACGTCGAGTGCCGAATGGGACGATCGCCCCGTAGGACGCCGTTACTCCTGCGGGAAGCGGCCCGACGACGCGCGCCAACTCACTGAAGCGAATGCCTTGACGGACGAGATACACGATAAATGTGTGACGCACTACTGCGGGTGTGATTTCTGCCGGAAGTTCCAGCCCGGAATCGTGGGCGGCGTAAGATATGACTGCGTCTAAATGACTCAGCCGAACGGACTCCCCCGTTGGACCGCCGAGAACCCGGTCGCTTGGATCGGCGTGCTTCTGCTGCATCACCGCGGCCAGCAAACCGGCGATTTCCGGTCCTACCAGAACGGCGCGGGGCGTGGGGCGGGTGATTCTTATGGTGTTGGTCTCAAGATCGATGTCGCCCCAGGTTAGCTCGATCATTTCCTCGGGGCTCACTCCCGAAAGTAGCGCGATGAGCGCGACACGGGAATCGTCGTCCGCGGCATCAAGCAAAGCCGCCAGTTCGTCATCGGCGAGCTCGCGCATCGGGTGATGCGGGGCAGGCAGTTGACCCAGAGGCGCCGGCACGCTGAGGATAGGTGCCGGCGTGGGCGTCAGCTCAGGCATGCTAATGGGATAGGCCATCGGGGTGGATGCGACGATCAGCGTCGGTCCGGCTTCACGTCGCACAAGAAAGTCGGCGAGCCATGCGGCCAACCAACCGAGCACCAGCGCGGCAAGAATTGCGATACCGGCGTCGCGAGTGTAATAAGGTCGCCAGTGGTCAGTTGGTACGGTGGCGGCCTGGATGACTCGTACCTTTGGCCGACGCGCACCCTCGCGCGCTTCGATTTTGACCAGCCGCTCCGCGGCACCGTGCTGCAGCTTTTCCAGACTCTCAAGCTCCGTTTGCAGGCCATTGTATTCGCTCAAGCGAGCCGAAAATGCTTGAACCGAGTACCTCTCACCGGAGAGCTGTTTGCGCAAACGATTCAGCGTATCCTGGGCCTGAGCGGCTTCCTGCTCCGCCTCGGCGAGGTTGGCCTGCTGACTTGCCTCACGCTCCCGTCTGATCTGATCTTCCAGCTCCGGTATCTTGGTCTTCAGCGCGACAGCTTGCGGTTCACGCACGAGATAAGCTGCCGTATAGCGGCGTTCGAGCTGCTTCAATTCTTCACGCGCCTGGGAGAGCCGCTGTTCCAACGAGGCGAGAGTGGGATTATCCTTGGCGCGAGCCTGGGCTTTGCCTTCCGCGATGGCCGCTCTCAATGATCGTAGCTTGGTTTGCGTAGTTATCGCTTTTTCTTCAGCGGCGGTGACCGCACTGTTCAGGCCTTTGGCGCGCGCGGTCAGTTCGTTTTCGTCGCGCGCCTGAGACACGATTCCATGTTGGATGCGGAACGCCTCCATCTCACCGCGCATCTTTAAGATCGCCGATTTATATTTGGTGACTTCGTCGCGCGCCTGGTCCAGCGATTCAGTCGATGAGTCGACGAATCGCGAGCCGAGTTGAGTTTGATAGATGGCAATGAGCTCGTTGAGGATAAACGGAAGAAGTTCCGGTTTTTCCCCGTACGCCCAGAGCTGAACCACCTGGGTTCCTTGGACGGGAGTCATCGAAATCATCCTTTGTACGGTCAATACCGGATCCGCGCCGGACAGCAAATCCGCAAAACCGACGCGTTGAATCCGCGCCACCACTTCGGCGATCGATGGGCGCGCGGTTAAAAGTTGCAGCTCGGTAAGAAAGGCGTTGCTGTTTTCCGTGTTTGCCGGCGTGTTGGGTTCGTTCGGCAGCCTTTCCGCCGGGATGATTTCCAGTCTTGCGCCGGCTCGATATTCCGCCGGGCGGCTGAATGTGTAAACCAGACCGACGAGGGCGACGACGAGAGAAACAACTGAGAATACGGGTAACCGCCAATTCTTTGTTTGCGCCGGCGCAGGGAAGAAGCCTCTACTGAAAAATGACGGAAAGCGTTCCATGATCCGCATAAACACAACCAAAAAAATGCACAGAGGCTAATCGGCAGGAAATCTGCCGGCTGCGTTGCCGGACACGCGTGGATCGAGAGATGTTAAACCAACCTGTCGGTGCATGTGATTATAGATCACAGACATAAAATCGCCTAACACCAAAATCGACCGCTATCAAACTTGGAAATCTTACCCTATTTTAACTAAAAGTTAAGAGATCGGCCGGTGCCATGTCAACGCTCGACGACAGGCTTTTAGGAAGATATGGCGGACCGTCCTGAAGCGATTTGGGCTGGCTGGGTGGAAGAGGAAAGGAGATGTGAGCTAGCCGATGCGTAGGCGATGAACAGCTATTTCACCACCAAAGCATGACGGAGACGACGGATTCGGATTTTAAGACTCCGTAAGCTACGTTATCTTTGTGTCCTTCGTGGAGAGAGGTCCTGATCGTACTAGATTTTGTCGTGAACGAACCGAGGAGGCTTTCGTGGTGAGTCGCGCCACGATAATCGGGGTCCATTTTACCATCAGCCGGTAACCCAAAAGCACCGCCAAAACCGCGCCGTACTGCGCCGGTCGGCGGATATCCGATTTCACCAGCCAGTAAAAATGAATCACGCCGGCGATGGCCGCGACGTAAACGAGTCGGTGCAGCCGCTGCCAGCGCTTGCCCAGACGGCGAATCATCGCCGCGCTGGAGGTCAGCGCGAGAGGAATCATGATGACGAAGGCGGTAAATCCCGCGGTTACATAAGGACGCTTGAGAATGTCTTTACCGATCGCCTGGAAATTGAAGAAATGGTCTAAGCCCACGAACGTCGAAAAATGCAGCAGCGCGTAAAAGAACGCAAAGAGTCCAAGCATACGGCGGAATTTGATCAGCTCGTTCCACTTACTAATGCGCCGCAACGGCGTAACGGCCAAGCTCGTCAATAAGAAAATCAATGCCCATGAACCGGTGAAGCGGGTGATCGTATCGATTGGATTCGCACCGAGGTCCTCGCTATAGGCGCGATAGGCGAGCTGGCCCATGGGAATTAGGCAGGCCGCAAAAACAGCGGGTTTGAGCAGAAAGAGGGTCATGGAGGAATGCAAGAAAAGGATAAATTAAGAATGCCAAAATGAAGAATGATGACTTTGGGTTCCCTTTATTGCCCTTTTAATTCTAGTAGTTTAGTTCTAGTAGAATTTTTTCAGATCCATTCCTTTGTAAAGACTTGCGACGTGCTCACCGTAGCCGTTGAACATGAGAGTTTTGCGCCGGAGAAATTCACCGATACGCCGTTCGGTCGCTTGGGTCCATCTCGGGTGGTCCACTTCCGGATTGACGTTGGAGTAGAAACCATACTCCTGCGGCTGCATCGTGTTCCACGCCGTCGTCGGTTGTTTCTCAACGAAACGGAGCTTGACGATGGATTTGATGCTCTTAAAGCCGTACTTCCACGGCACGATTAAACGTACCGGGGCGCCGTTCTGTGCCGGCAGGACTTCGCCGTATAAACCAACGGAGAGTAGCGTCAGCGGATGCATGGCTTCGTCCATGCGCAGGCCTTCGACGTAAGGCCACTCGAGAGCGTTGCCGAAGATGCTCGGCTTCTGGCCAGGCAAGCGTTTGGGATCGTGCAGCGTGACGAACTGGACAAATTTTGCGTTGTTGGTCGGTTCGACTTGGTTGATCAGAGCGCTCAAGGGAAAACCGACCCACGGAATTACCATCGACCAGGCTTCGACGCAGCGCAGGCGATAAGTGCGCTCTTCGAGGGGGCTCAACTTCATGATGTCGTCGATGTCGAAGGTTTTCGGCTTTTTCACTTCGCCTTCGACGGCGACGGTCCACGGCCGAGTCGTCAAGTACTTGGCATTCTGCGCCGGGTCGCCTTTCTCAACGCCGAGCTCGTAG
>Ga0184638_1000373_pt1 | contig 12368 bp, 10 predicted proteins | sample PLM31_50_b2_FD_133141 | JGI IMG/M metagenome (GOLD analysis project Ga0184638, IMG submission 133141) | Groundwater sediment microbial communities from an aquifer in East River, Colorado, USA - PLM3-1_50_b2 | ecosystem: Environmental > Terrestrial > Soil > Riparian zone | place: USA: East River... | reverse complement strand
TTCTTGCAAATTCAATTAAAGATAATTGAAATCCGAAACAAATTCCTAAGAATGGTATATTCTTCTCCCTGACAAAGTTAATTGAATTAATAATTCCTTCACTTCCCCTAGTTCCAAATCCGCCTGGGACAAGTATTCCATCAAACTTGCTCAAAACTTTCACCTCATCCTTACTACCATTTTCAAATCTTTCAGAATCAATCCATTCAACATTTAATTTTCTCCCCAATTTCGCAGATGAATGAAGTAATGCTTGGTAAACGCTCACATAACTATCCGGTAAATTTACATATTTACCAACAATTCCTACGTTGACATCTCCTGAAAAATTAAAGAAAGAATCTGTTACTTTTTTCCACTCAGTCCATCTTATTTTACGGTTTTTCAGTTCAAGCTTGTCCGAGATAACATCAATTATTCCCTGATCTTTTAATATTTCTGGGACATCATAAATCGAAGAACAATCATGACATGATATAACACAATGCTCCTTGATGCTGGCAAACATCGAAATTTTGTGTCTTGCTTCTTTATTCAATGGTTTTTGGCATCTGACCGCTAGGATGTAGGGATGAATTCCAATCCTTCGGAGTTCCTGAACACTATGTTGTGTGGGTTTGGTTTTTTGTTCCCCAACCACATCCAAAATTGGAGCTAAGGTCACATGTATAAATAGTGTTTCTGAATCACCTTCTTCTAACTCCATTTGTCTGAATGATTCTAAAAATGGCAGACTCTCTATGTCACCAACTGTACCACCACATTCAACAACTAAAACATCATAGTCTTTAGCAAGGTTTTTCAAACTCTTCTTTATTACGTCAGTCACGTGAGGAATTATCTGAACACATTGGCCCAAATACTTGCCTTCTCTTTCGGCCTTTATTACATCAGAATAGATCCTTCCAGTAGTAATATTATGCCATTTTGTCATAGGACTATTAAGAAATCTCTCATAATTTCCCATATCCATATCACACTCCCCGCCATCGTCTGTAACAAAGACCTCCCCATGTGCCGTAGGGTTCATCGTTCCTGCATCGTAATTTACATACGGATCAATTTTTGTACAGGTCACCTTTAAGCCAGTTAGCTGCAATAGCTTTGCTACCGAAGAAGCAACTATTCCTTTTCCAAGACCTGACATTACTCCTCCAGTAATAAAAATAAATTTTGGAAATTTGTTACTGGGTTTAATATATTTATACCGCACATTAGACTTTATATTTTCACCTTTTTAATCGTTTTCAGACTATTTCACAATTTGACAAGGTTAACGGAAATTAACGAATAAAATGTCAACTACATCATAATATGATATTCTTACTTCTTACATGACTAAAACTATCTCAAGGTTGTCCAATATAACCTACATTAGCAAAAAAACTAAGAATTGCATTCACATATTCATTATCTCTGTTAAGATGGTACATTGCATTTGCCATTCGTTTTTCCTTGATCCAATCAATACTGAGTAGGTCTTTTAAATTTCGTTTGATATCTTCCCTTTTTAATCCTGTTCTTTTATGGAGGACATAAATAGTTACCATTTTATTTTCTTCAGCCAATGCTTTAATTATCTTGATTTTGCCTATCGTTCCAATTCCATTTTCTATAATGGTCTTGCTATCAAAATCCATTTATTTTTTATTTATTTGTTGTTCTAATAAAGGTTCTAATTCAGCCAATGATGTTATGTTCATTCCAATTTCCTTTAATGATTTCATTTCGATTATTTTTCTATCAAGAAGATCGTTCATGTAATCCTCAAATTCAAATTTTTTTATCTTATGCTCATCTGCCAGTTCAAGTGCGTAGATCCTAATTTCCTTGAGTTCAATGTATTGCTTTTTTCTTTTATTTTGCGCTTTTACAATGGCCATCAGTGTGACTAGATGACTCTTGGGAAGTTCTTTTAAATCCTCCATTGTAATCGACGGTTTATTGTAACCATGTACTTTGCGAATTTGGTCTAGTGTGATTCGATCGCTTCCGTTTGCTTCTGCTAGATTGCCTGCATACAAGAGCAGGTCCAAAGCATACCTCACATCCCCTCCTACATGTGAAGATGTAGTTATAAGTGATACTTCATCTATAATATCAGTACCGATAACATTAGGACTGAATGACTCTGAAGATCTTGTAATGAGAATTTCACTTATTTGTTCTATAGAATAAGGCAGAAATACTATTGGTAGTCTACCTAAAGTACTTAATTCTGAACTGTCAATTTTATCATGAAAATCGGTGCTTCTTGCTATGAAGATAACACCTATAACATTACAGTGCTTTGATAAATCAAATTCATTAAGGCGTGTGAAATCATAAATTATGCCACTATCTTTGTTTGACCTTATCAAAAACTCTATTTCATCCAAAATAATCAAAGTATATAATTTGTTCTCATACAAGTAAGAAAGAAGATATCTTAACATCTCTTCGGCGCTAAGGCCTTGCGATGGAAGTTCTGGAGCTATTTTTTCCAAAAGGAATCTATAAACGGCGTATTTATTGCCCCCCTGTAGTTTTAGATTTATATATGCAACTTTAAGTGTTAACCCAGATTTTTTAAATTCACTTTCCAGTGTGTTTGAAAATTTTAATATCGTAGATGTCTTTCCAATTCCTGACCTTCCTACTATTTGTGGAGTCGAAAATAAGAATTCATCGGGTTTGATGTATGAGTCTTTAAACATCGTTAGAAGCAACGACATCTCTTCGTCCCTATGGTGAAGCTCATCGGGTATATATCTTGGCGATAATTTAGATCTATCAAGGAATATCTTACTATCTGACAATTCTCAACTAGACTGATAGAATGATCATAATATATTTATTAATTAATTATTTATTTTGTGCCGATTCCAAAATGAATCATCTTTTCCATTATTGACTTGTGACCGAGATCTCTTTTCACCGGTTTAATATCTCCTAAATACCCCAGAGAAATTTCCCTCTGATGATTTAGTAATATAGTTATATGATTAAGACTGAAATTACTGTCAGATGTCGCCTTGAGTAAATTTTTTTCTAGAGAAACGGGCCTAAAAACATTGACAGACAATTCTTACAAAGCAATCAATCAGGGAATGTATGATGCAGACAAGTATGATTATAACAGTCATTCTGTAATTTCATTGAAAAGAATAATCTTAACTTGTAATCATGTTCCCATAGTTTCAGAAATTAAATTTGCATCACCCTCAAAAGGTAGAATCCTTGATCAATCCAAGATAAATCCCAAGGATTTGGCTATACAAATGACTCATTCTGGATCAGTCGGAATTTCTGTCTTAACTCAGCCCTACTTGTTTGATGGTTCTATCCATAATCTTGCATCTATAAGAAAGAGTGTTAATGTCCCTTTATTAATGAAAGATATCATAGTTAGTGAGGTTCAAATTGATGCAGCAAAGAAAATAGGCGCAGATTGCATCTTGTTCATTAAATCAGTATTCGATAAGGGATTTAGTGAGGGGAGCCTAGAAAAATTTTCTGAATATGCCATGAAAAAAGACCTTGAAATCATTACTGAAGTTCACTCAGAAGATGAATTTGGGGAAGTCCTGAAGAATAAAAAGCAACTTATTGGTATTAATAATAGAAATTTGAATACTCTTGAAGTTGACATTAACGTTACTATTACGCTACTGCAAAAATTCGATAAACGAAACAATATTATAATAAGTGAAAGTGGAATATCTAAATCAGATGAGATTACGAAATTAAGATCAATTGGAGTTGATGCATTTCTCGTTGGCACAAGCATTATGGAATCTGGGAACGTTCTTGAAAAGATAAAGGAATTAAGTAATGCTTGAAATATTATATAAAAATACATTTTTAGTGAGTGTATTACTATGACAAATTTACAAGAGTTTCCAATAGCAGGTAAATATGGAAGATACGGTGGAAAGTATATTCCCGAGACTTTGATTCCGGCAATTAATGAACTTGAAGATGCATACGTAAAAATAAGAAATAATCCAAAATTTAAGAGGGAACTCAATTACTACCTTCAAAATTATGCTGGAAGACCTACACCGCTTTATTTTGCCACAAATCTGACTGATTATGTCGGTGGTGCAAAAATTTATCTTAAAAGAGAAGATCTTTTACACGGTGGAGCACATAAAACCAATAATTGTTTGGGACAGTGTCTCTTGGCCAAGAAAATGGGTAAAAAAAGAATAATTGCTGAAACTGGTGCAGGTCAACATGGAGTAGGAACTGCAATGGCTGCAGCAGTTCTTGGATTGAAAGCGGAAATCTACATGGGATCTATAGATATTGAACGGCAAAAATTAAATTTATTCAGAATGGAGCTATTGGGAGCGAAAGTACACTCTGTAAATTCAGGAACAAAAACCTTGAAGGATGCGATAAATGAAGCATTACGAGATTGGATAACCAATGTAAAAGATACTTACTATTTGATAGGCTCAGTAGTTGGTCCGCACCCCTATCCTATGATTGTAAGGGATTTCCAGAGTGTAATAGGTGAGGAAATCAAATCACAGTTAAAAGACATTAGTACAAGATCTCCAGATGCTCTTGTCTGTTGTGTTGGTGGCGGCAGTAACGCAATGGGAACTTTCTTCCCGTTTCTAGATGATGATACTGTATCTTTATACGGGGTTGAAGCTGGTGGATTAGGCATTAGAACAGGAAAACATTCAGCCACATTAAAAGTTGGATCCGAGGGTATTCTACACGGAATGAGAACATATCTTTTACAGGATAAATATGGACAGATAAATGACACACATAGCATTTCCGCAGGATTGGATTATCCAGGTGTTGGTCCTCAACATGTGCATCTAAAAAATATCGAGCGTGCAGAATATGTTACCTGTAATGATAACGCTGCACTGGATGCCTTTTTTAAGCTTTCAAGATTGGAAGGAATAATACCAGCTCTAGAATCGTGTCATGCAGTTTCATATGCAATGAAATTAGCAAAAAAAATGAGAACAGATCAAAACATTATTGTTACATTGTCCGGAAGAGGAGATAAAGATATAGATCAGGTGATAAAGTTTAGAAAAAAATACATTGGTGGGTCAAAGTAAGTGTCCCATTTACTAAATAACAGAATCGAGAAAAAATTCTGCGAGTTAAAGCTAAAGAAGCAAAAGGGTCTCATTTGCTATGTTATGGGAGGGTATCCGGATCCAAAAACTAATGAAAAAATAATTTCATCTATCGTTGATGGTGGCGCTGACATAATAGAAATAGGCATTCCCTTTTCAGATCCCATTGCAGACGGACCAATAATTCAAGAGGCCTCCTTCAGAGCGTTACAGAATGGAATTAATCCAGATATTTGTCTGAATCTTATAAGAAAGACTAGGAAAACGTATCCAGACATTCCAATACTGATAATGACATATTCTAATATTCTGCAAAAAAAGGGGTTTAAGAAATTCATGGAGACGGCTAAGGATGCAGGAACAGATGGCTTTATTCTACCTGATATGACTATTGAAGAATCTAAAGAATATTTAGAGTATTCAAAAAAGCTCGAATTGGCATCTGTCTTTTTCGTTGCACCAAATACCTCGAATTTTAGAATCAAAAAAACCCTTGATGTTTCAACAGGTTTTGTCTATGTAGTATCGGTATATGGTACCACGGGAATGAGAAATTCTATTAATAAATACACACTTAATGCAATTAAGAACATAAAAAAATTGAGTTCAAATAGAAATAACATTTCTGTGGGTTTCGGAATAAGCACTCCAGATCACATAAAACTTATGTCTCAATTTGGAGCTGATGCTGTTATTGTCGGAAGCGCTATTATCCAGATAATAAATAGCAATAAAGATAATAATATTCATCAATTGCAAAATAAACTAAAAAATTATGTTACAACACTAAAGGATGCATGTTATAATAGATAGTAACAAAGATAAAAATATTATCTAGTAATAATCCCACTAAAATCTGTTGAAAAAAACATATTATTTAGACTAACTTGAAATTTCTTACCAAATCTTTCTATAATAATTTCAACGTCATCTAATGAATCGGAAATCTGATTATTTACCAATTTAGTTATTACTACGTGTACAGATTCATGCGATATCAATGCACTCATAAAACCCTCAATATTTTCAAAATCATTCTTCTTTTTTTTTGCACCCTCATTCGATTGTACTATTAGCATGTTTTCCCCTTCATAGGTAAAATATGCCGGTACATTATCTGTTGCGCATGAGAAGACAAAATCATTAATTGTCATTTATCTCTCAAATCTGTTATTTTGTCTATAGTATAAAATATTCTGCTTCCGGATGGTGAACTACTATGGCTGCAGTAGAGTATTCGGGTGTAATTTGACCTGCAGAAGTAAGGTTAATCCCGCAAGTAGTTGGATCAATAAGTTTCCATACTAAATAATGCTGCATAGTATCAGGACAGCTTGGATACCCCCAACTATATCTAAGCCCTCTATTATTATCAATATTCAATTCTCTTCTTATTCTATTGTGGACCCATTCTGCCAGAGCCTCGGCTGTTTCCACCGCAAGGCCATGAAGATAATAGGCGTCTGTATAGTCATTGTTAGAATTTAATTCTTCAATTTTAGAAACTGTTTTTTGACCGACTGAGACTACCTGGAAAGCAACAATGTCTTGTTTTCCAAAGTAATCTGTAATACAAAGGCGTTTTGGTTTGGATGATCTTGGAAATTCAAAAACCACCTCACCTTGTCTCTCAGATTCCACAACAAGTTTGTTACCTTGGTTGTGACATTTGAAATAAGAATAGATAACACTCGGTGAGAACAAACTCTCATCAATTACTTTCTTCTTCCACTCTGAGAGTAGTACTTCCGGATCACCAATCATTTTAGATGCAGTTTTTCCTCTGATACCCCATGATAGAACAAAAAGAGACTTTTTATTCAAATACCGCCAAACTTCATCAAGGTTAATTTCTGATGGTGTCAGTTTTATTGGGGTACCTATATGTGGTACTGTAGGTGGACTCACAGGTTTTATTTTACTAATTATGGTATCCAAATCACTTTTTATTCCTATTGTTTTCTTTTCATCAAATTTGTTAATCTTGTCATTCCACTCTTGAATGAATTTATCTCTTTCTGGAGATCTCAATTTGGTCATAATATTTAGACCGTCAAAGGCTGTTTTACAATAGAAAACTCCTGACTTATACACCTCCCCCGCCTTTGCAATTCTATTTATGTAATCACTATTTATTGCTGCACCACCACATAGAGTTGGAATATTGATATCTAGTTCCTTTGCTTTTTCGATGAAATACTGCATTTGTTTTGAAGTTGAAACTAATAATGCTGACAATCCAACGGCATCTGCACGCACCTCTTTAATTTTGTCTACGATTTGTTGGATTGGAACTTGTTTACCAAGATCATAAACTGTATAACCGTTATTTGACAAAATTGTTTTTACAAGATTCTTGCCTATATCGTGCACGTCGCCATATACTGTACAGAGAACTAGTTTACCTTTGCTTACTCCTTGTTTCTTGACAAGATATTTCTCCAGTTCCGATACTGCCGATTTCATACATTCTGCTGATTTCAACACAAAAGGCAAAATTAGCTCACCTGCTCCAAACCTATCACCAACTTCCTTCATTGCCGGGAGTAATACTTCATTGAGGGTTTCAACCGCGGCTTCATGTGACTGCTTGGGATGTTGCTTTAGCAATTTATTCCTTTCAATATCTTGTGGGTTTACCTTTAGTTTTTTCTCGAGTTTGTTAGTAATAGATCCTAGCACATCTTCTTCAATTCCATCCTTGATGCGATTAACTATACGATAGTAACAGCGTCTATCAAAATCCCAGTCTTTATTTATTTCTTCTATCTTCTGTTCATTCTTAGTAACAGTAATATTTTGATTCTCAAAATAATAAATCAACTCAGAAAGTGCGCTAGAATTCCTATTAAATATAAGATCCTCTGCAAGTCTAATTTGTTCCTCTTTAATTTCTCCTATGGGGATTATATCTTTTGCATTAATAATTACTGAATCAAGTCCTGCTTTTAATGCATGATGTAGAAATACTGAATTGATGATTTTTCTAGCATTTACAGGAAGGCCAAAACTAATATTACTTAATCCGAGAATAGTAAAGCAGCCTTCAATTTCTTTTTTAACTAAGGAAATTCCCTTTAGAGTTTCAACTGCAGAATTTGCGTATTCTTGTTCCCCAGTTGCTAATGTGAATGTAAGTACGTCAAATATGTATTGCCATGGTTTTAATCCGTATTCTTTTCCCGTCTCAAAGAGTAACCTTGCTACCTCTATTTTATCATCTGATGTCTTGGCCATTCCATTTGGTCCTATACACATTGAAATGGATGGAATTCCAAATTTTGCCATGATTGGTGCAAGAGAATGGAAACGCGAGCCATCTCCCTCGAGATTGATTGAATTGATGACAGGTCTTCCTGGAATTTGATAAATTGCTTCAGTAATTACCTTAGGATCAGTTGAATCAATTACGAGAGGCGCATCGATTTCAAGGCTTAATCTTTTGACCAGCTTTTTCATAAATTCAAGTTCGTCGGATCTTTCAGTTGTTGCTACACACACATCGATACAATGTGCTCCATCACTTACCTGTTCTCTTCCAAGATCTATCAAACCGTCAAAATCATCCGATAATACTAGTCTTTTTGCTTTTTTTGAACCCTGTGTGTTAAGTCGTTCTCCTATTATTAATGGTGGAGGAATCTGCACTAGATCTAAAGCCTTTAACGCTGAGCTAACGCGGGGTACATGTTTCAAGTCCATTTAGTGGTTATATTGTCAATTGTTAGTTTGTGAATTATAAGTTATACGATTTTAGTGTATTTTTGAGTTCTCTGATGTGCTCAGGCGTTGTTCCACAACACCCTCCTATCATTCTCACTCTCCTGTATTTGTGCAAGAACTCTCCAAGTTGATGAGACATGTCTTTTGAAGTCATTTTGTAAATCGCAGTGCCGTCTTCATTAATTGGCATACCCGCATTTGGCATGACCAGGATGGGAAGTTCGTTTTGTTCATCCAACCATCTTATACTTGATTCCATTTCAGCTGGTCCGGTGGAACAATTTAAACCAAATACAGAAATTCCCATATCGCTAACGGTTGTATAGGCTGACTGTACGTTTGTCCCAAGTAACATCTTACCATATTTGTCCAAGGTGACATTAGATATTATTGGTACTTTCTTCCCAGTTTTTTCCATAGCATTAAACGATCCCGTAATAGCAAGCTTAACTTCTAATATATCCTGACTCGTTTCTATAAGTAGAACATCGACACCACCTAATATTAGTCCTTGGGCTTGCAAATCAAACGCGTCTGTAATTTTATTCAAGCTAATATTACCTAAATCAGGATCGTTTGAACTTGGTAAGTATCCTGTAGGGCCCATAGATCCGACTACATACTTTTTTCCATTTGCAAACTTCTCAACTACTCTGTTTGCGAGTTCTGCTGCTGACTTGTTTATTGATACTGTTTCATCACCAAATCCATATTCTTGCAGCTTTATTTGGTTACTTCCAAAGGTATTCGTTTCGATGCAGTCTGATCCAGCCTCCAAATAACTCCTATGTATATTTTCAATCCATTCCGGTCTAGAGAAAACAAGTCCATCGTTGAATCCATCTTTGTTGTTTGGAAAGTCTTCTGGCTTTGGTTTGAGTTTCTGTATTTCTGTTCCCATAGCACCATCAAAAAGTACTATGCGTTCTTCAATTTCCTCAAGTAAGAACCTTGCCATATTAGATCGATTTACTTAAGATAATCATTTTTATCTACATATATTGTTTGAGAAAATGAAATTGAAATTATTCATCTCCTTTTCACTCTGTCGATATAAGTCTAAAGCAAAATTACCAGAAAATACACAACTAGTTCATATAAGGAATTACTATTACAACAATTTGGGTCCATAGTTCAGTTTGGATAGAATGGCTGCCTGCGGAGCAGTTGGTCGAGGGTTCAAATCCCTCTGGTCCCATACGTAAAGGCAAGCTTTTCATGGATGTATTATAGACACGCTATGTAATCTAAAAATTAAGCATGGACACCAGAAAGTTTTCTCTCTAGACCTAACAAAAGACAGATTATCTACAGATTACCTATACTCTTCACCACAATCTCCAATAACTTCAAACAAGTTATTTGCATTTTTACATACAGCCTCTATACTATCATGATCTGAATTATCCAAATTAAAGTTGAAAACATTAACGTTATCATTTATGTGATCAACTATTCCGAGTCTAACGCCTATAATTACACCTGCTACTGTAGCTTTGGCGAGAATATAGTTTATAGCTACATTTGCAATACTCACATTATGCTTTTTTGCAATGTTATTTAACGTTAATAAAAGCCTTTGAAACAGATTCCAACCGCCCCATGTATCTATCATCTTCTTGTATTTTCGTAGGCTTAATGTATCCAATTCGACAGCAGATGGCTCGGTTTTTCCCATGTATCTTTCAGATAACAGGCCTCCGCAAATGCTTCCGTAAGTAAGAAGGCTGATGTTATTTTCCTTACAAAATGGTATCATTTTTACTTCTGGTCTTCTATCTATTATTGAATATTGAACTTGGTTTGATGCAATTTGCACATCCGAGTCTGTGATCATTTGGAGATGTTCAGTATCAAAATTTGTAAGACCTATTTGCCTTATACATCCTTTATCCTTAAGGTCTGATAAATATTTCAGAGCATCTATGTAATATGGATAGTTATAATCCCACCAGTGCAGTTGAAGTAAATCTAACGAGCTAACACCCATTCTGCTGAGAGATGTTTCTATAGCGCTGTTAACCATAGACCGTGTTATCTTACTTGGCTGTGGTACCCACTTTGTAAATGACTGAATTTTATCGAGTTCTTCCTTTCCTTTTAGTTTTAACAATCTAGCTCTGAACTTGCCAATAAAATCCTCCGCTGGACCATAAATATCTGCAAGATCCCAAGTCGTAAAGCCTGCCTCATGATATCTTAACATGTCCGCTAGTGCCGATTCACGATCGATATATCCATGTCCGCCTGCGACCTGCCACATACCATTGACTATTCTGCAGATGGTCAAATCAGGAGCCAGCTGGTAGAATTTATTATTCATGTGATATTATTGCAAGTTGCTATATTTTTAGGTTAAAAATATCTGATTAGTAATTATACGATTTCCCATGGATCTTTTACTGATATTATTATCCCAGTTCAATTATGGTACTTGATCAAATAGCATCTTTCGATAAGACTTGATCAAATAGCATCTTTCGATAAGACTTATCACCATTTATTAATTGTGTTAAAAATAACTATCCTTTGTAGTTCATATTTTTAAATATTAATTCCAATATTTTATTATTGGTTAAAACTAAAGAAGTATTACTTAAAATGGAAATAAAGATTGAAATTCCTCAGGACATCATTGCAGACAAGAAAAGATTAAAATTAGTACAGCAAGGCATTTTGAAAGTTATATCCAAGGGGCCCTATGAAGAGGGTCTGGTATTCAACATTGTAAAGGCAACATTTGATTAATATTTCCCGTCCTATTCCGTAAAAGAGATTGAGCTAACCCCCGAAGTAATCAAGCTATTGTAAATTCATATACACACTTGAATCCCAGAATTCTCGGATTTATTATTGATCCTTTTATTGAGTATCGCACTAAATTGTTTATTTTGATTTCGTTTGTATACTGTCGTATATACTGTAGGTTAATTCTCTGAATAAGAAACGATATCTAAAATAACGGCCTGTCTGAAATAATATTTACATGAGTATTTTTCCTGAATTTCCTTTTTTTAGATTATTACATGATCCACTGCTAACTCGATACATATTTATCCAAATTTAACTAAAAACTTGAGGGATTGAACCATTGAGCCATAAATAAATGAAAAAATCACAGAAAAGTTCTCTCTTCCGGAGGGTCTTTATGATCACGGCCTACGACAATAAAGTGGAGATAAATAGTGAAGATCCAAAAAGAAGATATCATGAAGTCATAGATCTACCACCCGAAGCAGATATCGACGTCGTAAAATCTACGTTTACCAATGGATTGTTGGAAATAACATTCAACAAGAAACCTAAATCTAAACTAAAAGGAAAATCAATAAAGGTAGATTAATCAAAAGTACAAAATAGCGTCATTTTTTTGAGATCAATTTGAATTAATGCTCTAAGTAGTTGATATTGTGAGATAACAAGATTATGGAGCAAGCAATATTATCTAATCTTCGACCTTTTTATTTTTTCTTGCAGTAGCATACAGCCTTGAATTAGGGTTTCGGGTCTTGGTGGACAGCCAGGTACATATACGTCAACTGGGATAATACC
>Ga0184638_1000372_pt1 | contig 12380 bp, 9 predicted proteins | sample PLM31_50_b2_FD_133141 | JGI IMG/M metagenome (GOLD analysis project Ga0184638, IMG submission 133141) | Groundwater sediment microbial communities from an aquifer in East River, Colorado, USA - PLM3-1_50_b2 | ecosystem: Environmental > Terrestrial > Soil > Riparian zone | place: USA: East River... | reverse complement strand
GGCCGCAGGCAATACGTCTACCTGCGGCTGGTCCAGGCCTACCGGGACGAGCAGGGCAAGGTCCGCCACCGGGTGGTGGCGAGCCTGGGCCGCGAGGACCAGCTCAAAGCGTCGGGCCAACTCGACCAGCTCGCGGCCACCTTCACCCGGCTGGACCCACCGACGGCCGGGACCCGCCGCGAGGTCGGTCCGCTGCTGCTGGTCGCCCACTACCTGGACCGGCTCGGCCTGGTCGAGCTGGTGGATCGGCGCCTGCCTCAGCGCGGCCGGGCGCAGCTTTCCTGCGGCGAGGTGGTCGCCGCGCTGGTCGCCAACCGGCTGGCCGCGCCCGCCCCGCTGTACGACGTGGCCGGTTGGGCGAGCTCGGCGGCGATGGCCGAGGTCTTGGAGATCCCCGGGATGCTGCTCAACGATGACCGGCTCGGCCGCGCGCTGGAGGCGCTGGCCCCGGTGGCCGAGGAGGTCCGCGGTGCGGTCACCCTGGCCGCGATCGACCGGTTCGGGGCCGACGCCGCCCGGCTGCACCTGGACCTGACCACGCTGCGGGTCGCCGGCGCCTACGAGGACTCGGCGCTGGTCCGCAAGGGCTGGGGGCCGGACCGGCGGGTCGCCCGCCAGGTCCGCATGCTGCAGGCCACCACCCCCCAGGGGATCCCGTTGTATGTGCGCCCCCACCCGGGCGATACCGCCGAGCTGGCCTGCATCGGCGCGGCGCTGGAACGGCTGGCCCAGCTGCTGCCCCCGGGCCTGCTGGTGTGCGCCGACTCGGTGTTGGGCCACGTCAAGAACTTGTGCGCGGCCGACCGGGCAGGCCTGCGATTTGTGGTGCCCTTGCGGGACGCCAGCGGGGTTGGCGAGCGGTTCCTCGCCGAGGTCGGCCACCAGGGCCTGCACCGGCTCGACTACGTCGCCGACCGCCAGCGGCACCTTGAAGCGGCCAGGCGGACGCGCTACCGGGGCGCGCTGCGCCCCTTCCACGTCACTGATCCCGACACCGGCCAACGCCACAGGTTGCGGGTCGCCTACATCTGGTCGTCGGAAGAGGCCAACAGCGTCGCCGACGGGCGCGAACGCGCGCTGGCCCGGGCCGAGCAGGCGCTCGGCAAGGTGCAGCGCGGGCTGGGTGGCCGCTACTACAAGACCCGCACCCAGGTCGACGCCAAGGTCACCCAGCTGCTCGTCCCGGCCGTGCGTGGCCTGCTGCAGGTCACCACCGGCACCCGAGCGGGCAAGCCCACCCTGCGCGTTGCACGCGACCAGGCCGCCATCACCGCTGCCGCGCGGACCGATGGGGTCTACGCCCTGGCGACCAACCTGCCCGGCCGGCTGTCGGCCACCCAGGTGCTGCGCCTGTACAAGGACCAGCCCCTGGTCGAGCTGCGCCACCGCGACGCCAAGCAGACCCTGCGGGTGCGGCCGATCTTCCTCCACAACGACGACCGCATCACCGCCCTGGTCAGCGTCGTCGGGCTCGCGCTGGTGATCTTCGGGCTGATCCAGGCCGACCTTCGCCACACCCTCGGCCCCGACCAGCACCTGGACGGCCTGCTGCCCGAGGGTCGCGCGGCCCGCCCGACCGGCCGCAACATCCTGGCTGCCTTCCAAGGCCTGGGGTTGACCTATACCCCCGACGGGATCGTGCTGGACCGGCTCACCGGCACCCAGCGCCGCATCCTGGAACTGCTCACCATCCCAATCCCCTGGCCAGAGCAGGCGAAATAGCGCCGCTCAACCGCGGAAAACAGGGCTAGTGCGCTGACCACGAACGTTCACCGGGTCGCTCGGTGGGCGCGCCTGGTAGACGTTGACGTTCCGGCAGCACGGACTTCCTGATATTCAGGGACAGATCGAGGGTCATGGGTTACGGTTCCGGACCATGAACGTACCGAGCTGACCTGCGTCGGATCTGGCGTTGATGGCGGCGCCCACGGTGAGTCGCTTCAAGCGACCCGTCGCCGCCACCGCCTGCATGGGCTCCACATGGCAGCACACGCCGACGCGCCACGGCCGGAGGCGGTGCGTGACCGCGAAGGGAACTCGCATGGAGAACCTACGAACCGACCGCTTGAGTCTGCTCGTCTACCAGCTCGACCGTGCCCGCGAGATCGCCCAGGTGCGGCTGACCGGGCTCGGCGACGAGGAGTACCTGTGGGAGCCGGCGCCTGGCGCCTGGTCGATCCGGCGCCGCGGCCAGGCGTCGTCGCCCAAGGCCTTCGGCCCGGGAGCGTGGGTGCTCGACAGCGGCGCCTCGGACATCCCAGCGGCCGAGTACGCCGAGATCGACCGGCAAGTCCGTCGCGGCATGACGCCCGACAAGGTCGCCGCCGACTGGGGCGTGAGCACGCAGCGGGTCGAGGAGATCCTCAACCGGGTCGGCCCGCCGGAGCCCGATCTGACGCCGGTCACCACCATCGCCTGGCGGCTGGGGCACCTGCACTCCGGCTTCGCGGGCCGCTGGGAATGGACCTTCGGGGAGCGGCGGCGGCAGCCTGACCTGCTGGTCGACTTCACCCCGTCCGCCTCCCTGGCTGTGGAGCGGTTCTGGGTGGAGGTGGACCGCTGGCACGACAGCGTCGCGGCGATGACCCCCGAGCAGTTGGACACGCCCGGGTTCGGCCAGTACCCCGACGGCTCGGATCCCGACGAGCCGTTCGCCACCGTCCTGGTGGACCAAAACCTCGAGTTCATCCACCACATGGCCGAGATCGCGCTCCTCCGCGACCTCTGGCGTGCCCGCTCCATGAGCACCTGACGGCACCTCGTCCACGACGCGGCGGGCCGGTGGGTGCTGGACGGGGATGACTAGTGCGCTGACCACAGACGTTCACCGGGTTGATCGTCACGCTGCTGGCCGCACGGGGCGGCCCCAGCGGCGCTGTCGTTCGCTGCGGACGCGGGCGCGCTCACGGCGTTGGGCGGTCAGCACCTCGGGGTGGCGGGCGTTGGCGTTGCGCCAGCGTAGGTACGCTTGCAGCTTGCGGGCCAGCACCGGGTGGTTGGGATGGTCGGAGCCGCCGAGCACGAAGCTGCGCAGCGGGCCGAACTGGGCCTCGATCGGGTTGGCCCAGGAGGCGCTGGTCGGGGTGAAACACAGCTCGACCTTGTGGCGCGCTGCCCAGCGGCGGATGGCCGGGGCGACGGGCCGAGCGAGCGGTGGCGGGCGGGGTGACGTAGGCGGGCACTCCAGGCCTTGCGGATCTGGCGAGACGCACACACTGCCGCCACCTCGGCGGCACGGCCTCGATCCGGCTCGCTTCGACTAGGGTGCTGGATCTCCGGAGTTAGGCGTTCGGGCGGCCGGAAGCTAGGTGCATCGTCGGATGCTCAGCCCAGGCTTCCTCTCTATCGTCAAGGTCAGCGGCATCCACGGTGCGGCAGCCCCGAGGCAGCCGACCACCCAGAAGCGCCCATTCGGGTGCCGCAGGGGGCGTCGAGGGAAGGTCATGAGACCGGTAGCCCACACAACCACCACAGGCGTGCATTCGGGGAACGGGCTGCTCTTCGGTACAAGCTTCAGGAGGTTTGGATATGGCTCGTCCAGCAACGACGATGCGCCGGCTCGGCGGCCCGCTGCTTTTGGTGGCCGCGGTGGCGATCATCGCGGCTGCGTGCAACGGGACCGGTCCCAGCGCCTACGGTGCACCGGCGTCGACCGCTGCCACCACCGCCGCTGCCACCACCGCCACCAACGCGGCCACCATCAAGGGCTTCTCCTTCCAGCCGGATGTCCTGCAGGTAAGGGTCGGCGCGAAGGTGACCTGGACCAACGACGACACAGTCGCCCACACGGTGACCGCCGACACCAACTCGTTCGCCAGCGGCAATCTCCAGCCGGGAGGCTCGTTCTCGTTCGCGTTCACCCGACCGGGAACCTACGCCTACCACTGCTCGATCCACCCCTCCATGCACGGCAGCGTCGTCGTCGGATGACCCGGGTGCCGCTCGAAAGACCACCTGGCATCCGGGACGCGCTGGGAGGAGTCGGCCGACCACGACGCTCCAGACCGGCTCGGCCCGAACCTCAGGGCCATGCTCAGGGAGCGGTCGCAGCCTGGCGGGCCCCATTCTGCTGGGAGTGGTGATGCCGGCGGCGGCCCCTGGGCCCCGCCGGGTCGCTGATCGCTCGCCGAGGAAGCCGGTCGGCGATCATCGCTGCCCGGCAGGCGAACGAGGCCGTGCTGCCCTTCTACGTCCTGCATAAGCCGGTCGTCGTGGCGGCGGTGTGGGCTATGTCCGCTGGACGCGCCGATCCTCGGGGAGTACGTCAGTCTCGTGATCGTGCCCTTCGGCGGGACGCTCGCCCGTACGAAGCCTTGGTGCGGCGGTTCCGCGTCACCCGGTTCGTGTTCGGCATGAAGCCCGCGCCAAGGCTCACGTACCTGGAAGGTCACACGAGGTGACCATGGGTTCGGCAGGCAACGCGTCCGACCGAGAAGAGAGAGCGCGATCAGCGGCCAACCGAGGATCGCCAGGAATCCGAAGATGACCGAAGCGACTGCGGGCGGGCACAGCCCGGTGGGCGGCAGGCCGTTCCCGTCGGATCTGTTCCAGCGCATAATCCGTGACAACATGGCCGGCGGCGTCGCAAGCCCCCGCTTCGTTGGCCGGAGCGCTGAGCTCGGCCGCCTCGAGGCGGCCTTCGCACAGGCCCGCAGCGGTGCCCCGGTGACGGTCGGCGTTGGCGGCGAGGCCGGGGTCGGCAAGACCCGGCTGGTCAGCGAGTTCGCAGCACGCGTCCGCCAGAGCGGCGGGCGGGTGCTGCTCGGTGGCTGCATTGAGCTCGGCGAGGGCGCATTGCCGTTTGCGCCGGTCGCCGAGGCGTTGCGTGGTCTCGGCCGGGAGCTGGGGCCCGATGGCCTCGACGAGCTGGTCGGACCCGGACGGCCGATGCTGGCCCGTCTGCTGCCTGAGCTCGGTCAGGTACCTGCCGAGCCGAGGTCGGTCGGGCTTACCGCCGGCCCATGGGCGCAGGCTCGGTTGTTCGAGGCCGTGCTGGGCCTGCTGGAGCGCCTGGCCGGCCGGTCGCCCACGGTATTGGTCGTGGAGGACCTGCACTGGGCCGACCGCTCGACCCTGGACCTGCTCGCCTTTCTGGTGCACAACCTGCAGGCAGGGGCCTTGCTGCTGGTGCTGACCTTCCGGTCCGACGAGTTGCACCGCCGCCATCCTCTGCAGCCGCTTCTGGCCGGGCTGGACCGAAGCGGGCGGGCAGAACGCCTCGAGGTCGACCGCTTCGACCGCGGCGACCTCGCCGACCTGCTGGCCGGCATCCTCGGAGTACCGCCCGACGCCGGGCTGCTCGAGCGGATCTACGATCGCTCGCAGGGCAACGCCTTCTTCGCCGAGGAGCTGGTGGCCGCCGGGCGGCAAGGCGACGGACGCGGCCTGCCGCCTCGCCTGGAGAACGTGGTGTTGACCCGCATCCAGGTCCTTCCCGACGATACCCAAGCGGTGCTGCGGGTCGCGGCCGCGGCGTCACGCCCCGTCGAGCACCGGCTGCTGGCCGCGGTCGCCCAACTGCCCGAGGCAGAGCTGCTCGGCGCGCTGCGCGCCGCCGTCGCCCACCAGGTCCTCGTCCCCGATCCGGTCAGCGAGACCTACACCTTCCGGCATGCGCTGACCGAGGAAGCGCTGTACGCCGAGTTGCTGCCCGGCGAGCGTGCCCGGCTGCACGCCGCCTTCGCCCGTGCGATCAGCGACGACCCCGACCTCGTCGGGTCCAACCCGGCCGCCACGTCGTCACGGCTCGCCTATCACTGGGTCAAGGCGCACGATCCCGTGCGCGCCCTGCCAGCCACCATCCAGGCGGGCCTGCAGGCGCAGGCCGCCTACGCCTTCGCCGACGCCCAGCAGCACTTCGAGACCGCACTTGAGCTGTGGGACCAGGTTCCCGACGCCGCCGAGCATGCCGCCCTCAGCCGCGCCAGGGTGCTGCGGCACGCCGCCGAGTCGGCGTACACCGCCGGCGACCCGGTCCGGGCGATCGCGCTGACCCGCGCGGCGCTCGCCCAGGTCGACCCGGGCGACGACCCGGTCCAGGCTGGGCTGCTGCACGGACGCCTCGGCGGCTACCTGGCGGCCACAGGTGGCCAGGGGGCGATGGCCGAGTACGAGCAGGCCGTGGCGCTGATCCCTCCCGCGCCACCGTCGGCCGAGCGGGCGGGGGTGCTCGCCGCGTTCGGCGAAGCGCTCATGATCCAGGCCCGCTATCGCGACTCGCGCGCGCTGTGCGAGGAGGCCATCGCGATCGCCATCCAGGTCGACGCGCCCGTTGAGGAAAGCCACGCCCGGCGGGCGCTGGGCGTGGATCTGGCCTTCCTCGGCGACCTCGAGGGAGGCATCGAGCAGCTCAGGGCGGCGCGCCGGATCGCCGAGACGGTCGCCAAGGTCGACGACCTCGCCCGCACGCTGACCTCCCTGGCCGGGGTGCTGGAGGTATTCGGTCGTCTGGAGGAGGCGACCACCGTCGCCCAGGAAGGCGCCGAACTGGCAAGCCGCCAGGGACTGGCCCGCTGGCACGGCCCATTCCTGGCCGCCAGCGCGGCCCGCTCGCTGCTTGCGCTGGGTCGCTGGGCCCAGGCGGAGGCGATGCTGCGACAGGCGGTGAGCCGGCTGGCCCCGGAGCTGGCGGCCACCCACGTCTACATTCACACCATCTATGCCCAGCTCGACCTCGGCCGGGGACTGGCCGGCTCCGCCGCCGCGCATCTGGCGGTGGCGCATGATGCCTTCGCGCAGACCGTGACCCAGGCGTGGCTGGCCGGGCCGCTGTCTGCCAGGACCGCCGAGCTGGCCCTGCTGGAGGGTCGCCCCGCCGATGCCAGCACCGCCGTGGCCGAAGGGTTGAAGCTCCTTGGTCTCCAACCGCACCTTGCGGCCTCGCTGTACACGCTGGGACTGCGCGCCGCGGCTGACCGTGCCGAGCTGGCCCGAGCCCGGCGCGCCGAGGAGGAGGAACTCGAGGCGCGCGCGGTCGGCCACGAGTTGGCCGCCCGGCAGCGCGCCCGGGCCTCAGCCGGGACAGCCGACTCGGCCGCTGCTCTGCCTCCACGGGTCGAGGCGGAGTCGGTGACCGGCGAGGCCGAGCTCGCCCGGCTCCAAGGACGCAACGAGGCCGAGCTGTGGGCGGCGGCCGCCAAGGCCTGGGAACGGCTCGGCGAGCCCTACCCGACCACCTATGCCCGCTGGCGCCAGGCCGAGGCGCTGCTGCTCGGCGGCGGCGGCCGCGAGCGGGTCGAGCCATTGCTGCGCGCCACGCACCAGACCGCAAGCGAGCTGGGCGCGGCCCCGCTATGCGCCGAGATCGAGGCACTGGCCCGCCGCGGCCGCCTCAACCTCGTGACCGATCCCGCGACCACCCCTCCGCCCGCACCCCAGCCGCCATCGCCGCTCGACCGACTCGGCCTCACGGCCCGCGAGCAGGAGGTACTCGCGCTGATCGCGCTCGGACGGACCAACCGCCAGATCGCTGAGACGCTGTTCATCAGCCCCAAGACGGCCACCGTGCACGTCTCCAACATCCTCGGCAAGCTCGGCGTGCACGGCCGAGTCGAGGCGGCCACCATCGCCCACCGGCTCGGGATCAAGCCGGGATCCTGACCGCTGGTGTCAACGCCAGCGGCACCCCAGGGAGCGGGCCCTGCGACCATCTCACGGCAGGGGCAGCCGGAAGCCGTCGAAATACCACAACGCACTCGAGTACCACATGACGACGATCAGGGTGACCAGCAGCCCGCCCGCGGCCGGCAGCGCCCAGCCCGGCAGCCGACGGCTCCGCACCAGCAGCACCTTGGCCGCGAACGCACCGTAGAAAAAGCAACCGGCCACCGAGTGCACCGCCACCCGCAGGCCGCCCAGCTGCACGCCGTAGGCAAACATGCAGTGCACGGCAACCGGCAACGACAGCAGGAACAAGCTCACGCCGCCGACGCGATGCAGCACCGGCACCGGCGGCGGCGCGACGCCGGCCCAGGGGAGTCGCCGGTACATCCACAGCGCCAAGGTGAGCTGGACCAGCGCCAGCCCCAGCATCCCGGTCGCCAGCTGCGCCTTGAGGCGGTTGACGGCGACACCGTGCTGGCCGAACAGGCCCATCGCGTAGCTCGGGGTGTGCGTCCGGCCGAAGGTGTACAGCGCCACCGCCACGACCAACGCCAGCCCGCCGGCCACCTGGCGGTGGCCGGCGGGCCGGTGCACGGCGCGGGCCGGCGTCATCCCATCAAGCCCCTCTAGTTTGCGGTTTGCGCCTCAGGCCGGTCTTCCGGGAACCGGCGTTGCATCAGCCATCGGTCCGCTTCCAGAAGTAGTAGTCGGCGGTGTATGGGACCTCGGCCACGGTCCCTGCCGTGGCCGCGTTGCAGTCCGCGGCGGGCGGGGCCAGGCCGCCGGTGGTGGCGATCCGTTGGATGAAGGTCGTGGCCACCAGCCGGTCACCGTCAGGGCCAGCGGCCGTCGAAGCGGACAGCAGCACCCAGGGAATGGCGGTGGCATCGACGGTGACGAAGTCCACGAGCTGGCCCACGGCCCTGCTGCCGTCCATGGCCTGCCAGGTTGGCCCGGCGAAGTGGGTGATGATGAGCTTGCCGTGGTCGTCGTACAGGTTCGCCCGGGGCGCGACGAACCCCCAGACAACACCATTGCACGAGTAGATCTGGACGCCGATCGCGTGGCCGACCAGGAACACCTTGTTGCCGTCGGCAACCTGGATTTTGCTTGGAACTACCGGCGGCGGCGGTCCGGCCTGGGCCACCTGCGTCAGCGTCAACACCGCCGCGGCAGCGACGATCCCCACAAGCAGCAGCCGGTTGAAACCGATGAAACGCTTCATGCGTTTACCTCCGAATGTTTGGTCCAGCCCGAGCGTTTCGCCGGTGCCCGTGGCACTCGAGTACCGGCAGTCGGGGCTTGGCCCGAGGGCGTCCTCGGCCGGTTGCTTGACCGGTTCGCCGGAGAGGCTTGGTCATGTCTGGTGCCGATCGTTCCCGCCCCCGCGCCATGGCCCTTGAGCAGGAAGGAACGACGGCTGGTTAGAGGCTCCGACCGGTCGGTCGTTTCTCTGAGTTCCTCCTTCCGGGTCGCCGTCAGGAGCTGAAGTTCGCGATCGCCGAGGCACAGCCGACGCCCTGGATCCAGACGTTCTGGATCCCGGTGATGTCGGGGGCGATGTCGTCGGCGGAGACGATCATCTGCGCGGTGAAGGACTCGTCGACACCGTCGCCGGCGCGGTAGAAATCGGCGAGGAGCACCACCGTGTTCTCGTCGGTGCTTGCGGTCTTCAGGGGCTCTGTCGCTGCCCCAGTGCACTTGAAGCTCGTGCTTGCCCGCAGTTCGACCGTGTCCCAGCGGACGCCTTGGCCGGTGAGGCAGCCGGCCAGCGGGCCCTGGCCGACGTCGCTGGTGCATCGAAAGCCGCCAGCCGAATGGACAAAGCCCGTCCCGGGGTTGTAGGAGCCGCCGCCCGTGAGCGTGGCGGCACCGGTTGGGAAGCCGCTGATGTCGGTCGCGTTGAAGCCGAAGCCGATGTTGCCGGGCGCCGCCGACGCGGTCGCCGCAAGCAGCAGCACGGCCGCTGCGAGCACCGCCGGCACAAGCGCAATGACCTTCATCTTCATCTTCCAAGCCCTTCGTTCCTGTGACATGGAATCGGTGGCTCACACAAGCCGGAGACGCAGCGCCTGCTGCGCCCGCGAAGCCAGCTGCTGAACATCAAGCACGAGCGTCTGTCCAGACGGACAGGAGAACGCCGACCCAACCGGTCCCAGCGGCGGTTGGGACGGCGGCCCGATCGGCCGTTCCGGTGTGAGCACCCTACGGCGCGGCGGCGGTCCCGGCATCGGACGATGCCCCAATGCCGCATCTCCGGGAAGCCCTATTTCTTGCCCGCGACCCTCCTAGGCTAGAGCGAGGCTGTGGGTTACCAGATGGTTGTCTCGCTCGTGGGCCCAAGAGACCCGCCGGACCGCGAGGCTCGTACGTCCTTGGTAAGCGATGTCGACCTGCTTGGCAGGTTTCAGGGCACTGTTGCATCTGGCGATCGCTGCCCTCGACGTCCTCCACTAGAGCTCTGAACGCCCTCGTCGATGCTCAGATTGATCGCTTTGGGCACTTCTTACAGCCGTCCGGACGGGAAGCGCCTCCACTTTGCTATCCCACGGCGGCGCCTTCGGCCCAGATGCAACGGTGCCCTTCCGGCCCGGTGTCCGGCCACATCTGTTCGGACCACGCCATGCGCACCTGCCCGATCCGGTCGAACACACGCGTAGCTCTCCGTTTCGGGTGCTGAAGGCCACGCCATGGCCCTGGCCCTGGCGGTTCAACCTCACCCAGCGGGTCGAGCTGGTCCGCATGGATGGGTCACCCTCTTTGAATCCACCGTAGCTTGCATTGGTGGTCATTCTCGCGGTCATTCCACAGGCCACAACTGCACCCAACCAGACCGGGCTGAACAGAATCGCCGCCCAACCTGACCTGGCTAGACCCAACTGGACCGTAGAGCACAGAAGATGGGCAGTCATCTCCTAAACAGCTGCCTGAGGTCAATGCCTTGGAGCTCGAGGAACCCACGCCTGGGACCGGACCATCCTTGGTCGTTGGCGGTCTCGACCTAGGCACCGGGAGGTCGTAGGGTCTGAGGCGCACTCGAGGCCACAGCAGAGTGGTCCGCCAGCGGAGGGGGTCGTGGTGTTTGTTCAGGTGATTCAGGGACAGGTGACCGACGCCGGGAAGGTCCGGGCAGCGTTCGACCGGTGGGCCCGGGAGCTCGCCCCCGGGGCCACCGGCTGGCTGGGCTCGACCGCGGGGGTAACCGAGGATGGCCGCTTCATCGCGCTGGCCCGCTTTGAGTCCGAGCAGGCCGCCCGGCGTAACAGCGACCGACCCGAACAGGACCGATGGTGGGCCGAGACCTCCAAGTTGTTCACCGGGGAGGCCAGCTTCAAGGACAGCAGCGACGTCACCGTGGACGTGACCGGCGACCCGGATGCGGCGGGCTTTGTCCAGGTCATGCAGGGCCGGGGCAGCGACCCGGAGCGGGCGCGGGAGCTCATGAGTCAGGACTCCTCGGCGTGGGCTGCCTTCCGTCCCGACGTCGTCGGCAGTGTGGCGGTGGGTCATGAGGGTGGGGCCTACACCATGGCGATGTATTTCACCTCTGAGGCGGAGGCCCGCGAAGGCGAGCGCAAGGAGCCGCCGCCGGAGCTGAAGGCCCAGATGGAGGAGATGCAGCAGCTGAGCACCGGCGAGCCGGAGTTCTTCGACCTCAAGCAACCCTGGCTGTACGCCTCACGCTGAGGGGGCTCGTCCGGCCTGGGGCTGGCATCTCTTGTTGGGCTTGGGCGGCGGGCAGGAGAACGCCTAACTTTGCCCCTGACGGTCGGTAGTGACCTGGGGAAACGCCGCTCCGCACAGCGGTGGGCCGCCACTTTCTCGCACGGAGGTGTTCTCCTCTGCGGCGAGTCGTCAGGCCGGGTCCAGACGCAGGGTCGCGTCGACCGACGGTCCTCCAAGCAGCGGCCGTACGAAGGGGCTGCCTGCGTACTTGGTCGCATAGGCGCGGGTGACCTCAGCGATCGTGTCGGCATCGGTGACCGGCTCGGCGTGCACCAGATGCCGATGGTCGGCGTCGCGTACCTCGCCGTCGGGATTGGCGCGCAGCCGTCGATACCAGCCGCCCTTGGGGCCGCGCACCGACCGCACGTAGATGTGGTCGCCGACCTGCACGACCCAGATCGGCACGGACCTGGTGGAGCCGTCGGGGCGTCTAAAGCCGATGCGGATCTCCTCCACGTCCGCGAGATGGTGCAACGCGTCAGCCGTCATCGTGCCTCCTGCCGCGGTATCGATCGACTTGATGAGGCAATCACCTTTCCAACCAGCGATCAGGCCGGTCGGGTGCGGTTGGCACGTAGGCTTGGAAGGTGGCCGGTGCTGGCGGCATGAGGCATGGCATCCAGGTAGAGGGACACTTCAGCCTCGAGGGCTCGTCTGATGCTGCTGGGGCGACGGAACCCGTGGCCCTCGCCTTGGAAGGTGAGATAGCGATGTGGGATGCCGGTGCTCATGAGCGCCTTGGCCATGAGCTGGGTCTGGGTCGGTGGAACGACGGTGTCGTCCAGCCCCTGTAAGAGCAGCACGGGGCTGGTGATCCGGTGGGCGCTGTGCACCGGTGAGCGGGCCCGGTAGGTGGCGACCGCCTGGGGGTAGGGGCCGACGAGCCGGTCGAGCTCGTGGGCCTGGAACTTGGGCGCCTGCTGGCGGAAGGTCTCAAGGTCGGCGATCCCGTAGGCACTGGTGCCGGCGGCGAACAGGTCATGGAAGGCGAGCGCGCACAGGGCGGTGAAGCCACCGGCGCTCGCCCCGCTGATCACCAGCAGCCGCCCATC
>Ga0184638_1000371_pt1 | contig 12403 bp, 10 predicted proteins | sample PLM31_50_b2_FD_133141 | JGI IMG/M metagenome (GOLD analysis project Ga0184638, IMG submission 133141) | Groundwater sediment microbial communities from an aquifer in East River, Colorado, USA - PLM3-1_50_b2 | ecosystem: Environmental > Terrestrial > Soil > Riparian zone | place: USA: East River... | reverse complement strand
GGCTCGACGTCCATGGCCAGCGTGTGCGCCTCGACGCTCTCGCTGATGGACGCGGGCGTGCCGATCAAGGCGCCGGTGGCCGGCATCGCGATGGGATTGATCGCCGAGTTCGATCGTTACGTCACGCTTACCGACATCCTGGGGGCGGAGGACGCGCTGGGCGACATGGACTTCAAGGTTGCGGGGACCAGGGACTGGGTCACCGCGATCCAGCTCGACATGAAGGTCACCGGTCTGCCCGCCGAGGCCCTGACCCAGGCCCTCAAGCAGGCCCGTGAGGCTCGCCTGTTCATCCTGGACACGATGCTCCGCACGATCTCCGAGCCCCGGAGCGAGGTGAACGCCAAGGCGCCGCGGATCCTCACCGTCCAGATCCCGGTCGACAAGATCGGCGAGGTCATCGGGCCCAAGGGCAAGCGGATCAACGAGATCATCGCGGTGACCGGAGCCGATATCGACATCCAGGATGACGGCACCGTGTTCATCGGCTCCCGGGAAGGGGCCGGGGCGGACCAGGCGGCGAAGATGATCGACGAGATCGTCAACCCCAGGCCGCTCTCGGTCGGGGAGCGGTTCACGGGCAAGGTTGTGAAGACGACCACGTTCGGCGCCTTCGTCAACCTCGTGCCCGGCAGAGACGGGCTGGTGCACATCTCCAAGCTGGGAAAGGGCAAGCGCCTGTCCTCGGTCGAGGAGGCGGTCAAGGAGGGCGACACCCTGGAGGTCGAGATCCAGGAGATCGACCAGATGGGCAAGGTCAGCCTGAAGCCGGTCGGCGAGGAGTGGGCGATCCCCGAGGGCATGGAAGTGGAGGAGCAGCCCCGCCGTGAGCGACGGGACGGTGACTCGAGGGGCGGTCGCGGTCGCGACCGCGACCGGCGGCCCAGGGACCGCGAGCGCCGGGACCGGCCCTCGCACTAGGCTCTCGCCCATGCCCATCCGCCGGACCGAATTCGAGTCGGGCCTGCGAGTCGTGACGGAACGCATGCCCGGCGTGCGGTCGGTGGCCCTGGGGTTCTGGGTGCTGGCGGGATCGCGGGACGAGCCGCCGCCCATCAGCGGCTCGTCCCATTTCCTCGAGCATCTGCTGTTCAAGGGGACGAAGGCCCGAACCGCGCGCGATATCGCCGAGGCCTTCGACGCGGTGGGCGGGGACGTGAACGCGTTCACCGCCAAGGAGTACACATGTTTCTATTCCCGGGTCCGGGACCGCGACCTGCCCATGGCGGCGGAGCACCTCTCCGACATGCTCCAGAACTCGGTGATCCACACGTCGGACTTCGAGGCCGAGCGCCAGGTGATCCTGGAAGAGATCCACATGCACGAGGACACCCCCGACGACCTCATCCACGATCTGCTGAACCAGACCCTTTGGCCCGACCACCCCCTCGGCCGGCCCATCCTGGGGACCGTGGAGAGCATCACCGCCGCAACCCGGGACCAGGTGCGGCGGTTCTACAAGCGCCACTACCTGCCCGGCAGCCTGGTGGTCGTGGCCGCGGGAAATATGGAGCACGATTTGCTCCTCGAGCTGCTCGGCGTGGGCATGCCGACCGGCCCCGTCCGCTTGGAGGGCCCGAGCTCGTGGAACCGGCGTCTGGCCGGCAACCCTCCCGCCCCCTCCGGGCAGACCCTGGTGAAACGGCGGAAGACCGAGCAGGCCCACATTTGCCTGGGGACCAACGGACTGGCCCGCAACGACCCGGAGCGCTTCGCTTTCGGCATCGTGAACGCGGCGATCGGAGGAGGGATGTCCTCGCGGCTGTTCCAGGAGATCCGGGAGAAGCGGGGCCTGGCGTACTCGGTGTACAGCTACCATTCGCAGTACGCGGAGGCTGGCCTGTTCGCCGCGTACGCGGGAACGACCCCCGCCCGGGCCAAGGAGGTGCTCGACCTCGTTCGCGAGCAGCTGGCCGACGTGGCCGACGGCGCGCTCTCCGAGGAGGAGTTCGAGCGGGCCAAGGGCCACATGAAGGGATCGCTCGTCCTGTCGCTGGAGGACCCGAGCGGCCGGATGTCACGCCTGGGCAAATCCGAGATCTCGCATGGCGAGATCCTGACCGTGAACCAGATCCTCCAACGGATCGAGAGCGTGAGCCTCGACGACGCTCGCCGGGTGGCCAAGCGGGTCCTGTCCCAGCCGCTTGCCCTGGCGATGCTCGGTCCGTTCAAGGGCGGAAAGGACCCCTCCGCGTGATTCGGGTCGGTGTGGTCGGCGCTGCGGGACGGATGGGGCAGATGGTGTGCCGAACCGTGGCCGGCGAGCCCGACCTCGCGCTGGTCGCGGCGATTGACCGGTCCAAGGTCGGTCAGTCGATCGGGTCGCAGATCGGCCATCCCAAGCTGGACGTCCCGATCTCCGACGAGCTGGATCGCCTACTCGAGGCGGAGGTGGAGGTGGCCGTGGACTTCACGCACCCCGAGGTCGTGATGGACGACATCCGGTGGTGCATCGAGCACGGCATCCACCTGGTCGTGGGCACCACCGGTTTGGAGGAGGACGAGCTGGATGAGATCCGCAAGCTGATCGAGGACGAGGGCGGTGAGCCGAACGTGATCGTCGCCCCGAACTTCGCCCTCGGCGCGGTGCTGATGCAGCGGTTCGCCGCCGTGGCGGCCAGATTCTTTCCGGCCGCGGAGATCATCGAGCTCCATCACGAGGGCAAGGCCGATGCCCCCTCGGGCACCGCGCTCTCCACCGCGAGGCGATTGGTCGAAGAGCGGGGTGGCGTGTATCGAGGTCCCTCGACGGAATCGATCGAGGGCGTTCGGGGGGGCGAGGTGGACGGCGTGCGGGTCCACTCGGTCCGACTCCCCGGCCTGGTAGCCCACCAGGAGGTCATCCTGGGTGGGCAGGGCCAGACCTTGACCATCCGCCACGACTCCACTGACCGGAGCTCCTTCATGCCCGGGGTGCTGATGGCCATCCGGGCCGTGTCCACCCGGCCGGGCCTGACCGTCGGCTTGGAGCCGCTGCTCGACCTCCCGGAGCAGTGACCCGGCGCCTGGCCGCCGTCTTCGCTCACCCCGACGACGACACGTACGGCGTGGGGGGAACCGTCGGGCTGCATGCCGATGCCGGGATCGAGGTCACGGCGATCCTGGCCACCAGCGGGGACGCGGGACGGATCCTCGACCCCAGCCTGGCAACGCCGCAGAACCTGGGGTCGGTCCGGGAAGGCGAGGACCGGGCCGCCTGGGGCGAGCTCGGCGTGAAGCCGGCGATGCATTTCCTCCGCCATCCCGATGGTGGCCTCCGGGGGGTTCCCCGTGACGAGCTGGCCGGCCGCATCGCCGAGCTCCTCGCGTCGGCCCATCCCGAAGTCGTGGTGACGTTCGGCCCCGATGGGGTCACCGGACACGAGGACCACATCGCGGTCGGCGAGGCCGCGACGGCCGGGTTCCATCAGGCCAGGGAGCGGTCGCCGGAGGACGGCTTGGCTCGGCTGTTCTATGTGGCGATCCCGCAATCGCGACTGGACCGGTTGAACGCGCTCCTGCGTGAGCGAGGGATCGAGCCGCTCGATCCGACCCAGCCGTTCGTGCCGCGCGGGGTCCCCGACGAGTCCATCGCCGTGATGGTGGACTGCTCGCCCGTCTACCAGCGCAAGCTGGAGGCCCTTCGTCAACACAGGACGCAGGGAGAGCTGGAGGACGTCCCATACGAGCTGTGGCCCGACGTGCTCGACCGGGAGGCATTCGTCTTGGCGTGGCCCGAGCGAGCGAGGGGAGAGCCGGTCCTGTCCGACGTGTTCGAGGGGCTCCCGGGCGCGTAAGCTCGGGGGACCGTGGACGTCGAGATCCGGACCATCGCGCCCGAGGAATTCTCCGCCTACATCGACGCGCTCACCGCGGGTTTCGGTGGCCACGCCCGGCCCGAGGACATCGAGCGTGAACGGACGGTGGCCGAGATCGACCGGTGCCTCGCCGCCCTCGACGGCCCGGAGATCGTCGGCGGCGCGTCCGCGGCCTCGTTCACCCTGACGGTACCGGGCGGTTCGGTTCGTGCCGCGGGTGTGACCGGAGTGGCGGTGAAGCCGACCCACCGACGGCAGGGCATCAACTCGGCGCTCATGAGGCGGCAGCTCGACGACGTACGGGCGAACGGTGAGCCGCTCGCCATCCTGTATGCCTCCGAGGGCGGCATCTACGGTCGATTCGGCTACGGGCTCGCCTCGTTCCGCTGCTCGATGGACGTCGAGCGGGAGCGAACGGCCTTCGTCAGCGGCTACCGTTCCACGGGCCGGACCCGGCTGCTCGATCGGGAGGATGCGCTGGCGGCCATGCGACAGCTCTACGACCGGGTTCGGCGGGACCGGCCCGGTGGGATCGAGCTCGATCCCACGTGGTTCGCGTACCGGTTCGCCGAGACCGACTGGGGCGAGGATCGGAAGTGGTTCTACGCGGTGCACGAGGGCGACGGCCTTGACGCGTACGCCGTCTACCGCATCGAACACGGCAAGTACGGCGATCACCGCAACGGTCTCGCCGTGGAGGAGGTCCAGGCGTCCTCGCCTCAGGCCCACGCCGATATGTGGCGCTACCTGTTCGACGTCGATCTCATCGAACGGATCACCGCGTGGAACCGACCGGTCGACGACCCGCTGCTCCACGTGCTCCAGGAACCCGACCGGCTCCGGCTCCGCATCAAGGACGCGCTGTGGGTGCGGCCGGTGGACGTTCCCAAGTCGCTCGAGGCACGGCGATATGCGGCCGAGGGCCGGGTCACGATCGAGATCCGGGATCTGTTCTGCCCGTGGAACGAGGGCCGCCACACGGTGGAGGGCGGGCCCGATGGCGCATCATGTGTCACCACGCATGCCGAACCCGATCTCGTGATGAGTGTGAACGAGCTCGGGGCCGCGTACCTGGGCGGTGTGAGCTTCCGGCAGCTGCATCGAGCCGGACGGGTTCGGGAGGAGCGGCCGGGGGCGCTGGCCAGGGCCGACGCGATGTTCGGCTGGGACCCCGCGCCGTGGTGCCCGTTCGTGTTCTGAGCGCCGCGGCTCGCCCTGGTCAGCCTGTGAACCCCAAAACGATCAACCACACGCCCAGGGCGCCGAGCGCCAGGGCCAACACGTCACCCAGGACCCTGAGTGCGCGTTCGCTCACCCGGCGCGCGCCGGTTCCGAGAAGCACCATGCCGGAATCCATCAGCGACACACCGGCCAGCAGCGCCGCCACCGTGAGGAACGCAAGCCCACGTCCCCCGTCGTGCGCCGCGTCCGCCACCACCGCAGTCCCCGTGGTGGCCAGGAACACATAGGCCCCGGGGTTCAGGAGGACGGCGACGATCCCTCGAACCGCGGGGTGGAGTCCACCGGGCGCCGCGTCGACTTGCCGCCGCCGCCGGTTCTCGCGGAGCGCGTCGATGGCCAGGAACACGAGGAAACCGCCGCCGACGACGCGCACGATCGAAAGGAACATCGGACCGGGGTCGATCGAGGAGAGGCCCGCCGCCAACACCACGAGCATGAAACAGAATGTGGCGTTGGCTCCCGCCATCGCCCGCAGGCCTCGGGACGCGCCGCCCCGGGCGGCCTCGGAGAACAGCAGGAGCTGCACCGGGCCGGGCGACGCACCCAGCGCGACGCCCAGCCCGAACGCGGCCACGGGGTGCGTGAGATCGGAAGCCACGTCAGGAGAGCCGAAGCTCCTCGACCCGGATCCTTCCGCCATCATCGGTCAGGAGGACTCCCTCGCATTCGCCCAGCGGATGGATCTCCCGGCTGGTCAGTCCTCGGACCGCCTTCTCGATGAGGGGCGTGTGCCCGACGGCCAGGCCACGTCCTGCCTCCGGGATCGCAGCAATGACCGCATGGAGCACCTCTCCGAGCTGCTCCGGAGAGTTGTCGGTCCCGTCACCGCCCAACCCGGGGACGACGGCGTGCTCCGGTAACTGTTGGCCGGTGGCCCGTAAGAACCATGCAGCGGTCTCGGCGGCCCGTTTGGCCGGCGAGACGAACACGACGTCGTAGCCTCCGGTCAGCGCTCGACCGACGTCCTCGGCCTGGACCCGCCCCTCGGGCGAGAGCGCGTCCGCGTCCGGATCGCGGCGAGCGTGCCGTCGGATCTCGAGCGTCTTCAACGGTGAACCTTCCTCGTGGGCTTCCCGTATGATGCCCGACCGCATGAAGACTACCCATCGTGGCTTGCTCCTCCTGACGATCATGATGGCCACGACACTCGCGACGTCGTGCACCAGGAGCACCGCCACGGAGCCCCGCGCGAGCGGGACGAACGGGAACGGAACCGGAACTGGAAACGGTAGCGACACGGTCACTCCGGAAGCGACGGCAACCGGTCCGCCCGGGACGGCGGTCTATCGGTATGCGAACCCCGGGTTGGTGGCCACGATGCGTCTGAAGGGCGACTCGGGCACGTACACGATCGAGAACGACACCGGGGCCGAGCTGCCGCCGCCGGGGTTCTACATCCTCGACGCCAGCACCGGCGATCGCGTGATTGGCGAGGTGAAGGACCCGACGGCGATCCCGATCGGCGAGACCAGGACGTTCAGCGTCTCGTTCTCGGGGCCGGGGATCAAGGACATCGGCCTCGTGATCCTGGTGATCGGCCACGACAATTACGGCGCGTTCGCCCGACAATAGAACCTGTCTGGCGTGGTCTATCGGCGGCTCGTGGGCTCGGATTCGCCCCCCACCACCCGGGCAAGGACGAAGACGAGATCCGAGAGGCGATTCAGATAGTGAAGCACCTGATCGTTGACCTCGGCTCCTGAGTCGCGGAGCTCGACGACACGGCGCTCGGCGCGGCGGATGACACTCCGGGCCACGTCGAACGACGCCGAGACCGGATTCGCGCCGGGCACGATGAACGCGTTCGGCAGGGGATGCTCCGCCACCAGCTCGTCGATCCGGGATTCCAGGCGCCACACCATTTCGGCCGTGACGAGCGATACGCCGGGCTGGAGCTTGGTCCGTTCCTTCGGATTGGTCGCCAGGTCCGCCCCGACCACGAACAGCTCGCGCTGGAGTCCCAGGATCTGCTCGTCCAATCCAGGGTCGTCGCAAAGCGCTCGGGCCAGGCCGAGCACTGCGACCGCCTCGTCGGTCGTGCCGTACGCCTCGGTCGCCGGGTCTGCTTTGGAGACTCGGCCGCCGTAGAGCCTGCCGGTCGTGCCGTCGTCACCCCGTTTCGTGTAGATCTTGGGCACGCGGCTAGGATAGCCCGAGGTTCGGGCGCCACAGGTTGCACTTGGTGCCGACGCCGGGCCGAACGGACAACGACACGTCATGCGAGCAACGCGCAGCCCAGGTGGCCCACGAACGTCACGCACGACAAGGAGAACCTGTGGAACCCGTTTGGTTGCCTGGCTCGACAGCCCGCCGAGCCACCTTGTGGTCAAGGGCCTCCAGATGCACCTACCCTTCCGGAGCAAGTGGAGCCTCGGCGAGTGCACTGGGTTTCCCCCCCCACGGGGGACTGATGTGCAACATGTGACTCTTGTGGCTCTTGTGCGGCAGGTGGCACGGTGATACGCTCCGGCCTCAATCGTGAGGACGGGTGGCCGGCGCAAGCCAGGGCGCCTGAGCGGGGCCCGACCGCCCGGCCCACGTCTGCGCGGCCTCCTCGGGGCGCCGCCCGCCGCCGCACCCGGCAGCAAAGGAGGAGGCATGGCCGGTAGGTTCGGGGCGGTCGTCACCGCCATGGTCACCCCGTTTCGGGACGACCACTCGCTCGATCTCGAAGGCGCGCGTAGGCTCGCCGACCACCTGTTCGAACACGGCTCGGACAGCCTCGTGGTTGCCGGGTCGACCGGCGAGTCCCCCACGCTCAGCCACAAGGAGAAGCTCGAGCTGTTCGGTGCGGTCATCCAGGCCGCGCAGGGCAGGGGAAAGGTCGTGTGCGGAACGGGGACCTATAGCACGGCGGAGACCCTCGAGCTCTCGCGGGAGGCGGAGAAGCTCGGAGCCGACGGCCTCCTGTTGGTGACTCCGTACTACAACAAGCCGCCGCAGCGAGGGCTGGTGGCCCACTACACGCGCATCGCCTCCGCCGTGTCGATCCCGATCGTCGCGTACAACATCCCCGGCCGGACCGGCGTGCGGATCGAGCACGAGACCCTGCTCGAGCTGGCCAACGTCCCGAACATCATCGGGGTCAAGGACTCGACCGGCGACTTCCAGTCCATCTCCCGGCTGATCACCGAGGAGCCCCCCGCATTCGAGGTCTATTCGGGCGATGACTGGGCCACCTTCGGTTACATGTGCCTCGGAGCGGTGGGGGTGGTGTCGGTGGCCTCCCACCTGGTGGGTGACCGGATCCGCCAGCTGACGGACCTCGTCGCGGGGGGCGACATCCCGGCGGCCCGAAAGATCCACGAGGAGCTCTCGCCGCTGTTCAACACCCTGTTCATCACCACCAACCCCATCCCGGTGAAGACCGCGCTTGGGATCCTCGGCCTTCCGGCCGGCCCGCCCCGGCTGCCGCTCGTCCCGGCGACCAAGCAGGAGCGGGCGAGGATCGAGAAGGCGCTGGTGGATGCCAGGCTCCTCTAGCGGGCCGGGGCGCCAGCCGGCTCGGGTCGCATTCCTCGGCGGCGTCGGTGAGGTCGGCCGCAACATGGCCTGCATCGAGCTGGATGACCGGCTCCTCATCCTCGACGCGGGCCTGTCGTTCCCTCACGCCGAGATGCCTGGGATCGATCTCGTCTTGCCGGACTTCGAGTACATCCGGGAGAACCTTGATCGGGTCGAGGCCGTGATGCTGACCCACGGGCACGAGGACCACATCGGCTCCGTGCCGTACCTGCTGCGCGAGTTCGAGCGGGTGATGCCGATCTACGGGACCGCGTTCACCCTCGCGCTGTTGGAGGGAAAGCTCGAGGAGCACCAGGTCAGGGACAGGGCCGACCTCCAGACCGTGGTGCCGGGCGGAGCGGCCAGCGTGGGGCCGTTCTCCATGCGGTTCATGCGGGTGACGCATTCCATCCCGGAAGGCGTGGCCGTGGCCATCGACACCCCGTTCGGAACCATCCTGCATACGGGGGACTTCAAGATCGACCAAACGCCGCTCGACGGGCGGCCCACCGACCTGCACCGCCTGGCCGGGGAGGCCGGGCGGGACGGCGGCGTTCACCTCATGCTGTCCGACTCGACGAACGCCGAGGAGGCCGGGTACACCTCGAGCGAGCGGACGGTCGGCCCGGTGCTGCAGGACATCATCGCCCGTGCTCCCAAGCTCGTTGTGGTGGCCTGCTTCTCGAGCCACATCCACCGCATCCAGCAGGTGGCGAACGCCGCTCGAGCCAACGAGCGGGTGGTGGCGGTCCTGGGTCGCTCGATGCACCAGAGCGTCGACGCCGCTCGCCGGCTGGGGCTGCTCCATGTGCCGGAGGAGGACATCGTCCTGATCGAGGACCTCGACAGGCTGGACAGATCACGGGTCGTGGTGGTGTGCACGGGCAGCCAGGGCGAGCCCTACTCGGCGCTGTCGCTGATGGCAGCCCGGGAGCACAAGTTCGTGGACCTTCGCCAGGGCGACACCGTGGTCCTGTCCTCCTCGCTCATCCCGGGGAACGAGCCGGCCATCCATCGAGTCATCGACGGCCTGTACCGCACGGGGGCCGACGTGTACCACGAGCCGGCGGCCCCTGTGCACGCGTCTGGGCACGCCGCCCAGGAGGAACTCCGGCTGATGCTGTCGCTCGTCCAGCCCCGGTGGTTCATCCCGGTCCACGGGGAACGACGGCACCTGGCCCATCACGCCAAGCTGGCCGCGGAGGTGGGCATTCCTCCCGATCACGTGTTGATCTGCGAGGACGGGGATGTGGTGGAGGTGGGGGAGCGGGTCCGGATCGCCGGAAGGATCCCGGCAGGGATGACCTTCGTGGATGGGCTGGGGATCGGCGACGTGGGCGAGGTCGTGCTCCGGGATCGGCGGAAGCTCTCGGCTGATGGTGTGGTGGTCGTGGTGGTCACGATCGACGCGCACCAGGGCGAGATCGTGGCCGGCCCGGACATCGTGAACCGGGGGTTCGTGTTCATCGAGACCTCCGGCGACATCCTTGAAGAGGCCAGGAATCGCGTCATGCTTTCCTTGAAAGAGAGCGCTCAGGCGCGCGTCGTCGACCGGAGCGCGATCGAACAGAACATCCGAAGGACGCTGGGCAAGTACTTCTACGAGGTCACCCAGCGAAAGCCGGTGATCCTGCCGGTGATCATGGAGGTCTGATGCCCGCGAAGTCCAACCGGAGGGCCCCGGCGCGCCGCCGGCCCTCGGCCCGCGACAAGCCTGCCCGCCCGAAGGTCCGCCAGCATCTCGCTCCCTGGGCTCGCGACGCGCTGGGGATCGGCCTGATGGTGTTCGCCCTGATCTCGATCCTGGGGCTGTGGTTTCATGCGGCCGGGTTCGTCGGCCGGGGCATCGAGCTCGTGCTGGAAGCCCTGGTGGGGCAGGCCGCGGTACTGTTCCCGCCAATCGCGCTGTACTGGGGGGTCCTGCTCCTTCGGGGCACGGCCGAGGACGTGCGGGCCCGGATGTTCATCGGATTCGTGTTCATGTCCGTGGGCCTGCTCGCGCTGTGGTCTCTCACGCACGGCAATCCCGCGCCGTTCTCGGGCACGGCGAGTGCCCGAGACGCCGCCGGGTTCGTCGGCGCGGTGACGGCGTGGCCCATATCCCGCGGAGTGTCGCGCCTCGGCGCCGGCATCATCTGGGCCGGCGTCTCGGTGCTCGGGGTGCTGATCTTCACCGGCACGCCGCTGTCCGCAGCGTGGGCCCGCGTCCGCGAGCTGTCGGCTGCGGCCGCCGTCGACGAGGAGGCAGAGCCGGGTCGGGCCAGGCGAACCAAGCGTGATCGCCGGGACCGTACCGAGGAGGACGTCCCGGTCGTGGTGGACCTCCGCGATCAGGAGGCCGAACCGGAGCCCGCGTCACCACCGTCCGGCACGGAATCCGACACCGCCTTCGTCCCCACGTCGGCGCCGAAGGGCGGGGCGTACAAGCTACCTCCGATCGGCCTGCTCCGAACGGCCCCCGCGTCGGCCGGATCCAACCGGGACGAGGAGCAGACCACGGCGGCCCTGGAGCGCACGTTCCGCACGTTCGGTGTGGCCGCCCGCGTGCCCAAGGCCCACCGCGGCCCGACCGTCACCTTGTTCGAGGTCGAGGTGGAGGCCGGCGCCAAGGTGAACAAGGTGCTGTCGCTGGCCGACGACATCGCCTACGCACTCGCCACGCCCGACGTCCGGATCATCGCGCCGATCCCCGGCAAGTCCGCCATCGGCGTCGAGGTGCCGAACAGGGTGCGCGACTTCGTGATGCTCGGGGACGTCCTTCGGGCCAGGGCGGCCAAGGAGGACCGGCACCCGCTGGCGGTGGCGCTGGGGAAGGACGTCCACGGCCGGGCTCAGATGGTGAACCTGACCAAGATGCCCCACCTGCTGATCGCGGGGGCCACCGGCGCGGGGAAGTCCTCCCTCATCAACTGCTTCATCACGTCCATCCTGATGCGAACGACGCCCGACCAGGTGAAGCTGGTGCTCGTCGATCCCAAGCGGGTCGAGCTGGCGCACTTCGCCGACCTGCCGCATCTCCTGTCGCCGGTGATCGTGCATCCCAAGCGAGCCGCCGAGGCCCTGGGGTGGGTGGTCCGGGAGATGGAGGAGCGGTACGAGGCCCTGGCCATGGTGGGCGTCCGCGACGTCGACGGATACCGCGAGGGCCTGGCATCGGGCACGCTCCGGATCCCTCCCGGCCAGGAGGAGAAGTTCGCCGACCTCCCGTACATCGTGGTCGTGATCGACGAGCTGGCCGATCTGATGCTGGTGTCACCGCGCGACGTGGAGGACACGATCGTCCGCATCGCCCAGATGGCCAGGGCCGTCGGCATCCACCTTGTCGTGGCCACGCAACGGCCGTCGGTGGACGTCGTCACCGGCCTGATCAAGGCGAACATCCCGTCCAGGATCGCGCTGATGACGTCCTCACAAGCGGATTCGCGGGTCATCCTGGACATGAACGGCGCGGAGAAGCTCGTCGGGCACGGCGACATGCTGTTCGCGCCATCCAGTGCGTCGAAGCCTACGCGCCTGCAGGCCGCGTGGGTCACGGAGAAAGAGGTCACGTCGGTGTGCGAGTGGATCCGAGCCCAGCGCGAGCCCGAGTACGCGGCCAGCGTCGAGGCCCTTGGGCGGCCGCCGATGGAAGGCGAGGACGGCCTTGGCGCCGGCGACGAGCTCCTGGGACAGGCCGCGGAGCTCGTGATCCGGTCGCAGCTCGGCTCGACGTCCATGCTCCAGCGGAAGCTCAAGGTGGGGTTCGCCCGAGCCGGCCGGCTGATGGACCTGATGGAGGAGCGGGGGATCGTGGGCCCCTCGCAGGGCTCGCGGGCTCGCGACGTCCTGGTCACGTGGGAAGAGTGGGAGGAGTCCCGCTC
>Ga0184638_1000366_pt1 | contig 12479 bp, 9 predicted proteins | sample PLM31_50_b2_FD_133141 | JGI IMG/M metagenome (GOLD analysis project Ga0184638, IMG submission 133141) | Groundwater sediment microbial communities from an aquifer in East River, Colorado, USA - PLM3-1_50_b2 | ecosystem: Environmental > Terrestrial > Soil > Riparian zone | place: USA: East River... | reverse complement strand
GTGTGCTCAGGTGTTTTCGAGACCGCCGCCCTCGGCCAGCCTAGGCGACCCTACCGCGACCGATTCTACTAAGCGGTCGCCGGGCGTCTGTTGGGTCCCTCCGAAGAGGACAACCTCCCCCCTGGCCAGGTCATACGGTGCCCAATCCCCCAGAAGCGCCGTACAGCACGTAGACGGCGCCGGCGTTCGTCTTGCCCATCGTGTCCTCGCCGTCCGTACCGATGGCCAGGTCGTCAAACCCATTGCCATTGAAGTTCCCCGCGGTCAGGGCTATCCCGAACCGATCGCCGGTTTGGTTGCCGTCTCCTACGGTGAGGTCAGACCGGTCCTGGTGGAAGTACTCAACGGCCGATCCGCGCGAGGCGCTCAGCCCTCCCGTGCCTCCGTACAGGATGTGGATCCGCCCGTATCGCCACCCTCGCCCCACGCCCCAACGGCGAGGTCGGCGAAGTCGTCTCCGTCGAAGTCACCGGCCGCCACCGACGCTACCGCAGCCGATTGTAGCGAACGCCCTCGGCGACCAGGTAGTTCGGAACGGCGACCCTACCGCGGCCTAGTTTACCGTCGAGCCATTGCCGCGCCGAGGCTCTATGTTCGTCGAAGACCGCTCGGGCCACCCTGTACAGTTCTTGCGACGTAATGGAGGCCCTAGAGCCGCTTGGTCACCCCCTGAGACTTGGTTTCCCGTCTCCGGCTGAACGGGCCCGAAGGACCGTTCGTGGCTAGCGGCGGCGAACTCTTTAGGATCTAGCCGTGGACGAAGAGTTGGAGCGGTTGAAACCCCTGCTTGACGCCGTGGCCGGCAAGGACGAACTGGATCTGATCGCGTCCCTCCTGGCCGCCGAAGACGACCTGCAGTGGCTCACGGAGCGGCTGGCGGATGCGCTTCGAGATTGAGGCGAACCCCACCGGTGGCCTGAGGATCATCCATGAGATCCCCGATGTCGGCCCGATTTGCCAGATCGAGGGGCGGAATGGGGTTGGCAAGTCCATGGCCCTCCGAATCCTGGAACTGTGCACGGGAACGCAGCCTTACGCCGCGGCCGACGCGGACTCTTGGGCAAGCCTCAGGCGGCAGCTGGGGGCAGTCGTTGTTGTTCGCGCGCTGAATCTGGCTGAGGGCCAGTCCGTCGAGTGGCGTCTCAATCCTGCCGTCTGGCCCGAACGGCCGAAGGCTGTCTCAGGGTGGCTTGGCACGGCGACGATTGACGGTCGGACGTCGACCCTCGAAGAGGCGCAAGGCTTGATCAGGGTCATTCACCATAGCGGTGAGCTGACGCTCGAAGGCACGATTCGAGCGCGAATCACCCGCGACCGCAGCGCCGTCCGGGCAGTGCTCGACCGGTTCACTCAGCGAGAGCGCAGGATCGGCGAGCAGTTGGACCTGCTGCGGCGAGATCTCGAGCGGGCCGACTTCGACCAGGTTCGAACCCTCCAGTCCGCGGTGGATGTCGCGCGGGAACAAGCAGCGGAAGCGGTGCGGGTTGTCGAGCTGGTGCGTGGGCAGCATGGGTCACTGGAGCGGGCTCTGGTCCTTCGGGAGCAACAGGCTCGAGTTGCAGGCGATGTACCAAAACTGGAAGAGCGCGAGCGCGAGTTGAACAAGCAGGTCGACGTTGCGCGGGAGCGAGTGCGCGACGTTGAGGCGAAGTATGAGGAGATGCGGACGCGACGGCGGCGAGACGAAGCGATCATCCAAGAGATCGAGAAGGTCGAGTCGCTGTTGAAGGGCCGGACGAAGCGCGCCGAGAACGCCCGCGTCCGCGCGGTGGACCTCGCGGCTCAGTCTCGCCTTCCTGCCGAGAGCAACGACGTCGCGCAAGCGCTGGCCGCGGTCCGTAAGGAGCGCGACGAGGTCGTCCGCGCGCGGGACTTGGTGGATGCGACGCCCCGCGTGCGGCAACTCGTTGAAGAGGTGGCTGCCCGCTTGACGACTCAGCGGGCGCAGGCACTTGATGATCAAGTCATCGCGCGCCTTGACGACACTGCTGTTTCTGTCCGTGGGCTTCGGGAAGGAGTCGAGAGGCGCCGGTTGGAATTCAAGGACTACCAGCCGGAACCGCCAGCTGCAGCGCTTGAGGCGCGGATCAAGACTCTGACCCAGCGTGCGAGTCTGCTTTCGACGCTGGAGGAGGCGCTGGAGAAGGCTCGCTCTGCGCAGCAACTGGTGGAACAGGCGCAGAGTCAACTCACAAGCTTGACGAGCCAGTTGCCCGCTGACGAGGCGACGGAGTACCGGCAAATCGACGAGCAGCTGGACAAGGTGCGAAATGAGCACCTCAACCTGGTGGAGCAGCGGGCGCTGATCCGCGGCCAGATCACTGAGATAGTCGGGGGGGGCAGGGAAGAAGGGGCGCGTGAACTCGCGGACCTCCTCGGAGCACTTGGGTGCGCAGCTGGAGAGTTGGAGTCCGTCTTGGCGGACCGGGCTCGTGAGCTAACCGACCGGCTTCGCGAGCAAGCAGTCGCCTCCGCCGCCCTGACCGATGCTCAGAGACAGGTCCGCCTCGCCAGGGCAGAGTTTGATCAGGCCGTCGCAATTTTGGAGTCGGGCGACGAGTACGGATGGCTACGAAGTGAAGGCGTCACCCTTCCCAGCTCCACACTCGCCGATGACGAAAATGGACGTCGGCTGAAAAGGTTGAAGACGGTGGTGCAGAGTCTTGAGGAACGCTTCGACTCCGCCCGAGACGCGCTGCGTGGTTTGGACGGTGGACTGGCTGCGTGGGAGGGCCCTGAGCGCCTCAGTGATCGAAGCACCGTGTACGGTACGGCCGCAAGGAACTACTACGAAGCGGTCTTCGGAAGGGAGTTCTCGGGCAGGGAAATCCTCGATGCCATCTTCGACCGTGGCGAGTTTGGGAGGTTAGATCTTGAGGCCATGGCCGTTAGTTGGAAGACGGCTGAGGGCGAGCTTAGAACTCGGCCGCTAGCGGCCTTTTCTAGCGGAGAGCGCGCATTCGCGTACACGCGGACACGACTCCAGGCGATTGAGCAGCGAGCCAAGAACACGGTCGTGGCCTTGGACGAGTTCGGCGCATACCTCGCACGGGATCGGCTTCGCCAGCTTGTTGAGTTTCTCGAAAAGGACATCCTTGGAGCGATTGCCGATGAGGTGATGATCGTGCTTCCACTCTCTCGCGACTACGAGTTGGAACTAGAGGGAACTCGCGGCTCGTGGCACGACGAGATCAGTAGACGAGTTGCCGAGTTGCAGGAGCGCGGTTACTTCGTGCGGGCCCCCGATTGGGTGACGGTCTGAGGTATGGCTCCCCTCTCGCATGCAGATCTGTTTGGACTGCCGACCATCCTGTCGCGCCCGCGCGTGGTTGAGCTCATTTCTGCCCTTGAGGGTAGCTGGGGCGATCAGTTCGACGGTAGTTATCCTATTGATCTCGCGGCCGACCTTCACAGGCTGGTTGGATACTTTGATCCCCTTGCTCGTGAGGCCACGGTCCGTAGGCGTTTGGACTCCCTTCAAACGAGCGAAATCACACTGCCGGAGGGGTTGGGCCTGAGCTTTGGCTCTGGCAAGCAGGTTGTAACGCCCGAGGGACGGGTTGCGCTCGAGGTTCTGCGGGATCTACTCGAAACGGCGGGACCGACGTTGACGATCGACTCCGGGGTCCTCGCGTCAGCTCAGGCGACGGTCGCAGACTTCTACCGCGCCCTCTCACGCCGACGCCTCGACAAGGTGCAGGCCCTGGCAGCGGGTGACGCTCCACCGATGCTGCCAGTGTCGGCAGCCTTTGTGCTGATGCTTCTCATTAACCGCTCAACGAGTCGTGAGAGATCGCTGGCGCAGGGTGGTAGCGACACCGATCAGCGGTCGGTGATTGACGGTGCAATCGCGCCGGCGCTGCGAGCGTTTGCCGAGGTCCTGACGGGCGAGAAGTTCCAGGGTCGCGATGCCTCCTTGGGTGGACTGTCTGTGTACCAGGGCTATGCAGTTACCGAGGCGCGACGACGCTTGGGGTCGCGTCTGCGGCTCGAGGAAGGGCGGCTGTGGATTCCCGAGGAGGATGAGGATTCCGTATTGGACTTCATAGCCCGGGAACTGAAGCGTCGTGCCCCGGAAGAGCGCGCCCTTGCGGCGTTTGACGCTCTCGTGGATAACTACCGGACCGCTCTGCCCGCTGTGGCGAACCTTCAATTTGCACATGAGCGGCCGGCTAACACGGCTCAGATACGGCGCCGGCTCGGGCAACTCATGCGCGACGCATGAATCCGGCAACAAAGCCCCTCCTGCAATTGTTCGAACGTTCGCTGGCGGAACACGCGCACAATGTGGAGACCGGCCGGCTGAACGTGATCACTCTGGTCGCCCCGGATCTCGTCCGCGACCCCAACCTTCCGTTACTCGCAGGGATCACCCTTCATTCTGAAGGACTCTTTCTACGTGCCTCCGACCTCTGGGCCGGTGTTTCTGACAGGGGTGACACCGAGCTCGAGCGTGTCATGACGGCCCTTGGAGGCGGCGACCTGATCGAATTGACGAAGAAAGACGGCCGCGTCTGGGCTCGCCATCCAAACGGCCCTGATCCTGAGAATAACGAAGCCGCCCGAACATTCCTTGGCCTAGTCAATGCACTTCTGGACGCCCGCCTGCTGGCAGAGACGAGCGAACTCACAGTGGTCGTCTACGACGAGGGAGAACTGGACAACGACCGCCGAAGGGCGGCCTGGGAACTCGTTACCGCGCAGCTTCGCGGAATGCAACTCGGTCGGGTTCGGACGCTGATCGTCTTGGTCGCAGCCGCGCGGATCGACTACCCGCGCCACTGCGCCCGGAGTCAAGGCGTCCGATACGCCATCGACCAGGGTGAACTGCTGGTGCGACGGCAATGGCAAGACAACGCGGCCGATATCGGTCGGCTCGCCAATACGACCGATCCAGTTGTGTTGTTCCTGGGTGCGGGGGCCTCGGCCTCCTCAGATATGCCGGTCGGCGACACGATGCGTGACTCGGCGATCCGCCGCCTACTAGACCTTGACGACGCGGCGGAGGGACTGGCCGAGCGGTTCTATGAATATTCACGGGGCATCGAGCGGCTGCTTCCCGGAGAGGCTGCGATGTCCATCGCCGAGTTCTCGCGGGGCCTGACGCTTGAGCGGGTGCTCTTTCTAGAGCAGCTGGGAACTCCAGGGAACAATTACGGACCCACGATGAGTGACTTTGTCGCCCAGCATGATGCGGCTCTTGCAAGGCGAGGCGCTTCGATTCGGGCAATCCAGGGCATGGTCCCCGCTCAGAAACGACTCGTGCTACTCACAGTGAACTTCGACGAGCTCGTTGAGAATGGGCAGGACGGTCTTGAACTGTTCGTGACCGATGATGAGTTTGGCGGCTGTGCCGAGTATCTACGGGACTACCTCGCGAATGGCGGGCGCGTCCCCCTGCTGAAGTTCCACGGGACGGTGTCGCGCCCCGAGAGCGTCGTGGTATCAGTGGATCGGGTGGCGCGCGGGGTTACGGACGCGCAGGTCTCTGCCGTAGACGTCCTGCTCGGCATCAACGACGCGCCCCGCACGTGGTTCTACATTGGGGCCAGCATGCGCGATCGGGCCCTCAGTCAGCTCTTGGGTCTCTCGCGGTATGCCAACGGGCTTGATGAGTGGTGGGTTGCGCCTTTCCGGATCCCGACCGTGGACCAGTTCATCGCGGACCATCGAACCGAGCCCTGGCGTAATGCCGATCGACGATCGTCGCCGATCGAACGGACAATCACAGAGACCGCTGATGTCTTCCTTGAAGAGTTCGCTCGCCTATGGACTCCCCAGAACGAGTAGGCGCTCCGTAAGCGGCACCTGATGGCGTGTACCGTTCGTACGCCACCGCTCTCCTCGGGAGCGGATGATTGGGTCCTCGACGAACTCGAACCCGATTTCCTCTGCAAGGCACGCCAGGAGTCGGGGGGTATCGATGTAGCGCCCGTAAGGGGCGCTGTCGCCGACAACCCACGCGACAGTCGCGCGGGTTGCAAGGTGGTGCTTCAGCTGTCCTAGAACGCTGCCGATGCCAGCAAAGTAGGCGGGCACTACTCGGTCATACTCTTTGCCACGGCCGCGTTCAAGGCGTAAGGACTTGAGATCATCTATCAGCGGAGTAACCACGGCCTTCGTTCGAGGGTACCGATCGAGATTGCGCCAGGCTGCGCTGGCGGCGCTCAATGTAGTCTGTTGAGTTGTCGCTATGACCATCCCGTCGCGGACGGAGGCGCACATCTCGGCCCAGGTGTTGACCTCGCCCCAGAAATAGAGTTCGAGCCTGGTGGCGTCTGCGTAGTCGAAATTGTTGAGGTAGGGCGGGGATGAGACGCATGCCACGGGCCGCTCGTCACCCAGAGCTCGCGACCACGCATCTCGGAGACGAGAATCACCCACGACCACACGATGATCGATCCCAGTGGGTACAGTCGCGAGGTCATCGGCGATCCAGCCAGCGCGGTCCACGAACCGCTGGAGGGGGTCTCCGATGACCTGGCGTACTCGGGGCCGGTTGGGCCGTTGGTGCGGCCACCCCACCTTCACGGTTGCTGCCTCACGCAAGGTCCCGAGCAGTGCCCATTTGAGATGTCGCGCCCAAGGCGAGTCCCTCTCGATGATGAGATCCCGGAGGGAAGCAAGCTGAGATAGCGTCTTGCGGTCGAAGCAGCGGCGGACCAGGTCAGCCTCGCCGCTGACAGAAGCCCGGTAGACTGCGGCAGTCAGCTCCTCGGCCTCTGCAACGAGGTCCTCGGGATCACCGAGCGCGGCAGGTCGCTTGAGCTTTACGTTGGCTAGTTCGGCGATTAATGGATGGGCCTCAATACCGCGGAAGCGCAGGCCGAGGCTTCGAGCCATTGTCCCTGCGGTTGCGACTCCCGCGAAGGGGTCGATGACCAGACTGTTGCTGCCGGCCCCGATCGCGCTGAACGCCGCATCGAGGGCAGCGGGCGAGAAGCCCGCGGGGTAGCGGAACCAGCGGTCGAAGGCATGGGTACGACTGGCGCCGCTAGGCTTGCCGATGGTCATGGACGGACAGTAGACGGTCGCGGGCTGGCGGGCGAGTCGCCTCTGGACAGGCCTCCCGAACGGCCGTCCCCGGCGCGATTGTGCAAGTGGAGGACTCCAGATCTAGGGGTCGATTCTTGTGCTCCATTCCGACGCCCCTCGGCTATCTCGACGTTCAGGTTTTCCCCTTGCTCACGTCGTGCTAAGTCTTGGGTACCCTCCTTGATATGCTACCAACGATGATCAGTCACTCGCCGTCATCGCTGAAAGGCTACGTCAATCCGGATCGGCAAAGGGACTGTCTGGGCTCAACATGACACCAGCTTGCCTGGTCTAGGCCACTACCACAGGGCCCAGCTGCATTTGCCGGACACAGATCAGCAGAGGACCGGGCGGCTTCTCCTAGGACTTCTCCGCCAGGTGCTCTCGGACAAGGGGCCCGCCCTTCAACGGGTGCCTACACGAGGTTCACTTACTCGGTTGGGCCGAGAAAGGCCAGCCGTGGCTTCGAAGCGTCCGGGGGTAAGCTTCGCCTTCCCGCAGGGACTTGTCGCTCGAAGGAGCCGCACTCGATACCCTAAAGGGCATGGCCGACGTCATTTCAACGGTTAGCGGAGGAATGGCTATCGGCCAAAACATCCTCCAGTTCCTCAACTTCGTGCGGAACGTAAGGGGCGCCAATGTGATCGCGGGCCTCTTCGATCCCAACGGCAACCTGAAGCAAGGGGACAAGCGAATCAGGGTTCTGCGTCATGAGGACAGGGAGGACGAAGGAAGCCGGTGGTACGAGGTCGAGGACCTGGAGGATTACACGTTCGTCCGGTTCCCTGTTGTTGGGTCGGGCATAGCGGAGCTCATCGGCGCGAAAGAGGAAGCAACAAATCCGGAGGCTAGGTATTGGCGTTGGGTCACTCAGGGTTTGCCCGGTCGGATTTACGGTGGCCGGGCCCCAAACGTCAGAGTTGACTTTGTAGTCGTCGGCTATCGGCCGTCAGCGCTGGTCAAGCACTTTTCGAGACCCACCCGGTGAACGACGCCGTCGCGGAAATTGGAGGGCCGACGTTCTCCATAGGAGGTTTCGAGACCGCCGCCCTCGGCCAGCCTAGGCGACCCTACCGTGCGCGATTCTATCGAACGGTTCGGGTGACCAGATCGTTTGGAAACCGCACTGCTGGGCGCGCTCGATCAGGCTCGCTTGCCTTCAAAATGAAGCCAGACGTAGATTGCAGTAACCGGCCGCCACCGGCCGGGTAAGGCCCGTGTGCGACTGCGGGCGAGTGTCGGGCGTGACGTGCGCAGCCAACTAGCTGAGAGACCGGTATCCAGCTTCGGCTACGGGCGCACCCACCCCAAGGCTTTCGAGTTTCCGTCGGACTGCTGCAGGCCCAAAGCCATCCATTCCCTCCCGACGAGACGCCCGCCTCCACTCCTTAGGCGACGCCAGGTCCACCATGAAGAGAAGAAGGAGATTAGACACCTCCCCAACGGCTCGCGCCAGCAGGAGCACCTCGTCGTACGCCCCGAACTCAAGAAGCCGGAGCCCTGCGCGGGCCTGATTCTGCGCCCGGCCCACGAGTTACTGGAAAAGGTGATCATCACTCGGGCAATACCACCAACAGGAGGACGCCTGGTCCAGCAGCGAAAAGGACGGTTCCCAGGGCCGCAAGACACTCGGGCGCTCGCTGGCCCATCTGGGGCAGCCGGTCCGGAGTTGTCGCAGCGCACATATCCTCCTGGCGCCGGAGCAGCTCCAAGAAGTCGATTCCCTCGGGGGCTTCCACCTCGCTGGCACCTCCCGGCCATCACCGCTTGATACCAATCACCGTCTGGCGATGGCGCGAGGTCGACCTGCATGTGGCGAACGAGGACACCATCTCGGCCGGGCTATCAATCGAGATGGGCGTTGGGCTAGAGTTGCTTGTCCACGGCAGCGGGGGCGCCATGGCGGGAGTGGGGATAGCGATATCCGGAGGAGGGCATCGAGCCGCGATGTTCGGCCTCGGTGCGCTCCTGTACTTGGCGGACGCGGGTAAAAACCGCGAAGTCTCCTCCATCGCCTCGGTCTCCGGAGGATCCCTCACCAACGGATACGTCGGCCTAAAGGCCGATTACGCCGCCCTGGACGGACCGGGATTCGAGGTGGCGGTCAAACCGTACGCCCGCCAGATCGCCCAGCGGGGCACAGTCGGGGCGGTGTGGACCACCTGGGCCTACGTGGCCCTCCTGATCCTGGCCCTGGTAGGGGCTGTGGCCATCTGGTGGCTCCCCCTGTACTGGGCCGTCCGGCTCCTGCTGTTCCTGATCGCCTTGCTGGTCTGGGCCAAGCTTGCCGAGCAGCGCGGCCGGATCTGCGGGTGGGCCTTCGCCAAGACCATCTACGCCTCAGGCGGCAAGCCGCCCCGCTTGGACCAGATCCACACTGGGATCGACCACGTCCTGTGCGCCACCGACCTACACGCGGGCGAGCACGTGTACTTCTCCGGGGCGTTCGTGTGCGCCTACCGGTTCGGGTGGGGAGCACCCGCCGACCTTCCCCTGCACACCGCGGTGCAGTGCTCGGCCGCCCTGCCCGGGGCCTTCCCCGTCCGGTGGCTCCCCACCAGACCCCAGGGCTTCACCAAGGGGACCGAGACCGACTCGGTGATGGCCCTGGTCGACGGCGGCGTCTACGACAACATGGCGGACCAGTGGGGAGCCGACGTAGCAGATCGGAAGGATCGGTGGAACCCTGAGGCGAAGGGGCTGCACGAGCCGGAGGAGCTGGTGGTGGTCAACGCCTCCGGGGGGATGGGGTGGGGATCGGTGGCCTCTTTGCGCATCCCTTTGGTGGGGGAGATCCTGGGGATGCTGCGGGACAAGGACGTCCTGTACGACAACACCACCAGCCTGCGCCGGAAGGGACTGGTGGGTCGGTTCGACCGGGCCGAGCTGCAAGGCCAAGGCCTCCGGGGAGCCCTGGTCCACATCCCCCAGAGCCCCTTCGAGGTCCCCCGGCGCTTCGAGACCTCCACCCAGTGGCCGGCGCGCCAGGCCAGAGCTCAGGCCGCTCTGGCCTGGCTGGCAGGGGAGGACGAACAGGGGTGGAAGGACCAGGTCAAGGCCAGCCGGGGGGTCAAGACCAGCCTGACCAAGCTGGGCACCGCCCGATCCGCGGGCCTGCTCCGCCACGCCTACCTGCTGGCCATGGCCAATCTCCACGTGATTCTGGGCTATCCGCTGGTTCCCGTCCCTCCCATGCAGCGGTTCGTCGACTTGGTGTCCTAGGAGGGGTGCGCCATGAGCGTCTTGTGCGGCGACCGGACCGACAGCCGCTTTCCCACGGAGTCGGTGAAGCATCTGATCCGCGAGGCAACAGGTTGAAGGGGGAGCGCCATGGCCAGGAGCGCTAGCAAGGCTGCTGCCCGGAGCAGGGCCAGGGCGGCGAAGCAGAAGAAGGTATCCGCTTGGCGGCAGGACCTGGCGGCCGTCAGGTCCAAGCTCCAACCAAAGCTTCAGATGTTCGCCAACGGCGATACGGAAGTCACCTCGGTCCGCGCGGAGCAGGCCTCCTCGTTGGTGCTCGAACGACGAGTGCGAGACCAGATCCCCCTGGCCCGGGGTCCGGGCGCATTCCCAATCCGGCGCCGGGATCTCCCCAAGGCGGTGACTAGGGGGAGGCTGGATGAGATCCCCCAGGCCAAGGCACACGTCTACGTGGAGCTTTTGCAGGACGCTGCGCAGGCAGCACCCGTCCCCGGGGAGTCCTCCAGAAAGTCCAACATCGTGGCGGCCACGGTCTCGTTCGCCGAGCTCACCGCCCTGGCCGCGAGGCCCGACGTGGTGCGCGTCGAGCTGGGGGAACCCATGGCGCCCCCCCGCCCTGAGGTCTCCACCGGTCCTCAGCGCGCACCACGGCCCCGGCGGATCGGCTCCGCTCGGTTCCACCACGACGGAGAAGGTGTCCTCATCGGCTTCATCGATGTTGGCGGGTTCGACTTCGCCCACCCAGACTTCTTGAAGGAGAGCAAGACCCGATTCGAGCGGATCTGGGACCAGGGGGGAGACGCCCGGGAACCCCCTGGGAGGCGGGGGACGGGTCAGTGGAGCTATGGAGCAGAGTTCCGCAAGGAGGACCTGGACCGGGCCATCGAGAAAGCCGCTGAGGTGGGGGTTCCTCCGCAAGACCTGGAGCGGCAGTCGCAGATGGAGCCGGGATCCCACGGCACCCACGTGGCCAGCATCGCCGCCGGAAACACCGGCGTCTGCCCCCGTGCCTTCATCGCCGGGGTGCTGGTGTCGCTGTCCGAGGAGGATGAGGATCGCCGGCGCTCGTTCTCGGACTCCATCCGCATCGTCCATGGCATCGAGTACTTGTTGCAGGTGGCGGAGGACCTCAAAGGCCAGTACAACTTGGCGGAGGTTCCCGTGTCAATCAACATCAGCCTGGGGACCAATGGGTTCGCCCACGACGCCTCCAGTCCCGTGGATCGTTGGATCGATGCAGCTCTATCGGTCCCGGGAAGAAGCGTGTGCGTGGCCGCGGGCAACGCCGGCCAGCACATGCCGGAGTTCGAGGGAGACATCGGGTGGGTCATGGGTCGGATCCACACCTCTGGGCGGATCGGGGCCCGGGAGCTCTACGCCGACCTTGGGTGGGTGGTGGTCGGCAACGGCATCGCCGACCTCTCGGAGAACGAGCTGGAGCTGTGGTACAGCGCCCAGGACCGCCTCGGCGTGTCGGTCAAGCCGCCCGACGGGCCGTGGATCGGGCCAGTGGAGCCGGGGGAGTTCATCGAGAACCAGCAGCTCGCCGACGGGAGCTTTGTCAGCGTCTACAACGAGCTGTACCACCCAGCCAACGGCGCCAACTCCATTTCGGTGTACTTGAGCCCCCTGTTCTCCACACGAGGCATCGTGGGAGTTCCCCCAGGACAGTGGACGGTCCGGCTGCACGGACGGGACGTTCGCGACGGCCGTTTCCACGGCTGGATCGAGCGGGACGACCCCCGGCCCCTTGGTCGGCTCGGCACGCAGGAGGCTTGGAGCTTCCCGTCCTTCTTCTCTGAAGCCTCATTTGTGGACGAGGCCACGGTCAGCTCCCTGGCTTGCGGCAACCGAATCATCTCGGTGGCCAACCTGGATGAGGCATCCGAGCGGATCAACACCAGCAGCAGCCAGGGACCCACCCGAGACGGCCGGTTCAAGCCGGAGGTGGCCGCCCCCGGCACGGAGGTGGTGGCGGCTAAGGGGTTCTCCCAGGACGAGCAGCAATGGGTGGCGATGACCGGCACCAGCATGGCCGCCCCCTACGTCACGGGCGTCGTGGGGCTCATGCTGGCCCAGCAGCCCCACCTCACCGCGGCGCAGATTGGCGGTGTCATCCAGCGCACGGCCTTGCCACTGCCCGGTGCGGCCAGCTTCTCCTGGCTGAATGACGCCGGGTTCGGGGTGATCCAGCCGACGAATTGCCTTGCGGAGGCGGCCCGGCTCAACCAGCGCAAGGACCG
>Ga0184638_1000365_pt1 | contig 12483 bp, 10 predicted proteins | sample PLM31_50_b2_FD_133141 | JGI IMG/M metagenome (GOLD analysis project Ga0184638, IMG submission 133141) | Groundwater sediment microbial communities from an aquifer in East River, Colorado, USA - PLM3-1_50_b2 | ecosystem: Environmental > Terrestrial > Soil > Riparian zone | place: USA: East River... | reverse complement strand
CAGATCGTTGGGCAGTCGGGGCCTGGACAGGGTGGTGCCCTGCGCCTTGTAACGTCGTTTGCGGCCACGGCTGACCAGGCCATGGCGATCGAGCACCGCTGGGTCGCTCCCGCTTAAGCTGAACGATCAGCTTCTCGATTGGCAAGGGCAGCTGGTTGGCATGGCGGTAGGGCCGTCGGCTGCGATCGGTGAGTCCATCGAGGCCGTAGTCCTTGTACCGTCGGAAGATCTTGTAGCCGGTCTTTCGCGAGACATCGAATTTGCGGCATAGCGCCACCGTCTTCTCGCCGTCGAGCAATCGCGCTACGAATCGGAGCCGCTCATCCATCTTGTAACACTCCTGCCAAGGCACTTTGCGCTCCCGCAGAGTGCAGAAGTGTCACCCATGTGCCCGGAATGGAGCGTTACCCTTCTCTCAGGAAGGGCAATGCGGCTCGCAGCGATGCGGGTCGTTTCTCCTTGTTCCGCAATTCCGACTTTGCTCCGCAAAAATGTGGATAACTTGGTTTAAGTCGCGAGTATCTTAGATGCCCGACGTTAGCGGGTCGCGATCGTTGCACTAAGGACGGACGGAGGGCAATGGCTCGCTTACCCGAAGCGGGCGATGGCGGCACTTAGTTCTGGGCGCATGATGGCTGTCGCGGGCCGTTTACTGCCTATGCCTTGCCACTTGGCAGAGGTTCGCGGCTGCGGTGCAATAACTCGACAATCATGCTTATTTTGACGAGCTCGCCGGACGCTGTTGCACCAGGCGGAATTCGCGTTGACGTTGCGCAGGTCTTGGCAACCGTACGCGCCGCTGGAAATCCAGTCGGAATTCTGTCCAACCATCCTGAGCCAAGTTGGTTTAAGGAGGCATTTGCCGGAACAAATGTGCAGTTCCTAAGGACCCGGCAGACAAGACGGCAAGATACTTAGTCAAAACGCCCAGAAATTTCAACTGAGCGCTCACGATGTATTGCGACGCGGTCGCCCAGCATCCTGGGGACGTACCGGAGTCTGTATCCGAGAGGAACGCTTTGGCTCAATCGGTCGCTGAATGTTCTTCCCGAAGACCTTCCCGTCGCGTTCGAGGTCCCGGTGCGGTGCAACGCGCACCTTCCGCCGCCGCTCGAACGGGGCCACATCGCTCGTGAGGTAGCAAGGGGATTTCTCGTGCGCACTTGCGTCAGACATGAACGGAAGCCAAAAGACGTCGCATGACCAGGAAGGGAACGAGCGCATGAATCAGATCGATCTCAACGGCAGGAATGCCGTGACTACGGGTGGCTGCCGGGGAATCGGATTTGCGGCTGCCGATCGCTTCACCAGATCGGGCGCCAGGATCGCGATATGGGATGTCGATGTACCCGCAATGAAGCGCGCATGCGCACAACACCCGGATTGGACGTGGCAGCAGGTCGACGTCACCAGCGAAACGGCCATCGACGCCGCACTGAGAGCGAGCGTACTGACGCTTGGCAGCATCGACATTCTGGTCAATGCAGCGGGCATTGCGGGCTCGCGCGTGCCCGCAGTCGATTGTTCGCTGTCCGAGTGGCAGCGCGTGCTCGACGTCAATCTTACGGGCACGTTCCTTTGTAGTCGCGCTGTCGTGCGGCACATGCAGGAACGCGGCTATGGACGTGTCGTCAACCTGGCATCGATCGCCGGGAAGGAGGGCAATGCGACTGCCGCGCACTACTCCGCGGCCAAAGCGGGGGTTACGGCGCTGACCAAGGCCATGGCCAAGGAATCGCTGCTGGGTGACATTCGGATCAATGCCGTTGCGCCGGCTGCGGTCGATACCGAATTGTTCTCGGCGCTACCCCTGGATAGCCAGAAAATCGCGATGAGCCGCATCCCACTTGGCCGTGCCGGGACGGTCCATGAAGTTGCCGCGCTGATTGCATGGATGGCGTCGGAGGAATGCTCCTTCACGACGGGCTTTACCTTCGACGCTTCCGGAGGACGCGCGACGTATTAGGCGATTCTCCAGGTGTGGCTTTGAAAGAAATCCACCACTGTCGGTCGAATGGCGAGGAATACCTCTGGATCTTCCGACGCGGGTTTGTCTCCAGTCAGGGCGCGCATTGGATGTCGAGTAGCGAGCGCGCAATGATTCCGGAACGAAAACGGCTCAATGCACGCGACATCAGTGCCCGACAATTGGCCCGAAACAGCGGCTCAGGACGTCAATCCTGAGCCGTACGCCGCGAGCACTCGATGTTGGGCACGGGCAGGGACTGTCGCAGCACCGTTTCCTCAAGCCATTCGGCAGCACGCCGCGCCCGAGTGACTACGGCATCCGGCGGCATTTGCTGATAATCGTCATTGTAGACGTCGAAACTGTAGACACCGCTATAACCCAGTACGTCGAGCCTGCTGACGAATGCTGCGAGTTCATCGCTGTGAGCGCCCTCGCCCGGGAAAACGCGGAATCGCGTTTTAGTCGCCGTGTTCTCCGCGATCGACGGAACCGTTTGCCAAGTGAAGTCGGACAACTGGACCACAAAGATCTGTTCAGGGTCGATCGCATCAAGATCGTCAAGCGGTGCCTGTGCCGCAACGATGTCGAAAGCATCTATCGCAAGTCCCAAGTTCCGACAGTTGGCCCGAAGCACGAATTCGCCAGCTGCAGCAAAATTACTGGCTGTCCGACTCCATGAAACTCCCTTGAACGCAATGCGCACACCTTTCGGAATCGCCAGGATCGCCAGCGTGCGCAAGTCACGGATTATCTCGTCAGCATTTGTATTGGCATGACTCGACGTCGAGGCCTCGACGATAAGCAGGCGTCCACCAAGATCTTGGCAGAGGTCAAGCATGGATTTTGCCACGTCCACCTTGTAGTCATGCAACCGTCCGTCGAGACCTTCGAAATTGCGCAGCGTTTCCAGCCCCGTTACAGCGACGCCGCTATGGCGTACGGCGCAAACCCCCGCGGCTACGCCGCCTGGATGCCCAACGATCTCGCTGGCCGAGATCATCGCCTGCGAGAAGCCGGCACGCCGTATCGCGACGAGCTTGGCGTCCAAAGGACCCGCCAGCGAAACGGTGCTCATCCCGAAGTCACGGATGATCATCGGCGTGCTGTGTGGATACTGGGTTCGTCATGCACGAGCTCGAACATGACGCTGCCAAGGCAAGGCTTGGTGAGCGCCCCGCGGTCGTTAGAGTGGACCTTCTCCGAGGTAAGAAATTCGATCCCGCGCTTCTCGAGCAACGCTACCGTTGCCATTACATCCGGTGTTCCGAAGCCGATACGCTGCAAGTGTTCTTCCATGGCAGCATAACGTGCGTTGTCTTCGGGTTCGATCAGCTGGAGGAAAAAACTGCGACAGGGACTCTGCAGGAGCAAACCCTTGGGCATGATGCCGAAACGGACGCGATCCGGAAGCGGTGTAAAACCGAAGAGCTGCGAATAGAACCACACCCAGTCTGCGGTCCGGTCGGGGCCGATGTACTGAACGATACCGAAAAAGTGCAGGTCGCCTATCGCGGCAGGCTTCGTTTCAACTGAAGGGATGGCGCGAAAGTCGATGTCATAGATCGAGAATTCGTTATAGCGATCGACAAAATAAATGAGACTCTCGCCAGCGCCATGAATTGCTGGGATGTTGAGCTCCATGGCTCGCGCACGTACAGGGATCTCCCACCCGCCCAGATCCCGAACCCGCTGGAACGCGGCTTCTGCATCGCGTACGCGAAGCGCGAATGCACTTAGAACTGGCGTCTCGGCCGGATGCACCGTGTGGGGACGATCGGCTGGCTGGGAATTGACGACGATATTCATCGATCCCTGCCGGTAGAGTTCGACCTCTCGGGATCGGTGCCGCGCGACCGGACGGAACCCCAACTTCTCAAGCAGGCCGCCGAGCGCCTGCGGCTTAGACGTGGCGAACTCGATGAATTCAATGCCACTGATGCCAAGGGGATTGGGGCCTTCTTCGGGGACCGCTTCGTGTTCTAACACGTTGGTCATTTTGGATTCTCGTCTTCTGTCGTCGACGCCCGAGTGTTAGTGCGAATCATCGGCCAGACTATACCAAAGAATCATTCGTATGATAGCCGGATCCGTTGCGCGGCGACTTTCGCGGGTGACGCAATTGATCAGGGGAGCAGCAGCGAACCGAGTTCCAGGGAGGCGTCGTGCAAAGGTCGATAGAAGCGCTCTGCCATTTCTGCCCGGCCAAGCAATCGTCCCTGCAGGATAACGTTGATCCCTGCGACGTAGTGCCCGGCCACGTCACGGACTGGAACCGCCAGCGTGCAAATGCGTGGTTCCATTAGCTGGCTCGCGAATGCGAATCCCGATTCGCGGATCGCGGCGAGCAGCGGCAGCAGCTTCTCGGCCGAGGTGGGGGTGTAATCGGTATAGGGATGGAACCTCGCGTACGTTAGGTAATCGTTCAACTGGTCTTGCGGCAAATGCGCAAGCATGACGTGCCCGATAGACGTGCAATAGGCCGGGAGGCGACGGCCGACATTGAGGGCGGGTGACATGATGCGAGACGACGACGAGCGCGCGATATAGACGATTTCTTCTCCATCCGGCATCGCGAGCGAGCACGCCTCGCCCAACGAGTCGCTAAGGCGATCGAGAATGGGCTGCGCGAGAACGGCGATCGGAGATGCCGACAAGTAACCGTGGCTGAACGACAGCACGCGGGGACGCAGGTAAAACCGCCGTGCGTCGTCCGCCGCTACGAATCCCAGCTTCTCAAGCGTATGCAAGCTGCGGCGCGCCGCAGCCCGCGGAATCCCCGTACGATGGCTGACCTGTGCGATCGTCATCCGCCGCTTCTTGTCCGAAAGGGCTAACAAGACACCTAGTCCCCGAGCCAATGCAGTGACGAAGTCCGGATCATCGCCGAACGCAGCGATCTTGTCGGTCACCAATCCGCTCGGGTCCGGAAGTGTGGATTTGGCCGACGTTACGGTTTCGGACTTGTCTCGAACGATTCCTGATTGTTGGATTACCCGGGTAGGACTGTGCATTTCTTGACCTCTTCCATTTGAGATGCCGGACTTGAGGATCGATCGGCGCATTGGTGGATAGGGCCCATATAACTTCGACCCCTTGACCACTTCACGGTACGTGCTTCGATTTCCTCACAGTTAACCTTGCGCTACGGCCGTTTCAATACCGACCTCGTAGGTCCAACTCTGGCATTCAGCTTCGACGAGGTGCGCAGATTAACCATCCAACCAAGTGTGTCATTGTGGGCGTATAGCGTCCGAGCACGACAGGATACGGTTCGAAAATCCCACAATCGTACTCCGATGCTGGAATTTTGGGCGTCTAGCGCACACATTGCCGATATACGCCCTTGCTCCTTACAACGCAACGCCCTATCGTGTGCTCGTGTTCGATGCGTCTGCTCAATTAGGGCGGCACCGAAGAAGGTGCTCGCGCGCATGGAAGCGCTCATCGATTTCCGATTTCAACCGGCTGGCGCAAGGTAGCGCAGCCGTTCTTTCACACCTAGACAGCCGGGGTGCAACCCATGGTCGCTACCGAAATGAAGAAGGCAATCACCGAGGAACAGCAACAGGAACTGGATGCGGTTTTCGAGCGTGCGGGCAAAGCCCTTGCGATTATCGAGACGTACGATCAAGCACGGGTCGATCGCCTTTGCCAGGCCGTGGCCTGGGCGGTCGCCAACAAGAAGAGCTTCACGCGGCTGGTCGAGATGGGTATTACCGAGAGTGGTCTGGGCGACGCGGTAAGCCGAATGGGCAAGCGAATGAAGATTCGTGGCGTGCTGCGCGACGCGCTCCGCCACAAGAGCGTAGGCGTAATCGAGGAACTGCCTGAAAAGGGCATCGTCAAGTACGGCAAGCCGGCCGGGATCGTCGCCTGCATAGTCCCCACGACGAACCCGGACCTCACGCCCGCCGGCAATGCAATCTACGGGATTAAGGCGCGTGACGTAGTCATCTTCTCGCCACACCCGCGTTCAAAGAAGACGTCGTTTGAAACGGTGCGCCTGATGCGCGAAGCGCTGGAGCGAGAAGGTGCTCCGGCCGACATCCTGCAGTGCCTGACCAAGGTCAACATTCCGATGTCGCAGGCGCTGATGGCGCGGGCCGATTTGATCGTGGCTACCGGCGGCCAGCCAATGGTCCGCGCCGCATACAGCTCGGGTACGCCAGCTTACGGCGTGGGAGCAGGCAACTCGACGATGATCATTGATGAGACGGCGAACATCGCGGAAGCCGCACATAACACTCGCCTGTCCAAGACGTCGGATTTCGGGTCGGGATGCTCGGCTGACGGCAATCTGCTTATCGAAGCTTCGATCTTCGACAAGCTGCTGGAACAGCTTCAGAAGGAGGGCGGATACCTCGCGAACGATCAGGAAAAGGCGCAGCTGCGCCGCGTCATGTGGGACGACGAGCACCACCGTACAGCGAACACCGTAGCAATTGCGCCGCAGCAACTCGCGAAAGCCGCAGGTTTCACGATCCCATCCGACCGCAAGTTCATCATCGTTCACGGGGACGGAATCGGCAAAGAACATCCCTTCTCCGGCGAGAAGTTGACCACCCTGCTGGCCGTGTACAAGTACAAGGGCTTCGATCAGGCGCTTGCGATGATGCGCGGCGTCTACGAAGTGGGCGGCAAGGGTCATTCCTGCGGGATCTACTCGTTCGACCAGGACCACATCAATCGCCTCGCCCTCGCTGCACCGGTGTCCCGGATCATGGTGCGACAGCCGCAATCGAAGGCCAACGCCGGGGCGTTCAACAATGGGATGCCCATGACCTCGAGTCTCGGCTGCGGTACGTGGGGCGGCAACATCGTTTCCGAAAACGTGCACCTGAAACACTACATGAACACTACCTGGGTGTCGGTGCCGATCAAGGAGGACAAGCCCTCAGATGAGGAACTGTTCGGCACGTTCTATGACCCGTCGATGGAAGCCGAAGTCGAATTCATCACCACCTGAATCATGGCAACACCACGCACAACCCGTCTCTCGACGAGATTCCTATGACGACTAAAACACCGGAAGAGCTGATTGCCGAATGCGGTGCCTGGTGGGACACGGCCATCATCGACATTCATCCGGGCAAGATCGCGATTCGCGGTTACCCGATCGAGCAGTTGATCGGTCGGGTGCGTTTCCCCGACATGATCTGGCTAATGTTACGTGGTGAATTGCCAACACGCGGCCAGTCCGATTTGCTCGAAGCAGCGTTGGTGCCTGGCGTAGACCACGGGCCGCACGCGCCGTCCATTGCGATCTCGTGCATGGCGGTGAGCTGCGGACTGCCGGTCAACGGCGCGATGGCCTCGGCGATCAACGTGCTCGACGACGTGCACGGCGGCGCGGGCCAACAGTGCATGGAACTCTACCGGGAAATTGCCGCTGAGGCCGGTGAGGATGGCGATGTTGCCCAAGCCGCGACCGCCGTCATCCAGCGCCACCGGGACACAGGCGAGAAGATAGTCCCCGGCTTTGGCCATCGCTTCCATCCGGTCGACCCCCGGACCGCGCCGCTGTTCGCTCTCGTTGCCAAGGCGGTCGGCGCCGGCACGGTGTCGGGGCGCTGGGCAGCGATCGGCCACGCGGTCGAGGATGCGCTGAGGACGATCACCCGCCGCGACATCCCGATGAACATCGACGGCATCACGGCCGTCATCTTCTGCGAACTGGGCTTCGAGCCGGAACTCGGCCGCGGCCTGTTCATCCTGTCGCGCTCGGTCGGCATTCTCGCCCACGCATGGGAGCAGAAGCAGCGCGGCCGCCGGATGATGGGGCCGATGCCGAAGGAAATTCCGTACCGCTACAGCGGCCCGGCGCTGCGCGCCGTACCGATGGCAGGCAACGACTGAACGGCCACTCGCCGCGGGCCTAGTCGCGGGCAGAAAGGGACTGAGGGAACGCTCGATGAAAGACCTGATTGCGAACCAACTGGTGAAGTACCTCGAGGCGCGCGGCATAGAGCACATCTTCGGCCTCTGCGGTCATACGAACATCGCCGTCCTGGCGGCGCTATCGAAGAGCAAAAAGATCAAGTTCGTCAACACGCGGCACGAGCAGATCGCTGCGCACGCGGCCGATGGTTACGCGCGGGCGACCAAGAAGACCTCCGTCGTGCTGACGCACCTCTCGCCTGGGCTCACCAACGCAGCGACCGGTGTGGCGAACGCCGGGCTCGACTCGATTCCGATGGTCGTGATTGCGGGCGACGTGCCGACGCACTACTTTGGCAAGCATCCGCACCAGGAAGTGAACCTGCACGCCGACGCGTCGCAGTACGAGATCTACCGGCCGTTCGTGAAGCGGGCGTGGCGCGTGGATTCCGCGCACTTGTTCCCCGAGATCCTGGAGAAGGCGTTCACACTGGCCGAGAGCGGGCGGCCCGGTCCGGTGCTGGTCGACGTGCCGATGGACATCTTCTCGAAGGAGGTCGACGTCAGCCTGTTCAAGCGCGTACTGAGGAACGCGAAGTCGCTGCACAAGCCCTCGCTCGACGACATGGCGGCGGAGGAAATCATCCACACGCTGTTAAAGGCGAAGACGCCGCTGCTGTACGTCGGCGGCGGCATCCTCCTGGCCGACGCGGCCGAGGAGATGCGCGAGCTGGCCGAGCACCTGTCGCTGCCGGTTGCGCACACGCTGATGGGCAAAGGTGCGCTGCCGGACGACCATCCGCTGATCCTCGGGATGACCGGCTTCTGGGGCACTAAGTTCATCAACGACAAGTGCAAGGGCGCCGACTGGATTCTCGGGCTCGGCACGCGCTTTTCCGAGGCCGACTGCAGCTCCTGGGAGCCCGAGTACACGTTCAATTTCCCGCCGACGAAGCTGATCCACATCGACATCGATCCAGCCGAGATCGGCCGCAACTACCCGGTCGCGATCGGCGCGGTGGCGGACCTCAAAGAAGCGCTGAAGGTGCTCAACCGCGTCGCGCGCAAGCTGGCGCCAAAGGGCATACAAAGGCCAAAGCTCGTGGCCGAGTTGGCGGCCAACCGCGAGCAATTCGTCGCCGGCAACAGGAAAGCGATGGAGAGCGATGCCTGGCCGATGCGGCCGGAACGGATCCTCGCCGACCTGCGCGCCGCCGCGCCGCGTGACTCGATTCTTTGCACCGACGTGGGCTGGAACAAGAATGGCATGGCCCAGCAGTACGCGATCTACATCCCGGGGACCGTGTTCACGCCGGGTGGGTACGCGACGATGGGCTTCGGCGCCCCGGCGGCGCTGGGGGCCAAGGTGGCCCTGCCGGACAAGGTGGTGGTGGCGCTGATTGGCGACGGTGGCTTCGGCCAGAACCCGGCGATGCTGGCCACAGCGTTCGAGGAAGACATCGCGGTGGTCTGGGTGATCATGAACAACCACGCGTTCGGGACGATTGCCGGTCTCGAGAAGGCGCACTTCGGGACGACGTTCGGCACGGTATTCGAGAAGAACGGCAAGTCGTGGTCACCCGATTACGCGGCGATCGCCAAGGCCTACGGCGTGGACGGCATCAAAGTCGAATCCGCCGCGGGGTTCAAGCCGGCGCTGGAGAAGGCGATCAAGGCCAAGCGCCCCTGCGTGATCGACGTCTACATGCAGAACGAGCCGGTGCCGACCGATGGGCACTGGAACATCATGGACATTTACTCGCCCGGCAAAAAGGTGCACCACGCGAGCACCAGTACGGTCGCGGCGGACTGAAGGCTGCAGACAGGAGGAGCGCGAACATGCGACACGACTATTCGCTGGCTCACCTCACCGTGCTGTCGCTGACGCCGCCTCAGGTCGTGGAGGTGGCCGCGCGCGCCGGGTACCGGTATGTGGGTCTGCGCCTGACGAGGGTCACGCCAGCTGAGCCTTTGTACGACCTGGCTCACGACCGGGCTCTGATGAAAGGGACAAAGGGGCGGCTTGCCGACACCGGGATTGAAGTGCTCGACGTTGAACTCTATCGCATGGACCCGACCCTTGATGCGGAGAGTTTCATCCCCGTCCTCGAGGCGACCGCCGAACTTGGTGCGAAGAACATCATCGCGCAGTTGCCCGATCCTGATCGCAATCGTGCAACTGAGCGGTTTGCCAAGCTTTGCGATCTTGCGAAGCCGCTAGGAATCTTCGTCAACCTCGAGTTTCCGCACTGGACCGAGACTGGCAATCTTGCGGCTGCGGTGAAGGTCGTGCGGGCAGTCACGCGAAGCAATGCCGGGATCTTGGTCGACATGCTGCATTTCGGTCGGTCGGACTCGAGTCTCGAGGAACTCGCAAAGCTGCCACGCGAGTGGTTCCGTTTCGCCCATGTTTGCGACGCAGCCAGGGAGGTGCCCCCGACGATGGCCGGCATCATCCACACGGCGCGCGATGAGCGCCAATTTCCAGGCGAAGGGGGGATCGACGTCCGTGGCATTCTAGATTGCTTGCCGCAAGACATTCCGTATGCGCTGGAAATCCCTCGTGTGGCGCTGACCGAGGCTGTCGGGCCGGAAGAGGTTGCTCTGCTGGCGCTTCGCGTCGCACGAAGCCATCTCGACGGCATTGGCGGAGTCGCAGGCAGGAGGGCGTCGAGGGACACCACCGGAGCGCGGCATGACGCGCTCCGTTGAGTCCGGCTTTCCCGGGTATCGCTTGCGTCTCCGCGAACGAGCAGTTCGGCGCCATCTACCAGCGGCCGGTGGCGCGGAGGGGGATGTGCCCGCCAGACCTCTGGTGGACATCGTCCTGTGTTGGCTAATGCCCGAGTCCGTTTTCCAGTCCCGTAGTTGAGTACTTCATCAAGGAGGAAGTCATGGATTTCAAGATCGATCGCCGTTCCGCACTGAAGGCCGGCGCCGCGCTCGCGGCCTCGGGCATCGTTCCCGCGTGGGCGCAGGACAAGCCGAAGCTGCGCTTTGCCGCCGTGTTCTCGGACAAGGACATCCGCGCGGATATGATGAAAATCTTCGCCAAGGAGATCGAGGCCGACTATGTGTTCGAGCCGTTCCTCGGCGGCACGCTGTTCAAGCAGGGTACCGAGCTGGTCGCACTGCAGCGCGACAACCTCGAGCTCGGCAACATCGCGCCGCAGGACATCTCCAAGCAGGTTCCCGCGTGGTCGATCCTGACGTCGGCCTACCTGTTTCGCGACGCGAACCACCTGAACGCGTTCTTCAACAGCGACCTCGGCGCGCAGATGAAGAAGATGGTCGAGGACCAGGTCAAGGTCAAGATCCTGGGGCCGACGTTCTTCGGCACCCGGCAGGTCGGCCTGAAGCCGAAGAAGAAGATCAACAAGCCGGAGGACCTCGCCGGGATCAAGCTGCGGATGCCACCCGGCGATGCCTGGCAGTTGCTCGGCCGCTCGATCGGCGCCAATCCGACGCCGATGGCCTATGCCGAGACGTATACCGGCCTGCAGACGGGCGCGATCGACGGCCAGGACAACCCGCTGCCGAATGTGCAGAACATGAAGTTCTATGAGGTGATGTCGCAGATCGTGCTGACGTCGCACCTGGTCGGCTTCGATCTCCTCACCGTCAACCTGAAGACGTGGAGCGGCATGAACGCCGCGAAGCAGAAGTCCTTCCAGGCCGCCGCCGACAAGGCGATCGCGTGGAGCACGGCCGAGCATCTGAAGAAAGAAGCGGAGCTTGCCGAGGGCTTCAAGAAGCAGGGCCTCGACGTGTACACGCCGGACGTCAACGCATTCCGCGCCTACGCGCAGAAAGTCTATCTGGCCTCCGACGAAGCCAAGGCGTGGCCCCCGGGGCTGCTCGAGAAGATCAATGCGATGAAGTCCTGATCGCAGCGCGCGGGCCGCATCGGCGGCCCGCGCTTCCGCCGGGCCGGCACCGTCGAGACGCATGACGGCGGCCCGCCTGGCGGGCCGTTGACCAACGGGTCCGGGGAGGACCGGAGAACGCCATGTCTTTGACCATTGCCACGGCGGTCGGCTGGATGAGGCGACGCGCGGAAAACGTCGTCGCCGGCCTGCTCGGCCTGATGTTCGTCGCCTTCCTCATCCAGATCGTCTTTCGGTACTTCTTGAATTTCCCGATCGGCTGGACGTCGGAGCTGTCCGTCGTCACGTGGCTGTACATGGTGCTACTGGGCTCCGCATTCTGGCTCAAGGAAAGCGAGGAAATCCGCTTCGACCTCATTTCGGGCCGCTTGCGACCGCAGGGACGGCGCGTGGTCGGTCTCATCGTCGCGGTCGCGGCCATCGTCCTGTTCGGCATGGCGCTGCCGGCCACCGTGAGTTATGTCGGCTTCATGAAGGTCGAGAGCAGTTCCTACCTCAAGATCCGCCTCGACATCCTGTATTCGATCTACGTCGTCTTCGCGGTGGCCGTCATCGTCCGCTATCTCTGGGCGATCGTGAGCCTGCTTCGCGGCGAGGCGCCGGAAGAGGTCGACATCACCAAAACGAGCTCCGGACTGTGAACCTGACCAGCCCCTTTTCCCTTGCGCTCATCGCCATCGTCGCGTTGAGCATGATCGGGCTGCCTGTCGCCTACGCGATGATCGGCGGGTCCATTCTCTGGCTGTTCCT
>Ga0184638_1000364_pt1 | contig 12506 bp, 10 predicted proteins | sample PLM31_50_b2_FD_133141 | JGI IMG/M metagenome (GOLD analysis project Ga0184638, IMG submission 133141) | Groundwater sediment microbial communities from an aquifer in East River, Colorado, USA - PLM3-1_50_b2 | ecosystem: Environmental > Terrestrial > Soil > Riparian zone | place: USA: East River... | reverse complement strand
TTGGTGTTCGTCACGGTCGGAACCGACCATCACCCATTCCACCGACTCGTTCGGTGGGTCGAGGGGTGGCTCGCCGCTGGGGCCGGGCAGCGCGCCCGGTGCCTCGTGCAGTTCGGGACATCGGAGCGTCCGCGACTGGCGGAGGGCCGCGACTACCTGCCCTATGCCGAAATGGAGAGGGAGGCGGCCGACGCCATCGCCGTGGTGTGCCACGGGGGGCCGGGCAGCGTCATGATGGCCCGCTGGCAAGGCAAGAAGCCGATCGTCGTGCCCCGCCGTCGAGAGCTCGGCGAGCACGTGGACGACCACCAACTCGTCTTCGCCGCAAGGATGGCCAAGGAGGGGGAGCTGGAGCTCGTGGAGAACGAGGCCAGGTTCCGTGAGCTCCTTGACGAGGTGCTCGCCGGTAGCCAAAGCCTCCAGCTGTCGGCCGGGCGTGCGGAGATGGACGAGTCGCTCGCGCGGTTCGAGCGATTGGTCAACGAGCTCTTGGCCACCCGGTGAGCGGCATGACCGATCGGATCAGAGTCCTATACATCGGCGGGCTGGGCCGGAGCGGCAGCACGATCCTGGACCGCATGCTCGGGCAGCTCCCTGGCTACTTCTCGGCCGGCGAGATCCGGGACCTGTGGCAGCGAGGCGTGCGCCAGAACCGGTTATGCGGATGCGGCGCCCCCTTCGCCGAATGCCCGTTCTGGTCAGCGGTCGGCCTGGATGCGTACGGTGGCTGGGAACGCGTGGACGTCGATGAGGTAATCGCGCTGAAAGACCGCGTGGACCGGCATAGCCGTATGCCACTGCTCATCTCCCCAAAGATGTGGCCGCCATTTTCGAAGAAGCTGGGCCGGTACGTCGACATCCTCACTCCGCTCTACCGCTCGATCCAGAGGGTCGGCAACACAGAGGTCATCATCGATTCCTCCAAGGCGCCCTCTACCGCATACGTCTTGCGACAGATGCCAGAGCTCGACCTACGGACGGTGCATCTGGTCCGAGACCCCCGCGGAGTGGCCTTCTCCTGGAACAAGAAGGTCCGCCGTCCAGACGCCGTTGGCATGGTGCACATGCACCGGTACCCGCCATACCGTACCGCCATGCGCTGGATCACACGAAACGCGCAGATGAGGCTCTTAGGGAAGCTCGGTATCCCCCGGGTCCCAGCCCGGTACGAGACCATGATCGCAGAGCCCAGAGGGGAGGTCGCCCGGATCCTCGAGGCTCTTGGCTTGGAGTTCGCGGAAGGCGACCTCGGCCATATCTCAGAGGGGGCCGTCGACTTGGCGCCGAACCACACTGTCATGGGGAACCCAGTGCGCATGCACATAGGTCGTCTGGAGCTTCGATTGGATGAGGAGTGGCGCTCGGCTATGGGTCGGAGGCAGCGTGATATGGTTACGCTCCTGACCCGGCCGTTCCTTCGAAGATACGGTTACCGGCCATGACCCTGGGGCGGACACGGGACACGGAGTCTCATTCAAGATGATGGAAAACAGCCCGCCGGGTCTGCCGGACGTCTCTGTCGTCGTCGCGACACATCGCAGGCCCGATCTGCTTCGAAGGACTCTCTTGAGCATCTTGGGTCAAGGCTACCCGGGCCACATCGAGTGCCTGGTGGTATTCGACCAAGAGGATCCCGTTGCGCCGGACGTAGATGTCCCGCAAGGGAGAGAGATTCGCCTCGTTCGAAACACCCGCACCCCCGGGCCGGCGGGCGCATACAACGAAGGCTTACTTCTGGCGAGAGGAGCGTACGTCGCCCTCTGCAACGATGACGACGAATGGCTGCGAGACAAGCTCCAGCTCCAGGTGGCGGCGCTCGAGGCTGCGCCCGACGCCCTCTACGCCATTTGCGGCATCTACCTGGGAGACCGTCGGGCCTGGGCACGAAATCCTGCTCGGATCCCAGACAAGGAGGTTATCGGCCTTCGGGATCTCCTGCGGCTGAGTCGGAACGAGGTACATACGAGCACCCTGCTCTTTCGCCGAGACTGGTTGCTTCGTGACGTTGGGCTCGTCGACGAGAGCATCCCGGGCAGCTACGGAGAGGATTACGACTGGCTCCTACGGGCGGCTCGGATCGCCCCCGGAGTCGCGGTGCGCCAGGCCCTTGCCCGCGTGAGGTGGCAGCACTCCTACTTTGCGGATCGGTGGCCCGTCATGATCCAGGCCCTGACCTACCAGCTCGAGCACCGCCCCGAGCTGAAGCAGGACCCGGTGAATCTGGCACGGGTCTACGGGCGCCTTGCCTTCGCCCAAGCGGCCAGCGGGAACCGGGGAGAGGCCAGGGAGTGGGCGAGACGAAGCATCCGACTGCACTGGCTTCAACCGCGCGCCTACCTCGCTTATCTGGTGAGCTACGGGCTGGTCAAACCTCAAACGATTCTGCGTCTGGCCCACACGGTTGGAAGGGGCGTCTGAGGTGCCTCGCTGGGGGCGGACCCAGGTGCCTGCCTCTCTGGAGCCGGCAGCCGGGTTGTCGCTGGATCCTTCCTCCGGATCCGACCTATCCACGCTTGCTCGCGGGGGAATGCTGAGCCTGGTTGGCAGCGTGGCGAGTAGCACGCTCGGATTCCTCCTGGTGGTGGTGATAACCAGGGGATTGCACGCCGGCCGAGGCGGTGTTCTGCTCGAGGCGATCGCCCTGTTCCTGATCCTCTCCAACTCGGTCGAGCTCGGAGCCGACACTGCGATCGTTCGGATGGTCGCCTGGTACCGGGCCCGGCACCGGACCCAGGACCTCCGAAGGACTCTGTACGTCGCGTTGTGGCCGGTGCTCGTCATTGGCACGGTGGCTGCGGCCCTCGTGTTCCTCTATGCGCCTGAGCTCGCTGACATCTTCATCAAGGGGCGGGGCGTAGACGAAGGTGCCAGCTACATCCGTGCCTTCGCTCCCTTCGTGCCGCTGGCGGCCATGACCACGGTGGTCCTGGCGGCTACCCGAGGCTTTGGCACCATGACCCCCTACGTCGCGATCCAGAACATCGGACTCCCCTTCCTGAGGCCATTGGCGATCCTCGGCATCCTCGTGGCCGGATTGGGAACCGGAACCGGACCCATCGCCGCGGCCTGGACCCTTCCGGTGGCTGCGGGATTGGTCGTGTCGGTCGAGGCCCTCAGGCGCCTCCACCGGAAAGCCCTCCAGCGCGATGATTACTCCCGGCGAGAGCGCCCCAGAGGTCGTAAGGAGCTCGCCGCCGAGTTCTGGCGATTCGCAGCTCCGAGGGGCCTGGCCGGGATCCTCACGATCGTGCTGATCCAGTTCAATATCCTGCTGGTCGGGGCCTTTCGGTCGAGTAGGGAGGCCGGCATCTACGCGGCCGCCAACCGCTTCACGGGTGTCGGGACATTCGCCCTTCAGGCCGTTGGCCTGGCCATTGCTCCACAGATCAGCGCCCTGCTGGCCCAGGACGCCCACCAGCGCGCCGAGACGGTATTCCAGACGGCGACCTGGTGGCTCATGGTCCTGTCCTGGCCGATGTACATCACGATGGCCGTGTTTGCGCCCTTCCTGATGCGTGTGTTTGGGCCCGAGTTCGTCTCGGGGCAGACGGCGCTGATGGTCCTGTCTCTCGCCCTGCTGGCCTTGGTGGGAACCGGGAACAACAAGATCGTGCTCCTAATGGGCGGAGGGAGCGCCTGGAACCTCGCGATCACCACGGTCTCTCTTGCCGTGAACCTGGGGCTGAACCTCCTACTCATCCCGAAGTTCGGCATGAACGGTTCGGCAGTGGCCTTCGGAACGAGCATCCTCGCGGACAATCTCATGACCACCCTGGTCGTGCGGTTCAAGATGAAGCTCCAGCCGTTCGGCCGCGGCTACGCGGTGGTCGCCGTCGGATCGACTCTCTGCTTCGGAGGGATCGGGCTCCTCGTGCGAGCGACCGCCGGGATGTCTCTTTGGACGTTCCTGGTCTCCGGCGTGGTGTCTACCTCCGTATACCTGCTGCTCATCTGGAGGTTCCGGAGCTTGCTGCAGCTCTCGGTCCTTCGAGAGGTGCTGCGAGCCCGCGGCCGGAAGAGCCCGCAAAACAGCCTCGGGACGGCGTGAGTGAATCCCGGGTGGCGATGAACAGGATCGCCCGGACGGCTTGGGGGCGGCTGCCGGCTCCGGGTAAGGGCGCCCTGAAGAAGGCGTGGGCAGGATATGCCCGGGTCACCAGTCGTGGGCGTTTGCTTCCCGACTACTTGATCATCGGCACGCAGCGAGGCGGCACCACCTCCCTGTACAAGTACCTCGCGGAACATCCGGCCCTCGGACGCGCCCTGACCAAGGAGATCCGCTTCTTCGACCTCAACTATGAGAAAGGGGTCGCCTGGTATCGCTCTCGTTTCCCTTCGTATAGGTACAAGAACCTCGTCAAGGAGCGAGATGGTCTGGATCTGGTGGTCGGAGAGGCGAGCCCCGACTACATGTTTCACCCTCGCGTCCCGGAACGGGTAGCCCGGCTGATTCCCTCCGTCCGGCTCATCGTCCTGCTCCGCAACCCCGCGGACAGGGCCTACTCACACTACTGGCACCAACGCAAGCGAGGACATGAAGAGCTCTCCTTCGAAGAGGCGGTAGAGAGCGAGCCCGAGCGACTCCGAGGCGAGCTTGAGAAGATGCGTGCCAGCGACAGCTACTACAGCTACGAGCGTCATCACCACTCCTACCTGGCCCGGGGGATCTACGTCGATCAGCTCCGAGCGTGGATGGAAGTGTTTCCCCGAGAGCAGTTCCTGATCGAGCGAAGCGAGGACTTCTTCACCGATCCGGCCGCCGTCTTCGATCGCGTCCTCCGATTCCTGGGCCTCCCCGGCCGGCAGCTCAGGCGTTACGAGAAGTTCAACGCGTTCACATCGGACGCCATGGCCCCCTCGACTCGGGATCGGCTGGTGGACTACTTCCACATCCACAACCAGCGCCTATTCGAACTCCTTGGGCGGGACTTCGGTTGGAACGCGTAGGGAGAAGCGCGATGAGAGCCCTAACCGGCGTGCGGAAGATGCGGCTGCTGTGGATCGTCGTCCTCGGGGCGGCAGCCAGCCTCCCCGCACCAGCTGCCGCCCAGACGCCGCCGACTCGAGGCTTGGAGACTCGAACGGACGTCGAATATGGCCTCGCCGCGGGGCAGAACCTCCTCATGGACGCATACATCCCGCCCGGCCCGGGTCCCTTCCCCGCGCTGGTGGCCATCCACGGTGGAGGTTTCGTTGGTGGCGACAAGGCCCTGATGAGGGGCGTGTCCCTCTACTTCGCCAGGAGCGGTTATGCCGTATTCAACATCAACTATCGTGTAGCCCCCGCCTTCCCCTACCCCGCTGCAGTGCTAGATGCGCAGACGGCTGTGAGATTCATCCGTGAACATGCTGAGGACTACAAGGTCGACCGGCTCAAGATCGGTGCCATCGGCGGGTCGGCCGGAGGCACCATCGCCGCCTCGCTGGCGACAGCCACGAACGGTGATCTCTCAAGCGGGTCAGGCATCGCTGCCGCCGTGTCCTGGTCGGGCGCTCTGGACCTTGCCGGTGTCTTGGAAGAGAAGGCGACGAACTCGCGCGCAGCGGATGACATCCTCAGCTACATCGGGATGCCAGGAGCGGACCCGAGCGATCCGGACGTCCAGAAGACACTTGATGCGGCCTCGCCATACTCGCAGCTAGACGCGGGCGACCCGCCCATGTTCATCGCAAACGCCGAGCAGGAGCTGATGCCGATCGAGCAGGCTCAGGCGTTCGTGTCGAGGCTCATGAGCCTCGACATCCCTCATGAGTTCTTCACCCCACCCCTGGGCCACGCCCTGAAGTACGCGGCCCAGGCGGAGCCGCCGACGTCGAGCTTCCTCGACACGTATCTGAAGGGTTTCAGCGGTGGGCCCAGTGAGGCGCCTTCCTCACTCCCGCCCTCCGTCGAACCCACCCCGGCCCCGAACGGAACCGGCGGGATCCCCATTTTCCCGATCGTAATCATCGGTGGAATCGTCGTGGTCCTCGGTCTGGCGCTGGCGCCCTTGATCTCTGCCGTTCGAAGGAATCGCGAGTGGCGGGGGAAGGCCTGAGAGAGTTACGTCTCAGAGGGCGGGGATGGCCCGCCCTTGCAGGTCTTTGCGTTCGAGTGAGCCCGTCGTTCCGAAGCAATCGATGGCCCAATCAACGACTGTGTCGATGACCCGCTCCTGGATCGGGATCGACTCGAATCCTGAGAGTGGCCCCTCAGGAAGGATGCGCAGCTCGAAACGAGCCCTGTGGGTCTCGGGAAGCTGAGCCAGCATTCGTTCGATCGTCATTCTGCTCCGCTCGTTGTAAGCGTCCGTGTCCTGCTCGCTGTAGACGAACATCAATCGGCCGCGAGCCAGGACCGCCGCCGCGCCATCCTGCACCATCGATCGCGGCCTTCCCTTCCGGCCTCTGAGGGGTCCAAGTAGGCGCAGGAGCAGCCGATTCGACCGGACCACTGAAGCGGCTTTGGAACCGCGGAGTCCAATGACCATGCGGTTCATCTGGCTGGGCTGGAGCACCCGGGGGAGAATGCAGAGTGCCCCTATAGATTCCGTGATCTGGGCGGCGGCCCCCAGGACGACGAGACCCCCCGAGCAGTTCCCAACCACGGCCAACCGGTCGACGCCCACCGCTTGCATCGCGAACCTGGCGACCGCCGACGCCTCATGCACTCGCAACTCGAGCTCGCCGAGGCTCCGTTCGATGACCCGTCCCGTGCTGTCAGCAATCCCCAGGTAATCCATCCGCACGGAAGCCAGCCCATGGTCCGCCAGGCGTCTAGCCACCGTCGTCCAGAGCTGAAACCTGTGGCTCCTGGGCGCTCCGGTCCCCGTGGCGAGCAAGACGAGACCTTCGGGCTCCTCATCCGGCAGCGTGACGACCCCTGCCAGGTGCTCTCGATCGTAGGGCACGAAGACCGGGAACTCCCTCACCGGCCAACCTCCGTCGTCGTTTGTCGCGTCTGCAGCTCCAGGCTCCAGGCCACAGTCGCGGCGGCGATCTTCTCGTTCAGTTCGAGCTGGACGTCCCTCTTGCCTCGGCCCCCATTTACGGTCTGATAGCGGAAGTGGCCGAACTGCACGGCGAACGGATCCTGAAGCACATCGAGGGTGCAGGTACCGCCTATCCCACGGAGGTGCTCCGCCAGCTTGGCCAGGGCGGGATTGGTCCTGTCCGTTCGAGACACCCCGATGAGTAGCGAGGACCCGGCGAAGGTCTTGATGTCGCGCATAAGGTCTATCGCGCCGATCTGCTCATGTGCTTCCCGGGACAAGCGGAACCCTTTGATGTCGCTCCAGCCCTTGGAGGAAAGCTCAGCTCTGATTCGGTCGACGGCGGACGTCCCCCCCTCGCCGCCCTCCCCCACGATCAGGGAGAGCACCTGGCTGCGGAGGAAGTCGCGCATGTAAGCGGCACCCCTCGCGATCGGCTCCCACAGGACCATCAGGGGTAGATCCATCCGATCGGCCACAAGAGCGGCCACCGTTCCGCCGAATCGGGCCCCGATGATCCCCACCTGCTCAATGCCTTCCTGCTTCCCCATGAGGCGCACTGCATCGGTCGCATCGGCCAAATGGGAGGAGAGCCCGATCGCGTCAAGCGTTGCGTTGCTGTCCCCGTACCCCCCGCCATGGAACCGGAGCACGGAGAAGCCAGCCTTGGAAAGGGCGCGGGCGGCGATGACGTCCAGCCTTCCGAGATGGATCTGTTCCATCCCCAGGGAGTGGCATATGACCCACCCGATTGGAGAGGGCTCTCGGAGGGGACGGGAGAGCACCGCGATGGTCGTTCCGCCGCCCAGCGCGGGCGTCAGGAACTCCTCGGAGATCCCCGCCTGGAGATCCTCGTACCGTGCGTGCCGTTGCAGCAGGCCTACGTCGACAGGCATCCTCCGCCTGCCCGCTCAGCTCACGGTGATGGTCACAGCCGGAGAGTATCCCGATTTCGAGCCGGCCCCGATGTCGCGGTAACGGGCGCGGAACGAGTACTGCCCGGTCCCCGCGTCTGGTACGAAGGTCGCCAGGTTCGGGGTCTGAGACGCGTGCCAGGTGGTCCAGTTTCCGCCGGGACGCTTGATCTGCACGTCGAAGGCGAAGCCTGTGGGGGCCCACTCGGCGCTCCATTTGATGGTGAACACCGTCGTGACCCCGCCGCTCGGCGGGGTGGCGACAACTGGCACCTTGACCGCTGCCTGCATCTGGGAGGGGTGGATGGAGCATTCGTACACAAATACCCCTGCCGCCGGGAAGAACCATCCGTACGTCGAGCCCGGGGACATCGCGCCCGAGTCGAACAGGCCCATCCGGCTCTGGGTTACCGTGTGCTGGCTGGGACCGTTGAAGGTCCAGTTCACGCCCCCCCCTTGGCCTAGCGTGAGGGACGACGGAGTGAAGGAGAAGTCAGCCACCGTCACCTGAGAGACGGGCGGGGGCGGGTTGAAGTAAGGATCGGTTCCCATTGCTGTGGAGGCATCAAGAGAGGGCTGGGAGCTGTCGACGTACCGGTCGCACGCGCCTCCGGTGCCCACGTTGAAGTAGCTAACCCCGACGATCGACGGCCAGGACTTGAGGAGATCGGCGCCATTGGCGAACCACTGAGCCTTCCGGTTGGGGTTAGCGTCGTCCTCACCGGTGCCGTATTCGGCAATGAACATCGGCTTGTCCTTCGCGACCCCGTAGTCGTAGAAGGACTCGAAGATATCCTTCATCTCTCGCCACGGCCCCTGATGGAACTCGCAGCTATACCAGTTGTAGCCGTCGGCCGCGATCAGATCGATGACGTCGTCGCCCGGGTAGAACTCGTCCCCTCGTCCCTTGTCGAAGCTCAGGGCGGTCATGGTGAATGCATAGGTCACGTTGGTGACCCCGGCGGCGACGAACTTGTCATGGATTCGGCGCCATGCAGCTTTGTAATCGGCTCCTGTGCCGCACGTTCCTCCGGACTCCGGCTTGGTCGTAGGCTCGTGATGGAAGGAGAAGATGATCGGCGCCGCGAAAGACTTGAGCTCCAGTGCCCTCGCATGGATGTTGGAGTCGTATAGCCCGGACGCGATGTCAGCCCACGGCTTGCAGCCAGTCAGGTCGCGAGGAGATGCGTTCCAACTCATGTAGAGCGTGTGGCCGGTGTCTCGCGACCACAGATCGTCCGCGTCAGGGAATGGGTCGTCCCACAACTTGTAAACCCTCTCTGTGGCCATTGGCCGTCCAAGAAGGGCCTCGAAGTTCGTGAGCGCCTCCCGGCGGTCCGCGCCGGTGTGGTCGTCGGGCCGGATGAATGCTCCAAACAAGGCCCCATTGTCTGGCAGCGGGACTGGAGCCGAATAATGGAACGGGCGCCCGGTTGATAAGAGCGTCTGAGCGGGAACCTGGAGCGGAGAGATGAGACCAACTGTCACGATCACCCCGAGCAATGCAAGTAGCCTACGCGGGTCGGCCCACATCTTTGATCTCCTGGTTCTCTCAGGGCTGTCGAAGGGGAGTACTTTACCAGGCCAGCGCGCGAAAAGGTCAAGTCGCAATGCAAACAAGGTGCGGCGATAGAGGATTTAGCTTCGCTTTTGGCCCGGTGGCTGCTAGCATATTGGGCTTAACGGGCCCGGAAGGAGAACCGATGCGCCGCACAGTCTTGCGATCCTCCATTGTCGCTTCAATGTTGGTTCTGGTGACGGCGCAGCCGTCCAATGTCATCGCCCAAACTTCGGTGGGCGAGACTGCGCAGAGGGCGAGTACGGGTCGGCAGATCTCACCCTCAGCCCCTGGTCACCTCGACAACCTCGGCGACTTCAACGGAGATGGCAACCTCGACCTCGCGGCCGGCGCACCGGAGGACGACGTCTTGGGTAAGGAGGACTCCGGCACCCTCAACGTCATCTACGGCTCGTCGATAGGCCTGAGGCTGAAGGGGAACCAGTTCTGGACGCAGAGCAGGACCGGCCTCAGCACGGACGACAAGGGCGACTTCTTCGGGCGTTCGGCCGCCAGCGGCGACTTCAACCTCGACGGTTACGACGACCTTGCTATCGCGGCGATCCGCAAGCGGGTGGGGACCGGGAACCACGCCGGCGCCGTCTACGTGCTGTACGGCACCTCGATGGGCCTCAAGACCATCGGGGCCCAGTTTTGGACCCAAGACAGCCCTGGGGTCCCCGATCAGGCTGGCGACGGGGACCTGTTCGGCGGCTCGCTGCACGGGGCTGACTGGAACAACGATGGGTACGACGACCTGGCCATCGGAGCCTGGTGCGACACGGTCGGGGGATTCAAGTGCTCCGGGAACCTCACGATCCTGTCCGGGGGCCCAAGCGGGCTGACCACCAACGGCGTCGTGTACTTCGACCAGGCCATGCCCGGAGTGGCAGGCACCGGGCCCGCCCTCAACAACCAGTTCGCCCGCCAGACCGCAGACGGCGACTACAACGGCGACGGCTGGCCGGACATATCCATCGGCGACCGGCTGGAGACCGTCAACGGACACACCGAAGCGGGAGCGATCAACATCATCTACGGTTCGCCGACGGGGCTCACCCTGGCCGGGAACCAATTCTTCACCGAGGACAGCCCGGGCATGGCGGGGAACGGCGCCGCCGACGGCGACTGGTTCGGGCGGCCGGTGACCACGGCCAACTTCAACAACGACGCGTACGACGACCTGCTGATCGGCGCGCGGTTCGAGACGGTGGAGGGTCTGCAGGGAGCCGGTGCCGTCACAGTCATGTACGGCTCGGCGGCCGGCCTGTCAACGGCCGGGAGCCAGTACTTCAACGAGGGCACTGCGGGGCTGGCCAGCGACGGGCTGGAGCCCGACGACTGCTGGGGGCATCAGGCTGGTGCCGGTGACTTCAACAACGACGGCTACGACGACGTGGCCATCAATGCCATCGATGAGACGGTGGGCGGGAAGGTGCAGGCTGGCGGCATGACCGTGATGTACGGCGGGCCCGCCGGCCTCGGCGTGGCCGGCAGCACTTGGTGGACCCAGGACACGCCGGGCGTGCCGGGTGACGTAGTCATCTACGGCTGGTTCTCCTTCTACATCTGGTCGAAGGACTTCAACCGCGACGGTTACGATGACATCGCCATAGGGGCTCCGGGCTCCACGATTGGCGGGTTCACGACCGCGGGCATGGTCATCATCATGAACGGCAGCGCTAGCGGGATCGTGAGCAATCAGGCCAAGAGCTTCGACCAGTCAATGCTGCGTGGAAACGGGGCCGCAGAGCACGACCTCTTCGGAGGCATCCTGGGCTAGTCGGCCACTCACTACCCGTAGTTGCTCTTAATGAACGACCGGAACGCCTCGCCTGTAGGGCGGATCGAGCCGTCCGGATCGACTAAGGCCTGAGATAGGCGGCCGTCGGAGCTGAACCAGACCGCGAAGGGAAGCCGCAGCTGCAAGACCATTTTCATCAGTGCCGTCGTCACGCTGGGCTCAAGGTTGCGCTGGCCGATCTCGTTCGTCACGATCGGAAGGCCGGCGAGTCCGCTCAAGTAGTCCACCGACTCTCCGAGCGCCTGGCTGTCAGATACGTACCAATGGATGTTTAGGTAGTCGGCGCCAGCTCCCTTGTACTGGGTCAGGAACCGCATAGTGAGATCGGCGACCTTGCGCCCGTCCTGATCGCCGCCGGGAGTCTCTAGGCGTTTCTGCTGGAAGGGCTCGAGCCCCCGCTCTTCGAAGGCCTTGGCCTCTGCTGTCTGTCCTGTGTCGAGGTAATGGAAGTAGACCATCCAGGTCACGGACCCGCTGAGGAGGCCACCGTTTGCGCAGGGGATATGCCGGCTGTGCGCGACTTCGCAGAGCGCTGCCAGCTCCGACACGTATTGTTCGGGGGTGCCGGTGAAGTACGAGGGCGTGTTCTCCTCGTTCTCCAGCACAACGAGGGCCGGCTCGTACAGGTCGAGAATCTCCCCGACGGTCCGCTTGAACCCATCCAGGTCGGCGACCGGCGATGCGGCCTCATCGATGCTCGGAGTGTTCCGGATCGTCAGGACGAAATGGAGCCCCGCATCCTGCACGATCTGGCATTCGGAGCACTCTCCGTCCCAGCTCGGCAAGAGCACCGGGTACGTGCGGAAGTAATAGGCTCCCAGTTCCTGGGCGATGCGCACTCGGTCCTCGATGTCGAAGACCTGGGGACTCAAGAAGAGCCCGAACGGGCCCTGAGGAGGTTTGTCGGTGGTGCCCCCTCGGGTGCAGACGGCGGCCCCGCTCACCGCGAGCAGCATCCCAATGAGCACGGCGGCTCGTTTCATGTCAGCGACCGTACCCTGAACGAGGCGCGAGCGGGGGCGTGTTGCTTGCCTACTCCCCCTGGTCTTAGCTCGCTCCTACGACGAACCCGAATTGGTCCTCGGTCTCGGCTCCATCACCTGCCATGCCTGATGAGTTCTGGCTCCAGAACTGGTTGCCGCCGCTGGTGAGGCCCGTTGGCGAGCCATAGATGACGTTGGCCGCCCCCGCGTCCACCGCGCTCCCGACATCTTCGAGCCACGCCGCCACCCCCAGGTCCGCGGCGCCGTCGGCGTTGA
>Ga0184638_1000363_pt1 | contig 12531 bp, 9 predicted proteins | sample PLM31_50_b2_FD_133141 | JGI IMG/M metagenome (GOLD analysis project Ga0184638, IMG submission 133141) | Groundwater sediment microbial communities from an aquifer in East River, Colorado, USA - PLM3-1_50_b2 | ecosystem: Environmental > Terrestrial > Soil > Riparian zone | place: USA: East River... | reverse complement strand
TTGTGCACGGTGAAGACTTGGTGCGCGAAGCTGCCGACGTTCACATCCCCGAAGGTCACGATGCCGATCGGGCTCACGGAGAAGTCGCCTCGCGCGGCGGCACTCGCGCCGATCGAACAGGGGCTCTCGTCGCCGCTCGTGTTCACCGACGTGACCGAAACGTGGTAGAGAGCGCCGGTGCTAAGCCCCGTGAGTCTGACGCTTTCTGTTTGGTCCGGCCCAGGGCTTGTCGTCGAAGACGAAACCTGGAAATAGGCCCCTCCGGGACAAGCCATCGCCAGCCCGTAATACACGCGATACGACGCGAGATCGGTCAGGGGGCTTCCGTCGGTATTCTCGGTGGGGGCAATCCAGGACGCATCCAGAGCCCCGGCTCCGCCTGAGGGCGCCACTAAGACGATCCCGCTGAGCGCAAACCCCACACCCAGCAGCCACCGGAGCCGACCACTCACAAGGGCGAAACTTTACTCAGTTGGGGAGAAAAGGCAACGGGAAAGTGTGCTTCTTAGGAACATGCAAGACTTTGCAGATGCAAGACTTTGCATGCTGGTGCGAACGGGAGGCGAGCGCAAGCCGCTGCGGTCAGTCGAAGTTGATTGGGTATCCGAACTGCAGACCGAACCTGATCCGGCTTTGATCCACATCGATCTGGGTCAACGACGATCCTCCTGTGCGCTGGCGGAAGAACGTGTAACCCCCGAACAGGGCTGCGTATTCAGCGATTTGATAGGTTGCCCCGAGATTCAGTGTGACTGCCTCGACGTCGACCTGCCCCGCCCGCCTGGGGCCGACGGATTCCGAGGTGCTGTACACGGGGCTGAGCACGACGAACAACCCTCGCATCAGGGTCGAAAGCGTGAGCGCGCCTGAGACAGTCTGGGTGTTGGTCGTTCCGCCGAACCCGCCAGCCACACTGACGCCCCGGTTATATTGCAGACTCGCCGAGCCGAATGGCAGCACCTGAACGAGGCTGGCCGTGCCGGCCGGCGCCACGAACGTGTCGCCACCGAGCTCGGTCAGCGAGGCCCCACCAGTGATGGTAGCGGTGAGTGTCGGCGTCAGCACATAGCTGAAGCCCAGCGTGGGGGTATGGGTCTTCGACACGTCCTGTCCTCGAGGGTCCAGGTATGTGAAGCCATAGCCGATGATGCCTGAGAAACGTGGTGTGAAGGCGTGTGTGAAATTGCTCTGGAAACCTAGGGTGTCGGAATCGACTCCGGCCCCTTCACCTTCGAAACGCAACACGCCGTAGGTCGCGCTGAGACTGAGGCTGTTCAGCGGCGTCATCTGCCAGATCATGCCGGGGGTGAAGGTGTTGCTCCACGATTTCTGTCGGCCGCTGGAAAAACCCTGCGCCGCGACGCGATTCGAATTCCGGTCGTACGCGAACGTGTCCGAAGCTGTCAACGTCACTACGGGCGTCAACCGGTAGAGGCCAGTGGCGACGAAGTTTTGACGATCGAACGCATTGCTGAGGCGGTCCTCCCGCGCGTACAGGTCGGCGCTGAACGAATAGCCGGCGCTCAGCTGATACGAGGGGCGGTTGACGTATAGAGTCAGGGCCGGGCTGAAGCTCGTAATGAAATCCCACTGCCGGTTCCGGTTGTCGAGAAAGATGTTGTCGTTGTACTCCTCGGAAACGGAGATTGAAGGCGTCAGTGTTACTGGTCCCCGTTGCGCCGCAGGAGCCAGAAGCCCCAGCAGCTCGAGCGGGTATGCCGCAATCGGCAGGCTCGGGGCACCTGGGACAGGTGCGGTTGCCGTCCCTGGTGCCTGGGCGCCCACGCCGCGAGGCGGAGTTTCTTGGCCCCACGCGGAGGATGCCATCAAACAGACGACAATCCCGACGGTCGCTCTCACACGACGCACGAGAAAGAATTATAGAGCGGATGGGGCCTTCGCCCGCAGCTTAATCGAGCCGGTCGCCTCTCCACCACCCACGACCAGCCGGCGAACTGCCTCCTCGAGCTCGCGGATATTCCCGGGCCATGCGTGGGTCATGAATCCGGCGATCACGTCTGGGCAGAGCTGGACGTCCCGGCGATACCTGCGGTTGAACTGCTCGAGAAAGAACGACGCCCAGACGGAAATCTCTTCCGTTCGCTGCCTGAGCGGAAGGATGCAGATCTCGGCCGCGTCGAGACGCCGCAGTTCCGGCCAAAGGTGGTCGTCGCCAGTGGCGTTATGCACGGTCGACGCTATGACGTGCACGTCGATCCGGATGATCTCACGGCTGCCGGTGCGCGAGACCTCCCCTGTCCGCAGCGTGTGCAGAAGTCTTGGGGCAAGAGCGATTGGGAGTGCTCCGATCTCGTCCAAATACACCGTGCCATGGTTCGCAACCTCGAAAGCTCCCGAGCAGCCGCCGGATCGCCCGGGGCGACGCCCCCTTCTCGTGGCCGAACAAATCGGCCTCGCAACGTTCAACGGCGTCCACGGCACAGTTCACCTTTATAAAGGAATAAGCCTGGCGTGCCGAGGTGGCATGGATGAGACGGGCTAGCACATCCTTTCCAACGCCGTGTTCACCCCGGATTAGCACGCCCCGGTCTGCACGCTGTCCTGCCGCGACGAGGTCGAGGATCCGGGCGGTTCTCAGGACGGTCTGGACGGTCTCCTGCCTCTCGGTCTTCTTGCTCGCACCCACACTAGACATCGTTCTGCCTCACCTGGGAGCTCAGTTGCTCGACCTTTCGGACGAGTGGTCGCCCCGGCTGCAGGACGCGGACCGAGGGTAGGCGACCTCTAAAGTCTCGTCAATCCATTTCTTTCACTCGCGACCACTCATCTTCCCGCATCAAATGCGGGAATGGTAGGGTCGTGAGTCGTCGTCATCCCGAATCGCGGATGAATCTTTCGACACCGTGCAGGGCGCCCAGGCGACCTACGGTAATTCGTTGTGTGTAGCCCGGGAGCCCGCGGCACACCAGACGATTTGGCGATTGTGGACAGCGGTGGGAATGTGGGTATTTCACTGCCGTTTACGTCAACGGTCGGAACCTCGCACAGAATCGCCCCGCGGAGGCGATTCAGGGCTCAAGAACGCGATAGCTTCGGGGGTATCGGACCGGCACCCGCGCGGCTGAGGGTGTCTGACCAAGCTTAGCGCGCTCGAGCGTTCATCGTGGGTAGCGTCACCTGAAACGTCGTCCCCGATCGTTCCTTGCTGGTGACCGTCACCTTCCCGCCGTGCCGCTCCACGATCTCCTTCACCTGGTAAAGTCCAATGCCCCACCCTCCGAGCTTTGTTGTCCGGAAGGGCACGAACAACGATCCCCGGACGAACTCTTGCGACATCCCGCAGCCGGTGTCGGCAACTGACAGGATGGCGTCATCGTCTTCGTGCTTGACCGTCACCTCCACGGTCCCCTCACCGCCCAGGGCCTGGACGGCGTTGGTCAGGAGATTCTGGATCACCCGAAGCAACGCCTCGGGATCGCCGAGTACCGCCGGCACCGGCCCCAGCTTGGTGACGAGCTTCACGCTACTGGGGACTGCCACGGTCCCGATGGCGTCCCGGACGATACTCGACAAATCGACGGTGTGGCCGCTCAGCACGACGGGTTCTGCCCGCGACGACAGTCGAGCAAGGAGCGCCTGCATTCGCTCGACGATTCGTGACAGGGTCAGGATCGTGTCCTTCTGGAACTCGGGGTCGTCGAAATACTTGACGGCGTTCTGGCTCAGGAGGCTCAGGCTGGAGATCAGATTCTTCAGGTCGTGGATGACGAACGAGGCGACGCGAGCGAATGCGTCGAACTCCCGCGCCCGCGCGAGATCCTCCGACAGCCGGGCGGTCACGATCGACCCCGCGGCCTGCTGGCCCATCGTCGTCATGAACTCGATGTCCTCTGGCGTGTAGGGCAAACCCGTCCGGTCGGGGCCGACCACCATGAAACCCGTCAAGGTGCCGCGCCAGCCGAGCGGCACGATCACGCTTCCAGCCGGAAAGGTCTCCGCGAGCTGAATGCCACCCCAGTCGAGGTCGGTCTCGAGCACCAATGGCTCCTGACGAACCACGAGCGCCGCCAGCAAGGGAGTGTCGGGCTGCCTTACTGGCGCGGCCTCTCGCAGGCGAATCGACGCTGCGACGTGGTAGTGGCGACTCGAGGCATCGGCCAAGTACAGCATCGCCGCATCGCCGCCCACCGCCTCGGTTACCGCCTCGAGCAGCTCGGGGCTCAAGTCCTCGAGGGCGAGATGCGTGCTGAGGCGCCTGGTGAAGCCCATCCACTGCTCACGGTAGTCGTACTTGCTCCGGTAGAAGTTGAGCGCGATGAACCGCTTCATCCGCCAGCGAGCCTGGTCGGACAGCAACACCGCCGCCAGCACCAGGGTCGAGACGAAGACGGCGAGCGTCACCCAGAACACGGTTTCCGGGATTTGCAGATAGGTGAGCAGCCAGCCAAGACCTCCGACGGCCAGCAGGTAGGCACTGAGGACGCCGACGATCACTGAGCGATAAACCACCGCGCGCGAGACGGCAAGCTGGGACTCCGGCAACCGAGCGCGAGCCACACTCACCGCGAGCACGAGGTTGCCGATCAGGAGGGTGGCGGTGCCGACGTTGAGCTCGGTGGCGGTGATTTGGCGGAAGAGCGCCACCTCGCTCAGGACGTAGAACCGCACCAGGAAGACCCCGCCAAGGCCGAGCATGAGATATTTGATCCGGCCCCGTGACACCCCTCGTGACGTCCGCAGACACGCCTCGAGCCCGGCGAGGACCGCCACCGTGAGAACGAGCTGAAGGGTGGCGGATGCCACACCGACCCTGGTGAGCAACGCCAGCTCGAACCGCCCGGGAGCGAAGGAGACGCTAAAGCCGCCGAGCGTCACCACGGCCCCGAAGAGCGCGAGGGCGAGCGTCGCGCCGGCGGTCAGCCCCGCTCGCCAGACCGGTGGAAGCGCCGCGGCGTGGTGACGGGTGATGGAGCCCACGAACACGACCCACGCCAACGGGGCGGCGATCCGCGACGCCTCCACGACATCCAGCCAGAAGATGTGAGCGCCCGGCGCCTCCGCCCCGCCAAGCAGCATCGCCGTGGCGAACGACTCCACGCCGAACATGACCATCCCGAAACCGAAGCTCCGCCTGATCCATCCGGGACGGCCCAGGAGCAGGCCGGCGATGGCGAGCGCCAGGCTCGACAGACCGGCTAGCGCGGCAACGACGATGTGCGGCGTAATGACCACGATGAGAATTTACACCACTTGGCGTCAGGATACTGACGCCGAAGACGTTGGCGGCGTCACCACCGCGTAGCGTAAGTCATTGATCGGCCGTTCGTCGCGAGCTAGGGTACGTCCATTGCGCCACCGCCCCGGCGGCGAAGGCCCCTTCCCGACAAAGGCGCCCTGGGGTCAGCAGGCCGAGGCCCGCATCATGCTATATTTCTTTGGGTTGTTTCCGTCTGGCCCGATTCTGCCGTGGCCAATGGCGTCCTTAGCCCAGCCGCGCGTGACGCGTGATGGATAAGCCGAAACTTCTCGTTGTCGACGACGATGAGGCCATCCGCACGCAGCTGAAGTATGCGCTGCGCGACGACTTCACGTTGTTCTTCGCCGAGGACCGCCGGGCGGCGCTGGCGGCGGTCGCCGAGCACCGTCCGGAGCTCGTGAGCCTGGACCTCGGTCTTCCGCCCGCAGAGGACGGGGCCCAGGAAGGGCTGAAAGCCCTGGACGACATCGTGAAGCGAGCGCCGGCCACGAAAGTCGTCGTCGTCACCGGGAACGGCGATCGGGTCAACGCGATCCGGGCCATCCAGCTCGGCGCCTTCGATTACCACTCCAAGCCCATCGACGTTGGCGGGTTGAAGGTGGTCCTCCAGCGGGCCGCCTATCTCCAGACGCTGGAGGCCGACGCCGAGAAGCATCTCAAAGCTCAGGAGACCAATGTCCGCTTCGAGGACATCCTGGGTGCTGCGCCTTCCATGCGCGAGATCTTCGCTGCCGTCGCGCGCGTGTCGAAGACCGATGCGACGGTGCTCATCCAGGGGGAGAGCGGCACCGGGAAGGAACTCCTCGCCAAGGCTATCCATTCGAACAGCCCGCGAAAGTCGCGCCCATTGGTGGCCATCAACTGTGGCGCCATCCCCGAGACGCTGCTCGAGTCCGAGCTGTTCGGTCACGAGAAGGGCGCCTACACTGGCGCCCACATCCAGCGTAAGGGCAGATTCGAGCTGGCCGACGGCGGCACGCTGTTCCTCGACGAGATCGCCGAGATGAGCGCGCCGCTCCAGGCGAAGCTGCTGCGGTTTTTGCAAGAGCGGCAGATCGAGCGGGTGGGCGGTCGCGAGATGATCCGGGTCGACGTGCGGGTCATCGCGGCGACGAACAAGGATCTCCGGTCCGAGCTGCAGGCCGGCCGGTTCCGCGAAGACCTCTACTATCGTCTCTCGGTCGTGAACCTCAATGTCCCTCCCCTGCGCGATCGCGGCGAGGACCTCATCCTGATCGCCAACGCCTTCCTGCGAAGGTGCGCCCAGGAGCAGCGGCGGAAGCTTCGCTTCAGCAGCGGCGCGCTGGAGACGATGACGCGCTATCGCTGGCCCGGCAACATCCGGGAGCTGGAGAACGCGGTCCAGCGAGCGGCCATCATGTCGCAGGGCCAGCTCATCGAGGCAGCCGACCTCGGGATCGCGGTCGAGTCGGCGTCGGTCGAGCCGGCGTCGGAGGATCGGCCTTCCCTCCGGGAGGCGCGCGGACGGGCCGAGCGGCAGGCCCTGGTCGACGCGCTCATCCAGACGCGCGGAAACATCAGTCAGGCCGCCAAGCGCCTCGGAGTGAGCCGCCCAACATTTCATGGCCTGCTCACCAAGTTTCAGGTCGACGCCAAGGAATTTCGGTGAAGGCCGCCTGAGCAGGAGCGAGGTAGAAAAAAAGTCGCGGCCCCTGGGAGTCCCTTGTCGGGCTACCAGGGGCCGCGAGGGGCAGTTGTTCTTAGCGGTGGAACTTCTTCCTTGCGAAAGCCGCCAGTCCGACCAAGCCGGTTCCGAGGAGCAGCAGCGTTCCCGGCTCCGGGACCGACGCCGTGCCGGGGATGAGAAAGTACGATTCGCCTCCGTCGACCGCGTGGTCCCACACTGCGTGGAAGAGAATCCCGTCGGTCGGGGCGAGGCCCGCCAGGCTTAATAGGTTTGATTCCCAGTCCGCGAACCCATTGCCGTTACTAGAAAGGCTACCGATATTGAGATTGATGGCGCCGGTGCTGTACAGCGTCGTATGCGTAGTAGTGTCGATCACCTCGAAAAGCGTCAGATTCTCGCTCGCCGCGGAGGTCGTGTTGACGTCGATCGCAACAAAGAACGAGTTTGTCCCAAGAGCGCCCGTGAGTTGCGCGACCGTGTACGGGGTGCCTTGGACACCGTCGAGGACGGTAGCTGTAGGCGTGGTGCTGTACATATTGTAGGTGTCGATGGAGCCGGACGACGTAAAGTTGTTGTACCCCATCGACGCCGGCTGCTGGCACGTCGTAGCAGCGATGACGCATGGATTGCTCGTGCTTTGCGGACCGACGGTCCCGGCCGGTACACTGTTAAATGTTATTGGCGCTGCAGAAGCGCTTCCAGCCAATGCCAAGACCGTCATCCCCGCCATCATTAGGATCCCGAACCTGCCAACTCTCATCGTCTCCTCCTGTCGGCCCGCATAATAGGTTTTGTGGCGATCTCGCGCCGCACTCGACTTGTAGCAGGGTTCGTGCCTGGTCAAGAAAAGACGGGATTCCAGGCGCTTAGCTTCGACTTACACAGCTGGGGGTGCGCGACTGATAAATCTGCCGACACGTTCGGGTAGGCGATTGATAAGTCGGCCGACACGCAAGGGCTTTCCGGGCCACCTTATTTTTGCAGTTGAGCCAAGGCCTGTCGGGCCTCTTCCTTGCCGACAAAGTCCGTTGACGCAGCCGCGGCCGCGGCCAAGCTCTTCTTCGCGGTCTCGGTGTCTCCCACCTTCAGGGCGGCCATCCCGAGGTGGTACTGGATCTCCGGGTTCTCAGGAAGCTTGGCGGCGCTTTCCTTCAGAAGGGTGAACGCCCGCTGGTAGACGCCGCGATTGTAGAGGATCCATCCCAAAGTATCCGATATGTTTGGATCGTCCGGCGAAGCCTCCTTCGCCATCTGGGCCAGCTGCAAGCCTCTTTCTTTGTCGCCCCCTCTCACAGCGAGAAGATAGGCGAGGTTGTTCGCAGCGGGGGCGAACCGCGGGTCGACGGCCAAGGCCTTTTCGTACGCCGCCTGGGCTTTTGCGAAGTCGCCCTTTCTGTCGTAGATGACTCCGGAGAGCGTGAGCGCTTGTAAGCTTCTGGGATTCACTTGAAGAGCGCCCTCGAGCTTGGCCAATGCCTGATCGTAGTTGCCCTTTGCCGCATACAAGTCACTTAGTTGGAGATAGGGGCCGATTTGGTGAGGCTGGAGTTCGAGTGCCTTCAGATAGGCGGTCTCGGCTCGGCTCAGGTCGCGCCGAGCACGATGGACTTCGCCAAGGAGGAACTGCAGTTCCCCAGAGTTAGGCACCAGTGTGATCTGCCTCTGGACGCGCTCGAGGGCCACGTCCGGCTTCCTTTCAACAAACGCGATCGAGGCGAGCTGCGCCAGCGGTTCAACGTGGCCGGGAGCGAGAGCGAGCGACGCCTCGAACTCCTTCTTTGCCTCCGCGTTCTTTCCCTGCGCCTGGAGAGCGACTCCGAGGAGATGCGGCCCCCGCGGGTCCTTGGGCGCCAAGGCCACGACCTTGCGGTAAGCCCCAGCCGCCTTGACGGGGTCCCGTTTGGCAAGGTACGCGGCGCCCAGCCCCACATACGCCCGGATTTCGTTCGGTTGCTTCGCAACGAGTTGCTCCAAGGCCTCGATCGCCAGTTGGGCTGCTCCGGCCTGCCAGTCCAACTCTGCCTGAAGAAGCACGGCGTCGGTGAAGTTCGGGTTCGTGGTCGTGGCCTCTTTCAACGCGGCCTTGGCCGATTGGACATTCCCGGTCCGGAGGTGAGCCAGCGCCAACTGGTAATGCGCCTGAGCGAACCGGGGCTCGAGCTTCAGGACCCTCTGAAACTCCTCGATCGCCTTTGTCGTCTCGCCCTTGGCGAGATGCACTTTGCCGTGAAGGAGACGCCCGTCGAGGTCCGAAGGGCTCCTTTTGAAGACGGCGTCGAGCGCCTTGAGGCTCTCGTCGTACTTCCGTTCGTTCAGGGCGACTTCGGCCAGTCGGCGCCAGGCCGGGAGGAAATCCGGAGCCTTCTCGGTCATCTCTGCGAGGATTCGCCTCCCCTCCACAGGTTTGCGAGAGGAAAAGTAAAAGTCAGCCAACTTGAGCCGCGTCAGCGAGCCGGCTGGCGCGAGCTCGGCGGCGGCCCGATACTCGCGTTCGGCCTGACCGGCGTCTCGTTTCAAAATGTAGAGGTCCCCTAACCACGTGTGGGCCTCCACCGACTTCGGCTCCTTGGCGACCGCCTCCTGCAGGGCGCGCTCAGCCTTCACCATGTCGTTCTTCTTCAGGTAGAGCGTCCCAAGCCGCGTGTGGAGCTTCGCCTTGTCGCCGTACTGAGCCCGTGCCTCTTCAAGGCGCCGGATCGCGGCGTCAACCTCTTGAGGCGTGCCGGCGGTGGCGGCCCATAGCAGAAGCGCCTCGAAGTTCTTCGGATCTTTCGCGAGGACCATTTCCGCCTGCTCCCGCGCCTTGGCTGGCTGACGCGCGGCGAGATAGATGGTCGCCAATTTGAGGTGGGCGTCTTGGTCCTCGGGGTCGAGCTCCTGTAATTTCACCAGGTAAGGAAATGCCTGCGCGAGCTCACCCAGCTCGTAGTGAGCGAGCGCGATCTGCCGGTAGGCGCGCACGTTCTTCGCGTCGATCTGGAGTACGTTTCGGTATTCGATGATAGCTTCACGAAACTGTGCCTTGGCAAAATACTTGTCGCCCCGCTCGAGATGCTGGGTCTTTTTAGCCTCGGGCGACCTGGAGCACCCGGCCATGACGACTAATACGGATAGAAGCAGAGCGATCCACGCTCTTGCCGCCATGGACATTTTGGTCTCCTTCGTCAGCCCGATCCGGGGTGTTCGGTCAAAATAGGGTACACCTCCGCCTTTTTAGACCGCATTGGCTCGGTGCTTGACCAACCGCTCTGATTTTTGCAGTAGCCACAGAACGGGTGCCAGGATTGCCAGGGCCAGCAGGAAAAATAAGACCCCCCCCTGCCGATGGAGCCGGCCTGTGAGAAAGCCCGGATCGACATAAACTGAGAGCAGAGTCAAGGTCACGATCCGGATTCCGTTCTTAACGATGAGGAGCGGAAGGGTGGCCAGGGGCAAAACAGCTTTTGTCCAGGCGGACTGGAGGTAGAGGTGCCCAGCAAGCAGGCTCGTAATCAGCATGACTAGACTCGAGCGAATCCCGCTGCATTCTTTGGCGACCTCGATGGTGACCCCAGGTAGCGAGAAGATGAACCCGGTCCGCAGAACGGGAACGCCCACCAACTCGAACACCGCATAGGAGACTTCTGCCGACCACGTCTGCAGCCAGACGATAACCCGGTCCAAAATGAAGTCAGGGATGGGGACCATCAGAAATAGGAACAGCACGGGAAAGAGGCCCGTCCGGAGAGCGCGCATGCCATAGCACAGAACAAATGCGCCGACCCACATCACCAGCACCGAAAAAATCGCGATGGCGAGTCGATCATTCTCGCTGGACGAGGCGGAGTGTCTTAGCCCGAGCCAGTGGAAGACAGCGCCGGCGAAGAGCAACCCCAATCCCATCCCCCAACGCGTCTCGACGTGGGAGAAGATCCGTTTTCGTTCCAGAAAGAAGAGAGCAGCGCTGACGAGAGGGATCAGGATGATGTGGGAGTACTGTTCCTCCTGCAAAGCAAATCGGATGAGTCTGCTGAAAGGCGTCGAAAAGGCCACCAGCATTAAACCGACAAAGAGGGCGAAACAGGCAGTTCTTGCCCGTGAGGGTTCTCGCAGGCTGACGGACACTGCTTCCTGCCAGGGTTCTGAGTTCCTGCCCATTAACTCTGTGTCCAAAGAAACCGGGTCCTATTCTAGTGGATAGCGATGGAATATAGATACTGCACCGGACGAAAGTCGCGTGAGGAGGCACAAACTAACGGGGCCGGCGAATTCCTCCGCCGGCCCCGCCGATTTTCAATCTTTCACGCTACCCGACTTCGCTCGGGAGCTTAAGCCTCGTTTCGGCTACGGCTGCGGAACCGGGTCCCGATCAGCCCACCCACACTCAGCAGACCGGAAGCCACGAGCGCCAGACCGCCCGCCTCAGGAACCGTGCCGCAGGCGGCGCCGGCGCCAGCTTCCGCGCTCGTGTTAGGGCTGGTGCTGTTGCCTACCCATGCGCTGCAGTTGGTTGGGATTCCCTGGATGTGAATAGCCGAGTTGTACGTTCCATTACCGCCGCCTGGCGCGCTCAAATCGTTGAAGCTGCCCTCGAGTGCGCCGGTGACCGTGAACGCGACTGTTTCGCCCGCGGTGAGTCTCCCGGGATCGTTGGCATCCGTGAACGAGACAACGATGTTGTAAAACCCATCGCCGTCCGCCTTAAACCCGGCACTGCTGCAGGGATCTGCGCACACAGCGATGGTTCCGCTGGCGGCGCCACTCACAGTGCCCGGTACGCCGAAGCTCGTGTCAGTGGTGTTGAAGCCCCAGAACGTGATGAATTCACCCGCGGCGAGTCCCGTCGCCCCGTTCAGGGCTGTCATCGTGACGAGAGTGTCGGAGCCAACGGTCGTGAATGAGATGGTGCCCCAAGGGCCAGTGTTCCCTGGCTGCTGTCCCGAGAAGATGAAGTCCAAGCTGTACGAGATTGTGGCTTCGGCCCCCACGGGTAGCCACGCCACACCGACTGCCACCAGCGCGATAATCACAAGTTTCCTTAGGCCACCCAGACGCTGCATTCTGTCTCCCCCCAATGTTAGAAGCTTCTAATTACTCGGCCTGGGATGGCTGCATCCTCGATGCCAGAGCATCCGGCAGTAACTTTCGCTTGTGTTCCCGGCATTTACGGGGACATGCTCGTCCTCGGCTATGCAATCTCTTGCACTAGCCCGGAGGCGGTCTGGTCGATTCTGACATCGACTTGCGACCTTCCTATTTCAGCTCAGCCAGGGCCCGTCGGGCGTCCTCTTTGCCAGAAAAATTCGTTGGCGAGGCGGTGGCAGCGGCCAACCCCCTTTTTCGCCGTATCCGTGTCTCCCGCCTTCAGAGCGGCCATCCCAAGGTGGTATTGGACCTCCGGGTTCGCAGGAAGCTTGGCAGCGCTCTCCTTCAAGAGGGCGAGCGCCCGCTGGTATACGCCCCGCTTGTAGAGGATCCAGCCAAGCGTATCGGAGAACTGCGGCTCGGCGGGCGCCGCCTCCTGCGCCATCTGGGCGAGTTTGGAGCGCTTTTTCCTTGTCGCCGCCGTGCTCCGAATAGAGGTAGGCGAGGTTGTTGGCAGCCAGGGCCGATCGCGTATTCAGCGCCAGAGCCTGCTCGTACGCCCGTATTGCCTTGGGAATTTCGCCCTTCTGTCCGTGGACCA
>Ga0184638_1000362_pt1 | contig 12551 bp, 10 predicted proteins | sample PLM31_50_b2_FD_133141 | JGI IMG/M metagenome (GOLD analysis project Ga0184638, IMG submission 133141) | Groundwater sediment microbial communities from an aquifer in East River, Colorado, USA - PLM3-1_50_b2 | ecosystem: Environmental > Terrestrial > Soil > Riparian zone | place: USA: East River... | reverse complement strand
ACACTCAAGACAATGTCACACAGAGGAGGGTACTATGGGTACCAAGTTATATGTGGGCGGATTGCCCTATTCCATGACCGAGCAACAGCTTCAGGAGCTGTTTTCCCAGCAAGGAGCCGTGACCTCAGCCAAGGTCATCACCGATCGAATGACTGGCCAGCCCAGGGGCTTCGCCTTTGTCGAGATGGCAACATCCGAAGAGGCCCAGAAGGCCATCGCGTCACTCAACGGCACAGAGCAGGGTGGCCGGACCATCACAGTGAACGAAGCCCGCCCGCAAGAGAAGCGTTCAGGCGGTTCAGGCGATCGTGGAGGAAGCGGCGGGCGCTGGTAAGATACACTGCTGAATAGGGCAGGGCGTCCTGGATGTCCTGCCCCCACAACCTCGTGTCAAATGACCACCAGGGGAGGCCACGATTCCTAGGCCAGCAAAAGCGACCCAGGCAAAACGCAACCGCGAGCGTGCCAAGCAGGCCAAGCGGCGTGAAAAAGAAGAACGCCGGGCACAGCGGAAAGCCGAGAAAAAAGAGATGCCTCCCCCGCCCCAGGGTGGAGAAGACCCGGATATTGCCGGCATGGTGCCAGGCCCCCAGCCACCTCTGTTTTAACCCCTCGCGTGTTCGGCCCAACTCCCATTTAGGCCCTCGCCTTGCCTCTTGGAGAGATTGGTGGCCCCGGCGAGAATTGAACTCACGACAAACGGTTTAGGAAACCGCTGCTCTATCCAACTGAGCTACGGGGCCATACTGTTTGGCGGATGGGATTCAGAACACAAACACTGTGCTTATACCATGCGAGTGACACCTCATACAAACGTCAGCGAGCTGTCCGTTGTTCTTGGTATCCACGGCATCTCGGGATCTCGAACCGTTTTGGCCATTACGGGAACCTGTGACCCGTCCAATGACAGGACCCGACCTCGCCCTGCCGGGTCGAACCCGCGTGACATCACCTCTGGCCGCCGGATATTGACATTTTTCGGATTTTCGCTTAATACTCTCAGCCCAGTACTATTTCGATTCGATGAAGATATGTAAGGAAAGGAGCCTTCCATGACGTGGGGAATGCATACTAAGGATACTCCCGGTAAAGGCCGAGTGCTCGTGGTTGACGACGAGGAAAATATTCGTAAACTCGTGCGTATGAGCTTGACGAAAGCCGGCTACGATGTGGAGGAAGCGGAAAACGGGGAGGAGGCGGAGAAGATCATACGAGCGAAGGATAATCCGCTGATGCTCGATGTCATTCTCTGTGATATCCGGATGCCCAAAGTCAACGGCATTGAAGCGATTGCTTTTTTTCAGAAGCAGTTCCCCTCGGTCCCCATTGTCGTCATCACGGGATTTCCGGATACTGAGATGGCGGTAAATCTTTTGAAGCAGGGCGTCATGGACTACGTTCCAAAGCCCATCGATAGCGATAAGCTTCTCGACGTTGTTTCGAAGGCAATGGCCAAGCGCACGTCCTTAAAGACTGACTGAGATTCCTTCCTAAGGGGCGGGCCGGCCGGTGGGTTCGGGAGGGGGGTCCAGCAGGACGGGGCCCCATCCCGCGATGGTGGGTCCGGGGTCCGGCTCGCTTCCTGCCGCAGTTGCCGAACAGGAGACCATCAATGGCTTCTGCCGACCCCGCCATGGAGGAGGTCAGCCGTCTTAAAGGCGAGCTGGAGGCCATTCGCCGCTTGAGTCAGACGCTGTTTCAAAAGACCAATGTCGACGACCTCGTGGAAGCCGCGCTCCGCAGCGCGCTTGAGGAGGTGGATGCCGAAGTGGGCTCTGTCCTGCTGGCCGATCATGAGGCCAAGCAGCTCATCTTTCGGAACTCCGTCGGCGAGAATCCTGTTCCGCGCGGGACGGCCATTCCGTGGGACCAAGGCATCGCCGGCAGCGTGTTTCAATCAGGAGAACCCGAGATTATCAGCGACGTCAAGAAAAGCGGCCGCCATTTCGGCGAGGTCAAGAGCGGGTTCGCCACACGGGATATGATCACGCTTCCGCTGAAGCAGTGGCAAGGCGACCCGATCGGGGTCATGAACATTCTCAACAAACGAAATGGGACGCTGAACGAGAACGATCTGCGTTTGCTCACCATTATTTCCGCGTTCGCGGCAATCGCCATTCAACAGGCGCGCCTGTTTGAGGAAGCAAAGCTGGCGGAGGTGGTGCATCGGCTGGGCGATCTCGGTCATGACTTAAAAAACTTCCTCACGCCGGTCGTCATGGGTAGTGAGATCCTCAGGGATGAGATGGCGGAGGTATTCGAAATGCTCCGCACCGTGGGGGAGGAGAGTGCCGACAAGCGCCACGAGATATGCGACGACGTGATCGGCATGCTCCAGGACGGCGCCCGACGGACGCAGGACCGTGTCAGAGAAATCGCGGACTGCGTCAAAGGCCTCAGCAGTCCGCCGACCTTCGCACCGTGCACCGTCATGGCGGTCGCGGAAAGCGTGGCCAAAACGCTCCGAGTTGTCGCGGATGAGAAAGGGGTGATGCTGAGCTTGAAGGACCTCGACACACTCCCTATCCTCATGGCCGACGAGCGCCGTTTATTCAATGCGATCTACAACCTGGTCAACAACGCCATCCCTGAGGTGCCCTCCGGGGGCTCCATCGCCGTGATCGGGAAGCTCGAACCTGACGGCAAAAACGTTCTGCTCTCCGTGGCGGATACCGGGCGAGGCATGCCTCGGGAAGTCCGAGAAAGCCTTTTCTCCGCGCGTGCGATTAGCCGAAAAGCCGGGGGGACGGGTCTGGGCACGAAAATCGTGAAGGACGTCGTGGATGCCCACGGCGGCACCATCTGGGTCGAGAGCGAGGAAGGCGTCGGCACCACATTTCACATACGGCTTCCCCTGTCTGCAACCGATTCCACTCCGCAATAACCACCGGCCCCACCGCACAAACCGATACATGCCGGTATCTAAATAGATATCGCCTGCGCTCCTAGGGCTCGCCCAAGTTATCGGAATATCAATATCTTCGTTCCTAGGTCTGAATCTTGCTCACCCGACTCCTAGAACAAACCTTTTGATATGCATGGGACTGGGAACATGTACAGCATAGAACCAACAATCTCCGGCAAGTTGATCCCCGGAAGCAATAGCTCCAGCGGGCAGGAGCGAAGACACCCGTGGACAGCATCGTCTGATCGGCACGACGACACCGGCGCGGAAGGGAGAGGGGGCCTGTTCCGTCGGCTGTGCCAACGCGAGCGTGAGTTGGATGCCGCCAGTCGCGTGAGTGAGGCACTTTTTCAGCACACCCGCCTTGATGAATTAGTCGAGCAAGCTCTGAAGACTGCGCTTGAGGTGGTGGGCGCCGAGGCAGGCGCGGTGCTGCTGGCCGACCCACAGTCCAAGCAGTTGGTCTTCCATCATTCGATGGGAGAGTGCCCAGTCCCTTCCGGAACAAAAATGCCCTGGGATTACGGCATTGCAGGAGCGGTGTTCAATTCGGAAAAAGCGGAGATTGTCCCCGACGTCAAACAGGATAGACGCCATTTTCCAGGCATTGACTTACAAGTGGGCTATACCACGCGCGATATGATTATCTTGCCCCTCAAGCGGTGGAAGGGAGCGCCCATCGGAGTGCTCACTGTCTTGAATAAGCGCCACGAGATGTTCAATGGGGATGATCTCTCAATTCTGACTATTCTGTCTGCGCTGACGGCGACGGCGATTGAGCAGGCGCGATTATCAGAACAAGCCAAGCTGGGCGAAATAGTATGCTTGCTCGGTGACATTGGTCACGACATAAAAAATATGCTGGGTCCGGTTCTTTTGGGCGTGGGGATACTCAAAAATGGACTCGATGAAATTTGCAGTAACGTGCCACAACAGCAGATGCAGGCGAGTCGCGACCAATGCTATCAGGTGATTGACGTCGTTCGCAGCTCTGCTCGTCACATCCAGGACCGTGTCCATCAGATTGCCGAGTGCGTCAAAGGAAGGAGCTCGCCGATCAAATTCGCTCCCTGCCAATTATCATCTGTTGTGCACAGCGTGATGACCGCTTTGCGTTTAGCGGCTGAAGAGAGACATATTGTCCTCCGCGCAGCAGGCCTCGAGGACTTGCCGACCATACTTGCCGACGAGCACCGGTTGTACAATGCCTTTTATAACTTGATCAATAACGCCATCCCCGAAGTTGAGGCCGGCGGCTCCATTGAGGTTCGGGGACGCTCAGATGCGGCGGGTGTTGTTCTGTCGGTCAGCGATACCGGTCGCGGGATACCGCCTGAGATTCTGAATTGTCTCTTCACGTCTCACGCAATGAGCCGGAAGCCCGGTGGTACTGGCCTGGGCATCAAAATCATTAAGGATGCGGTGGAGGCGCACGGAGGCGCGATTACGGTTGAGAGCACCGTCGGGATCGGCACTACCTTCCAAGTCCGTCTACCCATTTCCCCCCCGATACGATGACGTCGTAGGTCACCCTCCCCGCCTGCCATAGGCCGCAGAGGCGACTGTCGGGCTCCTTCTCCTAGCGATGAATTGTGTGCTATGTTTTGCCTCGCCTTGAATCAGCTTTCCGGATTACGTGAAGGTATGGACGCGGAGTGCTATCCTCCTGCTGGTGATTATGCGGAAGGTTCGTAACTTCGACCGCCTGAGAGATCCGATCAAAGTCGTACTCACGTTGTTTGCCTTGTGTGTATGCTCGATGATCGCAGGCGTCATCGTGGCCTCCTTGCTGGTTGACCCCCTGCGGCATGTCCTGGGCTGGATGACCGCTTTGTTACTGATTGTTGTCTCGATCCTGGGGGCCGGGGGCTATCTCATTTGGAGCCGGTACCTGGGCCAGAGCGGCATGCTTACACATGGACATCTGGAAGAACGCAATGAGTCATTCCTCAGAATCCCCCGCACGGGACGATCCCTTCCGGGAGATGGCGACGACCTATTCCGCGCGGTGGCGGAGACCGCGACTGACGGCATTATCTCGGCAGACCAGAATGGAAATATCATTTATTGGAACAAGACAGCAGAGAGAATTTTCGGGTATTCGGCCGGTGAAGTGCTCGGTCAACCCCTCACGCTCCTGATGCCGGCTCGCTTACGTCAAGCTCATAAGGCCGGAATTAAGCGCATGGTATCCACGGGCGAACCCCGCCTGATTGGGAAAATCATTGAGCTGGCGGGATTGAAGAAAGATGGGAGCGAATTCCCCTTGGAGCTCTCGCTGTCGACCTGGACCACATCAGAGGGACGAGGCTTTACGGGTATTATTCGCGACATTACGCAGCGCAAACAGGTGGAAAGACGCCTCACGGCTGAGCATACGGTGGCTTGGCTCTTGGCCGAGTCTCCTACGCTGGCTGAAGCCACCCCCAAAATCTTGCAGGCAATCTGTGAGAGCCTGGATTGGGAAATGGGCGCGTTTTGGAGCGTAGATGAGGGCGTCAATGCGATACGATGCAGTCAAATCTGGCATTCGCCGTCGATCAACGTCGCAAGGTTTGCCGCGTTCAGCAAGCAGACCACCTTTCCTCGGGGGATCGGCCTGCCGGGCCGCGTCTGGGCCAGTGGCGAACCCGCGTGGATTCCTGACGTCCTCAAGGACCCCAATTTCCCACGGGTGTCTGTCGCGGCCAAAGAAGGCCTTCGCGGGGCATTTGGTTTCCCAATTCGAAGGCCGGGACTGGTGCTTGGGGTCATGGAGTTCTTCAGTCGAAAGATCCAAGAACCGGATGACGACTTACTGCAGATGCTCTCCGCTATCGGTAGCCAGATCGGCCAGTTCATGGAGCGCAAGCGAGCAGAGGAGCGGATCAGCTCGCTCAAGGAATATGTTCAAATGATCCTTGATAGCGTGCCCGATCCCATAATGATTTTGAATGAAGATGCTCAGGTGCAGTACATCAACAGCGCATCAAATACGGCGTTCAACTTACACCAATCTGAGGTGCGGGAGTGTACGCTGTTTGACCTTCTTAAAGCAGACGATGCAACCCGTGAGGAATTGCACAGAGAGCTCAGCAGCTATATGAGGACCCAGCAGAAGCCGGCTGTCCTTTCCTCGGGTCACTGGGCGGGGCCCGTCGCGGTTCGAGACCCGCTCGCTCCTCCGCCGATCATCAGCAATCCGCATCCCCGCAAGGAAATTAAATTCGGCCGCCGCACCTATCACTACACCTGTTTTCCTGTCGAGGCGCACGCGGACGACGGCAAATTGATGGGCATTGTGCTTCGGGATATCACAGAGGAGAGCAGTCTCCAGGATCAGCTCATTCAGGCGGAGAAGCTGGCCGGTATTGCCCTGCTCACCTCCGGGCTTGGTCACGAGTTGAATAATCCCCTCTATAGCGTCCTAGGCCTGGGCGAGGCGATTCTTGATGAACAGGATGCGACGGTCATGAAGGAGCATGCCAAGATCATCGTAGAGGAGGCCCAGCGCATGGGCCGGATCATCAAGGATCTCACGGGGCCTAGCCGTCTCGAAGCCAGCGATCTACGCGTGGAAGTCGATGTGAATGAGCAGTTGAATCATGCCTTAGGCTTAGCATTACTCGGGCAGTCTGAAGACTCCGTGGTGGTTGAGAAGAATTATGCGGCAGATGCTACCCTGTGGGCCAATCCTTTCGAGCTTCGTCAAGTCTTTGTGAATGTCATCAGCAATGCCCTTCAGGCCATGAAGGGAAAAGGAAACCTTAAACTTGTCACGCATGTGGATCGAGATATGCTCACAGTTTTAATTCGGGACTCAGGTCCCGGTATCCCGGCTGCGCATGTTTCGAAAGTTTTCGATCCCTTCTTTACGACGAAGAAGCAAGGAGAGGGGACGGGGCTCGGACTCACCATCGCACGTCGGATAGTCACCAAGCATGCCGGACAGATCCGTGTTGAGAGCGACGAAGGGCAGGGCACGACGTTCACCATTATCTTCCCGCTAACGGAGCCGACGAACTAGTATCCTGCCAGAATGACGGTGCATTTGGCGCCGGCCGCTTGTCTTTCAATCCGTCATGCCCGCGCAGGCTGGAATCCAGAGTGCCTTTGAGAGCCTTCGAAATCCAGCCATTCCCCACCCCGCCCCCTAAAGATATTCCGAAAGTGTGCCGCTAACTCAATTGTTCGGTCAGCGCAGGAGCTAGCGGGAGAACCGTATGAAGCCTTTCAGAATTGCATTGATTCTTGTTTTGCTGACCCTCGTAGGGTGCCAAACCACAGGCACCTACTCTGCAAACAACGACTGGGCCGTCGCGCGGATAAAAATCGGCAGCTCCACCCAGGAGAATGTTCGGCGCCTTTTAGGGCAGCCGACCACCATCTACCAGAACTTATTGGTGGAGGGCGAGACCCGAGATGTGTGGAGATACGAGTATTCGCGGAGCGAGATCAATCCCTTGAGCCTTGTCCCCATCGTCAACTTCTATTCTTCACCGGGCCCCATCAAGCAGGCATCGGTCAATGTGTTCTTTGACTCAACTGGGCTTGTCAGCGATGTGCGCGTGAGCCGCTACAAAGCTCCGTAATCCAGATTCACATGGTTGAGGCGAACTGTCATGAGCGGATCGGTGAAGGGTGATGAGGACGTGCCCCTGACTCACTCAGCAGGGGCAAGGAATTCCGGCGAACCAGTAGAAGAACCAAATGCTCAGGGCAGCGGTCGCGTAGAAAATAATTTTCCCGGTCCTGATGAGCCAATCAGGGTCCTTTTTAACCGGTGCTCCGACTGCTACATCAGCCATGGCTTTCCTCCGTGTTAGTTCCGAAGGCCGGCAGGAGTCACTTGCGGACGCTCTTCTTGTTGGGCCTTGTCCTGGTTGACTAGCTCAACCGTTTCAACGGTCCCGACAGTATGAGAGATGATTCGTTCTTGTTGATTCCGATCATTGCCTGTGTCTTTCACAACATTGACTGACCCAAACGACAACAACCCTGCGAGTGCCACGATCGCGATTAGCATGTTCCCTCCGCTGTGATAAAGAGCAGTGAGGTTAATCTATCCTCATGGAAAAGATCAAGCCCTATTTAACTCAATAGTCTTCCCTAGGTCCATAGCCTCAGTTTTAATAAAGCCCGGTTAATACAGCTGATCCATGCGCCGCTCAAAGTAGGTGGGCATCTCAGGGACCTCGCCGATGGCCGGGGTTGACGGCTTCGGCCGCGTCTCGGGTTCAATCAAGGGCTTCTTAGTCGTCGCCCGGGCCTCCGGCTTGTTCGCGCCATTGTTCTTGCCGATGGCGACTTTTTCTTCTATGGGCGAAGGCGGCGGACCGTCCACGACGAACTGATCCGAGAGGAAGATATGGGTGATGATCTTCGTGACTCCATGCATGTGGGCGACAGAGAGGACTTTGTCCAGTTCCTTCCGGCTCTTGGCGATGCCCATAAAATAGACGACTCCGTTGACCGCGCGCCATCGAAAGTTGATGGAGCTGACCCCTGGCGCCATGAATAAGTATGCTTTGAGCTTGTTTTCGATCACCAGATCGCCGACCGTGGCTGTGATTCCCACTCCATCAGTCACTTGGAGCTCATTAAACACCTCCCGCACTCCGGTCACCCGGCGCGTGAGTTTTTCCGCCCGCTTTTTGGCGTCGCCGTCTTTTACCGTGCCGGTCAGCATCACCATCCCTTGATAGACATCCGTACTGACGGTCAACAAGAGCGCCTCATCGAATATCGCTTCGGTAATCTCTGATTTGATCGCAAAATCGTCCGCCACGTTGTACAAGGAGCGATCCGCCGCCAGCATTGTGCCGACGTCAATCCCGGTGTTGACCGCGGTGGTATACCATTGGCATCCGGCAGCTAAGCTGAGGAGAACCATACCTAGCGGGAGCCGAATTGTCTTTAAGTACGACATAAGAATATAGAAATTCTTCCAGTCCATTGGGCTATCGGCGGAAATTACCGCTACGTAGCTTATCGGAAGCTGTGCGACCGCTCTTGAATAGCCAGAGCCGATCAGAAATATGGCAGCGGCAGGCTCATCCCATGGACATGAAAAGTAGTTGACGCCATCGGCTGATGGCGTCTCAGTAGCGACACCGAATAGACAACGGATGACTATTTGGTCCAGTTTGCTCTGCAACGCGGTTCGTCGGTTGTTATCAGAGGTCCCGATGGGAAAGGGGGCGCGTCTCTCGGGAGAAGAGCCTGTCCGGGGGGAAAGGTGGCTGCTTCTTAGCAGACACAGGGCGGGCGGGTGAAATGGCAGGCTCGGGGCGGGAGGATGCGATGGCGACCCGGGGCGGGAGGGTGAGATATGTGGGTGACTAGCGGCCTCACCTAATTCGCCAGAGCGCTGAGGGTCTGATGCGGCTCCGCCGCCGCCTTCTCTTGGAAGGCGGCGGAGAGTACCTCCTCGATAGTCTCCACGAACACAAAGGTCATCTCGTTTCGAACCTGCTCCGGCAGCTCTTTGAGATCTTTCTGATTAGCCTTCGGCAGAATCACCCGTCGAATCCCGGCTCGTCGTGCGGCCAGCATCTTCTCCTTGATGCCGCCGACCGGCAGCACGAGCCCGCTCAGACTGATCTCGCCGGTCATCGCGGTATCGCTTCGGACCGGAATGTTCATGTAGGCGGACGCCAAGGCAGTCGCCATTGTGATGCCGGCTGACGGCCCATCTTTCGGAATCGCTCCCGCGGGCACATGGAGGTGCACCCCGTTCCGCTTAAAGCGGGAGATATCCATGCCCATGGACTCCGCATGAGACCACAGGTAACTGCGGGCCGCGCGAGCCGACTCCTGCATCACCTCTCCCAACTGCCCGGTTAGCGTCAGATCGTGAGACCCGGGCAAGAGCGTCGTCTCCACGTACAAGACGTCTCCGCCGGTGGCTGTCCAGGCCAGTCCCGTAGCCACTCCAGGAGGAAGCTGCTTGCGCGCCTCCTCCGGCATGAAGCGCTCCGTTCCCAACCACTCATCCAGCTGCTCGCGCCCGATCACAATCGCGTCAGGCGCCTCACTTGCCTGTGATCCATCATCGCGGGAGGGGGCCCCGTCCTGCTGGACCCCCCTCCCGACCCCACCATCGCGGGAGAGGGCCCCGTCCTGCTGGACCCCCCTCCCGACCCCACCCGTGGCCGTCGGCGGGCTCTCCGCCAACTTCAAGGCGACCTTTCGCGTCAGGCGCCCAAGCATCTGCTCCAGCTGCCGGACACCCGCCTCGCGGGTGTAGCGGCAGATGATCTCCGAAATCATGTCGTCGGGGAGCTGTATGTGGTCGGCGCTCAACCCTGCTTCATTGAGGCGCCGCGGCCATAGATACCGCTTTGCGATCTCGAGTTTCTCCTGTTCGCTATAGCCTGGGAGACGGATCACCTCCATCCGGTCCAGCAGGGGCTCTGAGACAGGGTCCAGGGTATTCGCCGTTGTAATAAAGAACACCTTCGAAAGATCGAACGCCAGATCCAGGTAATGATCCGTGAACGTGTGGTTCTGCGCTGGATCCAACACCTCGAGTAAGGCTGCCGCAGGATCGCCGCGAAAATCCCGGCCCATCTTATCCACCTCGTCCAGCATCAGGACGGGGTTCTTCACGCCGGCGCGGCGGATCGCCTGGATGATCCGTCCGGGCATTGCCCCCACGTAAGTGCGACGGTGTCCTCTCAGTTCCGCTTCGTCATGCAGGCCGCCTAAGCTGATCCGTTCGAATCGGCGCCCCAGAGCCCGTGCGATGGATTGCCCTAGACTGGTCTTTCCCACGCCTGGCGGTCCCACCAGGCACAAGATCGGCGCCTTGGCGGTCGGATTAAGTTTCAGAACCGCGAGATGCTCGACAATCCGTTCCTTAACGTCCTGTATTCCATAATGGTCTTCATCCAGTACCTGTCGCACGCGGGCCAGATCCACGCTGTCCGGGGAGACCTTGTTCCATGGGAGCTCCAGGATCAGCTCGAGGTAACTCCGGATGACCTGGTGCTCCGGCGAAGCAGCCGGAATCTTCGTCAGCCGCGCCAGCTCGCGCTCTGCGTCCTGGCGGACCTGTTCCGGAAGGTCTGCCTCTTCGATCCGCTTTTGCAGTTCGCCAGTCGCGCCTTCCGCATCCTCGCCTTCGCCTAATTCCTGTTGGATGGCCTTCAATTGCTGGCGAAGAAAGTACTCGCGCTGTGACTTGCCCATTTCGGCCTGGGCTTCGCTCGCGATCTTGTTCCGCAGTTGCAAGACCTGCACCTCATTGGAGAGCGCGGTATAAATCCTCCGCAGCAACTCGGCGCCCGTCGGGGCCTCAAGCAGGGCCTGCTCGCCCTCGACCGTCAGGTTCAAGAGCGCTGCCACCCGGTACCCGAATGCGACCGGATCACGCTCTGCCCGCAACGCCTCCGCCACTTCAGCGATCCCGGGCGACTGGATCAGCGTCGGCAGTTGGTCCACCAGATCAAGGATCGCCCGGTGTAGCGCATCAATTTCAGCACCGGAATTGGACGGCGCCGGAAGCTGTCGCGACCGCACCTTGAGAAACGGCGTGGAGTCTTCCAGTTTGAGAAGCACCAGACGCTCCACCCCTTGAACCAGGGCGTGAAGCTGTCCGTCTGCGGTGCGCCCCACCTGCTTGATGACCGCTTTGGTGCCGATCTGATACAGATCCTCCAGCTTCGGCTGCTCTACTTCGGGGTCGCGTTGCGCCACCACCAGGATGGTCTTGTCTTCGGTCTTCAATGCAAATTCCACCGCGGCGACAGAGCGATCCCTTCCCACTGTGAGCGGCACTCTCACGCCGGGAAACAGAACCGAGCGCTTGACCGGAAGAACCGGCAGGGTCGTAATCGAAGTATTAGGATTATCGCTCATTAAGGTATCACTCATGATCTCCTTTCGACGTTCGGTCGCCATTCGGACTGTCTGGCCGAACGCCTCATATTCGAATGAACTCACATAGAAAGGTAGACACCCTTTTAAAAGAGTCAAGCCTGAGGACGAGAGAACTCGATGCCCCGTGCGCGCTAAGGGCGGTGGAATTGCTTGCTTTATTATGGCATTATCGTGTGCCAGCCGCTTGCTGCGCCGGCGAAAGAGGTGGTCGCGTGTGTGTCTGCGCTGTTAAACCCGATTTTCAGTGACGGACAAACGAAGACCCTGATGCCGGTCCTCGTGTTAAATGCCGGTAGCTCGTCGGTGAAGTTTGCAGTGTTGAGGGAGGGTTTCGGGGAGAGTGCAGGCGAGGAACCGGTCGGATCTCTGCGCGGCTCCGTCACAGGTATTGGGAGTCTTGCCAGGTTGGAGGTGAGACAGAACGGCGGTGCCCCCTCAGCCCAGGAATGCTCCATTGCGGATCATCGGGAGGCGCTCCAGTGGCTCTTCGAGCGGTTGGAGTCGGTTCCTTCAGAGCGCGGGTCCTCTTTGCTATCCTCCGTGCAGGTGGTCGGGCACCGGATCGTTCATGGCGGTGATCGGTTTCAGGCAGTTAGGATTGACGAATCAGTGCTGGCCGAGATCGAGCAACTCACGGAACTCGCGCCGTTGCACAATCCTGCCGGAGTGGCGGGTGTCCGCGCAGCTCAAGCTGCTCTTGGCCGGCAGATCCCCAATGTGGCGGTATTCGATACCGCATTTCATCACGGCATGCCGGCCCGAGCTGCCACGTATGCGATTCCTT
>Ga0184638_1000359_pt1 | contig 12579 bp, 10 predicted proteins | sample PLM31_50_b2_FD_133141 | JGI IMG/M metagenome (GOLD analysis project Ga0184638, IMG submission 133141) | Groundwater sediment microbial communities from an aquifer in East River, Colorado, USA - PLM3-1_50_b2 | ecosystem: Environmental > Terrestrial > Soil > Riparian zone | place: USA: East River... | reverse complement strand
TCTCCTCCAAGCGCAGCCCATAGGCATCAGGGCCCTCGGGTCGGACGAGCAGACGGAAGCCCCGGGGCCTCTGGGGTGCTGGGCCGCTCAAGCCAGCACGCCCTTCAGGCGCAGTTCGCCAGGCTGCAGATCGGCCAGCACCCTCCGCATCCGGCCGTACTCCTGCCCGTCCGGACGGCAGGGCTGGGCGAAGTGGATGTCAAGCCGCAGCGTTCCCGCCACCACCGAGGCCGCCTTCGCCAAGGCGAGGATTTGGTCTTCGACGCGCTGGTAGTCGGTGGCGCTGCCCGACAGGGTGAACTCGACCCCGGGCGACAGACCCTTGAAGTCGAGCGCAAGGTCGAGCTCTGCGGAGATGTCGAATTTCGGCAGCATGGCGATCGCCTTGCCGAGTAAGGACAGGTCACGCGGCCCTTCTCCGGCGTCGGCGGCTGCGCTGATGGACAGCGTGCTGAAGCCGGGCGAGTCGATCTCGACTGCCTTGTCCTGGAGCGCCTGGAAGGCGACCCCGGCCACACCTTTGGCCTCGACGACCTTGACGGGCCGGACATCGCGCCCAAAGACGATGTCGCGTTTCTTGGCCTCCTGGGGGGTGAGCAGCGTGATGGTATCCAGCGAGGCCTTGCGTACCTGCGCGGGCGTGCAGGCGAGCTTGCCTGGCTCGACCGTACCCGCGACCGCCACGATCTTGGATGCCTCGCCAGCACTTACGGCCCGGGCGAGCACCTCGGCGATCTCGGTCTTCGTGGGTTCCCGGTTAAGCACCGGCTCAAGCCCTGCGCGCAGCTCAGGCCCGGTCATCATGGGGCTGGTGAAGACTGCGATGACGTCGTCCACGCGTACTTCACGGCCGAGCAGGCCGAGCCGTTCGGCCTCTGCCAGGGCATACAGCAGCGCCTCGTCGGACAGCTGCACCGGTGGCGGCGGGTCAGTTGCCTGCCACGCCCGCTGCGCCTGGATGTCGAAGTAGATCCAGGAGCCGTTACGCACCCCATCGCGGATCGCATCCCGCAGCTTGGTGGCATCGAGGATGAGCTGCGCCGCGTGGTCACGCCAGAACGCCTCCGCGATCGCCTGGGTGGAGACCTGCTCGGCACCCTTGGGCCACGCCTTGGCCCTGAGGTAGTCGGTCGCCAGGTTCTGGGTGCGGACCTTTCCCTCATCGACCAGCGCCTGCAAGAGCACCTTGGTCTGCGCCTTGTCGGCCTCGCCCTGCGCCTTGGGGCTCAACTCGATATGGCGAAGGTAGCCATTGGCCTTGTCCAGCCAGGGAACGTACAGGTGCTTGAAACAGCGGGCCACCGCCACCCGAGCCTCCAGCTTCGCCTTGTCGGCGACCGCCTTGATCCGCGCGCGGACCTCGGGAGAGAAGGCCTCTAGCCGGCTGGGGTCGTGCACCAGCGTGCCTGCGGCGATGTCGGCCCGGACCCGCTCGCGCATCGCCTCCTTGGCGTCCTGATCGGCCACCAGGAACACCAGCGAGTTGCGGTAGGTGCGGATCCCTTCTGCCACGCCGACCCGGTCGAGCAGCAGCCGCGCCTTGTCCGGCGCCGCCGCCGCGGTGCGGTCGGTGACGTCGACGTCGTAGTGGTGGAACACCACTAGACGCAGGCTGGCCTGGTCGGGGACGTCACCAGGGCCAGCCGGGAAGTGGATCGCCTTGACCGGCCCGTCGCTCGGGAAGGTTTTGCGGACTCGCTCCTCGAGCTCTTCGTTGACCCGCGTGTTGGGGACGTTCTTCATCTCTTCGGCGACGATCTTGTTCGCGTTGGGCTCGACCAAAAAGCGCCAGCGCGAGCCGTCATAGAACAGGTGCCAGGCCACCGCCTCCACCGCCGCCAGCGCCTCACCGATCACCGTCGGCTCATCGCCCACCCGCAAGGTCCCAAGCAGGTAGTCGTTACGACCCGCGCCAGCGGTCGCCACCAGCTCCAAGCTGTGGGAGAACACGGTGCCGCATGCCCTGGTGGCGTACGGCGGGCGGCCCGCAAAGCGGGTGGCATCCACCATGGCAGCGTGCGCGTCGCCCGCAGCGAAGTCGACCTTGGCGACCCCTTCGAAGTCACCCCGGCCGATCCCGATCGTAAGGTGAGCCAAGACCTCTGTGCGGCCGTAGTCAATGTCGGCCACGTTAAGGATCTCGGTATCGACCTCCCTAGCCCAGACGCTGGCGATGACCTCGGCGAGCAGCTTCAAGGCACCCCGGGCCCGCTGGAACAGCGCGATGCTACCGATCCGCTTGTCGAGCACGCGGATTAGCTCGGGATGGAACGGATAGGCCGCCGCCACAGCCTCGCCATAGGTCACCGGCGCGTCGGCTCCGCCGGCTAGCTGCTCGCCCTTGGCCAGCAACCCCTGGTAGTAGGCGCGGTAGGCATCGCCGGCCTCGGCGGCGGCGTCAGCGTCGATACGGGCGAAGAGCCGCCGCTTGAGGATCTCGCCGATCTCGTTGTCCTCGGCGGGCTTGATCACCTGCCCCGACCGGGCGAGCACGCTCTGGGTATCGGCCAGGGCGGTGGCAAAGCCGCCCTCCAGCTCGTCCAGCAGGCTGCTCAGCTCGTTGGTCTCGGCGCCGTAGGCGTCGGCGACGGTGGCTAGCGTGAGGAGCACCACGACCGACGGGGTGCCGACCGCGAGCTCAAACAAGTTCTTCAGGAAGGCAGGGATCGCGCGCGCCATGCGCCGCATGTCAGGGTTGCCAGAGCTCGACAGCTGCCGCAGGTGCTGGGCGATCTCATCGATGATGATGATCGTGGGCGTGTCCCCCACGATCTTCGCCCAGGTCGCCTTGCCAGGCGCGGTTCGTCCCTCATCGGAGGCCCGCAGGGTCGCGTAGGCGTCCGGGCCCAACTGCGCGGCGATCTCCCCCCACATGGTGTAGGAGCGGATACCGTTGGTGACCAGGCCGTTCTCGGGATCCAGCGTGTCGGCGACCACCGCGGCGACCTGGCAGCGGTCCGGGAGGACAGCTGGATCGACGAAGTCGGCGAGGTTCGCCGGCCGCGCGCCCTTGGCCAGGTGGTAGACGGCCATGAGGCTGTGGGTCTTCCCACCACCAAAGGAGGTCTCGGCGCGGATCACCCCGTGCTCGGCCCCCTCCACCTTTGCGCGGCTGAGCCGTCCGAACGTGCGCGCGAGGAGTCGCTTGAGCCCCGCGGTCGGGAACGTTAGGGCGAAGAACTCGCTCGGATCACCGTAGATAGGGTAAGCATCAGGATTACGGACGACCTGGTCGAGCTGGGCGGCGAAATGGCTGTCAGCCAACCCACGCGACAACACATCGGGCCTCGGCTCACACGTCTCGATGATCGACCTTAGCTGCCCCACGGCTACCCCCGCTGACAAGATGCGCCTCTACAAGCCGGCCAGACGACGTGGTCGAGACACTAGAGCATGGGCCCGCCGATCTGGAAGCGTGGTTTCGGCTGGCGGCCGGCTACAGGTTGTAGGGGGAGCTTGCCTGGCGCGTACTCAACCTTGAGCAGCTCGCGGCGCGGCGAAGTGAGTGTTCGCGACTGGACGGAGGAAGAATCAGGCGGCCGTCCGCCGCTTCCGGAACGACCCCACTGTTCGGACGGCTGGTGTCCGGCACATGCCCAATGCTGGTGTCGCCGGACATGCTCGGTGTCGCGGCGGTCTCACGCACGGATGGATGTCCGGCCGACTACCGCACGGTGGCCACCAGGGCCGGACACGCAGTGGTCCTGCTGTGGCCACGGCGGACATGTCCGCCCGTGCGGCGTACAACCGGATGTGGTGGGCCGGACCGCTGCTCGCGCAGGCGATGGGGCCGTGTCGACGTGGGCATAAGGTGGTCGGTGCCCGCCCGGAGTGACCACCCCGGGTGGGCTGTGCGTGGGAGGGATGCGGTCCTGCTGCGGACACCGCCGGACATTTCCGCTGCAGCCGTCCGGCAAACTGGGTATGCAACCAGGGTTCAGACACCTGCGGACGGGCTGCCGTGTCCCGGTGTCGCTCGCCGGGGTGCGGGCGCTATCGGAAACGCTCGCCGGGTTGGTGGCCGCTGGTGGGATGCAGCCAGCGCCGGTGAGCGCGAGCCAGCCGCGCGGTCAGCCGGCCGCGCAGCTGGCCACGGACGTAGCTCATCGCCGGGCGGGTGGGCGAGTGGGCCTCCTCGAAGCTGAGGTCGTCGACCTGCAGCCCGTTGACCTCGCTGTCCCGCCAGCAGCCGACGACCGCCTGGGCGACCTGGTGGGGTCGATGCCGACCTTTGCCCAGGTGTCTTGGGGTCAGGCGCGCAGCTCACAGGTGAGGTCGGCCACAAACACCAGCTCATCGGGCTGCCGTTCGGGATGGCCGGTGAGCAGCTGGTAGACCAGGCTACCGGCTGGTTGGGGGACCCGGGGTGCAGCAGCGCGGCCGGAGCGACGACCAGGACAGTGCCGGCCTCGGGTTCGCCGGCAGGGGGTGGAGGCAGCAGCAGGCCGAGGTAGCAGTCGGCCGCTCGGCCGGGCTCCAGGGTCTCACCGAGCGCGTTGCGGCCGAGCTGGTTCACTCCCGCCTCCGGCCTTCCGTCTGATGGACGCTGCGGGAGCAGGCTACCTACCCAGCCGTCGACCGCCGTGTGCACCTGAAGGCAGAAGGCAGGGGTGGATGGATGGAGGGCGTGGTCGCCGCGACATAGGCTTACCCAACAACCGGGTTGGAGGAGGCCATGCACGCCATTCAGAGTAGCCGTCGACCGACCGCGACCGGTCGGCGGTGTGCCGCCGGTCGCCTGCTGGCCTGGGCGAGGCTGGCTTGCGGTTGGGGTGGAGGGCGGTGAGCGGGCCGACCAAGGACTTCTTTGTCAGCTACACAGGGGCCGATGCGGCGTGGGCGGAGTGGATCGCCGACCAGCTGGAGGCCGCCGGCTACTCGACGGTGCTGCAGGTCTGGGACTTTCGCCCTGGCGACAACTTCATCCAGCGGATGGACCAGGCGCTTGCGGAGGCCGACCGGGTGCTGGCGGTGTTGTCGCCCCGCTACTTCGCCTCGGCGTATGCCACCGACGAGTGGACTGCTGCCCTGGTCCGCGGTTCCGGGGAGGCTGACCGGCTGCTCCCCGTGCGAATTGAGGCGGTCGACCTGCCGCCGCTCATTGCCAACCGGATCTATGTCGACCTGGTCGGCCTGGACGAACCGGCCGCCGCATCCCGGCTGCGCGCCGGGGTCGTCGGGGGACGGGCAAAGCCGCCCGGCAAGCGGCCGTTTCCCGGCGCGGCCGCCCCTGCCGCCAGGGGGCGGTTCCCGGGCCGGCGGCCAGAGGTGTTCGGCGTGCCGCCTCGCAACCCCAACTTCACTGGTCGCGGCGAGCTCCTCAAGCTCCTCCGCCGCGCGCTGCGAGCCCGCCGGGCGGGGGCGGTGGTGCAGGCTGGCGCCGTCCACGGGTTGGGCGGGGTAGGTAAAACCCAGCTTGCGATCGAGTACGTCCATCGCCATGCGGTCGATTACGACCTGGTGGGTGCCGGCCGAGGAGCCGCTGGCCATTGCGGGGCGGTTGGCCGGGTTGGCGCGTCGGCTGGGCCTGCCTGAACTCGCCGATCAAGAAGAGCAGCTCGGCCTGCTGTGGGACGAGCTGGGTCGGCGGGACCGCTGGCTGCTGGTCTACGACAACGCCAGCCAACCTCGCGATCTCGCTCCTTACCGGCCGCCGGCCGGCCGTGGGCACTTGCTGATCACTAGCCGCAACCCGGCCTGGGCCAGCATGGCCACCCCCCTGCAGGTGGACGTCCTGTCCCGTGCGGAGGCGGTGGCGTTCGTGCGTGCCCGCCTCGGCCGGGACGAGCCCGCCGCCGGCGAGTTGGCCGCGGCGCTTAGGGACTTGCCGTTGGCGCTTGAGCAGGCAGCCGCTTACCTGGAGCAGACCCACGCCTCCCTGCACGACTACCTTCGGCTGCTCGGAGAGCGGGCAGGGGAAGTATTGGGGCTTGGGGAGCTGGCCGACTACCCGCACACGGTGACGACCGCCTGGTCGCTGTCGCTTGGGCGGATACGGGCCGAGGCCCCGGCCGCCGAGGACCTGCTGGCGGTGTGCGCGTTCCTGGCTGCCGATGACATTCCCCGTAGCCTGCTCGCCGAGCAGGCCGCGGTGCTGCCCAACCGGTTGCAGCAGGCTACCGCCGATGAGCTCGCCTATAACCGGATGCTGGGGGAGTTGGGCCGCTATGCCCTGATGACGGTGACCGAGGACGCTCTGGCGGTTCACCGGCTGGTCCAGACGGTAATCCGCGAGGGGTTCGATCAGGAGGCCAAGCAACGCTGGGCGGGGGCAGCCGTCCGGCTGCTGTGGGCCGCGTTCCCGGAAGACGATGTGCGGGCTTGGCCGGCCTCTGCCCGGCTGCTGCCTCATGTCTTGGCCGCGACCGAGCACGCCAGCGCTCTCGACGCCGACGGGGCCTTGGCCGCCGACCTGTTGAATAAGGCAGCTGGCTACTTGTGGCGGCGAGCGGAGCTGGGGCAGGCACGCCAGCTCTCTGAGCGTGCCCTAACGCTCTTGGAGGCTCAGCTTGGCCCGGACCACCTCGACGTGGCTCTCCACCTGAACAACCTCGGATCAGTGCTCAGCGACCTTGGCGAGCTGTCCGCCGCCCGCACCGCCTGCGAGCGCGCCCTCGCGATCCGCCAGGCCCAACTTGGCCCCGACCACCTCGACGTAGCCGCCACCCTGAACAACCTCGGGATCATCCTCTGGAGGCTTGGGCAGCTGCCCGCCGCCCGCACCACCTTTCAGCGCGCCCTGGCGATCCGCCAGGCCCAACTTGGCCCGACCACCTCGACGTAGCCCGCACCCTCGACAATCTGGGGATCGTTCTTCTTGAGCTTGGCGAGTTGTCCGCCGCCCGAGACACTTTCCAGCGCGCCCTAACCATCTCCGAAGTCGAGCTCGGCCCTGATCACCCTGAGGTGGCGCAGGGCCTCGACAACCTCGGGGTTCTACTTCGCAACCTTGGTGAGCTACCCGCCGCCGGCCACGCTCATCAACGCGCCCTGGCCATCCGCCAGGCCCAGCTCGGTCCGGACCACCCTGAGGTGGCACGCAGCCTCGACAACCTAGCGACGGTGCTCCACGACCTTGGCGAGCTGCCCGACGCCCACACCGCCCGGCAGCGCGCCCTGGCCATCCGCCAGACTCAGCTTGGCCCCGACCACCCCGACGTCGCCGCCAGCCTAAACAACCTCGGAGTCCTCCTCCTCGAGCTGGGCGAGCTGCCTGCCGCCCGCGCCGCCACCGAGCGTGCATTGGCGATCTTCGAGGCTCGGCTCAGCTCCGATCACCCCAGCGTGGCCATGGCCCGAGCCAACCTCAATCGGATAGTGGCTGCTTCCACGAGCAGTCCGGACAGCCAAACGACTGCGCAGTGACCGCTCGGCGCTGGGAAGCGGGAGGTTTCGCCTGGAGCCACGTCGCGAGTGTCCGAGGACTCGACTCGACCCGCTGATGCTGTAACGCTCACGCGGCCGGCCGCAGGCTGGCCCACGCGGTGGTGGCGAGCATCGTCACGTCGGCGTTCGACAGCACCCGGTCAACCCCGAGCGCATCACGGAGCCGGCTGGCGGGCACGATCGCCACGCCTTGAGCGTCAACGCCGCCACCTTGGACGTGGGCGCCGTGGACGCACAGCAGGGTGGCGACGTGGGTGCCGAGCAGGCGGCCGTCCGCCTCGGCTTCCCAGCAGACCCTCTCCAGGGTGCGGTCAAGGCGGTAGTGGTTGTGCCCCAGGCCAGCCCGTCGGCGCTCTGGTGGACCTGCCCGGTCCCAGGGCCCCGAGCGAGGCACCCTCAGAGCGGCTGGGCAGATAGTCAGCTAGAGGGCCGGTCAGGTTAACGGTGTTCATGCGGCCTGCTGGGGCGCCCAGGGTGCACGGGCGATGACGTGCAGGTTATGGACGACCGCGGAACGGCGAAGGTCAAACAGGTTCTTGCGCTGTCCCAGGTAGCGGGCGCGGCGACCTTGCCAGTGGCCGATCTGGGCCAGGGTGTGCTCGACCGCGACGCGCTCGCGGAGCTTGGCCCGCCCGGCAGCAGCAAGCTGCCGCTGGCGGAGCTCGGCCAGCAGCCGCTCGTCGGGTGGATCTGGACGCTGCGCCCACGGGTGCTGGTGGTGCACTGGGTGCGCAGCGGGCAGGCCTGGCAGACGGTGGCGGGGAACTGGACCTTGCCGCCCGGGGTGAACGGCAGCTGCTGGCCGGCGGGGCAGACCAGCAGCCCTTGCTCCCAGTCCAGGGTGAAGTCGGTCTTGGCGAACCGCGGGCCGTTGCGGACCCGCCAGGCCTTGCAGAAGATCGCCAGATCCTGGGGGCGGTCACGCACCAGCACGCTGGACAAGTAGGCCCGGTCGATGTGCAACTCGGCGAGCGTGGCCTGCTGGGCGGCCAGGTCGGCGGCGATCTGGGTGGCGCCTGCGGCCTCTGGGACGTTGGCCGCCGTCACGCCGACTGCGCGCACCAGGCCGGAGTCCAGGTCGCGGAGCACGTGACGCTTGTAGCCGTCCACCAGGCGGCTGCGGCTCTTGCGGCCATGGCGCATCTGCGGATCCTCGATCGAGATCCGCCGGTCCTTTGCCACGCCCTGGCGCAGCGTCGGCGGCCCGCTGTCGGCCAGTTGCACGTCCTGGTCGCGGACCTGCCGAGCGGCGCCAAGCGCCGCGTCGATGCCCGGGACCGCCGCCACCTGTTGACCCGCCGCGAAGGCTTCGACCGCCTCCAGGAAGCCGAGCACCACACCCAGCGCCCCATCCCGCGCAGCCGGGTCGTCCCAGTCGCAGTCCAACGCCGCCTTCACACTCGGCCCTGAAAGCAGCCCCACGCCCGCCTCGGCCGCCACCGCCGCCATCCCATCGGTCCACGACAGCCCCCGCCCCTGCTGCCGCGCGATGACACCCAACGCCTTGCGCAGGGCGTGACCCAAAAGGTTGATCGTATCCTCCACCCGGCCCGCCCCCCACAACGGGCTGGCATCCAACGCCGCCCGCAACGCCCGGTCGCCAAACCCGCCTTTGGCCTTGGCCAGCGCCACGGTCTGCTCCACCAGCCGACGGTCAAGCCCGTGGGCGATCAGCCGCGCGCGGAAGCCGACCAGGGTGCCCTTGGAGAACGGCGCCCGCTCGGCGTCCAGACAGTCCAACACCAGCTGCCAGCGCCGATCCATCACCGTCGCCTCGATGACCTCATCGTCGGAGGCGCCGGTGTAGGCCTGCAGGATCGTCGCCAACGCCAGCAGGGCCGGCACCACCGGCGGCTGGCCCTTGGGGCTGTCGGTCCAGGCCGCGGCCAGCTCCGCCTGGAACCCTTCGTCAAACAGCTCATGGCGGTGCTCACGCAAGAAGACGAACAGCTTCGCCCTCCGGACAAGCCGCATCACGGTCTGCTCAGCCAGGGACGGTTCGATGGGTGGACGCCACACCGGTGGGCGCATGACAGGCAGCCTCCTCGGCCCGCGCGACACCCCACGCGCCGCGATCGGTGCTACCTATCACAAACCCGGATAACTTGACCGGCCCTCTAGCTGACGAGTTGCACGGGGCGGCCGAGGAGTTGGCCGCCGCGCCGCTCCAGCCAGTCGGCCGCCTCCAAGAGGCGGCGCACGTCCTCGCCGGTGGCGACCGTGCCCTGCAGCGCGGTCTTGACCGCTCCGAGTTCCTGCACGACGTCCTCGAAGGTGCCCGCCGCCGGCTGCGGCGCCAGCCCAGGCGCAACCGGCCGTCGCCGCCGAGCCGCCACGGCGGCCGCCGCGAGCAGGACAACCAGGGCGACGGCAGGCCACCCGCCACGCCAGATAGCGACGCCGGCCAGGGCGGCGAGCGTGGCGGCAAGGCCAAGCCGACGCCAACGGGCGCTCCGTTGGGCGGCCAGCCGCGTCTCGGCGGTGCGACGGATGGCCGCCATCTCCCGCTCGAGGGTGCGACCCGCGTCCTGCAGGCGCTCGGCGATGACCGCGGCCGCGGCCGCCGGCGACACGCAGGCCCGGTAGGCCGCCGTGTCGGCCAGCGTGGCGTGGTGGCTGTGACCGATGCCGGTGATGACCGGCACCGGTGCGGCGACGATCGCGCTCACGACCGGCGCGCTGTCGAAGGGGCCGAGTTTGCTGTCCTCGCCCCCGCCGCGGGCGACCAGGACCACCTGGTGGCCGACGCTGGCGGCCCGGATCTGCGCCGCGATGCGAGCCGGGGCCGTCTCCCCCTCGAGCGGCGCCGGAAAATGCGTCGCGAGGATCTGGTAGCCGCTCTGCTTGAGGACCGTCACGGCGTCGTTGTAGCCCACCGTGCTGGCGCCGCCGGCCACGATGCCGACCCGGCACGGCGCCAGCAGCTGCAGCGTGGCGCGCTGGCGGTCCAGCAGCCCGCTGGCGGCAAGCTCCTCCTGCAGGGCTTCACGCTGCTGAGTGACCGTCCCGGGTCCGGCCGGGGTCCGCACGACCCGGTCGACCTTGAGTTCCAGGCTGTCGAACGGCCCCCCGTACTGCAGGTAGCCGCCGACCACGACGAGGTTGCCCACCGTGAGCAGCTCCGCGATGGCGGCGTCGCCGAGGGTCTCCTGGAGCTCCTGGTAGTAGGGTCGGCCGAGCCACGCCCGGACGGTGGCGACAGTGTTGCCGCGTGACTCGGTAAGGGTGAAGGCGATCCCAACGCCACCACCACGCACAGCGGGCGTGCCGACGATCTCCCCGCAGACCCACAGCCGGTCAGGAAAGGCAGCGCGCAGCGCACCCCCGATCCGCCGCTGGAGGTCGGCGACCCCGACCGTCGGCTCCGCAGGCCCCTCGGCGGCAACGCGGCCCAGGGCTGGTGCGCCGCGCCAGGCCTGGTCGGTCAAGGCCCCCACCTCCGATTCCTGCGGAATCGCCGCTGGGTGCTGGTGCTCGCGGCCGGTCGGCTTGGCTCCGGCCGCCCCGGGGGGCGGCGTGGTCGCCGGCCCCCGCCGCCCGGGGTTGGGTCAAGGGCCGCCGCAGGCGGTCCCGCAGGGACGCGGAGCGTGGTGGCGCGAAGCGCCCTTGACGCGGCCCGGTGGCGGCGTGGGATCTGGCCGGGTGGCCGCGAGAACGGCCGGTCCGCGTCCGGGTGCAGGGTCCCGGGCGCGGCGCCGGCGGCGCCGGCGAGGCCGTTCCGGCTCCTAAGTCGAGGGTGCAGCGGGTTGAGGTAGTTCTGCATGACCGGCGCTCGCAGTTGGACGACGAGCTGAGTGGCCACCACGATAGCTGAGTGGACCGACAGCGCTGCCTCCAGCGGTCATGCGTCGAGCAGGACGCGGCCGTACCAGCCGGCGACTTCGCCGCCGGCCAGGACGCAGAGCAGCGCGCCCGCGACCAGCCAGGGAGCAAACGGCAGACTAGCTAGCTCGCCGGCAACCGTACGGGTGGCGCCCGCTGTACGACCCCGAAGCCCAACTACCCTCCGGAACATCTCTCCAGGCATGCTTGCCCTCCGCGCGGTAGGACGCGGTGGGACAGGAGGCTGCGAGTGGGCACGACCGGTCGCCAGGCTGATCAGGATGGCGTTGTGGGTTACCGCTTCCGCGACTGTGCACGGTGTGGGGGCTGTCCAAGCCTTCATCCCGTCCGCCACATCCAGCACGGCGAGTTGGCCGCGTGCGTGGACGTCGAGGTGGCTGACCTCGTGCTGGCCTGCTGGCAGGCGGGCATCACCACCACCGAGTCCTGCCAGAGCTACCAGGAGCAGGCCAGCGGTCCGCCAGCACCGCGTGGTGCCGAGCTGGTCTTCTTGTCGCTGCCGATGGCGGACGCAGAGCGGTTCGCCAACGCCCTGCTGCACCGTGGCGATCAGGCGCTACACGAGCGCATGTTCGGTTTCGACGCGCCGGACGGGTGGGATCTGCCCATGATCATCCCCGGCGAAGAGGTGTTCTCGCCTGGGTCGGAGATCCGCCTGACGTTCGCGGTCGCCTATGTGTTCCCCCGCGCCGAGCTGCAGCTGCTTCTCCGCTACCTGCGTGTCTGGCGACAACGTCGCCACGCGCCGACGTCGGCGGGCGAGTGAGACCTGCGACGCGGGCGCCGAGGTCGCCGAGCTGGCGACCCTGGAGCTTGCCGGCTGGCCCGAGGGCACCCGGGCGATCTGCCGCCGCGAGGATCCCCACCCCGGCGCCCAGCTGTGCTTCACCGACGCCGACGGGCACCGCTTCCAAGTCTTCCTCACCGACCAGCCCGACCCCGACCTGGCCGCGTTGGAGCTGCGCCACCGCCAGCGTGCCTGCGTCGAGGACCGCATCCGCGCCGCCAAGGCCACCGGCCTGCGCAACCTGCCGTTGACCGGTGGCGCCGCAACGCCGTCTGGCTGGAGCTGGTCCTCATGGCCTGTGACCTCACCTGCTGGACCAGGTGCTGCCGCTGGACGGCGAGCTTCGGGTGGCCGAGCCCAAGACGCTGCGCTACCCGGCTGTGGCACACCGCCGCCCGTATCAGCCGCCACGCCCGCCGCCTGATCGTGCGCCTGCAGCGCACCTGGCCGTGGGCGCACACCCTGGCCGCCGCGTTCATCCGCCTGCGGGCGCTGCCGCTGCGCTGCTGAGGCTGCGCCGATCCCACGCCGTACCCGGCCGGGACGCCCCGGCTGGCTGGCAT
>Ga0184638_1000358_pt1 | contig 12593 bp, 11 predicted proteins | sample PLM31_50_b2_FD_133141 | JGI IMG/M metagenome (GOLD analysis project Ga0184638, IMG submission 133141) | Groundwater sediment microbial communities from an aquifer in East River, Colorado, USA - PLM3-1_50_b2 | ecosystem: Environmental > Terrestrial > Soil > Riparian zone | place: USA: East River... | reverse complement strand
TTTCTCGGCTTATTCGATATGGCTGTAGTGATCTCAAATGATTCCGATTTGAGAGAACCTGTACGCATGGTAAAAGAAGTGCTCGGGAAACCCATAGGCATTCTAAACCCACACAAAATACACAGCCAAGAACTACAAGAATATGCCACCTTTAAGAAGAGGATTAGAGTCAGCGATTTAGCGGCATCACAGTTCCCAGAGTCTCTAACAGACGCCCAAGGGACATTCGGAAAGCCCCATACATGGTAATTCAAACCGACTCACTCCGAATTCTCAAACTAGAGCACTACCCAGAATCGTTAGGAATTGAAAAGTGAAAAGCCCCTATGCTACTGTATTAGATTGATCCCACGTCATCGGTATCTGGTCCCATGGTCTAGCCTGGCCTAGGACGGAGCCCTCTCAAGGCTTAAACACGGGTTCAAATCCCGTTGGGACCACCACACCAAGCTCGCTCGTGCCGCGCGCGCCCCGTCCATGATTGCGCGTGAGTAAAACCCTTCAAGAGGGGTTTCCCCCATAATCCGCCTGCGCGGCCCAGTGCCATTGAATGGTACAGGGATAACCCCTCGCGGTAGATCTTCTTACGGCCACCTCCAGCGAGGCGGGTCGCGCATCTGAGTGCGTACGTCATGGAGGTCTTTGAATCCATGTCTCGATCGATGAGGGTCGTGTTGATTGCTTCGTCGTCCTCTTCTCGTCAATTGTGGTGGTTCGATGAACTGGTCATGCGCCCTCACGAGCCAGTATGTGGCGAAGGATTTCTCGGGGTGCAACTTCGTTGACGCCTCTATCGTCGGTTGTGTATAAAGAATGCGCCGTTTCTCCATTCACTGCTCTGGTAGGTAGACTCTCTATGGGTGCTCGTGAATTCCACGATGGGGCGCAAGATGGACTCGAAGCCCTCGAGCCTCTCGACCCGGAACAGATCGGGTCCTTCGATGGCCTGCTGACGGCTATGCGAAAGACAGCCTTTGGGGGCCGCAGCTTGGGCGAAGCCTACGAAGTGCTTTGGGCGATGATTGAAGACCCCGATTGCTTCGTCGTGTTGACGCTGTCAGGGGCGATGACCATTGCCAAGATGGGCAAGATCATCAGTTCGATGATCGATCATGGGATGGTGCAATGTGTCGTCTCGACTGGTGCATTGATTGCCCATGGGCTGACTGAGTCGGTTGGTAAAACACACTATCGGCACCATTCATCCATGTCCGATGAAGAGTTGTTCAAGAAGGGCTACAATCGGGTCTACGACACGCTGGAGATGGAGTCCAACCTCAACTATGTTGAGCATGTTGTCGCCCGAACGATGAAACGGATGGATCAGGACCAGCCTCTTTCCTCCGAGATCCTCACCCGTGAACTGGGGAAAACGCTCGCGGAAGAATATGACGGAGCGGGTATTCTCAAAAGTGCCTATGTGAAAAAAGTCCCGGTCTTCATCCCTGCGTTTACTGATTCCGAGATGGGGCTGGATCTTGGAACCTGGGCCATGAGTCGAGCGCTCGATCAGGCTCGTGCGGAGGTAAAAGGGGGCAGTGATCTTGAGGTGCTGCGCGCGATTCATCGCTCCTGTCCTTCGTTCAATCCCTACCTCGATCTCAATAGTTATGCGAGCCATGTCATCTCGGCCAAGCGGCGCGGGATTTTTACGATTGGCGGGGGAGTGCCTCGCAATTGGTCGCAACAGGTCGGCCCCTACATCGAGATCATCAATACGCGGCTCGGTCTCAATGTGCAGCCACCTCGATTCCGGTACGGCGTACGGATCTGTCCGGAACCGGATTATTGGGGTGGGTTGAGCGGCTGTACCTATCAAGAAGGCATTTCGTGGGGAAAATTTGTCCCACCGGAAGAAGGCGGACGCTTTGCTGAAGTGTTGAGCGATGCCACGGTTGTCTGGCCTCTCCTCATGGTCGGGTTGTTGGAGCGCTTAAAACAAAAGCGCACTCCCCGCACATGATGGGCGCGCACCTCTTTCGCACAGTTGCTGCGGTGTTGCTGCTGTTGCTCGTGCAGCTGACTCAGGCTGGTGCTGGGTCGGTCACGGACGACGGACGAATCAGAGGGAGCGCGGACGCACCGATCACCTTGATCGAGTATTCTGACTTCACGTGTGGGTACTGTGCGAAGTTCTTTCAGGAGACCTGGCCTCGCTTGCAGGCCAAATATATCGATACGGGCAAAATGCGGTTTGTCTATCGCGACTATCCTCGAGCGGACCAGGGGATTGGTGTTGAGGCTGCGGTGGCGGCGCGCTGTGCCGGAGCCCAGGGTCGATATTGGCCAATGCACGATCGGCTCTTCAGCGAACGAAGCCGCTTAGACTCGGGATCCTTCAAAGGTTACGCGAAGGTGATTGGCTTGGACCAGACGGCGTTTGCCAAGTGCTTCGACGAGCGGCAATATCTCGAATCCATTTTCAAGGATCGCCAAGAGGCGAACGGGTGGGGATTTCATGGCACTCCCGGTTTTATTCTGATGCGAACGGCTGGTGGGCCCACTGAGAAAGAGCCGGCGATCGCGATTCCCGGCGCAGTCCCGTTCGACGACTTTGCCGAGGAGATTGATCGCATGTTGGCCGCTACCCCACGCTCCCAGGGAGAACTCACCGAGCCTCACGGGTCGACGGCGGTGGCACAGAACAGTCAATTCATCATTCACTAAGGATTACCTATGTCTGCAACACAATCGTTTTGGTCTGTTCCGCAGCGTGCGGGGGAACCTGCCTACTTGGTGTGCATGTCGTGCTTGTCAGAAGTCTTCTATTGCAAGGTGCCGATGCCGGATTGTCCGACCTGCCAAGGCGTCTCGACCTATGAGGCCTTCACGATTGAGGCGATTCGTGATTGGGGCACAGAGGACTTGATTGCCAAAGCCGGTATCGCCCAGCACGCGGCCACTCTTGAGGCGATTTCTGCGGCATCGGTTAAGTCCGCCGACTGAGTCTTCACCACCCGCGGGGCGTCTCTCGTGCAGGAACCACGTCCATTCTTGATTGGAGGTCTGTGGCGGCACGGGGAGACCATTGTCCCCGTGAACAATCCGTTTACGGGTCAGTTACTCGCCGAGGTGTCGAACGCGAGTTCCGCCGACGCCGAGGCTGCGATTCAATCGACGGTCGATGCCGCTGCCACAATGGGAGCCTTGCCGTCCCACGCCCGCTATCATGTGTTGCAAAAGATCGCGGGCGGGCTCTATGACCGACGCGAGGAATTTGCCCGCCTGATGACGGCTGAAGCCGGCAAACCGATCACCGACGCGAAGCGTGAGGTGAATCGGGCTGTCCAGACATTTACCATTGCGGCTGAAGAAGCCAAGCGAATTCCGGGCGAGGTGATCCCTCTCGACTGGACGCCTGGGACGGATTCCCATCTCGGCATTCTCCGTCGGGTTCCGATCGGTCCAGTGCTCGGAATCACTCCCTTCAATTTTCCTCTGAATCTTGTGGCCCACAAGGTCGCTCCGGCTCTGGCCGCCGGCAATTCCATTCTCATCAAGCCGGCGCCACAGACACCCCTGACCGCGTTACTCTTGGGCGAAGTGGTTCTGGAGGCTGGACTTCCTCCTGGCGCACTCAACATCCTGCCCTGCGACAACAGGATGGCAGAACAGCTTGTCGTCGATCCTCGCTTCAAACTTCTGAGCTTTACCGGCAGCGCCGCCGTGGGATGGATGCTGAAGGCCAAGTGCGGAAAGAAGAAGGTGGTGTTGGAACTTGGCGGGAACGCGGGCGTGATTGTGGAGCCCGATGCCGATCTCGAGTTGGCCGCACAGCGTTGCGCAGTCGGCGGGTTCGGGTATGCCGGTCAAACCTGTATCTCTGTTCAGCGAATCTTTGTCCATCATTCCATCGCGGACCTCTTCACCACGAAGCTCCTGTTACAAGTCGCGCGTCTGAAAGCCGGCGACCCGAGCGACGATTCGACGGTGGTCGGACCACTGATCGATCCGGCAGCGACCCATCGCATCGAGGCGTGGGTCGGGGAAGCCGTGTCGCAAGGGGCGCGGGTGCTTCTGGGGGGCAAACGCATGGGCTCGGTAATGGAGGCGACTGTGCTCTCGCACGTCACGCCAACGATGAAAGTCTCTTGTCAGGAGCTGTTTGGGCCGGTGGTGACCGTGACCCCCTACCGGCACTTCGGCGAGGCGATCATGGCGCTCAACCAATCTGACTATGGGCTCCAAGCCGGGGTGTTCACCCAGGATGTGAATAAAATTTTTCATGCCTTTCGGCACCTTGAAGTTGGGGCCGTGCTGGCAAACGAGATTCCGACGTTTCGCGCCGACCACATGCCGTATGGTGGCGTGAAGGACTCTGGGCTCGGGCGTGAAGGGGTTCAGTCCGCGATCGAGGATATGACCGAGCCCCGCATGCTGGTGTTGAACCTGAAACCACCTACCGGGACCTAGCAGGATGCTGAAAAAGTCCGCCAGCCTGTCTTGTTCATTTGGGCTGTTCGGTCTGTCTGGTTTGTTTGGTTGCATTAGACTAACCAGATGGACCAGACAGACCAGATAACCAGACAGATCGGGCTTATCTCAGACGTGCAAGCCATCGAAGTTCTGCTGCACTGAAATAGTTTTTCCGAAACATGCTAGAGAAAAAATTGTCGTAGGATATTGCGAAGCTGCGCCAATCTTGGTACAACAGCGACCCTGTGCCTATATGAGGCTTACCGTAGGCGTGCTTTTCGGCTAACGAGGCGTCCGTCACCCGGTTGGTCGGACGAAGTAAGGAGAAGAGACGATGGTACCTACGCAGATGTTCCTGACGCGAGGCGTCGGAGTCCACAAAGAAAAGCTGGCCTCCTTCGAGCAAGCCTTGCGTAGCGCCGGCGTCGCCTATTGTAACCTCGTCACGGTGTCGTCGATTTATCCGCCGAATTGCAAAATTATCCCGCGTGCGCGCGGCGAGAAGTTATTGAACCCCGGTGAAATCACGTTCTGTGTGATGGCGCGGTCGGAAACGAATGAACGGAATCGCCTGGCCTCCGCGTCGATTGGGTTGGCGATCCCGACCGATCGTCGAACCTACGGGTATCTGTCCGAACACCATGCGCATGGCGAAACCGATGAAGAGACGGGTGAGTATACGGAAGACTTGGCGGCGCAGATGTTGGCCACGACGCTCGGTGTCGAGTTCGATCCGAACATCGCGTGGAAAGAACGGGAACAAGTCTTCAAAATGGCCGGCAAGATCGTTCGGACCCTCAACATCACCCAGTCCGCTATCGGAAAACCCAATCGCTGGACGACGGTGATCGCATTGGCCGTATTCATCCCAGAAGAAAATCTACCGAAGCGGCGTCGTTAGCCCTGCCGCGTGAGCATACGCCCATGACACTTCCCGCCGGATGGGAAGGTATCGACCAGAACTTCCTCGGGCTCGAGGAGCCCTGGTGCCATCCTGATCAGGCGGGTGTCTACGTCCTGCCTGCGCCCTACGAACATACCTCCAGCTATGTGCTGGGCTCCGATCGAGGGCCGTCAGCCATCATCCAGGCGTCTCAACAAGTCGAGTTATACGACGAAACACTCCGGTGTGAGCCCTATCGAAAGTGGGGCGGGGTTGCCACCATTCGCTCGCTCGAGCTTGACGGCAAAGTCGATCAGCAGGCGGTGGATGCGATTGAGGCGTTTGTCACTCCCTATGTCGGTACCGGGCGGTTTGTTGTCACCTTGACCGGGGAGCATACCGGTGCGCTTGGGGCTATCCGAGCCCATGCCCGACGCTATCCTGATCTTTGTGTGGTGCAAATCGATGCGCATGGCGACTTGCGGAAGGCCTATCAAGGGAACCCGTATAGCCACGCCAGCGTGATGGCCCGCGTGGTCGACGACGGGTTGCCGTTGGTCCAAGTCGGCATTCGTTCCATTTCTCCAGAGGAAATCGATCGCATTAAGAGCACCGATCAAATTGCCACGTTCTTTGCCGCCGAGATTCTTGACCCGTCCGGCCCCTACGAAGGCAAGGCCGCCCGCTGGGTTCCCGATGTCGTGAAGGCCTGTCGTGGGCCGGTATATCTGACCTTCGATTGTGACGGGCTTGACGCCTCGCTGGTCCCAGCGCTCGGCACTCCCGAGCCTGGTGGGTTGGGGTGGTACGACATGGTGAACCTTGTGACGGCCTTAGCCAATGGGCCGGGTATCCTTGGGATGGATATCAGCGAGTTGGCCCCGATCGAAGGGTTTGTCGCTCCCCAGTTTTGTATCGCCCGATTGATCTACCGCATGTTGGGACGGATCAAAGCAGGCCGTCGCGTCCACTAAAACGGCATACCCACGCTGTGACCGATAAGCTTCGCATCAATAAGTTTTTTACACACCACGGCATGTGTTCTCGGCGAGAGGCTGATCGCCTGATCGAATCCGGTCGCGTGACCATCAATCAGCGGGTGGCCCGCTTGGGAGATCAGGTCGGTCCGGACGACGTCATCGCGCGAGATGGACATGTGATTCCCTGGGGGACGGCCTCGCTCTATATCAAGTATTACAAGCCGGTAGGTGTGACGACGACCAGTGAGTCGCATGTGCCTAGGAATATCATCGCGGAGATCGGCCATCCGGCGCGGATATTTCCGATCGGTCGACTCGACAAGGACTCGTCCGGTCTCATTCTTCTCACGAACGACGGGGACATCGTAAACGAGATTTTACGAACTGAGTACGGGCATGAACGGGAATACGAGGTGTCAGTCGATCATCCATTCGATCAGACGTTCATCGACCGCATGGCTCAAGGGGTCGTCATTCTCGAGCGCCCGACCAAACCCTGCCGGATTGAACGACTCGGTCCCGCACGGCTCCGCATCATCCTCACCGAAGGACGCAACCGACAGATTCGGCGTATGTGCCAAGTCTTGGGGTATCAGGTACTTACGCTGCATCGTGTTCGGATCATGCATGTCACGCTTGATGGATTGGTACCCGGAGCGTGGAAACCGCTCACCAGAGAGGAACGTGCGCAGCTTTTTCAGGCTGTCAGACGAGGAATTAGTCAGGGTGATACGCAGATAGGGTAACCTGGCAGCGAACTACTCCGGACGCAGTGCCGACTGTGGGGTGTCCGGCGAGTGGACGCAGGATTGGGTTATCGAGGGGGTTGATTTCAGGCTCGTCCGGGCCGTTACTCTGACGGGAGGTCCCTCCGCGCTGCCTGGTGAGAAAGAGATTCAAGAAGGCGATGAAAAAACTTTCACCGACAATCAGGAGACTCGTGCGTTGGATCGCCTTTGTGCCCTCATTGCGCATATCTTTCGCCACGTCCGCCACGGTCTCTAGTAGTCGATCCAGCGCCAGACTGACCTGAATCATTTTCGGGCCTGCGTTGTCGGCGGTGCGCTCTTCCGCTTTCCATTTGATAGCTTCCCATTCTGTCGGGGAGACGGCCATCCATTCCTGCGTCAAGAGTTGCACGGTCGTGCTTGCCGTGGGAAAGTACTGGTCGAGACTACGCCGGACCGCCTCGATATCTTCCAGCTCACGCGGGTGCTCCGTGAACCGCGGAGCCCTGCGGCCGCATAACGGCCTACGGCATGAAGACGGTTTCACGCATGGTCGGTTGCATGTTGTGGATGATGCCGCCAAAGATCAGAATTTGCGACACGGGCTAGGATAGCCCGTGTGAGCAAGATTCCCATGATATGCGTCGGGGGAGAATTTTTCCGGGGGCTCGAATGTGGACTTGGTCCCTGCGGGTACGCGTCGACGTTAGCTTCCATCTCAGTGAAGCCCAAGGTCCACCGGATGTCGCTGTAAGGAAAATAGGATCGTCCCAGGACGATATTATGCTCGATCGTGCCCTCAAAGAATGTAAGCTAGGAGTCGATCATGAACCCTCGACAACGATTGATTGCTTGAAAGTCCAGCCTCGTTTCGTCCCCGTCTCGCCACGGGCACATCCATTGACAACCACGCAGTCGGAACTCACACTAGCCTTCGCATCGTACACGGAGAACAACACCCAGTATGGTCACCACGTGGTGGAGCCGCCAGCTCAATGCCCTGCTTGGCAGCCTCGTCGTGGCGGCGGGTGCATGGCTGGCCTGGGACTCGTTCTCACCCTGGGAAGTCTTTCTCGTCGCAGGCTGTGTCGCAGGGCTTCTGATCTGGCAGGGGCGCACGATTGGACTGGTCTGGGCCTGGGCCACCCTCTTGCTTGGCCTCGAGAGTCTTGCGTGGCCTATCGTCACGATGGTTCAGGTTCGCTCGACCACGACAGAGCCGACCGACGAACAAATGGAGACAATTCTCTCAGCCGTTCTGACGGGACTCCTCTCGGCGGTCTTTTGGGTAACGATCTCCTACGGGCTCTTCAAGCGAGCGAGCCAGCCCATCGCAGCCTCATCAACCGATGCAACCGACAGCCATCCACCTCCGCCGCAATCAGGACGCCTCCGCAGACGCAAGTAAGATCTACCACATCTCGATCGGATCGACGTCGACATCGAACTTGATGGCTCGGCGCTGGTAAGTCCGTTCCATGTCCTTGACCGTGATCCGCACCGCTTCGAGCCCCGCTTTCTGTTCGGACGACTTCACGAGAATTTGCCACCGATATCGTCCCCGGAGTCTCGGCACCGGAGAGGGGACTGGCCCCAGAACAGTGAGATGGTCGGGCCAACCAATCGATTGAGCCGTCGAAGGGGCCTTTGCCGCGGCCGTCTCTCCGGCCACGGACGGTGAAGAGCGGGCGGTGAGTCGAGCCACCCAGGCCGTGGCAGCGTCGCGAACCATTTTCTCGTTGGCCCCCGATACGAGGAGGGCAATCAGATAAACCGCGGGCGGATACCCCAATGCAGTCCGATGGGACAGCTCTTCCGATAAGAAGACAGATTCGTCGTTCTGAGCCACAGCCTGAATTGCATGATGAGATGACAGATAGGTCTGCACGATAACCTGACCACCAGTCTCTGCCGAACCGGCGAGACTGACCGCATCGAGGAGGGTATGATAGGTACGTTCGGCGGATCGGAAATCCGGCACGCTGAGTCCTGCGTCCGCCTGCACAATCCCAACTAGGCCCATTGTCGGGAGAGGCCTACGCCGCAGCAGCAGTTGTGTCCCGACTATGATATCCCACTCCCCTTGCTCGACCCTCCGCCAGAGGGCTTCGGCCTGCGCCGCCAGCCGCATGGTATCTCCATCGAGCCGAATCACTGCCGCGTGAGGAAACAATCGCTTCGCATCCTCTTCCACCCGCTCTGTGCCCTCCCCGATCAACTGCATGCGAAGGCCGGAACAGGAGACGCAGGTCTCGGGGATGGGTGTAACGTCCCCACAGTAGGAACAAAGCAGACGACCCGCCTGCCGAGAGTACATCAGCGCCACGCGACAGGTATGACAGCGGGGAACCTGGCCGCAGTCACGACAGACGAGGGCGCCTGCATAGCCCTTCCGGTTGAGAAACAACAGGACGCCGGCTCGGCGGCCGATCGCCTGCTCGATAGCCCGAACGAGCGGCTGGCTCAGCACCGTATTGCGAACATGATCTCGTAATTCAACGACCTGTACGTTCGGTCGCGCATCAGACGGCATGAGCTTACGTACAACAATCCCGCGTTGTTCCACCGCCGCTCTGGTCTCAAGGGAGGGATGAGACGAACTCAGGACCAGTGTCGTCTGTTCATCCTGCGCTCTCAACCAGGCCACTTCCCGTGCATGGTAGCGTGGTTCTTGTGGTTCTTTGAGCGCTGCATCTTCTTCTCCCTCGATCCAAATCGCCCCGATTGCACTCAATGGGAGAAAGATGGCCGACCGGGTCCCCACGACCACGCGAATGACCTGCCGATTGATCCGATCCCATATCTCGGCCTTCACCTGGTCTGAAAGACCGCTGTGGAAACAGACCGGAGAGATGCCTGTCTCGTCATCACGGATCAAGCCCGCAACCCATTGGGCCCGTTCTGCTTCGCCAATGATGATGAGGACCGTATGTCTACGGTCGAGCACCAGGCGAACGGCCTGCTGCAACAGCCTCAATCGATCGGTCCAGGAGGCCTGCACCAAGACCCGAGACGGGCCTTGGCCTCTCAGCGCCTCGAACAGTGGCTCCGTCCAAGACAGTGCGGGATCAGGAATGAGCGGTGCGGCAATGTCAGAATTGTCCTGGTTCGCCTGTCTGTTTGGTCGGACGAGGGGCGCCGTGGAGGCAGAGGGCAGGGCCTGGATCTCCACCACCCATCCACGAGCCTTGAGATCGTACAACAAGTCGGCCCGCCCAGGACTGCGAGACGACAGGCGAAGTCCTGAAGGTTTTTTTCCGAGACGTGCGAGAAGTGCCCGCGCCTTCACCGAGCAGGGTTCCCGAGCCGCAAGTGCGGCCCGCCCTTGCTCCGTCAGTTCGTAGTGGCTAACCTGCGCTTGTGGTTTGTGTGCCGGAGGCAGCACCAGCCTGAGACATTGTCCCCATGGCGCGACATACTGTTCGGCCACTTGCCGTGAGAGCTGGAACAGGTTCGAGGCCACATCTGTTGCGCCCCCCTCCGGGAGCAACGAACGAATCTCCTTGAGGCGTGCTCGATCAAGACCCTGAGGAAGGACGTGGGACAGAGCGATCACAGCTCCTTGGAGGATCGACCGTCCGAAGGGCACAAGCACTCGATGTCCAATACGCAGCATGGATCGGAGCGACAATGGTACGGTGTAGGTGAACGGGCCTGCCAGATGCCGTGGGACAATGACATCTGCGAATAGGGCCACTGGCTCTGTGCGTGGAGGGGCTGCCCGCGTCGAAATCATGCGGCATTGTAGCAGCACAGGAAAAGGGGGAACAACGAGAGGGAAAGAGCGGAAAAGTTCTGAAGGAGAACCGGGGAGGGTTGACGTTAAATCGTCAACCCCCCGCACGATACTCGATGAATTTACTGTGGAGGGACGACAGGAGCAGGGGGTTTCTGATCTGAATTGCCCTGGCCAACTGATGCCGGAATCGTCACCGAAGCAGGATCCGCAGGGACAGATGAGGGCTCCACCTTGGACGAACCCGTTGGAGCCGCTGGGATCGTCGTGTCCACTGTGGAGATTGGATCTCCGCTTTCCGCTGAACTGAGACGGGACAAGCTGGATCCGTTATCGCCGGTCTCAATTGGCTTCGCCGCCGGCTCAGACTCTTCCCCGGCTGACTCGGGCGAATAGAGCACGATGTCCACACGGCGGTTCATCTGTCGACCCACTTCAGTCGCGTTGCCGGCTACCGGCTTCGTATCGCCATAGCCGACCGACGAAAGCTTCGCCGAATCGATCCCGCCCTTCTCAAGCAAGTAGCGGAGGACGCCTCCAGCCCGAGCTTTCGACAAGTCCCAGTTCGTCTGGTAGAGCGACTTAAGGGAAGGACCGATTTCCATGTTATCCGCATGGCCCTCGACTCGAATCAACCGATCTCCGGCAGCGGTCTTGAGATACGCAATCAGTTCATCGAGCACCTGATAGCCCTCGGACTTGATCGTGGCTTCGCCCGATTCAAACCGAAGCTGCTTCATCAAATCACCGAGGCTGATTCGGGTTTCGCTTGCGCCATTCTGGACCTGGAACTTGCTTGGAGGAGAAGCCACAGCAGGGGAGACACCCAGAGACTGCTGGGGTGATTGAGAAATAGGCATGGCCTCAGGAGCAGTAGCATGACCCTTCACCCTGAAGCGATCGCCCTTGAGAATACGGGAGATCGATTTTGTGATCAGCGCCGTGGCAGTTCGATCTTCCATGGACAGGATTTTCAATTCGCCCACAACCCGTTGAGGAAGGTTCCCTCCGGACCGAACTACGTCCATTCGATCCCCAGACCTGATTCCGTCTTCCCGTCCCCGGTCCAGATAGACGATATTCCTTTGCGCCACAACGTTCATCATCCCCATGTTGGACTGGAAATCCACAACCCGGCCCTCCACATCGCCGGCGGAAGGCTGGTCAACCGCTGCTCCCTCGTCAGTCGGAGGCACGAACTTCATTACCGGATCACCAGGCGATACCGCTGCGTAGACCCGTATGATCTGAACAGTGGTCAGGTCCTTGTCAATTTGGTTCACCTGAACCACAGCGAGCCGATTGACCAAATGACCCAGGTATTGACCAGTGGTGGGATGGAATACTTTGTGCGCTCGTTTATAGATCGTGAAAAGATCTCCAGGCGCGACATCGCTGGGATTTTTCAGTCGGAGGTACAGGACATCCCAGCTTCCCAATCTCATGTGATTCCCGGTAGTCTGATTGTCACCGGTAATCACATTCACGAACCCATCTTGTGGAGTCGATCGCTGAATGGAGCCGGACGAAAAGGCCAAGGCCGGTTCTCCGAATCGGATCGAATTGAGGTCATCTGCTGCCCAGGCCAGAGGAAGGAGCGGCGTGGCCAATATCCAGACCATGAGAAAGACGACACATTTCAATGAATAGTTAGCCATGGTGGTTGTCCTTCATGTAAGGCAAGTATTACTGTCAGAACCATAGCAAATAGTCCTGCATTGTCAAGAATATTAAGGCCTTGTCCTCATTGACCCGCCAATTCACCCGATGCTATGGTGATCCGGAGAATGATTTCTCACAGACGGGGAACATCATGGTGCCTGACCAACCTCCGACCCACGGCGCTCAAC
>Ga0184638_1000357_pt1 | contig 12621 bp, 10 predicted proteins | sample PLM31_50_b2_FD_133141 | JGI IMG/M metagenome (GOLD analysis project Ga0184638, IMG submission 133141) | Groundwater sediment microbial communities from an aquifer in East River, Colorado, USA - PLM3-1_50_b2 | ecosystem: Environmental > Terrestrial > Soil > Riparian zone | place: USA: East River... | reverse complement strand
GGGGTGTCCACCGAGAACGAATGGTGGGGCCCCGGAATCCGAAACGCCATCGTGCTGAGTAACAACGCGGCGGGAATTCCGCGCGCGTTCGTGCGCACGACCCGGCCGCTCCGCACCCGGATCGGCGCGTTCGCGGCGCGCTGGTTCCTAGGCGGGCTCGTCGAATCCCCCTACTTCGACCGAAACCCAAGCAACGACCGCCGCGCGATCTCGGCGCTCGCCGCGACATGGACACCAGCAGGCGTTCCGGATCTGACCGTGGGCTTCACCCGGGCGGTGTATACGCCGCTGGCGCAGTGGGACAACATCTTGGGGCATGTCTTCGACGTCGTGCGCGATCGGGGGTTGCGTCCCATTGCGGGACGGGGCCGCGAAGCGACCCGCGATCAGATCCTCTCGATCTTCGGGCGCTGGGTCTTCCCGGCGGACGGGTTCGCAGTGCACGCCGAGTGGGCGCGGACCGACCCGCCGCACTCGCTGCGCGATCTGCTCGTCAGTCCGAACCACTCACAGGGGTACACGATCGGCCTCGAGTGGGCACACCCGGTCGGCGTAGACGCCGCCCTCCGATTCCAAGCGGAGGTCACCAATCTCGAGCTACCGCCGTCGTACCGCACGCAGCCGGAGGCCACGTTTTACACCAGTGCCGCCGTCCCGCAGGGGTACACCCAACGGGGCGAGGTCATCGGCGCGGCGATCGGCCCGGGCGCCTCGACCCAGTGGTTCGGGCTCGACTACGTTCAGCCACGCTGGCGGCTCGGGGTATCGGCCGGGAGGATCCGTTGGGACAACGATGCGCTATATCTGTTCCCGAACACCGCCATCGCCGAGAACAAATGGTGCTCGCACGACGTGTCGCTGTTCGCGGGCGTGTCTGCCGCCGCCGATTTGCCGTGGGGCCGTGTGCGCGTGGCCGTGACCCGCGGCGAGCGGCTGAACGTATTCTTCCAGCACCTCACGACCTGCGATCCGACACCAGATCAGCAATACATACGTGACGCCCGCAACACAACGCTCGAGTTCCGGTTGTCGGCTCCTTGACTATCTCCTGACGCTCCAACATCTTGCGCACCGTAATGGACCCCAGCCAACCCACGTTCGCGGCGCTCTTGGCGGGCACGCTCTCCCGCTGGCGGCAGGCGGCGGCGGTCGCCGCCGGCACGATTGTGCTCGCGGTCACGTTGGCCTTCGTGATCCCGCCCTCCTACCGCGCCACAGCGTCGTTCGTCACCACCGACGCCAGTGTGGAGCTGCCCCGCGGGCTGTCCGATCTGGCTGATCAGCCCGGGCTATCGAACATCGCGTCGCAGTTCGGGCTCGGCGGGTCGCGAGACCCGTCGCAATCGCCGGGCTTCTACGTCCAGCTGCTCCAGAGCCGCGAGCTGCTCACCCGGCTCGTGAGCTCGAAGTTCGCCGACCCGCGGTCCGACCAACCCGCCGACAGCGCTACGTTGATCCAGTTGTATCGGATCAGCACGAAAGACGCGCAGCGCGGCGTGGAAATCGCCGTGAAGCGCCTCAAGAAGCACATGTACGTGATCGCCGATCCGAAGACGAACCTGGTGGTGCTGCGCGTGGACGCCCGCTCGCCCGAGCTCGCGGCGGAGATCGGCAACCGCGCAGTCGGCTTCGTGAGCGCGTTCAACAAGGAGCAGCGGCTGTCCCGCGCGCAGGCCCGACGGCTGTTCCTCCAGGACCGGGTCGACGCCGCGCTGGCCGAACTGCGGGCCGCCGAGGACTCCCAACGCGTGTTCTACGACCGCAACCGCCAGTGGCAGAACTCGCCGGGTCTCGTCATCGATGAGCGGCGGATGCGACGCCAGATCGAGACCGCCAGCGGTCTTTATCTCGCGATGCGGCGGGAGTTCGAGACGGCCCGTCTCGACGAGATCAACAACACGCCCGTTATCACGATTGTGGACCGCGCCGTGGCGCCCCGCCGGCCGGAGTGGCCGAAGCCCGTCCTGATCGCCGTCACTGCCGCGATACTCGCCGCGGCGCTCGGGGCGCTGTGGGCGGCGGCGGGCGAACTGTTGGCACATTGGGCACGGAGCAACCCGGCCGAGGCCGGACTGCTCCGGACCACCGCTGCCCGCGTGGCCGGGGAGGTTCGGGGCGCGTTGCCCCTCGGCCGGCGCCGCGGCTGAGGCTGTGCTGTGACTACTGTTGCAGTTCCGCTCCCCCCCGCAGTCCCCGGGGACCGGGGCCTCGGCTGGGGTCTCTTGGCCTTCATCTGCTTGCTCCCGTTTCACATCGTCGCGATGGCCATCCTGTTCGGTGGCCTCGGGCTCTCCGTGACCGCCGTGCGAGCGATCGCCGCCTGGAAGGAAGCGTTGGTGGTCGTGCTCGCGAGTCTCGCGCTGCTGCGCGCCGTCACGACCGGCGGTCCGCGCGGTGCCGTTCAGTGGGCCGACCTCGCGGTCGCGGGATTCGGCATCCTCGCAGTCGCGTATCTGATCGGTGCTGGGGCCTGGTTCGGCGCAGGCTTGCCCCTGGGCGCCCAATTGCTCGGCTGGCGTGATGCCGTATTCTTCACCCTGCTGTACTTCGTCGGTCGAGCAACACCCGAAGTGGCTGAGAACCCCCGCTACCTCCGCGCGCTGTTCGTGGTCGGCGTCGTCACGAGCGTCATCGCCATCTTGGAGCGCATCTTCGTATCCCCCGACACGCTCGTGCTGCTGGGGACCGCGCGCTACATACAGGAGTTCCTCGGGATCACGCCGATCACACAGCACAACGTGTATGGGCTTCCCGACAACTACTGGACAGGCATCGGCGACTACGTCGTGCGGCGAGCCGGCTCCACCTACCTCTCCAGTCAGGGCTTTGCCGTGCCGTTCGTGATCATTCTGCCCGCAGCCACGCTGTGGCTGTTCTCGGAGGAGCGGCGCCACCGCGTCTTAGGCTGGCTCGGCTACCTCGCGCTGTGGATCGGGCTGCTGTTGAGCGTCACCCGCATGACGACCCTGGTGTGCGTGCTCCAGGTCCTGCTACTCTCTGCGCTGCACAGGCGCTGGGGTCTCGCCGTTGGAGCGGGCCTGCTCGGTCTCCTCGGCGTCGTCCTGGCGCTCTTCATCCTCCCGGGACTGTCGACATTCCTTTGGGAGACCCTCACATGGCAGAGCGGCAGCAGCGTCTCCCACCTCGCGGATTGGGGCGAGGCGCTAGACAACGTGGCGGCAAATCCCCTAGGCGTGGGGCTCGGAGCAGCAGACCAGACCGCGCTGCGCTTCGGTCTCGCGCCGCTCGCCATGGACAGCCAGTACTTCAAGTACGCGGTCGAGATGGGCGTGGCCGGTCTCGCCTGCTACGTTGCAGTTCTGGTGGGCATCTGCCTCGCCGGGTTCCGCGCGTCCCGGACGGCGGGCGGAGATTTGGCGAAGCGTTACGGAGCCATGACCGCGGTGGCCGCGCTCGGCCTAGCACTCAACGGGCTCACCACGGTTGCTTTCACCAATCCCTTCGTTGCGTATGTATTCTTCTGGCTCGCGGGCACGGCCGTGACAGCGGCAGACCGACGGGGCGTCCTCGCCAGAGGAGCCGTGTGAGCGATCGACGGGTGGCGCTGGACATTTCCAACGCGAAACTCGGCCGTATGGGAGTCAGCGTCTATATCTGGAGGCTGTTTGAGGCGCTGGCCCCGTTACTCGGGGACCGCCTGGTGCCGATAGCCAGCCGGTTCGCACAGCCCGTTCTCGGAGCTCGACGCAGCGTCGCCGAGCGTTTTGCGACGCTGATGCGCGACGTCTGGTGGCACCAGGCGGGAGTGACACTCGCCGCACGACACCGCAGCTGCGTCCTGCTGCACCTCCCCGCCGGGCTCGGGCCGGTGCGCGGCTCATTTCCGAAGGTCGTGACTGTCCACGACGCGATGCCGGTGCGCTTTCCAGCCCTGTTTCGGCCGTGGTATCGGAAGTACGCGGCGGTTGTGATGCCCCGGGTCGCCCAGGCCGCGCGCGCGGTAATCACCGGTTCTCACGCCGCGAAGCAGGAGATTGTTGAATGGCTCCGCGTCCCGCCAGAACGCGTAACGGTCGTGCCGTACGTCGTGGACCCTATTTTCATCCCGCTCGACCCGGAGGACGATCGAGTTGCGGTCGTGCAGAGGCGCTACAGTCTTCCGGGCCAGTTCGCGTTGACGGTCGGATCCGTCGAGCCACGCAAGAACCTGCCACGGCTCCTCGAAGCCGTCAGCATCCTCCGGGCGCGCCCCGGCACCTCTGATATCACCTTGATCCACGTCGGCGCGGAGGGATGGCGGCCCGAAGTAGTCACAGCAGCGGTAAAGACGCACCGGCTCGATGGAGCGGTGCGTTTTCTCGGATACGTCCCGATCGACCACCTACGAGTCCTGTACGCGACGGCGCGAGTATTCGTCTACCCTTCCCTGTGGGAAGGTTTCGGCCTTCCCCCGCTGGAAGCCATGGCATGTGGCTGTCCCGTAGTAACGTCCCGGGTCTCCGCTCTCCCCGAGGTGGCGGGCGGCGCGGCTGTTCTGGTGGACCCGACTTCGGTCGAAGAGCTCGCCGCCGGCATTGCGAGCCTGTGGTGCGACGAGACGCTCCGCGGCGGCAACATCGAACGTGGGCTCGAACGGGCCCGCGAGTTCACGTGGATGCGGGCGGCGCAACAGACCGCGCTCGTCTATGACGCCGCGCTGTCCTAGCATGGTCCTAGTGGCAGCGGCAGTGGCCGCCTGCGTCAGCTACGACCCCGACGGCCCGCCGGTGCCCAGCATCGATGGCACATACACCGCGACGATCGTCACGACCCTTGAGAATCCCATCGAGATCCGGAGCGACACGTTCACCGCAGCCATCACCATTCGCGGGACGGGATATCGCGGCCACTTCGTTGGCACCTACCACATCGCACGGAGCGATTCTGGCCCCTTCGCCGGAGTGCTCTCGACCGATGGCGGCCTGATCGTGACGGACTTCGGAACGCCACCAAAGCCTATCGCCGGCGTCGCGTTCATACGAAACCTCTACCCCTGGTGCGACTTTCCGCGGCTTGGTACAGGGCCAATGCCGGGTGCGCTCAGTGGGGACTCATTGCGGGTGGACGGGCGTGGCTCGGTTCCGTGTTTCTATGTGCTCGCGGCTCCAGTCGGGAATCTCAAGACCGAGATCACCGTGCGTCTCAGAGCCGCCCGCTAGGCCGAATGCGACCGGTCCCCATCGGGGTAGTCATCGTAAACTGGAACGGGTGCGCGGACACCGTCGCATGTTTGGAATCGCTCGTCGCAGCCGATCCGGGACCCGCGTCAATCGTCGTCGTTGATAACGGCTCCACGGACGATTCAGCTGAAACGCTCACCCGTTGGGCCGCACAACACCCCGCGCTGCGAACTGCGGTGGTCGCGGACGCGATGAACCGCGGCTTCGCCGGCGGCTGCAACGTGGGGATTGCACACCTCGTGGGTGACTCCGGCGTCGACCACATCCTCCTGCTGAACAATGATGCTACAGTGGACCGGGCGTTCTTCGCTGAGCTGGCCCGCGCAGTGGCGGTGGTTCCCACCGCCGGGATCGTGGGTGCCACAATCTACGAAATGGCCCGTCCGGGCAGCGTGTGGTATGCAGGCGGGCGTATTCGTCGCCAACGCGCCGGGACGATCCATCACAGGTGTGTGCCCCCGAATGAGCCGGCCATTCCGACGGAGTTCGTGACGGGCTGCGCCATGCTCATTTCGCTGCCGGCGTGGAGGACGGTGGGGCCGCTGCCCGAATGCTACTTCATGTACTTTGAGGACGCAGAGTACTGCCTCCGAGCTCGAGCAGCCGGGTGGCAGGTGGTTTACGCGCCACGTGCGATCGTGCGTCACGCTGTGAACGCGACCGTACGCCGAGCGGTTGACCCATACCGAAACGAGTACTGGTTCGCACGAGCCAGAGCCTTGTTTGCACGGCGGAACTTTCGCGGGTGGGAGAAGTGGACGGCTCTGGCTTACCTCACCTTGACGGTGCCACCACGCGCCGCGGTCAAAGCACTCCGTTGGGGGCCACGGCGCGGTTGGGGATTGTTCTGGGGAACGATCCGAGGCCTATTGGCGGTAGAGGGTGACACGCGCATTCGTCAGCGCGCGATCGTTTAGGACCGCGGCAATCGTATTGTCGTTGGCGAATGAGCCCATGAGGCGAGTCGTGTCGCCGTCGGGGGGTACGAGACTGAGGGAGATGTTGGGAGGAGTGTACGTGCCAACCACCGCGACGACACGCCACGGGTTGCTCAGACTTCCGCTCCCGCTGACGCTGCCCCCCTGTTCCCGCACGTTCAGGGACACAGCGACAGTGTCGGCCGTGCCCACCCACCGTCCGATGAGCGATATGACGGGCTGCAGCCCAAGCGTAACCGGAATGGTTCGCGCTTCCCTTCCGCCCTCGGTCCGCTGCACGAAGATCGTGGCGGCGTAGGTTCCGGCAGCGAGGCCAGCCGTTTTGACTCCAACCCCAAGGAAGTACGGGAGCGTGTCGCCCCCGCTCGAAAGCCGGAGCCAAGGTGCATCGGCCGAGGCACTCCAGCGCACCGGTCGCACGTCGCCCTCGCTGACCGTTACGTTCTGCGAGGGCGGGTCAAGCCCTCCCGCTCTCCCGTTGAATGAGAGGCTGGATGGGTCAACCTCGAATGCAGGCGGCTTCGGTTCGGCGAACTGGCGACACCCGGCACTGCTGCAACACAGCAGCCAGAGCAGTGTTCGAGCCGTCACTGGCCCGCCTCCCGCAGGAGCTCAGGCGACACGTTGAGGCGGAACCATCGCGGCGCGAGGTGCTTGCGATAGTAGCGCCACATGCTGCGGAGGTGATGCCACGAGTAGCCGCTCAGCAAGGCGCGGTCGCTCCTCGCCAGGTGATGATGGATGACACGCGCCTCAGGGTAGTATGTGACGTCCCACCCCGCCTTCCAAGCGCGGCACGCCCAATCGATATCCTCGACGTACAGGTGGTATCCCTCATCCATCAAGCCGACGGTCAGCAACAGCTCGCGGCGCACCATGAGGCACGCGCCGAGCACCCAGTCCACCGGGCGGCTCGAGGCATGGTCGGCATCGGCCATGAGGTGACGCCGGTTCATGTCCGAGTTGCGGAGCCACGCGCGAAAGGGAGTTCGCCGTGCAAGCACCGAAGACAATGTGGGGAACCGTCGGCACGACAGTTGAACCCGCCCGTCCGGATACACGAGCTGCGGTCCGCACAGCCCCACGCGCGGCTCACCATTCATGTAGGCAACGAGCCGGTCCAGCGCCCCCGGCAGCACCTCGGTATCCGGGTTGAGCAGCAGTACGTACCGGGCCCTGCTCTCGCGGATGACGCGGTTGTTGTTGGCAGCGAGGCCTCGTCGCCGGGTGTTCTCGATCAGTCGCACCCAGGGATAGCCGGTCCGCACGAGTTCGGCGCTCCCGTCTGTACAGAGGTTGGCGACGACAAACACCTCAGTGTTCACTGCCTGGCGGCCGGGCGACAGGGAGTCGAGGCATGCCCTCAGGTACGCTGCGTGGTCATGGCTCACGATGATCACCGACACATCCGGCCGTGTCATGCGCGACCCTCCAGAACGTGACGGTAGACGGCCTCCGTCTTCGTGGCGAGACGCGGCCACGTAAACTGAGACTCGACCTTCGCCTTGCCGCGATGCCCCATCTCGGCCAGCAGGGCGCCGGACTCCAACAAGCAAACGAGGGCATCGGCAATTGCTCCCGGGCTCTGCTCCACGAGGATTCCATCCCGCCCATGGTCGATAACCTGTCTCACGGCCGGAATGTCGCACCCGACGACCGGCTTTCCGAGACTCCAGGCTTCTGTAAACACGCCACCAAAGCTCTCCTGGGAGGACGGCACGCAGAGAATGTCGCACGCAGCCAACGCGTCGGTCTTCTCCTGCAGATCAACTTGGTCCAGTTCCAGTACGCGGCTGTCGGTCGAGCCGGCAAACAAGCAGCGCGAGTAAGCCGTGCGCGGACCCACGAAGGCAAACCGTGCCTCGGGAAAGCGACGCCACACGATGGGAGCCGCGCTCAGAAGGGCTCCGAGTCCTTTGTACCGGTATTTCTGCCCCAGGAATAGGACGAGCGGCTCATCGGCAAGGTCGTAGCGTGAGCGGAAGCGCGCGGCGTCCCGCCGCTCGGCGAGGATCGGCGCGATACCGGTTACGAAGATGCGATCCGCGTTCACGCCCAGCGCGATCAACGTCTCCCGCTCCGCCTCCGTAAGCGCGATCACGGCATCGGCGAGCCGGTACAGCCGGTGATAGTGGCGGTGCAACCAACCGCCCCAGCGGGGGTGATGCACCGGTGTGAACACGAACGGGACGCCGCGATCCCGGGCCACCTTGAGCGAAGCATAGCTCAGCCCCTCCCGACCAATGCGGCAATTATGGACAACCTCAGCCGCCGCAGCCCACGGCGCAAGCTCGGCGGCAAATGCGGCGGCGATGCGACGAAGGGCGGGCGTCTGAATCGCATAGTAGGCAAGGACCCAGGGCGCGAGGCGGAGTCGCGTTTCCGGGGAGAGCGCGAGCGTGTGGACAGGCACGCCGTCGAGCTGATAGGCGCCGTAGGCAGCGGGCTGGAAGAGTGTCGTGCCCAGCAGCCAGTCGGTGCGCCGCGTGGTCCATTGGGTCACGACCTGAACCGAGTGACGCTGCCGCAGCTGCCGAGCGAGCTGGTGCAAATGCAGCTGTGCGCCGCCGATGGCTGGTGGGTAGGCGGTTGAGGTATACAGGATGTTCACGGACGCGTCCCGATCCCGACGCGCGCGAGCGAGCGTCGCAGTCCCGCCCGTTCCTCGTGAGCCAACACCGCCCGCCAAACGTAGATGGCGTAAGCGGCCGCTGTGCCAGCCGCAAGAGCGACACGAACATTCAGTCCCAAGCCGTGCAACGACCCGACGCCGATTCCGAACAACACCAACACAGCGACAGCCACGAGCGCCCGTCCGCCGCCGTCGCTGACGAGCACTCGCGGAGATACGCCGCCGAGCCGCCATGTGGCAGCAAACAAGAGCGCTGCATCCAGAGTGACGCGCAACGTCCACGCCAGGGCCGCGCCGGTGACCCCCAAGCCGCGAACCAGCCACCAGGCGCCCACCGCGTAGAGGATCAGTTCGAGCAGGTGAAACCGTGCGACGACGTCGGGACGGCCCTGCCCGAGGAGATACACAAATGGCAGGTGGGCCATGCCGTTCAGCAGAACGCCCACGCTGAGAATCCGCACCACGTCTGCGCTCTGCGCGGCGAACGCGGGCCCGAGCCAGGTTTGCAGGATTTCGCCGGGGAAGGCTACTAGCAGCGCGATCGGCACCGCGAGCGCGAGAAGTAGATAGCGCACGGATCCGGCGAGGAGCCGCCGGGCATCGCCATCGCCCACGCGCCCATGGGGCGTGCTGAGCGCAGGAAACAACGCGGTCGCAAGGCTCGCTGGAATGATGAGCAGGCGGGTCACTCCCTCGTAGGGGGCTGTGTAATAGGTGACCGCCACCAGCCCCGTGAGAGAGCCGAGCATGAACCGCTCGAGGTAAGTGAGAAGAGGGCTCACGACATTCGACACGGAGACCCATCCTCCATAACTCAGTAGGGGGCGCAGAGCGCGCCAGCTCGGCACGAGGTCCCACCGGAACCATGGCATGGCCCGGCGCACGGCCATCCAGGTCACCCAGCACGCGATCAGGCGCACGAGCAGCAGGAGTAAGAGGATCCCAGGGAGCTTGACGCCAAGCGGGGCGGCGATGGCCGGCGCGAGGAACACCGCAACGCTGCTAGGGGTCCGGATCAGGTTCACGAGGTCGAAACGCTGAATTGCTTCCAGAATGGCGCGTAGACTGAGCGAGAGGACGACGAACGGAACCGAGAGCGCGAGCAGAAGGAACGACGACCGGGCTTCGCCGAGAAGTCCGGCCGGCACTTGAAGCACCGTTTCGACGACGAGAGGCACCATCGCCGCGAGGACGATCCCCGCGAGCACTCCGATCCCGGTCTGACTCGCCACCGCGAGGGTGGCAACCCGCTGCAACGCCCCCTCATCGCCCTGCGCAGCAAACTGGGCTACGAACTTCGTGGTCGCGCGCCCCAGGCCAAAATCCAGGACGCTGAAGTAGCCCAGAACAGCCCACATGAGTCCGAGGAGCCCAAAGCGCTCCTCCCCGAGGGCAGGCACGATGACCGGGATAGTCGCGACGCCGACGGCGAGCGGCAGCACCTGCCCGACCAAGTTAAGAAGTGTGTTACGGGCGACCAGCGATCCGCGGGAGGGGAGAGGGCCCTCGACGCCCATTAATCGGTCGCGGCCCCTGCCACGCCCAGCGCCGTGTGGCGGATGGAACCGGTCAGACGGCGCCTTTGCGGCGGACGACCGCGGGGATCGTGTTGAGCAGGATCTTGACATCAAGTAGCACCGACCACTCCCGCACGTATCGTGTATCCAGCGCGACGACTTCCTCGAAATCCACGATCTCGGACCGGCCGCTCACCTGCCACAGCCCCGTGATGCCCGGTTTCGCGCCGAGGCGCGCGAAGTGGTGGACCTGGTACTCCATGAAGTCACTCTCCGGGAACGGGCGGGGTCCCACGAGCGACATCTCAGCCTTGAGCACATTCCAGAGCTGCGGCAGCTCGTCCAGGCTCCAGCGTCGCAACCACCGGCCCACCCGCGAGACACGGGGGTCGTTCGGGATCTTGAAGAGCCGCGGATCCCCCGTATGGTTCAAGTGCGCGAGGGACGGCTTGAGCGCCTCCGCGCCGTCCACCATTGTGCGGAACTTGAGCATCAAGAAGGATCGGCCGCCCGTACCAACGCGGCGATGCCTGAAGATGACGGGGCCCGGGGAGTCGAGCTTGATGATCGCGCCGAGGGCGGCCAAGAGTGGTGCCAGGACGACCAGCCCCAGCGTAGCCCCGGCGACGTCCACGACCCGCTTGATCGCGAGCTGTTGGGCCTTCAGCGTCTGGGCTGTGAGCTCGACAAGCGGCTGGCCGCGCTTCCACACGACGCTCGGCTGCACGCCGGCGACCTCGAACGTCCGCGGCACCGAGAACACGTGGCAGCCCGCGGTGATGGACTGTTCGACGACGTCATGCAGCTCCGCGTCACTCAAGTGCCCGCAGATCACTACGGTTTCGACGCCGTGCTCCTGGATGAGCGCCGGCAGGTCGCTCAAGCCGCCGAGTGCGCGGGGGTTGGGGATCGGCGCCGTATCAACGACACCCAACACGAGGTGATCGCCGCGCGGGGCGAACGCGGAGCGGCTCGCGAGGTTGGCGCATTCCCGCGCGGCGCCGATCAAGATCGTGCGCGCCGAGGCCGGGGTGCGGTTGACAATGCGGGCGTCCACCGCGTCGATGCCGAAGCGGATGGCGACGAGGCCGAGCCAGACGACCACGGTCGTGACCGTGTACTGGGCCGCGACGAGGCCGAGGCCCCGCTCCCAGAGCGGCGCCCAGAGAGGCAGCGCGGTGGCGAGCGCGCAGCCCCAGAACAGGCGGGCCGCGTCGCGCCGCCGGTCGCCGGCGCCGTAGTTCCCGGTGACGATGAGGCCCAGCACCAGAGCGAGGGCGTACTGCCAGCCTTCGAGGTAACCCTCGGGGAGGAGCTGCTGCACCGTCGTCCCGACCCACGCGCCGAGCAACTCCCCTTCCCCGACCGACCGGTACAGCTCGCGCAGGACGGCGAAGGCGGCGAGGTCGGCGATGAGGAGGACGGCGAAGCGCCCGACGGCGCGCGCGAGGTGACGGCGCAGCGTGGAGGGCGCGCGACGCTGGAGAGAGAGCCGGGGGTGCGGGACCTGGCGCGGCGCGCTATGCGCGGGGTGCGCCACGGCGTTCGGCTCCCCGGACCTGATGACCCGGGACGGCTCGGCTGGAGACACGATATCCGTCTGTACGGGATCCACAGCTGCTCGAAACTCCTCAAGGGCGAAGGACGAGCGAGAAACGAGGGGGAAAAGATACGGGCTGGAAGGCGGGTTGACTAGTCGAGCCGTACGGGGACGCCGCGCGCTCGCAAGAACGCCTTGGCTTCGCGGGGAGTCTGCTCCGTAAAGTGGAACACGCTCGCCGCGGCGACCGCCGACGCACCACCCTCGGTGACCGCTTCGTACATGTGCTGATAATTCCCAGCACCACCGGACGCGATGACCGGAATGTTTACTGCATCCGTGACGGCCTTCACTAACTCCAAGTCGTATCCCTTCATCGTTCCATCACGGTCGATCGACGTCAACAGGATCTCACCGGCGCCCTCGTCGGCAAAGCGCATCGCAGCGGTTTTCGCGTCGCAACCCGTTGACCGCGTTCCAGCGTGCGTGAACACCTCGTTGCGCCGGTCGTCCAACCGGCGCGCATCGACGGCCGCCACGATGCACTGCGCGCCGAACCGCCGCGCCGCCTCCTGCACCAGGCCCGGAACCTCGAACGCAGCGGTGTTGATGGCGACCTTGTCGGCACCGACCTTGAGCAGGCGCTCCACGTCTTCCGCACTGCGCACCCCACCGCCCACCGTCAGCGGCATGAAACACTCGTCAGCGAATTCGTCGATCGCCAGGAAGTCGGGCCGCCGCTCCTCCAGGGTCGCCGTGATATCCAGGAAGACCAGCTCGTCCACCTGGCGCATGTTGTAGACCTTGATCGCCT
>Ga0184638_1000356_pt1 | contig 12629 bp, 5 predicted proteins | sample PLM31_50_b2_FD_133141 | JGI IMG/M metagenome (GOLD analysis project Ga0184638, IMG submission 133141) | Groundwater sediment microbial communities from an aquifer in East River, Colorado, USA - PLM3-1_50_b2 | ecosystem: Environmental > Terrestrial > Soil > Riparian zone | place: USA: East River... | reverse complement strand
CTCAAACTAACAGCTCCAAATTATCTGAACTCTCAGAATTTTAGTTTCTCTTGGGCAGAACTGGCAAATTTTCAAGCTCATCTGTCAATCTCGGGCCCGTCGGTACCCACGACGCTATCGGTTCTAAAAGGAGGTTCCGGCTATTAGAGAAGACTTGTAAGCTATAACTTTTACTTTTTTATGGAATAGTTCATTGGGTCTGGCCGGATGTCCGTGGATTACAACATGAATCTAAGCAAAAGTCTTAAAGATTCTCAATTTAATAATTCAGGAATACTTATTACAACTCCTGTGTATTTTAAAGAGGGGATTTTGAAAAAAAAGACAAGGTTATTTCGTACGATTTTAGTGATAATGAAGTGTCATTTCGTCAATTTCCATATCAGAGTCGTCATACTTTACATGAATATTTGGTGCTACCCTGGGTTTCCTGTCGCAAACTCTACTCCAGCAGAAGCGACCGCAGTCATTCCGTTAAATGCACTATCATGGTCATCCGAGAGTTCTAGCGTTAAGTCCCCTCCGGGTGTTCGAAGTATAATTTCGCCTTTTCTACTATCATCAAATAATGTTATACTTTTGAACTTCCCAAACGTTCTTGTTTTGTCATTATATTTAGTGCGGTAATATTGCCTAAAAATATGATCCCGTATTGAAAAAGAAAAAATTTTAGAAGATTTAATTATAGATTTGATAATATTTCGGCGCCGAAAATATCTATAGTATTATTATCATAGCTTGGAGAGACATATAGATCGAATCGTATGAAGAAGAGCATTATGTGATTTTAATCGCAAATATCGTTCTTTAAATTAGGAAATCAACCAGAATGATATGACTGAATATTCAATCGGAACCTTATCAGTAATTCTAAACCTAGGTTTTTGGGTAAATGCAAATAAGAGGAAACATTATTTTATGAGCCCGTCCAGATTAGTGCCCGGCATGTAGTAGGGTTCTGTTACATAGAATTTAGCTTTTTCGATTTTGTAAAATTCCAAAATTAGGTTGCATATATGAACTAATTTTATTGTCATGTCGTCATTCGCTTGTGAATCCTAGTTGAACATTCGAAGATGCAGATTGCGTTTAATTTTACTTGAATTTGTTTTCAAATCCATTTTCATAGATCTCATTTGGGTGATTTCTATGGCGATATCGAATTCTATTGATTTACATACAGGTAAAGTTACAAAAACTCTGAGATCAGATCAGCTCCTCAGCAGCTGGTGTTACCCTAACTATAGCCTTCTTGTCAAACTCTTGTCCATCAGTTATTTGCTTATCAATTGTCTCTTCCGTATAATCAGCCCACTTGTTTGAAATGCTATCAGGATCGTCTTTATGCTCTATAGTTACAACTTTGTTCAACTTGAATCTTCCATAAATAAGATCCCCATAAGTTCTTCCTTGTCCTGAACGTTTCTTACTTCGAGGTTTTTTTGCTATTGATTTATTTTTATGATTATATTTAGTATTACCGTTCAGTAACCTTTCAATGCTACTTAGAAAATCAGTCCTCTTGTTTGGATCGCTAATATGTTTAATTGCAAGCTCTTTGGTTTCGTTGAAAAGATCAATATAATCTCCTATTATCAAAGCAACCTTCTGGTCGTATTCAGTCTGATCACTATGCGTTATGTCATTTTTTCTTTCTATAACACCGTCATGGTCTGTTGGAACAGTATCTTCCATAGAGGGCCACACATTTACGATATAGACGTCTAGATCCGGGACCTTCATTTCTTTCTTCTGCTCGTATTCGCCCTTGTACCAGTAGTCGCGATGAGCCTGCAAAACTTCCCTTAAAGGTGTATTACTCAGTATACCCCCATCCCAGAAGTTTCGTCCATCCACTAATTCATAGTCAAAATATACTGGAAATGAAGCACTTGCCATAACATGTTCTGGCATAATTCCTTTGTCATAGTTAACTGTATGTTCTTTGTAATCGCTTGTCTGCGGATCATATGCCTCAAATGTTGAACTCCGTGAATAGCTGTCAAACGTAACCGCCTTACCATGTTGTACGTCCACGCTAACGGCCAGAAATCTTGGCTCTCCATTTTCAAAGCTTGTCGTTAATGGAAATTTAACAAACTCATCTCCATTCCCGTCTACATGTATTAGACTCTCTCTTAATGGCTTGTTGTTATAGCGAAGCCAGAGATTTGTTGGTGGAAACAATGGATTGTTGTCAAAGAACTTACTATCAAATTCGGGAAACGGTAAGGAAGGCGAAAATACGTTTGGTACACCGTTTGTAAAAAAATACTTCGTCGAAAAATATCTTCTTGCGGCTTCCTCGGATGCGACGGTACGGTTATCGCTATTTCCACTAGTAACGGTATCATAGTATTTTCCCCACCATTGATAATTTTCATCCCACCAGTAAACTCCCTGTTTTGTAATGGTGGGAGTCGGGGAAGACAAGTGTTCTCTCCAATATTGTACAATTTTTTCTGCGGATCCCTCCCATGTCTTTTTTTGCTTTACATGGCTTGTTAATATTGCGGCATTTATGGCGCCAGCGGAAGTCCCAGCAACTATATCAAACATACCTTTTTTCCAGTTCTTATCTTTTTGTTTAATCATGTCATACAATTTTTTAAAAACACCTGCCTCAAAAGCACCGAGTGCTACACTACCTTGAAATATTAAAGCTCTTTGTTTAACTGGTACATCAGCATTAGACATTGCAAATATTCATGATGGCGTTATATTTTAACGAATTCCATAATAACATTAGGCAAATCTAACTTCTTCAGAGATAGTTAACGTCTTCAACGAAACATTAACAGCGGGAGTTTTCTTTTACTTAGAATTAAAATTAGTTTATTCGGGCCCGTCGGGATACGAATGAATATTCAATTGAATCTTAAATGGATTAAAGAAAAAAGTCCTAATAAGGAATCAATGGCTTAGCGGCTGAGTAATGAATTTAAACTAATTCTACTCTCTCGCCTGAATCGTCATCCAAGATAATCCCTGAATATTTAATATTGAATACCGATGTATTAGGCGTTGTCTCCACCTTTGCAGATACAATTTCCCATGTTCCAGTATTAGGTTCAGTTCGTAAATACATTGGAAATTTACTTATGTCAGTAGTGTCGATAAATGGATTTCTTGGATCGTTAATTGCGGGATCTTCAACATTACTACCAAACCCAAATACTAGCGACACAGTTTGATGCTTCAAGTGAAATGGATTTGCATCACTGTCGCCATCCTTTCTACATCTAAATTCTCTTCCTGCAATTCCAAGATAAACCCTATCATCTTTGTTTATATCCTTCTCGCCTGTAGTAACAGTGAGCTTTATCTGGGATATACCTTGCACAGGAAACATATTTCTCTGTCCTATATTGTTGTCATTTGGTACCAATCTCCAGTCAAGAATAGTCTCACCTGTCGTAAAGTTATCCATGTTGCTCGCATCATTATCGGCAGATACTACCATAATTATAGAATCATGACCGTAAGCATTTATTTCAGGTATCCAGTCAAACGGTCCTATTATTTTTTCTTCAGTATTATTAGCTGCAACAGTTCCAGCGGATAATTCAGCTGTTGTTAGTGGTTGAATATCATCTGGTAACAATAGGCCAGCTCCAGATCTACTGTGATAACCGAGAACTCTAACGTTATTAGCGATTTCAGTACCTCGATTTTTTATTTTGACATAAATGTAATTTGTTGAACCAATAATAGGTTTTTCATGTACTACCAATGAATCTGCTTTTCTTCTATTCCAAATTGAAGTGTTATTCCAATGTATTGGTTGAAATTGATATTCTCCATTTCGATCGTCATCAATATAGACATCTACTGGAGGAGGTGCGCCTTCAGTAGTTACATTTGGAGGAGGAGGTGCACTAGGTGGTTGATATAATCCCTGTTTTTCAAATGACCAACGGATCACTTTATTATAAGCACCGCCAAAAACTCCTTCTGTAGTCCAATTTAGAAGATCTACTGCCATTAGTGCATTGGCAAAACCTAATGCATTATCTGGATTTGTTGCTGGAGTAAGGGTACTAATTGCTCGTAGGATTAAATATGCCATCATTCTAGATGAAAATCTTTTTCTGTTTATGTCAGTAGAATCACCGCCAATAGAACGATATATTCTAAAAAGCGTAGTTGCAAGAATTTGTTCAGCTAAATAACCTGCCGGATCTGTAGATGTAAATGGCTGATCATTTGGACCTCCCCAAGCCCAGCCTGCAGGTACATCACGATCAAAACGACGAATAGGCCTCCATGGTGTATATAAAAATCGATCGGGGGCTATTGAATCTGGGTCATTTACGACAGATGCAAGACTATCTCCCGCACTATGCGAAAAGCCAAAGTTTGCGGAATCTACATGTTCATATAAAACCCCGTGCCCCCCAAGTTCATGGTAGTGAACCCAAGGATCACATGCTCTGCCTACAGGATTAGTTGTATCAGTAAGGTCACCTAGACCATAACAACAATGTTCTATACCACCGGTTCCATTTCCAACACAATGAGCATTGATAGCATTACCTAGTCCTCTATGATCAACTTCTATTGGAAATGCAGTTCCATCAAAGTAAGAAGAAATAGGAAAGCCCAAAGTTTCAACTAAAGCAAGGAATCGTTCAGTATGATAATAAGCACTTACAGCTGCGAAATCATTAGTTCTAACATCGTAATTGAAGTCGGCGCCAGTAGGATTTGTTGGAGAAGCAATATTTGGATTTTCAACATTTGTAATATTTACATAAGCTCCACTTAGTGATTGTAAGTCACCTACCGGTAAATTGAGATTATTTAATACTTCTGGTGATCTAAATGGATTCAATATTGCATTACTTTGATCTGGAGAATGTACGGCATTACCTGAAATAGAAATGGGATTATGTTTAAACACTTGTCCATTAACATTTGCTGCCAAAGCTCGCAAATAAAGTACAGACTTTGTTTCAAGTTCAACTAATGCAATCCAATTGATTGCTCCATATTCTTCAGTTGTAAATGAAAAAGTGATTTCATCTACAACATAATACTGATCATGCTTTATCTTATCATTTACTGGATAAAGTGGCAGTATTGGTATTTCTTGTTTTATATTTTCAAAATCTTGAGCTTCCTTATCTTTATTTACTTTTTCAGATGTGTCTATTTTTGGTAACTTTGGAAGTCTTTTATTTTTATCATATTTATAGACATAAAGGCGTCTTCTAATTAGACGTGCATTATTATCTATTCTTTTTTTGGCAGTTTTTTTTAATTTATCTTTATTTATTAGACCTCTTATGAAGTTACTTGACACTGATTCCTTTTTCTTGTAAAAAGACGATTTTCGCTTGTCTCTTTGTTTTTTTTCATTACCTATATAAAGTAACTTTTTATGACGTTGAATTATATTTGATGGGGGCAGTTTGGCAACAACCCCTTTTTGACTGTTATTCACTGCGTGAAGTATACGATATTTACTATCTTTGAGGGATGGAGTATGTTTAACAGTTACGGTTATTCCTGCATGCCAAATTGGAAGATTAAGATATGTTTGAGAGAATTCTACTGTCGTAGAATCAAAAAATTGTTTTTGCTTAGAAAGTCTATATTGTACATCTTGTTCTAATGGATGATCAAAGGAAACTTTTTCATCTATGTTTTTTAATGTTTTTTCAGGAACCTTAAAAATATTTACCACATTTTGTAAGTAATTGATCGCAGCATCAAGAGGATTTTGTTCATTGGATTTCCAATTTTCCTGAAAGTGATTGATATCCCTAACGTTTTCATTTTCATCTATAGATAATTTAGCTTTTAGATCAGGATTAAAAATTTCTTTTATATCGCTAACACCTCTAAATCAATCTTGTTATCAATTTCTAGAAAGGGTAACTTGCTTAACATGCATCTTAGTAAAAATAATATTATTTATGCTTTTTGTCCAGACGTGAAAAATTATAAAACTGTTAAATAAATTTCTCCCATAGAGAGAAAGCTCACAACTATGTTCTTTTTTAACAGTTTTTATGTAAATTTGCTAGACTATGATAGATTATCTAAATAACCGTTATTGTTAAGATAATAGGCAGGAATTGTCCAACTCCATAATTTTTTCTACCTTTGGCTAATACAAAAAGGATCTGTTTTTAATGGATCAAAATGAAGAAATAATATTTAAGGTCCTCGATTTTAGAGATGCGTAATATATTATTACCAGCTGAAAGTAATGATACAGGTACAACATTTGGACATTAGCAGAGATTGGTAAAGGTGATAGGGAAACATTTACCAAGTTAGCAGCATATGGAGATGAATATTACTTATCATGGGATAAAAAGAATTGTGGATAGTTTCATTGTCATTTTGTATTCACTCCTGGTGTATCTGCAACAATTACCTTATATTCCGAGATATATGAACCCGAATACTTAACGGGCCCTTCGGGATATGAATAAATTTTTATCCGAACCCGTGACAATATTCATACAATTTGTGTCATTTTCAACCCAAAACATATGCTGAACCTTATAATTATGCAATTCGTGGCATTCTAATAATGTTAATCAGCTGATTGAGATCAATTTTTTGAGTTTCTTGTTAACTTTTAACTTTTCAAACGCAACTTCATTCGCAGCCAATTTAGCATAATCTTTAGATATTCTAATCGCATTTTTGAGGTCTGTCAAGGAAGCTTCAATATTATTGAGAGTAACAAAAGAAATCGCTCGATTGTACCTAACATTCCCATTATTTGGATCAATATCTAAGGCCTTATCATATTATTCCATATTATGAAATGCTAGGCCCTTGCCGTACCAGCCAAACACATAGGATTTATCTAAAGCCAGGCCTTCGTAGTACATCTTAATAGCTTCATCGTATTTTCCAAGATTATAAAGGGCTAATCCTTTGTTACCAATTGCATTTTTATAAGTTGGGATCGATTTTCAGTGCCATATCATAAGCTGCTATAGCCTCTTTGTATTCTTCCTTAGTTGAATTTTCAGGAAAATTTTGGTAACGAGCAAAGATCTCATTAATTTCTCCATAACAGGAACTAATATTTTTTTTGATAAGATCCAACCCAAGGCAAATGTCATTCTTATCTCTGTTATAACGTGACCACAATGACCTAAGACCTCTCTATATCCTTAATGGGGACAGATCCCAGCTCCATCAATTATACACATACTAGCTGACAATTATACATAAATCTTCACTAAAGAAATGATTAAATGTAAAAAGATAAGAACAAAGAACAAAGGAATAACACAGATCAAAAGATTAGGCGGTTTGTAACCCAGATTTGACACAATTTTTAAATTCAGATTCGAATGTTATTAATGACTAATGAAAATCGATACTAAATATTAGGATTAAATTCATTGGTGTCGATCCAGAGGGATTAGGACATTGCACATAGGAGGTTCCTGTTGCAAACAATTGAGCTGTTTCTACTTATAGACCACTTCGGCGAGCATTGTAGTTTGTGGGAAGGGACTAATCTGAAAACACATGTGGATCTCAATCACAGAGTACAATTTTCTTCGCTAAGAATTCCTGTAACAATGAACTATTTGGTATCTGCCTGCCTTGCAGTACGTCTTTTTAGGTCTAAATGATATCTATCTAAGCCTTTTAGATCTACATATGACTTTGCACTGATTCGTGCTATAAATTTAGTCAATTATAGATTACCGGCTCCTCTTGGCCTCTTCTAAGGCGCGCTTCGCATTTAATCTACCATAACCATGCGTCAAGCAAAACCCCTTTCTATCATAGTGGGCATTTGCTGCATCAATTTTATCACAACTGACCCTTAATATTTGCCTTACTTGCTTAGCTTTGAGATTACCTTTCATACTCAATACTAGGGCGCCTATTCCTGCAGCCAATGGTGTAGCAGAAGAAGTTCCTCCGAAACCATTTGTATACAAACCTCGTGGGTCGCCTTGTCCTGGTTTTCCAATATTGAATCCTCTATTCTCATAGGGAACGTCAGTAGTAAAAATTCGTTTAGTTCCTCCACTACTGGGTGCCAAGAAATCTATTCCGGGACCGTAATTGCTGTAGGCTGCTCTTCTTCCTTCGTTCGTTGACGCACCCACAGCTATAGTCTCAGGCATGCTTGCTGGGAAAGATATAGTGCTAGCATAATCGTTTCCCGTAGCAACAAATACAGCGCATCCTTTTCCACCACGGCCGGTTTTTGTTACCTCTATTATTGCATGACTAATAGTATCATTTGGAGTCCCACTGCTCCACGAACAACTAAGGATATCTGCATAGTGTCCTGAATATCTTATAGCTTCTGCAACTTTGAAGGGTGGAGCTAAATCATCTCCTCCAAATATTTTAACACCGATGATTTTGCATTTGGGAGCTATTCCACAAACACCCTGCGGTTTGCCGACACCACAGATCACGCCCGCGCAAGGTGTCCCATGTATATCGTTTCCTGCCATCTGATCATAGGGAGGTCTGAAATAGATCGGTTCGGGATCAGGGACATTATCATAAAAATTATAGCCATGGTCACCTTGTTCACGGGGATTAGGGTTCTTCCATACATTTTGTTTAAGATCAATATGACTGTATGCTAAACCATCATCCAGACAGGCTACTTTTATCTGCGGGTCGCCTCTCGTAAGCTTCCATGCCTCCAATGCTTTCACGTCTTCATTAGGAGTACCGCCAGCCTGTCCCATGTTTTCAAGATGCCACTGTTCCCCAAAATATTTTCCTGTTGGTCTTTCTAAAGATGTCTTCTTGATCTCGGCGAGAGTCACGGGATCTGAATATTCTACTTCTTTTATAGAAGCAAGTTTGTTAGAAACTTCTATTGTTTTGTCACTATTCTCTGCACTGTTCAGTTTCAATATGTAGTGTTGCGGAGAAAATTTACTTTGTTCCATTATACTAAGATTGTATTTTGAAAGAACTGCGTCAATAGCCTGTTTTTTGACTCCGACTTTAAAACCGACATTTATTTGATCGGTAATAACAATAAGTGTTCCAGAATCTTTATCTTTGTATACAGGAGATACAAATTGTACGTTCTCTTCTTCCGTCAAAGATTTTGAAAATTTTTGTGTAATAGATCCCGCTTCTCCTACAGGCCTGGTCACTAACGATACGTTAAAGGAGGGATACGTCTTGACATGAGAACGATCTAAATTAGATTCAGCCGTAGCTGAAATTATGTCTAGCGCTTTTTTGCGATCTACACGTTTATTATATTTTACAGCTACAACATCATCTAATGGCTTTAAGCGGATTTTTTTGTTCCCTGCTGTAAAAGATTTTTCAGACATGAGATTCAATTCCTATAAATTTATCCTTAAATTTCCAAATTGATTGATTTTTTCAAGGATTGATTTATACATAATGATTATTTCGAATTCTGGGTAATAAGGCTTTATAATGCCCTATTAGTAATATTAGCAAGCAATAAAAACAAAATTTCTATAATGCGGTTGGCATCAAATAAACCTCTTAATACGCTGCTTCAATCTTCTACGAGCTTGTGGTAACCAATACCGTAGGGCCAATCACTAGGCGGTCAAAATAGAGCTAATCTGCCAAAGATTAAAAAATTGCCAAACAATAATTACTCTATTACAAAAGGATCGAGCAGAAATACCCTAGCAGATATTAAGAAAAATCCTAAAAAATTATGTAGATGGAAGCTAATATTTTTTACTTCTGTTTCTACTTCTTTTGGCGATCTTTATACTGATAATCTTCTTACTCTCCTTAATTCTTAAAGATTTTGAACTGTTAATGGTAGTACGCTTTTTGTCCATTTGTCTTACCAGTTTTTGAAGAAATACTTTTCTTGATGCAACAACCTCATTTTTCATGAGTCCGATGATTTCAAGCTTTTGTGCGCCATTCGCTGATTCCTCAATGCTTAGTTTATGAATGCCATCAGTAACATTTTGAGAAAGAACAGGTCTGTTATCAACATAGATATCAACACGAGAGATTCCAAGGGAGGTCAATTTAATCTCCAACGGGTTATCTTGACCGGTCAGTACTACATCAAGCTGTCTTACTGGCATAGTCGCAAGTATCTCTGACGCCTTTTTTATCAAATCAGTATTTTTTTGAAGCAAGTCTCTCCGGGTCATTTTATAATTGATGTCAGGGGTTATCCCCAAGTCTTCTAAAGGCGTTTCTGCATGTTCTCCTACCCGTACATTTCTACGAATAGCGACTCTCATATCTGAGCTCGAAGGTAATGGTTTTAGTTCATACCTTGTACCGGATAGAAGCTCTTGTAGAAGACTGTGTGTCCAAACATTCGCACCTCCGGCCCCCGTATTTTCATCTGTTCCTAGAATAGGACCAATTTCATGATCTTGAAACCCTGCAGCAAAAAGATCTGTAGCACTATAGCATAAGGCATCCGTTACTAGTAGAACTGGACCATGGTACCGCTGACCAATACTATTTGCCTCATCTGTGCTTGTAATCGGAAAACCCCGAGAGAAACTTGAACCCGTAGTAACTGACTCAGAAAGAGAAGGCCGCCATGCATGTAACCAAGCCGTTCGACGTGTCATTTCAAGAGTAAGAGGCGAACTTATAAATTGGAATGGTTCTGGGGCGATTTTTCGGGGGCTCAAGAGCTGCAGAAGATTCTCTGCAGCAGGTATACTTCCTCCGCCATTACCTCGCATATCTATAATAAGTCCGGTCTTAGGAAGCTGCCCCAATAGCCTAAGAAACTCATTAATAAAATGTGACGTATCTACATCATCGGGGAGGCTGAATTTACGTATTCTTATATATCCCACATTCTCTGAAATTTTTCTAGCCTCAAGAATATCCGGCAGGACGCTTTCAAGACCCTCTGCTTTTCCTACGAATTCCGTAACAGATGTTGCCGTAGCCAAACGTCGTTCGGCTTCAATAACATTTTCTGGTGCAAACAGAATTTTTTTCATATGTCCAACCAAGTCGTTTGTAAGATCAACTCCAATTCTAAACAGATGTTCAGACTTTACAGAAGGTACTGCAAACTCTATACGTTGTGAAGACACCAACCACTCCTGTCGATATTCTAATTCAAGACCATCCTCTGTTCGATAACCGATCAGAACCCACTCTTCATCAGGAGGCAAGGAAGTCCTCATAGGTCGATATGTCAGAAATTGGAGACCACGAGCGAAACGAGCTGCTAAATTACTTCCGGCATTTTTATCAGCATTCATCTCGACTGCCCGCTCCATCGGTACACCATTCCAATAAATTATATTTACACCTGGTTTAAACGTGGGAGGAAGAAAGTTTTCATAGCCATTTGCAATTTTGGTCACCAGGAATTGACGTTTACCATTTTTTTTGTATGACTCTATTAGGAACGGGAGAAATGCGAATTGACCAGAAAAAGGTTCAGGTAAGAGATAATTCGTATGAAGGTCCCTTACACTAGTAAAGATATTTATCATCTCCTTATGAAAGTCTAATTCCGGTTCCAATTTACTTGAGATGGTTTCATCCAAATGGAGCTGAAGAAGTTTGAGTCTTTGTATGGGATCAACTGCATGCATCGCCCTTTTTAAAGGAAGATGCACATAAGACCGTTCCAACAATGTTAATGCCTGCTCGACAATTATCTTCCGATCATCAACGGTTAACCTGCCAATAGCGTTAGAGATGAAATCTTTTAACGTTTTAACATTACCCATCTGTTTTTTTCTCGCAGCAGAGATTGTTCGTGCAAATTTCCGCGCTGAATTTTCAAGTTTATTGACCATCCCATTGTTTGATAGCACAGGATAATTTAAAAGATTTCTTAATCCTACCCTAGCTAGATGGCTATATGTCCTAATGAGGTTCCTAAACAAAGTAAAAATGTGAAACTAAAGATTATACGGACAAATTTCTCATGTTTATCCATGTTCTTCCTATGTTAATAATTGGTGGTTAGGCGCTGACCGTTTGTGAACCAAATTCTCCATAATGTTTTAAGCTAAAAATTTATGAGCCCGTCAGGATGGGAATTGTTACCAATTCGGATCCAGCTCATAGACTATGCTTGAATTTTCAATTGGGAAATTTTTCGGGCCCCTCGGTACCGACGACGCTATCGGTTCAAAATTAGGATTCTGATCATTTGACAGTATTTGTGATAATGACCTAAAACATAACTGTCGCATCACATGGACGTTAAGTTGTCAGGCTTTCTTTGTCTCATAGTGAAGTAATACTTCCCCACTGTCAAACGGTATTGATTTAACAAAATTGAATTCTTGAATCTCATTCAAGTCTTTAAATATAGTCATGCCGTTTCCAATTGCAACAGGATTAATGAATAAAAGAAATTCATCAATTAGTCCCAATTTAATTAAGGATGAATCAAATGAAGCACCACCATAAACGACCATGTCTTTGCCTTCTTGGCGCTTTAACCTCATGATTTCGTCTGTAATATCACCGGTCGCTATGTCAGTGTTTATCCACTTTGTTTTCTTCAATGTTTTGGTGAAAACAACTTTTGGGATTTCTATCATTTTTTTGCCAAGCGCATACCAAGGGTCATTAGGTTTGTTTATCACGTCCGACCAGTAAGAAATAAAGCCATCAGCCATTTTTCGTCCCAAGAGAATGGTACCAAAGGATTCCGTTAG
>Ga0184638_1000355_pt1 | contig 12630 bp, 12 predicted proteins | sample PLM31_50_b2_FD_133141 | JGI IMG/M metagenome (GOLD analysis project Ga0184638, IMG submission 133141) | Groundwater sediment microbial communities from an aquifer in East River, Colorado, USA - PLM3-1_50_b2 | ecosystem: Environmental > Terrestrial > Soil > Riparian zone | place: USA: East River... | reverse complement strand
TGACTCCTCTTGAGGGCGGATCTTCGCTTGCGCTCCATGAATCTCAGTCAAGGTTTTGGGAGAATATTGTGGGCAGAAGCCTGCCTTTTGTTCAATTGATAGCTCCATTGATTAGAAAGCAAGTAAGTTTTGCAAACCAAGCAACAGATGACGAGTTGTACCTGTATTTCAATAATGTCAACGCTGATTATATACGAGTTGACGCCGACGAAGTTACTTACAATCTCCATATAGCATTAAGATATGAGATAGAGAAAAAAATATTTGGAGATGATCTCAGTGTCTCTGAGATTCCTGAATTCTGGAACGATAGAATGGAGCAGCTGCTTGGAGAGCGACCAACTAAGGATTCACAGGGAGTGCTTCAAGATACACATTGGAGCAGTGGCCTCTTTGGCTATTTCCCAACTTACACTTTGGGAAACTTGGTTTCAGCTATTATTGCTTCAAAGATGCGCAAAGAACTGGAGGATTACGAGGAAGAAATCATGAGGGGTAATTTCAAGCCTATCAGAGAATGGTTAAGATTAAAAATACATCAGTACGGATCTGTTTATGCCCCCAAAGTGCTTCTTAATAAATCCTTAAATGAAGGCTATAACCCGGATTACTTTGTTACCTGCATAGAGACTAAATACCTTGCGCCCTGAAGTCTAGCCTATTTTGATTATAGATATATTCTTACTCTTTTTATACTATTTTTTATGATTCTTTTGTTAGAACTGGAGTACTTCGCAGATAACCTTTATAGCTTAGTCTTTACTGGTATATAGGAACTACTTTTAGCACAGATATCGGAACTAATCCCTCCGAACCTCAAAAAGTTCCGCTATAATATTCAGTCGTATCCCGACGGAACCGACAATATTTTTTATTACTTATCTCTGGTAAACCAAAGCCAAGACTTATCCTTTCGAGTCGGCGCTAAATAATATGTAGGAATGGCTAAACAATACAAGACTTATCCAGTGGTCTCTTCGAACTTCACATTAAGCTAAAAAAAATTGGGATATGATTTGAGATCAATTAGTTCCTATATCAAGATTAAAGTCTTCAACTATTTTCATGATTGGGCTTCCCAGGGTGAAATCAAGTCCTCCATCTGTTTCTCCTCCTGCAAAGAGTAACGCTTGGACAGCATGTGCATGAGTGGTAGGGTCATTTTGCTTACTGACAATCACGCTTCCTGAATCTCCTGCTAATGAAAATGGCATTGATTCTGGAACACCAACTATAACGACCTGATCAACAAAGGTGCATGGAAAGCCTCTGTACTCTACAGATGTTTCTACTGCTACTGCGACAACTCTTCCAAGCGTTCTCCTTGTTGTACGTCCACGCTTAAGTACTAAATCTCCTAAGTTGATGTCCTTTACTCCCTTTACTGAACCTAGCTCCATTACTTCGTATGGTTTGGCAAACGCTAATGCTTCTGTCGTTATTTTTGATATAGAAAAGTCGTAGTGATTTACACTAGCTGGGGCGGTTGGCTTCATTCTGTTCCAACTATCTAACAACGCTATGGTGTCTTCAGGGTCATGACCACCTCCATGAGCTCCAGGCTGAGTAATTGGATCTCCTTTGCTAGCTGCTGGCGGATCCAGTCCTTCCACGTCCTCATTCGCGCCCACATGGTTGTTGGTTATTGCATAGAGTTTATCCGAGTTGGATTTTCTTACAATTATGCCAAGTGTTCCTGTCGCAGGCTCTCCTCTTGCATTTATGATGGCACAACCTCCAGAGAATGGTCTATGTCTTAAATCATCTGGAAGCACTGTGGCTGTCAGTAGCCTGCTTATTCTAGGCATGAATCCAAGTGGCATATTTATTACATCTGTTTTGTATCCTTCAATTTCCTTGGGAACAGGTTCAATCTTTTGATCTAGTAATGTCTGAATACTTGGTTTCGATCTTACGAATACAAGAATTCCTACTTCATCAGTTATTCTACCATCCTTGATTTTATATCCTATGGCTGTTCTTCTGACTTTATTTCTTGATATTAGATCCGACCTGTGCGTCTGTATCACCTTATAGATACTCCGAAAGTCTTTTCTCTTCATTAGGATACGATGCTGATAACTAAATTAATTATTTTTCTCATACGAAATTATGATTTATAATAATCCATTTTAGAAGTGATATCGTCTTTCTCCATTTAAGATTAAATGATGACTTTCGAAGGTTAAGCTAATCTGTCAGTCTTGTTATTTTCACTAACAATAATTATTTAATTCTCCTATCGTGGAACAAAACCTTTGGGAACAACCACCACATCCGTAGCAATTCCATCTATTCTTTCTGGTATCTGATCGGAGGACAATTCAGGTTTTTGTTTCTTTCTTTTAACATAGAACACCAATGCGATTTTATCAGTTATTTTTCCACCCACCGTCTTGTATCCTACTCCCATCTGATCGACTCCATATTTTTCTTGAAATTCGTTCCTTCGATCATTTAGGATCTTTTTAGCTCTTTCTACCAAATCAGACTCCTTTTCCGTCAATTAAAAATATAATGTGAACCAACAAAATTAATTCCTTTGCTTATTTGAAATCAAATTTGAATATAACACAATGCACTAAAACTCGGAATTCATGTTGGTTTTTCATGGAAAAGTAATTTTATAGAAGTATTGCAGGAATAAACTAATAAATAATAACGTCTAATATTTATGGAAACGATTACAAATAACAAAGCATAAAAGAATTGATAGACTTACATGTGTATGGCTCAAATACCGCTGAAAATACTTAATCTTTCTAATAACATCTGATCCTATTATTGGTAGCGGCCATCTTAGATGAAGATTAATTAAAATGAGTTTTGTATAGCTGGTCTACGTATTAATGATGGAGAGGGCCTCCTGATTGTGAATTTTTATATTCTCAGATTGTAAGCCCTTTTGCGGTCAGGTACTAATGGTATCCAAACAGCTATATTAATAATACTTTAAAGACAAATTAGTTTGTTACTTACAATGAAATTTGCTTATTCTCTGATTACTTATTTCGTGATAAGCAATGCGTAAATAGTAGCGACTTAGGGCACTGGTCAGTATAGCGATCCTAAAATTACATAATTACTGACTCTAGATATAATAGCCACAATAATATCTAACAATGCCAATAAAGAGAACATTCTTATTAACAAAGTCTAAAAAGTTGATATTATGTGTTAAAAATCTCCATCTCTTTTCTGCGTTGTTTGAGTCCAATTAGGTCAGGTTCTGATTTCAGCAATTCCAGTCGTTGTTTATAGCATTCATTTATGAGAGTAATTGCTTTTATTATTTGTTTATCATCAGTTTTTCCAGAGTCAATGATTGACCATAATTTTTTTATTACTTCTTCGTATCCTAATAGATTTGATTCATAAAGTTGAAAAAAGACGCTGGCCATAGTTTCTTTCCGTCTTATAACGTTCTTTTTTTAAATAGTGAATATCCCTTGAAATCGTAGGCTGGCTTATGTGAAGAGTATTGGATATTTCATATTGTGCATATCCGCGAGCAAGTAATTCCCTCACCTTATTTCTTCGCCAAGCCATTTGATTTCGATATTTCGTCATCGTCATTCCTGCTCTTTTTTCAATCAATAGATCACTTTCGAAAATTTTATCCTTGTCCTCCAATAGTCTACATATGTTCAGTAACGTCTAATGAATATATCGCTTAATAGTCACTATAATAGACTAGAGACTAATATTATTCACTCTAAATTCATAGTTATGCTCATAGTACGTTATCATCATTATATAGAAGATTTTTTTTTCAGATGCAAAGCCCGCCCAGTCCATATATGTGTTTAGTGCTAAAGTGAGGATTAGCGTGATGTCAAGTTGGATTTGATAACTAAAGTAAATGCAATGTATTTCCAAGAATGGCGAAGTCTTGATAGAATTATCATTTGTTCATATATAGAATTCAAGTTAGTTATGTAGTAATCAATTTTTAGTCAGCTGAGGTTGCGTGATTTACGAATCTAATATCAGTCGGCATCTCTAAAATAGATCATGCTCTGTATGAACTTGGTTACGGTACAATACTTGTAGACAAGTATCATTCAGAATTTAATTTCTTCCTTTATGTCAGGATCTATCATATATGACCACCTAAAATAGAATGTAACATTAGTGATGCGATATATACTAATATGATTATTGATATTTTACAATATAATGGATGTAATATACAATTTTTCAAATAAAGTTGTTTTGATCACAGGAGGAACGGGAGCACTCGGAAGAACATTGGTAAAAAAATTTATAGATTCTGGTGCAAGAACTATTTCGTCTTATCTTAATGAGAAAGAAGCAGAGAAACTAAAAATAGCAGATCATAAAGTTGAACTGATCAAATTGGATATTACAAAAGAAGAAGAGATACTCAAAGTAATACCAATACTAGTTGAAAGATTCGGTACGATAGATGTACTAGTTAACTTAGTAGGAGGTTATTTGGGAGGGAAAAACATTACGGAAATTGGAGAAAATGATTGGGACGCAATGATGGGTTTAAACCTAAAATCTGCATTTTTGATAAGCAAGCATGTGATCCCCGTTATGAAATCTGGAAAAGGTGGAAATGTTGTCCATATATCGTCGAGAACTGGATTAAAATCGGATGGCTATGATTCTGCATATGCCGCATCTAAGGCGGGCTTGATAAGGTTTGTAGAATCAACATCGCAGGAATTCAAAGAAAATAATATTAATGTAAACTGCATTTTACCTACAACAATCGACACTGAGGCAAACAGAAGGGCGATGCCAAATGCGGACTTTGACAAGTGGTTATTGAAAGAAGATCTGGCTAATGTCATTTTATTCCTCTGTTCTCCGTATTCTAAGGTGATTAATGGGGCAGCCATTCCTACATACGGATTGTCATGAATAACCAATTCGTACTCAGCGGTAGGGTCTAGGTCGAGTAGCTTACGTCCTTGTGCAAATTGAGATAGTCGAAGTAATGATTAATCGCAAAAATTACCCTGGCAGAATAGGATCATAAAAAAATAATAGAATTTCAATCCACAATCCGATCGTTGATGGGGATCCTTTTTCAACCGTCTGATTTAGCAGATATTTTTTTTCTAACTAAATAAAATATTACACGCAATTACCTTTGATCTTTACCAATATTGCTATTGCTAGTAAACTCATCGAGATTCATAACTAATCCATAGTAATTACGAATATTGTCAAGTGTTGAATTGTAGTGGTCTAGGTTATTGGATGTCGTAGCATCCGAAATTAGCACAACATCATACCCATGATTGAATGCATCCCGTAGAGATGATTCTACGCATATCGATGTATCTATTCCTGAGAAAATTATTGAATCTATCCCTAAACTTCTTAACCAGACTTCGACTTCTGTATCTTGAAACACAGAATCTCTCCTCTTGATAACCACGTGGTCATCCAAACAGGGTTTCAGTTCATCAACTATTTCAGCATCCCAACTTCCTCTGATGCAAATTGGTCGTTTTTTTATTCTTTCTTCTCTAGACTTTGGGAGTATTCTATGAGACCTTGTCAACAGGTCAATTCCAGACTCTTCCCTAACTGCCTGAGAATAAAAAATTGGTATTTTGACTCTCCTGCAAAATGAAACAAGACGTTTGAGACATGGAACTACTTCGCTATATCTAGAAACATTTAACCCCATTAAATCATACGATCCTCCCTTACTTACAAATCCGTTTTGCATATCAACGATCAGCAAGGCAGGATTAATTTCGTGATTTTTTATTTTCACAGCTAGAAATTGTCAAAGGGATTATAAATTCATTCGATCATTTTTGAAATATGGATTTCGATATCAGAATTGTTTTCCAACCCCGTAATAGTCAAGTAATTGGGTCTTGTATCAATCCAGGAAATATACACATTCATCTTAGATTATTCATTACTATGTACTAATCTCTAGTTTAACGGAGGATTCAGTAAGTTCAAAAGAACTGTCTAAATTTAGTGTGTTTTTTAGTGTCGATTTTAAATAACCATGTAGAAACTGAGATCCCTTTTTTCCAAGTCGATGTCTTATTACAATAATTCGTTTTCCATTCTGATTGGTTTCATCATACGTTCCCAAAAATCCATAACGACAAATTATTTTATCAATATACTCCAAGACTGTTTCGAAAGTTAACGTTTTTTTCCAAAAAATGATCGTATCACGGGGTATAATTTCCCCTGCTGATACTCCGAGTCCGAATATATCCTCATCAGGATAAGAATCAAAAAGTGACTTTAGCAACTCCCTATTTATGACTACCAAATCAATTTTAGAAAGAAAGCGAGTGAATTCCGAATAACGTTTTAGAATCATGTTAACTAGAGCATTTACTGAAACTCCCATTCTCTCTGATTCTTCATCAAGTACTCTTGATAATTCTCTATCTACGCGAAATGACCTTGTAGTAGATGTAGGCACAATGCTCATACACCTCTCTCAAACATAAATGTGTTGTTATGCAACCATATGTGTTACAATGCAACACAGGTTGTGACCATTTTGTAATTGTATACTTACTTCTTAATAGTAAATGTTACTGCTATGTGCTTATGAGTTTTGCATTGAATACAAAAGAAGTGAACAAAGTGAATGAAGAGAATTTAGATTGCAATGACTGTAAAAACGAAAACGTTGTTTATGACCATGGCACCGGAGAAAAAATTTGTAGCGGCTGTGGGATAGTTCTTGGTGTTGAAAGAGAACATGTTGATCCATTACTAGATATTAATACTAATTTAGGTAACATGAATGTAGGGACTCCGTCTTCATTGGCTCATCATGACAAAAATCTGTCTACAATGATTTCTTATTCAAACGTAGATGCAGATGGTGTCGCAATAAGAATTGATCAGCGTTCAGCAATTCAGAGGATGAGACGTTGGAATAAGATATCTAATAATAACAGAAGCTACCATAGAAATCTTAAAAATGCTTTTGCTGTTCTCATAAGGATAAAAGATAAGCTTTCCTTGAGCAATACTATCGTAGAAAAATCAGCCTACTACTACAGAAAGATCTTGGATCAAAATCTAATAAAAGGCAGATCTATAAAGGGGTTTGTTGTTGCTTGCGTATATGTGTCGTGCCGGGAGATGAATGTCCCAAGAACTATAGAAGAAGTTGCTGAAATAGCAGATGCAGACAAGATCTTTGCGGGAAAATGCTATCGGCTAATGGTTAGAAAACTCAAGATTCGCCTTCCTTCTATAGACTCTAGTTCTCACTTGGCTAGAATAGCTAATAATGCAGGGATCAGTGAAAGAACCTTTAGACACGCTATACAAATGATGTCAATGATAAAAGATGATCCGGTTTCCTTTGGGAAGGATCCATGCGCTATCGCGGTCGCAGTATTGTACGGAGCATGTCTAGAGAAAGGAGAAAAAACTAGTCAATCTAGAATATCATTAGCTGGAAATGTAAGCGTAGTGACATTAAGGAAAAGATTCTTGGATATTAAAAAAATCTTTCCAAATATACCGAATGGACCCAATGATAAATAACTACTGATAAATAACTACTGATAAATAACTACTGATAAATAACTACTGATAAATAACTACTGATAAATAACATTTGAAATTTTCTTGAAGATTAACATTATGTTGGCTCTAATTGATAATTATTACATATCTCAATTTAACATTTAACATGGATTTATTTTCTGCTCCAATTTTGAAAAAGATTTGATGCTCCAAGATCTGTTATTTTACATTTACTGTTATAGCGACATTAAAGTAATATTATCGATTACACAACAGAATCCGTACAAATGACCAAGAGAGAAAGAAAACAGCTCAACATCATGATTATTGAAGATGAGCAAGATATCCTTTTGCTGTACAAGGACTATCTTTTGAGTAGAGGGCATAAAATAGTCGCTACCTCAACGACCGCAAATGAAATCCTCTCAGATTATGATAGAATTCAGCCGGATGTAGCGATAATCGACTATAAGCTACCTAATAATAAGAATGGAATAGATGCGGCGATTCAAATATTAGATAAATACCCATCTGCAGCGATTCTAATAGTTACTGCATATGAGACCGTAAAGAAAGAAATTGCAAAAAGATCCCTTTTTGACAACAAACGAGTAGAGGTTTTGATAAAGCCATTGAGGCTTGCACAATTGGAAACCTCCATTGTCGACATTGTGAACAAGAAGTAGCTTCTCGAATTTTACTTGGTCTATTTGAACGCAGTAAATCTAATGTGAAAGAATTAAATTTTCTTAATTATTTTGCTGGTTAGCAAATCCTCTTCATTAGAAGTATCGATAATTGTGCTTGATTTTCCGTAAACGCTCTCAAATATCCTATCCAAGTACATCTGAATGTGCGGTGAGGTCAGCCATAACTCCTTATTTCCATATTTAAATCCGTACCGCTGTGAACTTCCTAATAACTCTCTTTTTTCAAGTTCGCGCAGATAACCAGACGAGATTCTATTTTCGTCAAAATTATTTTCCCGTGCTATCTCGTCAATAACAAAATGTATTCCTGATCCATGCTGGGCGGCTGCCTTATTTCTATATGCTATCTCCTTTGGAATTCCTAATTCATTCGCTAATTTTCTATGAACACGTTTTCCAAGTAGGTCGTTTGGTCCAATAATATTGAGTTTTGGATTGATATCAAAAGCGGTTCTGATGACTTGTTTGTCCAAATAAGGTTCCCTCATCTCAATTCCATGTGCCATAGTTGTTTTATCTTCTCTTTCCAATGTTTCCTTATAGAGTAAAAAGAGATCCTCTATCATGTGACCTCGGAGGGACGCATAGCCTTCAGTTTCAACTACTCTTGGATACCATGGATATCCTCCAAATATTTCATCTACGCCTTGGCCAGAAAGCACTACTTTAACATGATCCTTCTTTGCCAAAGCCATTGCAGAATAAATAGGCAATGCAACTTCAACTTGGACTGCATCCCTATCTTCAATCGCATGTATTATTTTTGGTAACATTTCCTGAGTACTGCGTTTGGTAATAACGTTTACTTTAAGGGTCAACTGGAGATCCTTTGCTACCTTATCTGCAAATAAAATATCCGAAGAATCAAGAGTGCCCGCGTTATAACATATTACTTCATTCACCATATCCTTGGCTAACCAGGCAACTAGGACACTGTCTATACCTCCTGAAAATATGATTCCTATTCTATCAAGTCCCTCAGTACGCTTTTTCATTGCTAATATCAACGCTCTCTTGTATGCTCTCAGAGCTTCTTCAAGAGTGTTGTATCTGAATTTTTTCTTGTTAGGATTCAGCGCCCTAGGAGGCTCTGCAATTCTATATTCTCTTAAAGCGCCTTTATTGCTTATCAAAACAGCATGGCCCGGCATTACCCTCCTGACAGATTTATTTCCTCCTAAAAGCCAGATTGCTTTTTGTTCGGATGCAAACGTTACTTGTTGAGGATCCTCGCTATAGTAAAGCTGCCTGACACCTAACAAATCTCTAACTAGAGCTATTTCACCTGTCTTGTGATCCTTTACTGCAATACTATACACTCCATCCAAAACTTTTGCCATTTTTGTTAATGCCTCCACTAAACTTGTCGACTGTGCTAATTTTTCTTCAAGCAGGTGAAGTATGACTTCACTGTCTGAAGTACTAACAAAATTATGTTGAGGTTTCAAACTATTCCTGATTTGTTTATAGTTATATATCTCTCCGTTATGCCCTAATGTTAGTCTTCCATCACAGCTTGTAAAGGGTTGTCTTCCTAATTGGCCACCGACTATTGCTAACCTAACATGACCTAATCCAAACCTCCCATCAATATAAGGGGAGGACGATTCAGACAATTCCAAAGAATTAGCTTTGTTCTGCCCAACTTGTATTGAGACACCGTCAGGACCACGATTATGCATGCATGATAGCATAAGAATCAGGTCCTCCGTTACACCTTGGTTATTTTTATTTAGGATACCAGCTATTCCGCACATTTTTTCCTCCAACTAACGGCAAAATTAATATGATAAACCAAAAGATTCTCCCTATACAAATTATTGTTCAACATGATTTATCAGTATTACGTCGCAATTTCGTGTTTTTGATACTCTTCACATATTTAAGTTGACAGAAGCCAAATATTAATCATTACTAAGAAATCCAATAGTTCAATATAATTTATATAATAGTCTATTTTGCAGGCATCAGTTTTTACATATTGATCCTCATACATTATACAATTGTGAATTGAAGTCTACTATATTATGAAGTAATTTATATTATATAAGAGAACAATCTATTATAATGTATACCCAATAATTAAACATACTTATATTTAAGTAATCATACTTGTACTAGAAATTGCTTACAATCATGTGCAGTTTAAATCCGATTTACCAATAAGTCATACTGATATCTTAACGTAGTAAAGTTACAAATAGCGTTTTGAAGTATAATAAGACATAAAGTCTGACACCAGGTTAGTGAATCTATACTTCTTTTGCAGAGTTATAGATGATAAGAGCTACATAATAATCGATGTGAAGAGTCTCTGCCAAGTTGCTCACCGTTGTATTACGTATTTTGCCTTTAGTGAATCCATGAACAGCTAAATCTCTTTGATCCCATCTGCGACGCCTAAATCATAAATGTCTGGCTTTTTTTCATTACTGAGTAATGATTGAACCATCAATTGTGAGTGTACAACAAAATATATATACCTGTTAGTTTTCGCCTTATGCATTTAAACAAAGCTAACAATTTCTAATTTCCTCTTGTATTGTGTTCAGCAATACTTAAAGACAATGTTGATTTCAATACAGTAATGAGTATAGTTTATAGCAGTCACTCTAATGGCTTCGTAGATTATTACTCTACCCAACACTATAAAGATGATCACTTGGTTAAAAAAGCCTCCTCTACGCCAATGAGAATTAGTCATTTGATGGCATTTAATATAATAGAAAATAACGATCGAATCTCGGGAATCTTATCGATAGAATGTGATTATTATCCGTACGATGGTAACATAAAATATCGCGATATACATTACAGTGATCCTAGATTGATAAAGCACATTGAAGGCAACCCGGGTGTGATGAAGAACATAGATGCATATCTCAGAAAAAATCTATTAGAATCTGAGTACGGTATCAAATTCTAGAATCAAGCTAGATTTGGCTTTGATTTAATTTGAATATCTTATGCCAATCTAGCTAACATATTTTTTTACAATTTGGACAAGGTCATTCATCTTAATAGGTTTGTTGAAGAATTCATCAGTATGGATCTCCCTAAGCTGATTCCCCTCTATTTCGAAAGCAGTCATTAAAATAACCTTTATGCTTGAGTCAATTTCTCGTAGTCTCTTTATGAATTCGACACCTGATATGGGCGCCATTCTAATATCAGAGATTACCAAGCTGTATGAAGCATGATTTTGTTCAAAATCCTTAAGTGCCTCTTCAGGATTTGTAAATGGACGGGCGTTAATACCATTCATTTTTAAAACTTCTGTAAACAAAGCTATAATGTCGATTTCATCATCTACCAACATTACAAGATTACGCTTCAACAGAACTATTCCACTATACAAGGATAAAAGATTTTATAACTATCTAGATCCGGATTTCATTTTTGTAATTCCATGTTCTAAAACTAATGTTATAAAATATTTTTTATATAATTTTGATCCTTGATGTACGTTTTGGATTGGTTTAACGGGCAATCTTTTCCATTACCATTTCATGTGGAAATGGAATTCTAATTTATTTTGAATTTCTAATAACAACTATAAGTAAAAAACCCTCTATTTTTTGTCCTTTTTCTCATCAATCGGAAGTGTAAAGGTAAAAGTTGCGCCCTTTCCTTCTTTGTTATTATATGCCCATATTTTCCCGCCATGGTTATCCACAATGCTCTTTGAAATATACAAACCCAATCCAGTTCCAGAATCGGACCTAGTTGCAAATTTTTCAAACAATCGAGGAAGCATCTCAGGATTAATTCCTGTGCCCGTATCCTTAACTTCCACTACAATTGACTCTTTATCACCTTCACCATTATCAGCATCGGTGGCAACTTGAGCTATGTAGACTCTTATAGTAACAGTTCCATTTTTAGTAAAACTAATTGCATTAGCCACTAGATTATTAATAACCTGCTGCAATCTTGCTTCATCTGCATATATTGTAGTGGGAATATGATTTTTTAATTCAAAGATTATCTTTACACCCTTCTCAAGGGCCTCCTTTTGGTAATCTTCAATTACCTGCTGTATGGTTTGGTTTAAATCAAAATTTGATTTGGATAATTGCAAATTTTTACCTTCTATCCTCGACACGTCAAGTATGTCTTCTGTTAATTTTTCCAATCTCCTTGCATTCCTAATTATTTTCTCGAAATACTGATCAAAATTTTTCAGATTTGCATGGATCATCTCGGAATAACCCAGGACTGATTGGATTGGAGTTCTAAACTCATGAGCAGCGATGTCTATAAACTCTTTTTGAAGTTTGTCATGGTATGTCAGTTTTCTAGTCGTTTCCTCCAATTCCTTCGTTTGGATATATGCTACCTTCCTTAATCCCTTGTTCCAATAAGTTATAACAAAAAAAATGCCAAGCGAGCTTAGGACGATAATTACCATAGC
>Ga0184638_1000354_pt1 | contig 12645 bp, 12 predicted proteins | sample PLM31_50_b2_FD_133141 | JGI IMG/M metagenome (GOLD analysis project Ga0184638, IMG submission 133141) | Groundwater sediment microbial communities from an aquifer in East River, Colorado, USA - PLM3-1_50_b2 | ecosystem: Environmental > Terrestrial > Soil > Riparian zone | place: USA: East River... | reverse complement strand
CAGGCGGTGGCGTCGCCGCGCAGGTCGAGCCGGGCCTCGGTGCGTACGGTCACCGCCTCGGCGACGCCCACCGGCAGCGGCGCCGGGTCGGCGTGCGAGCGCCGGTGGGTGAGGTTGAGGAATCCCCTGCTGACCAGCGCGGAGGTGCCGTCGGGGAAGACGTCGCAGAGCTTGGCGGACAGGAACGCCACCGGGGCCGTGGCGGCCACGGCCAGGTGGAGCCGGGGGTGGCCGAGGAGCTCGAGCGGGCCGTCGAGCGGCCAGTCGAAGGTGAGCGAGAAGGCGTCGTCGGCGCGCTGGTCGTAGGGCTGCCCCCAGGGTAGGTGCCCGGCGCAGCCGATCCAGGCCGCGCTGCCCACGTCGCGCCGGACCTCGAGGGTGGCGCTGCCCTCGCCGAGGGGCAGCTCCCGCTCGAGGGCCCGGTCCAGCGGCCAGCCCGGCTCGTTGCGCCACTCGCCCTCGACCTCGTCGAGGTCGGGCGCGGGCCGGGTGGAGTGGCGCACGAACACGGTGACCGGCGGGTCCCGGTCGACGCCGTTGTCGCGCCCGCGCAGCCACCGGTCCCACCAGCGCGCCATCTCGGGCACGAGGTCGATGCGCGGGCCGGGCAGGGAGGTCTCGGTCCCCATGTGGCTCCACGGCCCGACCAGCAGCCGCTTGGGCACGGCCAGGCGCTCGAACGCGCGGAAGGTGGCGTTGCGGTAGCCGTCGGCCCAGCCGGCCACGATCATCGTCGGGCAGGCGATGCGGTCGTAGCCGGGCCGCAGCGAGCCGTGCCGCCAGTAGGGCCCGTCGGCCTGCTCGGCCAGCCAGCGCAGCAGCCACGGCTCGAGCCCCTCGACCCGCTCCCGCCAGCGCTCGCGCCAGTCCGGGCCGGCCAGGGCGGGGACGGGTGGGAGCGCATTCATCGCCACCATGTAGAGCGGGTAGTCGACCAGGTCGAGCAGGCGGAGCGCGCCGCCGGCGTAGTGGACGTCGTCGGTGTAGCGGTCGTCGGTGGCGTAGATGGCGACGATCGCCTTGAGGGCCGGGGGCCGCTCCATGGCCGCCTGGATCGCGTTGAACCCCGAGTACGAGGTGCCGTACATGCCGACCGCCCCGGTCGACCAGGGCTGCGCGGCCAGCCAGGCGATCACCTGGCAGAGGTCGGCCTGCTCCCGGGCCGGGTACTCGTCGACCGCGACGCCCTCCGACGAGCCGGTGCCGCGCAGGTCGACCCGGGCCACGGCGTAGCCGTGCTCGTCCCGCAGGCGGGCGTACTCGGGTCTGTAGGAGGCGGTGAGGTCGTCCTTGCGGTAGGGCAGCGCCTCGAGGACCACCGGGCTCGGGCCGTCGGCGGGCAGGTAGAGCGTGGCGGCCAGCCGCACGCCGTCGTCCAGCGGGATCCAGCCGCACCGCTCGAGCCCCTCGGGCATCGGTCCCTCCTCGTGCCGGCCGGCGCGGCGGGCCGCCTATCCCTGCCGGGCGGTCCGGGAGGTCCCGAACCGCTTGGCGACCAGGTCCTTGAGGCCGTGGGGGAAGTCGCGGCGGGCGGCGACGTGGCTGCTGACCAGCTCGAGCTGGGCGCTGGCATCGCCGCCGAAGGCGGCCGCGCACAGCTCGGGCACGGCGTTGGCGAGCGCGACGATGGCGCCCTGGCAGCCGAGCGGCCCGGCGTAGGCGAGCAGCGCCGCCGAGCCGACGTAGACCCAGCCCTGGAAGCTGCTCAGCTCGGCGAGCAGGCGCTCCGGGTCGCCCGAGGAGTCCTTGACGCCCTGGACGGCAAGCTCGGGCAGGAGGTCGACCGGGACGCCGGGCAACGACGCCTCGGGATAGTGGTAGGCGAGCACCGGGAGGCCGGCGGCGGCGCCAGCCACCGCCTCGTAGTAGGCGCGTGGGTCCCTGACCCGCGCCGGCGAGAGCGCCAGCACCGCGTCGGCCCCGTGCTCGACGGCCGCCCTGGTCAGCGCCACGGCCTGGCGGGTGGCGGGCGCGCCGGTGCCGGCGATGACCGGGATCCCGGCCGGGACGGCCCGCCGGACCTCGGTGAGCAGCCTGCTGCGCTCGTCGGGGGTGAGGGCGACGGCCTCACCGGTCGAGCCGGCGACCACGACCGCGCGCATGCCGAGCTCGGCGACCTGCGAGGCATGGTCGGCGGTGGCCTTGGCGTCGACCTCGCCGACGGCGTCGAACAGGGTGACCAGGGCGACGCCGACGCCGCTGAACAGCGGCGGCACGGTCATGCCCGGCCGCCCGCGCTGGCGGGGTGGCGCCGTGGCTGGACGGGTGCCTGGGTCTCGGCTCGCGGCACCGGGGATCTCCTTCCGACGGTCGGGAGAGCGGCTCCGCTAGGAGGATACCGTCGCGGCCGCCCGGCGACGCGGCCGCCGCGCCTGGCACTGTGCCGGTGGCGTTTGCGGCCGCACCCGGGCTTGGGTAGGTTGGCGTCCATGAGCCCCCAACACCAGCCCGCCACCCGCAGGGTGGTCATGGCGTTGTTCTTCTTCCCGCGGGGCGGCTCCGCCTACGTCACGCGCCACCTGGGCCGGCTGCTGCCCGGCGCGGGCTGGGAGGTGACGCTGGTCGCCGGCTCCCTCGGCGGCCCGACCGCCGCCACCTACGCCCCCGCCTTCTTCGCCGGGACCGAGGTCCGCACGGTGGACTACACCGCCTCGGGGGAGGCCGCCGACCCGCTCGGGGCGGACGTGCCGTTCCAGCCCTCCTACGAGGACCGCCAGGGCGCGCCCGACCGGGTGTTCGCGCGGGTGGGCGACGGCGCCTACGAGCGGCTGGTCACGGCCTGGGAGAAGACGCTCGGGCAGGCCGGGGCGGCCAGCGCCGACGTGCTGCACCTGCACCATCTCACCCCGGCCAACGAGGCGGCGGCGCGCTCGTTCCCGGCGGTGCCGGTGGTCGGCCACCTGCACGGCACCGAGCTGCTCATGCTCCGGGAGATCGCGGCGGGCCCGCCGCCGCACTGGGTGTACGCCCGTGCCTGGGCGGAACGGATGCGCCGCTGGGCCCAGGGCTGTACCCAGGTGGTGGTCCAGTCCCCGGACGCCGCCGCCCAGGCCCAAGCCATGCTCGGTGTCGACCCGGCCCGCGTGACCTGCGTGCCGAACGGCGTCGACGTGAGCCGCTTCGACCGCCGGCCGGCACGCGGCGACGACCGGGTGGCGTTCTGGCGCCGCTGGCTGGTGGAGGACCCGCAGGGGTGGGACGGGTCGGGCGTGCCCGGCAGCGTCCGGTACGGCGAGCGCGACCTCGACGCCTTCCGGGAGGGCGGGCCGGTGCTGCTCTACGTCGGCCGGTTCACCGCCGTCAAGCGCGTCGGGTTGCTGGTCCGCGCCTACGCGCTGGCCCGGCGGGAGCTCCGGGTGCGGGCGCCGCTGGTGCTGCTCGGCGGCCACCCTGGCGAGCTGGAAGGGCGGCACCCGCTCGACGAGGTCCGCGACGCCGGCGTGCCCGACGTGTTCCTGGCCGGCTGGCGGCCCCAGGACGCCCTGCCCGGCGCCCTCAACGCGGCCGACCTGCTGGTGCTGCCGTCGGTGCGTGAGCAGTTCGGCCAGGTGCTGGTGGAGGCGATGGCGTGCGGGCTGCCGGTGGTCGCGGTGGACGCGCACGGCCCGGCCACGATCGTCGAGCCGGGCCGGACCGGCTGGCTGGTCCCTGCCGACGACCTCGAGGCGCTCGCCGCCGCGCTGGTGGCGGCCGTCAACGACCCCGCCGGACGGGCCCGGATGGGCGACGCCGGCTGGCTGGTGAGCCGCGCCCGCTACTCCCTCGAGGCGGTGGTCGCCGGGGTGGCCGGCGCGTACGAGCTGGCGGTGCCGGCCGCGCAGTAGGCGCTCGACGCCACCCGCGGAACCGTCCCGGCCCGCGGCAGCTTCACACGCGTCGGCGTCGTCGTGTTGTAGGCTGCCGCTTCGTAGGAAGCCTCTCGACAGGTGGGTGGGCCCGTGCGGCGAGTCGCTGTCGCCAACCAGAAGGGCGGGGTCGGGAAGACCACCACGGTGGTGAACCTCGGCGCCGCCCTCGCCGAGCTCGGCCGCCGCGTGCTCGTCATCGACCTCGACCCGCAGGCCAACGCGAGCACTTGGCTCGGCACCGTCGACGCTCGGGCGCTCTACGAGGTGTTCGAGAACGGCGCGCCGCTGGAAGGCGCCGTGCGGCCGACCGAGATCAAGGGCCTGGACCTCGTGCCCTCCTCGTCGTGGATGACCCGCGCCGAGCGCAACGCGGCCACCCAGGCGGGCGCCGAGATGATCCTGCGCCAAGCCGTCGAGGAGCTGCCACCGGACGCCTGGGACCTCATCCTCATGGACTGCCCCCCGGCGCTCGGCCTGCTCTCCTACTCCGCCCTGGCCGCCTGCGACGAGGTGCTCATCCCGGTACAGACGCGGGTCATGCCGCTGGCCGGCCTCGTCGCCCTCAACCAGACCGTCGACACCGTCAAGGTCCGGCTCAACCGGCGCCTGCGCCTCTCAGCCGTCCTCCCCTGCCAAGTCGACCGCACGACCCTGTCCCGGGAGATCGTCGAGGCGCTTCACCAGCGGTTCGGCGACGTCGTCATGCGGACCGGCATCCGCGACAGCGTGCGGGTCGCCGAGGCGCCAGGCCACCGGCTGCCCGTCACCGTGTACGCCCCCGACAGCGCCGCCGCGGCCGACTACCGGGCTGCCGCGGCCGAGTTCGACGCGAGGAGCGCTGCGCATGGTCAGGCGCAAGCGGATGGGCGCGCACAACGCGCTTGACGAGCTGCTGCCCGGCCCGCCGCTGGCACGGCCCGGAGCCGAGTGGGCCGCCCACCCCGTACCAGGCCCGGCCAAGCGGACCAGCCGGCCGAAACGGATGGGCCTGTACAACGCCCTCGACGACCTGCTGCCAGGACCCGGAGCCGGGCCGGAGGCCGACCCCGGCCCGGGCCTGCTCGACTGGTCGGGGACCAGCTGGGGCGGCCCGACCCGCCCGGCCCCGTCCGACAGGGGCGGTACCCGCAGGGCTGCCGTCTACGACGCGCTCGACGACCTGCTCCCCGGGCCGCCCGCCCCGCCCGCCCGGCCCGCCCGGGTGCGGGCCAGCTTCTCCCTCCCGCCCGAGGTCCTCGACGCCGTCCGGGACGCAGCCGCCCACCTGTCGTCCGGCCCCGGACGGATGACCCTCGCCGAGCTCGCCGAGCAGGCCCTGCGAGCCGAGGTCGAACGCCTCGCCGCCGCCCACAACCGCGGCCGGCCGTTCCCCCACCGCCCGCCCCGGTAACGCCACCGCCAAGACGGTAGGATTCGTCGAACCCGTCGCCGGCCCTCAGCACGTCGGGAGGTGCGGCCTTGCTCCTCGCCCTGGCCGGGGACACGATGCTCGGCCGGAAGGTCGCGGCGGCCCTGTCCGGGACGCCACCTCCGGCGCTGGTGGCGCCCGAGGTGGTCGAGATCGCGCGGAGCGCCGACCTGTTCGTGCTCAACCTCGAGTGCTGCGTGTCGGAGCGGGGCAGCCCCTGGCCCGCGCCTGGCAAGCCGTTCTTCTTCCGCGCCCCGCCGCGGGCGGTGGAGACGCTGGTGGAGCTCGGGGTGGGCTGCGTGACCCTGGCCAACAACCACGCGCTCGACTTCGGCGCCGAGGCCCTGCTCGACACCCTCGACCACCTCGGCCGCGCCGGCATCGCGACGGTCGGGGCGGGGATGGACGCCGGCCAGGCCAGGACCCCGGCCGTGCTCGACGCCGGCGGGTCGCGGCTGGCGGTGGTCGGCGTCACCGACCACCCGGCCGACTTCGCGGCCGGGCCGGGGCAGCCTGGGGTCGCCTACGCCGACCTCGCCGGCGCGCTGCCGGCCTGGCTCGCCGACGCCGTCCGACAGGCGGACGCCGACGTGGTCCTGGTCACCCCGCACTGGGGCCCGAACATGACGCGAGCGCCCGTGCCGCACGTGCGCCGCTGCGCGGCCGAGCTGGTCGAGGCGGGCGCCACGCTCGTCGCCGGCCACTCGGCGCACGTCTTCCACGGGGTGGCCAGGCGGGTGCTGTACGACCTCGGGGACTTCCTCGACGACTACGCCGTGGACCCGTGGCTGCGCAACGACCTCGGGCTGCTGTTCCTGGTCACCCTCGACGGGCGCGGGCCGGTGCGGCTCGAGGCGGTCCCGCTGCGCCTCGGCTACTGCCACACGAGCCTGGCCACCGGCCGGGACGCCGCCTGGGTGCGACGGCGTTTCCGCCGGGCGTGCGCGGACTTTGGCACCGACGTGGCCGAGTCCGACGGCCGCCTCGTGGTGACCTGGAGCTGACCTGTCCGCGCACCGCCCGCCGGGTGTGGGCGGCCAGGACACGCCGCTGCCAGCAAACGCCCGTGCCGCACCTCCCAGCCAACTGCCAGGCAGGCCCAAGCTCGGGCCAAGGTCGCGCCGGCAGCATCGCCCTGCTCGGCTCCATCGGAGCCACCGACGAGGGAGACAGGACATGGAGAGCACCAACGAGCGCCGCGGCTGGCGGCGCTGGGGCGGGAAGGCGGCCCTGGTCGCCGGCGGGCTCCTGGTAGGGGGTGTACTGGCGGGGACGCTCACCGCGGGCGCGGCCACCACGACCACGAGCGCGGCTGACCTATACGGGTCGACGGCGCCCGCAGCCCCGCGGGCGGGCGGCGCCGTCGACGAGTCGAAGAGCCAGCGGCCCGACGAGCAGCTGCTCACCGGGGACACCGCCAGCAAGGTCAGGGCGGCGGCCCTCGCCAGGTACCCGGGCGCGACCGTGCTGCGGGTGGAGACCGACTCGGACGGCGTCTACGAGGCGCACCTGACGACCGCGAGCGGGGAGCGCGTCACCGTCGAGGTCGGCAAGGACTTCAAGGTGACGGGCCTGGAGTCAGCGCCCCGGCGTTGACCTGGCGCAGGCGGCGGCGCCACCGCGTCGCCCACCTGCCGACCGTCCGGGGGCCGGGCCCTGTTCGGGTCCGGCCCCCGGGCGTCGTGCTTGGCCGCGCACGGGCTGCTCCGGCACCCGGAAGCGGCCAGCCTCGAGGGTCCTGCCAGATAGACAAGCCCACCTGGTTCGTGAACGATCCCAGTCGTGAGGCCTCGAGGCGCTGACCAAGAACGCCGCGACCGGTCCTGGGTCGCGGGGCTACTCGGCTACGGCGAGTTCCTCATCGACACGGTGGTGGCATCCGCGCTGATCGTGGGTGGAGCCATCCTGCTCGTCGTTGTTGTGTATAACTTCGTGCGGGACCTCGTTCAGGAACCGTTCGTCGGCAACGTGCTCGAGTTCCTGAGCGGCCTGCTCCTGGTGTTCATCTTCACCGAGCTCATCACCACGCTGCGCGTCGTCATCGCCCGCCGGAGGGTGGAAGTCGAACCGTTCCTGATCGTCGGGATCGTTGCCGCGGTCCGGCGCCTGATCGTGATCAGCGCCGAGGCCGAGAACCGTCTTGGGACGGCCGAGTTCCGGGACGTGATGCTCGAGATCGGCGTCCTGGCCGCGACCGTGCTGCTGCTCGGAGCGACCGTGGTCGTCCTTCGCATCACCCGCGGGAGAGACGACGAGCCGGACCACCGTCCCGACGCAGTGACCGGATAATTCCCATCACCTTGCAGCTCACGCCATGCCCGGCATCACTGCTCCCGGTCGAGCTCCCTGAGCACGGCTGCGCGGAGGCCCTCGAAGGTCAGTCCCCGCGCCTCGACCAGCAGCTTGATCGGGTGGGGACCGTGGTCGGGCAGGCCCAGCAGGCCCCGAAGTCGTCGGTCCTGCGAAGACAGGCCGATGTCGAGCGGGTCCTGGGCGTCGCGCAGCAGCCCCAGCAGCAGGTGCTCGGGGCCGAGGTGGTGGTCGCGGGCGTCGGCCTCGCGGGCAGCCATGGCAAGGGCTCGCCAGCACACCAGCGGGGTGCCGCCCAGTGGCGCATGTGGGAAGGAGTGCGTCGGCCGCAGCCGCACCCGCTGGGCCGCGTGGTAGTAGGCGCGGGCGCCGAAGGTCTCCTTGAGGCGGCGGTCGACCGCGTCAAGGTCGATGCCGAGGGTGGCCAGCAGCTCGGCGTCGCCGGGCTGGGGGCCCGGAAGCACGCCTTGGGCGATCAGCCGGTCGATCCCGGCCCGGACCGCCGCAAGGTCCAGGCCGTGGGCGCGCAGCAGGCGGGCAGCGGGGGTGTCGCCTTGGCGGAGCAGGCCGAGCAGCAGGTGCTCGGGGCCCAGGTAGTGGTGCTGCCAGCGCTTGGCCTCCTGCCTGCCCAGGTGGGGCACGATGCCGGCCGACTCCGTGGTGGTCACCATCCTGGCTACCTCCCTGACCCGCGCCGTGCCCGCGGGCCATGCTTCTGGTGCACGGCCTGTTTGCTGACCGCCAGCCGGCTGGCGATGTCCTGCCAGGACCAGCCCTTGGCGCGGGCGTTGTCGACCTGCAGGGCCTCGAGCACCTCCAGCAGGCCGCGCAGGGCCGCGACCGCCCGCAGGCCGAGCTCGGGGTCCTGGCTGCCGGTCGCCGCCGCCAGCGTCGCCACCTGGCTGTCAGCCGTCTCGTCCATGGCGTCAAGCTACATTGACGCCATCCGCGCGTCAAGCCTTCTTGACGTACGAGCGCTCACGGTCTCGGAAGGTCTGTCGCGATGATCGCTCGAAGCGCCAGCACGTCGGCGTGGAGCCGCGCCTCTGGCTGTGTCCCTTCGTCGAGGAAGGCGAACGGCAACGGGCCGCCCGGCGCAGGATCGTCGTCGTACCTGGCCACGATGTGGGTGTGCAGGTGCGGCAACACGTTGCCCAGCGTCAGGTAGTTCAGCTTGACCGGCCGCAGGTGCCGCTCGATCGCCGCCCCGGCGCGCAACGTCTCCAGCCAGAACCCGGCTGCCTGGTCGCCAGGCAACTGCGTCGGCTCGGCTACATGCCCGTGCTTCCAGATCGCCACGGCGTAGCCGCGCACCACCCCGGACCGCCACAGGAACACGTCGGCGCCCCTGCAAAAACGAACGCCGAACCCGGTGTCCTCGACTCCTTGGTTCGCGCACATGCCATAGCCCTTGCCGGCCTTGCGCGCAGACCAGTCCTCGGGCCAACCACCTTCGCCCACCCGACCACCTTTCCTCGAGCCTGTCCCGGCGCCACAGCGGCGCCCTCGGCCAGGCAGAGCACATCCGGGTCAAGACCCTCCACGACCAGCGGTGGTCGTCACGGCGTCGAAGGTCCCCCAGGCGCGCTTCGCGCAGGTAGAGGTGAGCCGTGTCGCTGGAACGCCGCGCGTACTCAGCAGCATGGTCGGCAAGGAACCGGGCCGCGGCTTCTCCTGAGATCCAGCGATCGATCAGCAGGTAGCGGCCGGGTCGAGCGGAGTCCCGCAGCAACTCGGTCCCGAGATAACCGCTTCCCGCTTGGAAGAACCGCGCCCACTCGCCAGTAGGCCCGTACGTCGCCTCGAACCCAGCGACGAGGGCAGGGTCGACCTCGTACTCATACACCAGCCCATGCATCTGCGCCGATTCTCTCACTCTCCAACGCCGCGCGTGCTCGCGTCGTCGATCAGGGTCGTCGGGTAGCCTGCGAGCCCGCCGGCATCCTTCCCTTGGTCACGGTGGAAGCGCCGCGTTCTCATCCAGGACCGCGGATTACAGAGTTGTCATGCCGCCGCGGCGGCTCTGGCCCGTGGGTGGTTGCGCACCTACACTGGCGGCAAGGAGCTGCGCATGCTGGCTGAAGCCGACCCACGCGCACGAGCGGCACTCCCCGGCAAGATCCTGGTCGTCGATGACGAACAGCGGATCCTCCGGTTCGTGGTGCGAGGGTTGCGTGCCGAGGGCTTCGTGGTCGACTCGGCCGACAACGGCGTCAGCGGCCTCCGCAAGGCGCTGGAGGGCCGCTACGACCTGGTCATCCTGGACCTGCTCATGCCGGGGACGTCATGTCACCTCGCTGCTCGCCGGGCGGAGCGGTGACGCCGGTGCGCGGTCCGGGTGGGTTCCGCGCGGTCAGAGCTGGTTGAGCTGCCGCAGGGCCGGCCAGAACGACGGTGCCGTGGTGCGGTAGTCGTACAGGCTCCCGCCGTAGGCGCGCGCGTCGCGGGCGCCCCTGGCGAAGTCGCTCACGCCGGTGCTGCTGACCGCGTCGCCGATCCCGCCGATGACGTGCACGGGCAGGCCCGTCGAGCGGGCCGCTGCGGTGACGTTGCCGGTGGTGTACTGGTAGGGGCAGTGCCGCGGGTTGGCCGGGCAGTCCCGGCGGTAGGACCAGTAGCCCATCGGCTGGACCACGTCGGCGTAGCGCCCGATCGCCGCCCACGGGAAGCCGGTCCAGGCGGCCGGGTTGAGGGCCATGCCGCCCGGCGCGGGCACGATCGCTCCGACCGGGTAGCGGCCGCCGAGGGCGGCACGGACCCGCGCCAGGTGGGTGGTGACGCCGGCGTTGAACTCGGCCGGGCCGCTGCTGGCGCCCTGGAACTCGACGTCGACGGCGAGCGCGTCGAACCGCTGGCCGTGGAGGCTGCGGAAGCGGGCCACGGCGAGGGTGCGGCGGACGTCGAGGTCGAGGTACTCGCTGTAGGCCGGGAAGTACCAGCCGACCACCTTGATGCCGGCGGCGTGGGCCCGCTCGACCCACTCCCCCACCTGGGCGGGGAAGAGGATGTCGCTGGCGCTGTTGTACCTGGCTGTCTCGAGGTAGAGGGTGCGCACGCCGTTGGCGGCCATGTCGCGCACGGCGGCGTCCGGGTTCAGGCCGTAGTCGAGGTAGTCGACCCAGGCCCCGAGCCACCGGAACGAGGCCGTGTCGGGCCGCGCCTGGGTCTTGGCCCACAGGCGGGCCGCTTCCGCGCCGAGGACGGTGGCCGTGCCGCCGGCGGCGGCCACGGCCAGCGCGGTCTCGGGCGTGCCCGCTGCGGGGGTGACGTCGTTGCCGACCCAGTTGGCGCCGCTCCGCTCGGCCAGGAAGACATGGGACGGCTTGCCGGGCCGGGTGAGCGTCCAGGCGAGCTGGACCCGGCCGGCCGAGACGGCCAGGCGCGGGCCCGTTCCCGGGCTGGCGAAGGTGTGGGACTGGAACGTCCCGCCACCGTTGTCGGCGTGGACGACCCGGCTGCCGCGCTGCCAGGCGACGTGGGTCGTCTGGCCGGCCATGGCCAGCGATGGGCTCCGCGAGGCCCCGTCGGTGGTGAGCGAGCGCCACTCCCATGCGGCGCCGGGGTTCCTGCCGATGATCAGGTTGGAGCGCCGGGTCGTCGGGTTGGTGCGGTCGAACACCAGCACGGCGGTGCCGCTGGCCGCCCTGGCCAGGCTCGGCCGGGCGTCGACCACGGCCGAGATGGTCACCCGCTGCCTGGCGGCCACACTGCCGAGCGTCCTGGCCTGGAACAGCGAGGCCAGGCCGGAGCTGCTGGTGCGCTCGGTCCAGACCGCCCACCAGCGCCCACCCGCGGCGACCAGGTCGCCGGCCAGGGCCGTGGTGGCCGACAGCCGGCTGCTCGGGGTGAACGCCCCGGTCCGGCTCGCCGCCCCGAGGCGGGTGCCGTCCGGGGCCGCGTAGAGCACCCACGTGGAGGTGCCGTCGTCGGCGACCGCGAGCACCCGGCCCTGGTAGGGCGAGACGACCTGCCGCCAGTGCCCGCCCGGCCCCTCGAACCAGCGCAGACCAGCCGCGGAGGTGCAGCTGCCGCCCTGGAAGCCGGCGAAGCCGCGGACCACGCCGTCAGGGCCGGCGGTGGCGTCGCCGGCCTGCCCGGTCGGGCGACAGCCGGACGGCAGCACCGTGGCGGCCGAGCCGACCGTCCAGCTCGCTCGGGCCGGCGCGACGAATGCCACGACCAGGCCGAAGGCCAGGGCCACGACGAGTGTCCGGCGTGTCATCTCCGTCTCCTCCCTCCGTGACCGCGGCAACCTATCACCCCGGTCGAGCCGGTCACCACCGGCCGCTCGCAAGCCACCGCAACCGGCCTGTGCGCGACAAGCGGTGGACCGCGCAAGAGGGACAGGCCCCTACCGGGTGATAGCGAGGGTGAAGGTGCCTATCGGTCTACCTGGCCGTCACGGCGGGCTCGAGCGTCTCGAAGGCCTTGGCGGTCGCGTCGAGCCGGGCGTGGACACCAAGTGGCACGGTCAGCATGGGATCGGCGTGGCCGCACTCGACGTTGCCGAGGACGGGCACACCCCAGGCCTGCGTCCAGCGAGCAGCCACCGCCCACAGCCGCAGCGCCCGCTCCTGGTCGTAGCCGTAGGGGCGCCCAACCACCAGACCGGAGATCTGCTCGAACACACCGGCCTCGGCGAGCTCACCGAGGTAGGCGTCCACCCGATCGGGAGGGGGCACCTCCTCAGAGGTCTCCAGGAACAGCACCGCCCCACGAAGATCGAGCCACCCCTGCGAGCCCTTCAGGTGCCGGCAGATCGTCTCCAGGCAGCCGCCCACCAGCGGACCCTCCGCGACCCCCTCGCGGATCGTCACCCAACCCGCGCTGGCGCGCAGCTCGCGAGGCCGCGTGAGGTCCTGCCGCTGGTCCCAGTCAAGGAGCTCGTCGGTCCAGACCGCCGCGGGCGCAAAGCGGAGCGGTGCATCCTCGAACCAGGCGGCCCGAAGCGACCCGTCGGTGTCGGCCAGCACGGTCGGGTGCTCGCCCAGCTCGGGGAACAGCGCCGGGCCGTGGAAGGTGACCAGCCCGGCCAGCTTCAGCAAGGCCCAGTGCAGGACGGGCACGTCCGAGTAGCCT